>Ga0080006_1162082_pt1 | contig 86189 bp, 86 predicted proteins | sample RS3BMetagenome_FD_69209 | JGI IMG/M metagenome (GOLD analysis project Ga0080006, IMG submission 69209) | Ferric oxide microbial mat and aquatic microbial communities from Rainbow Spring, Yellowstone National Park, USA - RS3B (SPADES... ... | reverse complement strand
AGACCTTATGTAAACTGGAAGGAGATAGACTAAGAGTGACAATCTCACCAAGAAAATTTATTTACTTTGATCTGTCAAAAAGATATTTCAAGCTTCCTAAAAATATATCCTCAAGTGGAATCGGGGAACCTATAATCACATTGGATAAATTGTATCTGCCAATACACGAACCTAATAAGAATAATGTTAAGTATTTAGCAGAGAAGGTAGCATGGGATTTGAACATGTTTTCAATTGATGGGTATTCACCAGAAGCAGGATGGATTAGGATAGATACAAAACCCCTTGCCACAGTACATATATCTTCATTTGAAAAAAGAAGAAGCATACAAAAGAAGGCATCAAAATCAAAGAAAGCTAAAGGAGTATCAAGAAAATATTCAAAAAGGGAAAGGAACAGGGCAAGAAAACATCAGGTTGAAATTGCAAGGGTAATAAATTCAGTTGCCCAAAATAACGGATTTGAAGACTTAAGAAAAGAAAATATGTATAGATCATCTAGGGTATGGAACAGACAAATTTCACGCACTGATTGGAAAAATATAAAGAACCGTGTGAACAACTGCATTGAATTACCACCAGAGTACACATCAAAGAAATGCTCCAGATGTGGGTGTATCAACAAAGACCTGAATGGGAGCAAAGTATTTAGGTGTAAGAACTGTGGGTTAACAATAGATAGACAACTCAACGCATCAATCAACCTGTATCTGAGTATGGAGGGAGTTTCCCATCAGATAAGTTGGTGGGATTCGAATATCTTGCCTACGCTGGTGGGTGGGTACTTCCTGACAGGGGTGGAACAGAAGACTCCCAATGAACTCGCGAGGGAGTTATATGAAGTTGTGAAACCCAAGCTCTATTTTGGATATGATAGGTATACTGATTCATACCCATCTATGCCCATATAGAGTAAAACCCAAGGGCGATAAAGGAGAATTTCAATCCTCCGAGGGATTATAAATACGCATTCCTATCCTAAAAAAATGCAGGCGCCGGGATTTGAACCCGGGTCGAGAGCTTGGAAGGCTCTAGTGCTACCATGCTACACCACGCCTGCCCCTAAAACATTAAATGATAACAATAAATAAATTTAACGCAAAAATTCAGGATAATATTTGCCAAATCCAGGTTCTATGATTTCCTCTCCATTTTCCAATACCTTTTCTCCTCTTAAAAATACCATTTTTGGAAATATTCCATAGAAGTTCTCAAATGGTGTCCAGCCACATTTATAATGCATATTCTTTCCCTTTATGGGCCTTGAATCAGAAAGTCTAATAACAACAAAGTCCGCATCATAGCCCTCCTTTATCTTGCCCTTGGTGATATTCAATAGCTCTCCAGGTCTTTCCATCGCGGCTTTATTTATGATATCAAGTGTTAAAAGATTGTCCTTATATGCCTGAAATAACAGTGGCAATGATGTTTCAACCCCGGGTAAACCTGATGGTGCCGTACTAAAATTCTCCTTTTCTTCAAATGTATGAGGTGAATGATCCGATGCCACAGCATTTATTAATCCAGATCTCAGAAATTTTAAAAGCGTTTCAGAAATAAATTTTGATCTTAATGGTGGATTAACCTTTCCAAAAGAACCAAGGGGCATTTCATAATTTAAGAATAAATGATGTGGAGTAACTTCAGTTGTAAAATCAAAAGCATTTGAAAGATCAATTGAATCAGGAGAGCTCACATGTGCAATATGCAATTTACCATTGAAGTTATTTCCGAGATACCTGACTGCCTGTACTTCGCATGTTTCAGGTCTGGCAATATTATGATCCATGAGATTTTTTTCATCCATATCCTTTTTAATGCATTCTTGAAATTCTGCATGGACGGTAATATGCTTTTTTATATCCTTTACAAATTCAGGTAAAAGGAAATAATTCACAGGCCCTATACCTGTGGTTTCGCTCATGTATATTTTGAATGCAGTTACAATATTTTCAATATCATTGGTAATTTTAGAATGAAGAAGAAATGCAATGCCAAAATCCACATAACTTTTCATTTCTGCAATCCTTAATTTTTCAATAAAATTTTCTTTTGTATTCGTTACAGGTTTTGTATTTGGCATATCCATGTAAAATGTCACACCGCCATGAAGTGCGCTAAGGGATCCGGACTCAAAATCTTCCTTGTATGTATAGCCTGGCTCACGAAAATGTACATGCATGTCTATCATTGATGGAAAAATTGTACCTTCTGTAATTGATATTTTATCATCACCTTCTATTGATTTAGCAATTTTTATTATTTTACCATTCTCTATACCCAGTGAAAGATTTTTTATTTCATTCTGATAATAAAATTTCCCCTCAATAATTTTCATTTTAAAACAACCCTGAAAACGTTTCCTTTTGGTCTATCCTCTTTAAATATCTCTGCTTGAAATCTAAATACCTTAACATTGCTATTTTTCCAGCAGCCAGGTGAAAGCCCTGCTTTCATACAAGTCTGGTCAAGGAATGTTTCTTGGTCCATACCATATTCTGTCGCAACCTGAGGTAAGAGGAGACCTGAGTAAAACCCATATTCAACAATTAAACCGTCCTTTCCAATTTCAACATTTTCAGGTTTTTTTTCTTTCATTTGTTCAGGTACAGTTAACAGGGATACTTCAAATACAACTTTTTCAAGTTCCTCTTTTTTAAGAGGATTGAACCTTGGATCTTCAGTTGCTGCATATATGGCGCTTTTTATCAAAGCATCTTTCAATGGCATTATTGGTTCGGGAAATCCTATGCATCCCCTCAATTCATTTTCTGGAAATGTGCTAATCGTGGTAAAAACCCCCGATTTCCTTTCAAATATCTGTGGGAATTTATATTCACCTGTCCTACCATTTGAAAGATATTGTGTAACTGCCATTCTTGCGGTTTTAACAGCGAATTCGCCATCCTCATCGGTATAACTATACACCATGTTTATCCCCCCAAATTATCTTATGTAACTGTGGCAATACCCTCAATTTTAAGCCATCAGAAATTACCTTTTCAGCTATATACTTTAAATTTTTGTTTCCTTCAGGCTGGGCAATAACTTCGCATTTAAATTCATAATTTTTTAAAATATCCTTCATAAAATTATAATCAACATCATCTTGAATTACAAATTTTACGTAATCCTTTGATCCAAGCATTTCAATGTTTGAATAATCATTAAATTGGCTCATTCCAGAGGATGGTGTTTTAATATCCATATCTATGATCACGTTCTCTTCGCAAGGTATGTTTTCAATGGACATTGATCCATTTGTTTCAACCAGTACCTTATAATCCATTGAGAGGAATTTATCTATTAATTTATAAATATCCTTTTGTAACAATGGCTCGCCTCCTGTCAAACATACCCAGTTTGTTGGATACTTTTTAACATCTGAAATTATATCATCCATTGACATTTCACTGCCCTCTTCCCAAGCATATTTTGTGTCACACCATTTGCATCTTAAATTGCAACCTGTAAATCTCACAAATGCCATAGGGACACCTATGTACAATCCTTCACCCTGTAAAGAAAAAAATATTTCATTTACTTTCATAAAGACCACACTTAATCTATTTTTTCAATTTTCTTTTCAATGAGCCTTTCAAGAATTACCCTCATGTACTGTGCGTCATGCTCGAGCAAAGGAGAAACTGATATCATTGTTGAATTGTATTCATTTTCAAGCAAAGCCTCTGCAAGATATTCAAACCTTAAATCCCCCTTCTTTATGGGTGCCAAACGCATTACATTTTCAGGTGAATATTCCAGACCTGCAAATTGCATATAGATCTGGTCAGGGTAAAATTTTAGAACCTTTTCTATAATATTTTTGAAATCATTTGCAGAATTTAAAATTGTTCCAGACCTTGCTTGAAGTTTTGGAAAATTTATGACAGGATAAACATTCTCAATTTTGTTTGATATATCTATTATCTCTTCTAAAGAACCTGCTACTTGTCTTTTTCCTGAGTTTTCAAAACCTATGCCTATCTCTATACCCTGCTTTTTTAGTTTTTCCTTAACCTTCTTAACATTGTCTATAATCCTCTTCATTGCAGCCTTTGGTTCGTATTTACCGTATAAACCAAGGTTTGTCACCACCATTTGAGCATCTAGTTCTTTAGCAATAAGTCCTGACCACATAATATAATTAAGACATTTGCTTGTGAAATCATTATTTGATGTAAGATCCATATAATTGGGCGAATGGACAGTAAGTACAAGATCAAGCTCCTTAGCTACTTTTCCTAGGTCTCTTAATTCACTATAAGATCTTGCAAGATTCCATTGAAGCACCCTGATTATGTCATTCTCCTCAATCTTGCTTTTTATGCCTATGCTTCTATAATCACCATTCTCATCTGCCCTTAATACATCAACAATGATCTTACTCTCATCTTTATTACTTGGTAAAACATCCCTTGGATAAAGACCAGTTTCATCTATTACATCCATTTCCTGGACATTTACTTTGAAGAAAGGAATTTCAACTGCATTTAAACCCATTTGATATGTATCCTCTATAGCATCCCTCAACATCCTGCCTTTGGAAGAAAGCGGTATGCCAGAAATACCAAACCTAAACATTTCAACACCTTTATTTAATTAATACAAAATCAATTAATTAATTTTTGCATCATATCTCCATTAATATTTTACCATTTTCAATAATAGTTGCATTTTTAACATTCAATGCTTCCCTTATTTTTTCCTTCCTTTCTTCTATATATTCTAAGAATTTCATCTTTTTTTCAGGATATATATCCATTATTCTCTGTGCATTTATTATCAAAGAAATCTGAATTTTTATGTTGAATGCCACATCTTTGTCCAATTTTTCCAAATTTATATCCATAATGTGTGAATCTACAATTCATTATTTTATTTTTTAGGTACAAGATTTTTAAGAAATGGCCTTATTTTTTCCACTATTTCCCTTGGGCTTCCATCGAACTCAGGTATTTGTATGCTTTCAGAATATCTACCCTTTGATCTATTCAGGATGTTGTATCCTATTTTTAGACCCATCTGATTTAATTCTTTTGCAATATCCTTACCTTGCAGGTATGAAAGTTCATCATCTGTTTCAACTATGTTGAATATTGTTTCGTGAACTATCAAATTCCAAACATTTTTTGCTAAATCCCTCCATTTTTCAAGGATCTGTAATGGATCAACGTTTCCCTTTTTTATCTTATTTAATGTTTCTTTAATGGAAAGATAAAATCTAATGTCCCTGTTCATATGCTCATAAAATTCCATTTCAGTTATAAGTAGATGCAGTGTTGAAGAGGATGCTGCAGTATCCCAAACAATGAAATCGTAATTATCCTTTATATCAAGTAGTTTTGAAAAAATAAATTCATCTGCTATGCCAGGTGCTTTTTCAATATGATCAATTATTTCTGGGCCTATGGAAAAAAAGCTCGATATCATACTGTATACCTCGTTTCCATATTTCTCCCTCCATTCCCTTTCTGCATCTCTCTCCGTAAACTCAATAACATCAAGATTTTTCTCTTTTTTATCAAATATATAATGTGTCATTGGAATGAAGTCCATTGATATAATGCAAGTTTTGTAATTGGTTGAGAGCTCAAGTGCAAATGCGGATGAAATTGTTGTTTTACCAACACCTCCTTTACCTACAAATGCATAAATCATTCTTTCATCCCATACAATTTTTTAACCCTATCATCAATATGATTATTAATGATATAATTATAAACATTCTCAGGTACTAGATTCTTCCATGGAAGATTCTCTGCAATCCTCTTCCTTATCTCAGAGCCTTGGTATTTATCCCTTTCAATGAAGCTGATTCCCCTTACCTTTATATTTGCATTTTCCATTAAAATCTTAACAAGTTCATTGTTTGAATAACAAACATCAAATTTTGGTGCCATGACCTTCAGATGGTTTACCCATTCCACATTATTTTTTATAATTTCCATGGGTATTACAAATATTTCTTTTGATGTCAATCCCAAATCCTTTAAGGCATCTATAATCATTTCAAATCTCTCACCTGCGGTTAATGGATTTTTAAAGGTGAAGGATTCATCGGCATTTTCTATTATTATTAAAAGTGAATCATTCTCTTTTAAGATACTTTGAATAGCATATATATGGCCCATATGTAAGGGTTGAAACCTTCCAGGAAATATTGCTCTCATTGTTTACCAATAATACATAAACATTAAAAAATGTTAATGAAAAAAATTATTAAATAAGATAACTTTAAAGAAAACAATGAGGACACATTTTACAAATCAGCTTCACACTTTGCCTGATGGTACATCTGTAATTATCTGTGGTTGGGTACAGGATATAAGAAAGCTGGGTAATATAGCATTTTTAATTGTTCGTGACAGGGAAGGTGTAGCACAGGTAACATTAGTTAAAAATGATTTTGGTGATGATGAATTTCAGAAAATAACATCAATAACTAGGGAAAGTACATTATGTGTTAAGGGAAGGGTGAACAAAAATAGCAGAAGCAAACTGGGTCTTGAAATAAATCCTGAAAAGATAGATGTTCTTAGCATTGCCGAAGCACCTTTACCCATGGGTGTTGTTGATAAGGTGTCTGTGGACCTTGAAACAAGGCTGAATGAAAGATTTATGGATCTTAGAAGACCAGAGGTCCTTTCCCTATTCAAGATAGAATCATCCCTTGGCAAATCCATAAGAATGACATTAGAGGAGAATGGCTTTATAGAAATTCATACACCAAAGATAATTGCCACCGCTACCGAAGGCGGTACAAATCTTTTTAGGGTAAAGTATTTTGAAAAGGATGCATTCTTAGTTCAGAGTCCACAACTTTACAAACAAATAATGATGGCTGCAGGTTTTGATAGGGTGTATGAAATTGCTCCTGCGTTTAGGGCGGAGGAGCATAACACAACAAGACATCTTAATGAATTCATTTCCATAGACATAGAAATGAGTTTTGCAGACCATGAGGATGCAATGTCTATGCTTGAGAATGTTATTACAAATGCAATAGGTTTTGTTATCAAAAACAATAAAAAAGATATGGAACAGCTTGGTTTAGAATGGAAAATACCTGAAAAACCTTTTCCAAGGATTACTTATTTGGAGCTTCTGGATTATGTAAACAGTAAAGGGATTGTGATGAAATTTGGAGAGGATTTTTCAAGCGAAGCGCTGGAAGTAATAGGTAAGAAATATAAAGAATTTTATTTTATAACCAGATGGCCAATGGAAACAAGGGCATTTTATGTTAAGCCCTGTGATGATGATCCAAAATTCGGAAAAGCATTTGATTTACAATATGGGGAAAGAGAGATAACATCAGGTGCTCAAAGGAACCATGATTACAATTCATTAAAAGAAAATATTGAGAGAAAAGGTTTGGATCCAAAAAATTTTGAATTTTATCTTGAAGCTTTTAGATATGGAATGCCTCCACATGCTGGCTGGGCAATTGGCCTAGAAAGATTAACAATGATATTGACGGGATCAAAAAATATTAGAGAGGTAACACTCTTTCCCAGGGATAGGAGAAGAGTAGTTCCCTAATTTATTCATATTCATCTGAATCTTCTTCCAGCTCATCAAGATCCAGATCCGTGTCTTGATTTTTAAGTTGGTTCAGTTCCTCCTTTATCTCCTTCTCCTCCTCATAAAACTGTTTTTTCTTTTTAGAGGTCATACAACTCAGCCTCCATATAATTTAAAATAAATCTAATACTTTAATTTTTTCCAAAAAATTTTAAAAATGGGACCGCCGGAATTTGAATCCGGGTCGCCAGCGCCCCAGGCTGGTAGGATGGACCAATCTACCCCACGGTCCCATTAATCGAATTCAATAACCTCATCTATTAGATCAATATGTGAAACAATCATTCTCCTGCAGCAGTATCTTTTTACACCCAGATCGTCAAAAATCTTCGTTATTTCTTCTTTTGTTGGTTCCCTTTTCTCATTGTTCCTTATCTTTTCAACTTCATCCTTAAACTTTAGGTAATCCGTTGCTATGACCCTGCCACAGGAAAAACATCTAACAGGTATTATCATTTTTATCACCTGTATGATTTCTGTCTCTTTGCCCTTGCGCCACGGCCCATTGGTAGTTTTGGCAATTTTCTCCTGACATCGTTTACAAGAAGGGACCTATCGTATTCTTTGAACAATTTTTCAATGTTTGAATCTGAAAAATACTGGTTTATGGCTCTTGCAATTGCTGTTCTGCAAGCTTCAGCTTGACCAACTATACCTCCTCCTTTTACATTTACATCTATATTCAGTTTATTCACCTTTTCACCTACGAGCAAAAGTGGTTCTTTTATCATAGTTCTCAATATCTCAGGTTTGTAAATATCTAGAGGAACCTTATTAATCCTTACAATTCCATTTCCTTCTCTAACGACAGCCCTTGCAACAGCAGTCTTCCTTTTTCCACTTGCCACAATTACCTTCATATTTTCACCTCAGAATTTAGCTCCTAGACTTTTGGAAATTTCACCAAGAGTGACCTTATTTCTTACTTTCTTATTAATTGCACTTTCAATCTTTTCCACTTTCGATTCTTCAATGTTTTCAGGTTTTCCAATAAAAACCTTCAATCTTTTGTATGCTTCCCTTCCATGTGTAGTTTTGAACGGAAGCATGCCTCTAACAGTTCTTCTTAGAATCCTGTCAGGCATTCTTGGATAATGAGGCCCTTTTCTAACAGAACCCCTTTGCCATTTTTCAAGATAATTGTTGAGAATGAATTCTCTTCTTCCTGTAACAACAGCTTTTTCCGCATTTATGATTACTATTTCTTCACCGTTCAAAAGCATTTTTGCCACATTTGTAGAAAGTCTTCCAACAATATGATCTGTTGCGTCAATTATTTTCATCCTTATCACCCGAAAATCCTCACTCCTTTACCTTTAGGATTAATGGCCATTAGCTCTTTTATAGTAAGAACCTTACCACCTGCGCTTTCTATTTTTTCCTTGGCTTCTGTAGAGAACTTAAAAGCTGAGACCGTTACCCTTTTTGTTATCGTACCAGCACCAAGAACTTTTCCTGGTACAACTATAACATCAGAATCTACAGCGTATCTTTCAATTCTGCTTAAATTAACCTCAGGCCAGACACGTAAAGGTTTTTCAAGCCTATATGCAATGTCTCGCCAGATGTTAACATTCTCTTCTCTCGATTTTTGTTTTAGATTTTTTACCAATTCTATCAATTCAGGATTTGTTTTGTTCATCTGACTCACCCGACATTTGTACTAGGAATAAAAAGAATTAATTAATAAACCTTTCTTAGAACATAAGATCTGTTAATTTTAACTAAATTTTAAAATATATATTTATAATGTATTTAAAAATTTTTATATTATTTGCATTATTTGAAAATAATTTTGAATGTGATAAAAAACATCATAATAAATCAAAAAGAAAGAATGTAAAAATATATGAACATTATATAATATATCTCTCCTTTTTAGTTGGTTTGTTGCATAATTACAGTCATCAATTTATTACTGAAGCCTAAAAATAAAATAAAATTTAACCAATTTTGATGGAAGAATTATCTTTCCTAAAATACGAGCAATAAATGATTAAAAAGAATTACTCAACATTTATGTTAAGAGATTACGAATGGCATTAATGGATTAATGCCTTATATATTTTTTCTTAATCGGTGAAACATCTATTCGAGGCTTTTACCCTCATTATGGATTATTCCACTTTTCCCCAATAGAGTACCTCAATCACACCGACGGCACTTTCTGCCAGTTGAGTAAACGAGGCTATTCTATTGAGCGTGAATCTTGATTCTTATATCAATTTAACCTTTAATACGTTTTTCTATCATATATTCTTTTATCTTCTTAATATTTCATCACACAGCAAAATTAATGAAAAGTGTAAAATATAATAAAACTATTTTTGGTACATGGATTTTATATTCAGTCCCAGGTCTGTGGCAGTTGTAGGTGCATCCAATAAGGAAGGAAAAATAGGTTATGAAATAATGAAATCCCTGAAGGAAAGTAAGATAAAGCTCTATCCTGTTAATCCTAATGAAAAAGAAATAATGGGCCTTAAAAGTTATCCCAGTATATCATCTATCTATGATCCTATAGATTTAATGGTAATCAGTCTAAACGCAAATCAGATACCTCAAATTATAGAAGAAGGTGCAGAGAAGGGTATAAGGGGTGCAGTAATAATATCAGGTGGATTTGGAGAAGTATCTGAAGAAGGTGCCATGCTCGAGAAAAAAATTAAAGAAATATCTAGAAAACATAACATTAGAATTGTAGGCCCGAACTGCATAGGTGTTTTTTCTGCTATTGATGGTTTTGACACATTTTTCCAAGCCAGGGAGGCAATGAAGAGACCTGGCCCCGGACCTGTTTCATTTATGACACAATCAGGCACATACGGCGTTACACTACTTGAGTTAATGGAAGAAAACAGCATAGGTGTAAGTAAATTTATCAGTTTTGGTAATAAAGTAGATGTAAATGAAATTGATATGCTAAAATATTTCAAAGATGATAAAAATACCAATATAATAAGTGCATACATTGAGAGTTTTTCGGATGGTAGATCTTTTTATTATATCGCAAAGGATGTTTCTAAAATAAAACCGATAGTGGTTCTTAAGGCTGGAAGGACAGTTGAAGGTCAAATGGCTGCAAAATCCCACACAGGTGCTCTTGCTGAAAATCATATTATATTTGAAGGATCTATGAAACAATCTGGTGTAATTGTTGTTGATGATATAGAGGATATGGTTGATATTATTAAAATAATGGCACATCAACCAATACCGGAAGGAGGTAATGTTTTATTGCTAACAAACGGTGCAGGACCTTGCGTAGTTACAGCAGATGCAATTGGCATGTCAAAAAATCTTAAAATGGCAAAGCTTAAACCAGATCAAGAATCTAAATTAAAAAATATTCTTCCTGAATATTCAATAATCTCAAATCCACTTGATTTAACAGGATCAGCAACACCAAAATGGTATCAGAATGCACTTGAGGTACTGAAAGATTCTGATAACATTGATATATTCGTTTTATACTTTGTTATACCTAATGCACCAATATATAGAAACATCCATGAATTATTCGAACTATTTGATAAAAATTGGAGGAAGCCGGTTATCGCAGTTATGGCGGGTGGTCAATATACTAATGAAATATCAAAAAAACTTGAAAAAATGCGCATTCCTGTATTGCCAACGGCAAGGAGGCTTGTAAATGCCCTTGATAAAATTGTTGAATACTCCAGATGGAAAAGAAATCATAATTAGAAGAGCAGTTGAAAGTGATGCATATGGCATTATAGACTGCTTTAATGATGTAATGCATGAGGAGGTATACCTTTTGGGCGATGTTTACATGGGTGGTGAGGAATTTTTATCTATGCGTATTGAGGATCAAGAAAATGAATTTATAGTTGTTGCTGAATATGAAAAAAGGATTATAGGTGTTTTAACGCTTACAAGGGAATCCTTTAGAAAAAATTACCATGTTGCAGTGCTCGGTATAGCAATTAGGAATGGCTTCAGGCATATGGGCATTGGAACAGCATTGATGAACGCATCCTTCGATTGGGCAAGGGATATGGGTATAGAGAAAATTTGTTTAGAGGTATTTTCAACTAATGAGAATGCCATTTCACTTTATAGAAAACTCGGTTTTGAAGTAGAGGGTATAAAGAAAAAACAATTCAAGATTAGGGGGGAATATGTGGACGATATATTAATGGCTAAGTTTTTATAACAATTTGTTTATGATAGATTATGAAATTTAAAATAAAAGGTGAGGATTACATTCTTGGTAGAAGAACAGTTTTTATGAACGAAAATGATGCATTCATGCTTGGATTAAAAGAAAATTCCAGGGTCCTGGTAGATTTTGGAAGTGATAAAAGTATATTTTTTGTATCACTTTCCAAAAGTTCTGTAGAATCTGGAAATGTAATAATATCTCTTGATTATGAAGGCAAAATTAATAATGAAACTGTAGACATAACACCTGCACCGCCATTAAAATCTCTTCAATCAATAAAGAAAAAGATATACAATAAAAAATTGGGCCAGGATGATTTTGATGAAATAATAAAGGATATTGTAAATGATAACCTATCACAAATAGAGATTTCAAGTTATATAACATCATTGCAGACATTGGGCCTTGATGAAGAGGAAATTACATATCTTGTAAATTCAATGGTTTCAACAGGCGATAAAATATCATTTGAATATGATGTTTATGATGTTCACAGTATTGGGGGTGTTCCTGGAAATAAGTATGCACTGGTAACTGTACCTATTTTAGCCTCTATGGGACTGAAAATACCCAAAACATCATCAAGGGCAATAAGCAGCGCAGCCGGTACTGCAGATGTAATGGAAGTGCTAGCAAATGTAAATCTTAAGGGTAATGAGATAAAAAGGATTGTAGACACCGTTGGTGCAACATTAGCATGGGGTGGAGCAATTAATCTTGCCCCAGCTGATGACAAAATAATAAGGGTAGAACAGCCATTGGGCATTGATCCAATACCACAACTTTTAGCTTCAGTTCTTTCAAAGAAATTGGCAACAAGCATCAAATATCTTTTGATAGATATTCCAATGGGAAAGGAAACAAAAGTACAGGATGAAAATTCAGCAGCATTTCTGGCTGAAAAATTTATCAGGATAGGTGAAAAGCTAGGTATTCAGATAGAATGCGCAATAACTTACGGTGGTCAACCCTTGGGTAGGGCAATAGGACCTGCCTTAGAGGCACAGGAAGCATTACGTGCTCTTGAGGGTAAACAAACATCAAACAGCTTTATTGTAAAGTCAATAGAAATTTCTGCAATCATGCTTGAGATTGCTGGTATTGTGGAGAGGGGAAAAGGAATTGAAATTGCAAGAACAAACCTTAAAAATGGAAAGGCCAGGGAAAAGTTCTTTGAAATTGTTAATGCACAAGGGAGTAAGGGTATTGAGAGCAGTGATGACATCCAGCTGGGTAAATTCACATATGAGATAGTTTCGAATCTTGATGGTTATATATCATATCTCTCAAATGGGGCCATTGTTGATATTGCAAGATCATTAGGTGCTCCATTTAATAAAGAGGCTGGTGTATGGGTATACAAAAAGATTGGTGATAAGGTAGAAAGGAATGAACCAATTTTGAAACTTTACGCAGAAAACAAGGAGAAGCTGGATCAAACTATTAGGCTTTCTAGAAAAATAAAAATATTTGAGATTGAGGGCATGGTAATAAAAAACATTCCTGGCCTGAAAAAAACAAAATCAACATGGGAGGAAAAGGGATGAGATTAAAGATTCTTTATTTTGGTATATTCAGGGATATTACTGGCAAATACTCCGAAATTATAGATTTTGAGGGTAAATACCTAGTTGACTTAAAGGAATATATTAAAAAAAAGTATCCAGAGATTGCTGATGATAACATGATAATATCAATAAATTTTAGATATGTTGAAAATAATCCTGAGTTAAATGAAAATGATGAAATTGCAATAATGTCACCTGTAAATGGTGGTTAATCCAAAATATCAAATTCATAATCAATCAACGTACCTGATCTTTTAAACATAATGCTTGCTGAACAGTATTTTTCCTGTGATAGTTTGATTGCTTTTTCTAAATTTTCTTTTTTTATTTTTCCTATTGCTATATATTTTAATTTTAAATGCGTATAAACCCTTGGTGGTTCTTCTGCCCTTGTACCTTCAACCTCAACTCTTAATGATTCGATTGGTTCTCTCATTTTTCTTAATATGTCAACTACATCTATTGCTGTGCAGCTTCCCAGGCCAACGAGCAAAAAATCCATCGCAGATGGAGCAATCTCTCTATCCCCATCTATAATCACTGAATGTTTCTCATTCACTATGGAAACAAATCTATCCTTTTCTATTAGATCTATAATTACTTTCATTACAATGATTAAAATTATCAAAATTTTAAATTTTTCTTCTTTTTGAAGGATAAAATTATTAAATTTGAAGCAATTTACAGTTCTGGAGATGTATTTTTATGCCTGAGACCCTGATTTACAGGTTAAATTTCAAAAGAGTTCCAATAAAAAGAACAAAGCCTGAAGAAAGGATAAAAGATTTCAAAGCACCTGTTATTTTAGGATACACAAAAGCTGAGGCAATGAGAGAGGCTTCAAGATGCATGGGATGTGGGCTATGTATTCAGGGTTGTCCTGCCAGGCTTGACATTCCTGGATATGTTCAGGCAATAGCAAGGGGTGAATTCGAAAATAGTTTAAGAACAATTCTTAGGGATCTCCCATTCCCTGAAATTTGCGGGCACATTTGTACTCATAATTGCGAGGATAATTGTGTTTATTCTGATCCAGTTGCAATAAGACATTTAAAAAGGTTTGTTGCAGAACAATTTAAGGATTATGCTCCGGTAATAAATCACAAAAAAAGGGAAGCCACAGGCAAAAGGGTTGCAATTATTGGATCTGGTCCAGCTGGTCTAACAGTTGCATATTATCTTTCAATATATGGTGTTGAATCTACCGTTTATGAAGCTTTGCCTGTCCCACTTGGAATGCTTAATGTTGGCATACCTAAATACAGGCTCCCTGCATCCGTTATTGAAAAAGAATATAATTTTGTAAAAAATGCGGGTGTAAAATTTGTTTTTAATACAGAAGTTGGAGTTGATATACCGTTTAAGAAAATAATGGATGAATATGATGCAGTATTCCTTGGCATAGGTACAATGATGGGTAATATGACAGGTACGCCAGGAAGTGATGGAAAATATGTTTATCATGCTCTTGATTTTCTAAGAAAGGCAAATCTTGGTGAAAAAATACCCATGGGCAAAAAGGTTGCAATAATTGGCGGTGGATTTACAGCTATGGATTCGGCAAGAACTGCTTTAAGATTGGGTGCTGAAAAGGTATATGTATTGTATAGGAGAAGGGCTGAAGATAGACCCAGTTATCCGAGCACAAATGCCGAAGAGGAAATGGAGGAGACTGTGGAAGAGGGTGTGGAATTTTGGTGGAAAATAACACCCATAGAATATGTGAAAGATAGCGATGGATTCATTAAGGGTATAAGGTACTGGAAGAATGATATGGTTCCAGACCCGAGAGGAGGAAGGCTCAAGCCAGTTCCAATAAAAGATGTTGAATTCTTCATAGATGTGGATACGATTATTGAGGCAACGGGACAGGTGCCGAACCTATCCTTTATACCAAAGGAAATATTGCAAAATTTAAAAATGAAAGGAAATGAGATCTTAGTTGATGGAGAAGGAAGAACATCCGTACCAAAAATATTTGCTGGTGGGGATGCTACCAATGAAACAAAAGATTTCATAAGTGCTGTGGCCGATGGTAACAGGGCAGTAAAAGGTATTCTCAAATTTCTTAAAATTGATTTTTCAACAACAAGAAAAGTAGAATGTGAAAATATTTCCTTTGAAATGGATGAGACATTCGGAAAAAAGGTTCAATGTGATGAATTCCTCAATGTAAATTAATTTAAGAAAAAATAATATCACAGTATTGCATATCCATTTTAATGGACGATCCTGCAAAAAAGTATTTCAATTGCAATGATAGGGAAAGGGCAGTATTCGAAGCTGGTATTAAGCTGGGTACCATATATCATCAATTTGTGGGAACACCTTTTAATTCATCTAATATTTCAGTTCTTGAGAAATCCATTGAGGAAAGTGTAAAGGTTCAACCATTTGTAAAAGATGTTCATGTTAAGATTAATGGTGAAAGGATAACAAAAGGAAAGGGTCTTTACAAATATTTGACATTAACAGGTGATATGCTAGATGTTGATTTGGTAATTGAATACAATAATGTAGAAGCACATTGTTCATTGAAATACATTGAGGAAATGAAATATCCATTAATGTTTATCAAAGAGATAAAAGTGAAGTGATAATGTACGTAAAAATAGGTATTAGTGGTCTTCCAGGCGTGGGAAAAACTACAACATTATTGAAAACTATAGAGCTTCTTGAAAAGGAATACACAGTTGGAGGCATAATAACAGAGGAAGTTCTTGATGGTAAAAATAGAATTGGTTTTACAATAATGGACTGGTCAACAAAGGAAAAAGTACTTTTTGCCTCTAAAAACATACAGTCAAGGTACAGAGTAGGGAAATACGGCATAGATACAAAAATTTTGGATAATCTAGGCGTAAATGCACTTGAGAGTGCAAAAGAAAAAGACATTATTATAATAGATGAAATAGGAAAGATGGAACTTGAATCAAAAAAATTAAGTGAGAAGATTAAAGAAATCCTAGAAATGGAAAAGAATATAATTATGACTTTAAACAAGAAATCAAGAAATCCCATTTTACAGGACATAAGGAGAATGGATGATGTTAGAATTCTTGAGGTTACGCCCATAAATAGAAATATTCTCCCATTTAAGATTCTTAGCATAATAAAGGGCGAACAAATTTGAAATAAAAAGATATATTACTATTTTTAATGAAAATAAAGGAAGGTTTAGTTGAACTTGAAGTAAAATACATTTCAAAAGGGAAAGGCCCAGGAAAAAAATCCGTTGGTTATTATTCCGAGGCGATGATAATTTCAAGGGATTTAACAGTAACAATTTTAAAAAATTATTTCAATAAAAAATTCAAAGCTTTGGACCTTCTTGGGGGTTCTGGCATAAGAGGATTAAGAATAGAAAAAGAATGCAATGCGAATGTTACAATAAATGATAACAATCCAAAAGCAATAGAAATAATTGAATACAACAAAAAGTTGAATGATTCAAATGCTGAAATAACCAGGTTCAATGCATCAAAATGTATACCTGATACTTTTTATGAATATATTGACATTGATCCCTATGGTTCACCAATACCCTTTATAGATCCAGCTATAAAGGCAATAAAGAACCATGGAATTATTGGTATTACAGCAACCGATTTGCCTAACCTTACAGGTACGAACGTTAAAAAAGGAATGAGTCTTTACCATTCAAGTATTATAAGGAATGATTTTAAACATGAATCCGGATTGAGGGCCCTAATTGCCTTTTTTGTAAAAAGGTCTGCTGAATATGAATTCTCAGCAATACCATTAATCTCCTATTTTGGAGGATATTATTACAGAATTTTTTTTAAAATGGAAAAGGGTATAAAAAAGTTAGAGAAAAATCTTGAATATGTACAATTAATAAATACCCTTTCAATAAATAAGGTTTTAGGTCCAATCTGGATAGGAAATATACATGATATTGATTTTTTAGAAAAAATGGAAATACCCGATTATATAAAAAATTTTAATAAAATTAAAGATCTAAAGGGTATCTGGGTTAATGAAAACCCATTGTATTTTTATTCTTTAGAAAATATTTCCAAATTATTTGGTACAAATATACCAAAGGTTAAGGACGTGATTAATGCATTAGTTGAGAGTGGTTTCAGGGCATCTAAAACACAATTTAATCCCATAGGCATAAAAACAAACGCTTCTCTTTTTGCATTAAGAAAAATTTTTAATGAAAGATTTATAAAGTAAAAAATGTTTATCAATAAGAAGTTGAGGTGATAAAATATGCAACCAGCACAAATGGCTTATGATCGTGCCATAACTGTTTTCTCTCCAGAGGGGAGATTGTATCAGGTTGAGTATGCAAGAGAAGCAGTGAAAATGGGTTCTACAACAATAGGAATCAAGTTCAAGGATGGTGTTGCCCTTATTATAGATAAAAAGGTAAGGAGCAGGTTAATAGATCCTAAAAGCATTGAAAAGATTTACATAATAGATGATCACATAGGTGCTGCATCATCTGGGCTTATGGCTGATGCAAGAGTTTTAGTTGATTATGCAAGGGTCAGTGCACAAGTGGAAAAAATTACATATGATGAAAAGATAGGTGTTGAGGCACTTGTTAAAAAAATAAGCGATTACGTTCAGCAGTATACCCAGTACGGTGGTGTGAGACCATTCGGAACATCCTTGCTAATAGCAGGTATTGATGATTCAGACATTTATCTGTTTGAAACAGAACCAAGCGGTGCTTTTACTGGATACAAAGCATCCTGCATAGGTAGAGGAAGGGAATCAGTTATGGGACTTTTTGAAAAGGAATACCAGGATGACATGGATCAGGAAAGCGCCATTTTACTTGCGCTTAAGGGTTTGAAACAGGTAAGTGAAGACCCAAATCAGCCTCTTGTTGTGGAAATAGGTATAATAACAAGGGGTAAAAACTTCGGTATAATATCCCAGGAAGAGGTTGACAAATACTTAAAAAAACTGAATGAAAGTAAATGAGTGAAAGCATATGGTAAAACTGGATGATGCAATTGTAGCCAGGTATGAGTCAAAGGGCCATAAGCTTGAGATCCTTGTGGATCCTAAGGTAATAGACATGGTAAAAGAGGGGAAAGAAGTAAACATCGTTGATTATATGGTCATAGATGAGGTTTTTAAGGATGCGAGGAAGGGTGACAAGGTTGGGGAAGAGGTTTTAAAAGAGGTTTTTGGAACAACAGATATAAATGAAGTTGCAAAAACAATAATAATTAAGGGGCAAGTGCAGCTCACAACAGAGCAGAGAAGAAAAATGCTTGAGGATAAGAAAAAACAAATTGTATCTGAAATTGCAAAAAATGCAATAAATCCGCAAACAAACACACCTCATCCTCCACAGAGGATAGAGAAAGCGATGGAAGAGGCAAAGGTACATATAGACCCTATGAAAAGTGTTGAGGAGCAGATTCCTGTTGTTTTAAAAGCAATAAAGGTCATATTGCCAATACGTATAGAGAAGGTTAAAATAGAAATCAAGGTATCTGCAGACGGTTATGGTAAAGTTTATCAGGACATTGTGAGAACTGGAACTTTATTGAAAGAACAATGGCTTAATGATGGTTCATGGTTAGCTACGGTTGAAATTCCTGCTGGAATTCAGACGGAATTTTTTGATATGCTTAATAAAAAAACGCACGGGAATATTGAAACTAAATTTATAAAAGGGTGAAAAGAAATGGAAAAAATAAGGGAAATTGTTTTGCCCGGTGAAGAAATCATACTGGGCGAAAATAAACCTGGAAATGGTATATATGTTGAGAATGGAAAGGCATATGTAGAGTATTTGGGTGTAAAATCAATAAAATCTGGATATGTGAATATTATTCCGCTTTCAGGAAGGTATCAGCCACAGAAAGGTGATAAGGTAATAGGAAAGATAGTTGATATAATGTCATCGAACTGGGTAGTTGATATAAATGCGCCCTACCTTGCACCTTTACACGTGAATGATACACCGTGGAAAGTAGATTTTGGTGATACAAGCAAGTACCTTAACGTTGGTGATACAATACTTGCAAAGGTAATGAGTGTAAATGAAGTAAAGCAGGTATGGCTTACTTTGAAAGAGCCAGGTCTTAGAAAATTGCAGGGGGGCCATATAATAACTGTTTCACCAACAAAGGTACCTAGGATTATTGGAAAGGATGGGTCTATGATTAAAATTCTAAAGGAAATGACAAATTCTAAAATATATGTGGGTCAGAATGGTATTATATGGGTGGAAGGCACAACAGAATCTATACTTAAGGTAGTTGGTGCAATAAGGCTCATTGAAAGGGAAGCCCATATAATTGGTTTAACAGATAGGGTAAAGGAATATTTATCAAAATCAAAAAAGGAGAATGATGTAGAATGAGTGGAATGAAAACTGATATAAAGTTAATTGACGAAAATGGTAAAAGAATAGATGGAAGAACATTTGACCAAATAAGGCCAATAAAGATTGAGGCAGGTATTCTTGAAAGGGCTGATGGATCTGCATATATAGAATGGGGTGGAAATAAAATAATCGCTGCAGTGTACGGTCCAAGGGAAGTTTATCCAAAACATATGCAGGATCCTAGTAAGGCAGTTTTAAGAGCCAGATATAACATGGCAGCTTTCTCCGTGGATGAAAGAAAAAAACCAGGACCAGATAGGAGGTCAATTGAGCTTTCAATGGTTATTTCAAATGCACTTAGTTCAGTTGTATTTCTTGAACAATTTCCCAGAACTGCCATTGATGTATTTATTGAAGTGCTTCAGGCAGATGCTGGAACAAGGATAGCTGGTCTTACAGCTGCATCAGTAGCCCTTGCAGATGCGGGCATACCTATGAAAGATTTAATAGTCGGATGTGCTGCAGGAAAAGTTGAGAATACAATAGTTTTGGACCTTAATAAAGAAGAGGATAATTTTGGTCAGGCGGATCTGCCAGTTGCAATAATTCCAAGGACAAAAGAGATTGTACTTTTCCAGATGGACGGCGATATGATAGAAGAGGAAATAAACAGGGCAATGGATATGGCTATTAATGCATCACTTCAAATTTATGAGTTACAGAAGGATGCTCTTAAAAGAAAATATTTCAACATTGTACAGGAGGATGAGTTACAATGAGTAAATTTACTGAAAGTGTTGTGTCAGAAATTAAAAAAGATTACATTCAGAAGCTTTTATCACAGGGTTCAAGGCTTGATGGCAGGGGTGCTGATGAATACAGGAAGATAGAAATTATAAATAATTTTGTTCCAAGAGCCTGTGGTTCAGCTTTGGTCAAAATTGGAAATACACAGGTTCTTGTTGGAGTTAAGATTGAACCTGGTGAACCCTTTCCTGACACACCAGATACAGGTGTATTGAGCACAAATGCTGAACTTGTTCCACTTGCATCACCCACGTTTGAAGCAGGTCCACCTGGGGAAGAGGCCATCGAACTTGCAAGAGTTGTAGACCGTGGTATTAGGGAAAGCAAAGCTGTTGATCTTGAAAAACTTATCATAAAACCAGGGGAACAGGTATGGATAGTTTTCGTAGACATACATGTTTTAGATTACGATGGAAATCTGTTCGATGCATCGGCACTAGGTTCTATTGTTGCTTTGAAAAATTCAATCGTTCCAGCAAGCAAATTCAATCTGGGCGATGATTTTCCTCTACCTATAGTTCATTATCCATCAACAGTCACATTCGCAAAAATAGGTGGAAATATAGTAGTAGATCCAAATCTTGATGAAGAGAACATCGCTCAAGCAAGGATTACTGTAACAACAGATGAGCTTGGACATGTGCATGCCATACAGAAAGGTCTAGATGGTACATTTAAAATCGAAGAAATTAAGAATACGATTAGCATGGGGATGCGCATTGGCAATAAATTAAGGAATGAGTACATTATTAAAGGTGATTAGAATGGCAAAGAGAACAAAGAAGGTTGGAATGGCTGGCAGGTTCGGGCCAAGGTATGGTGTTGCACCCAAGAAACAGTGGAAGGATGTAATGGAACAGAGGATAAGCTATTACATTTGTCCCAATTGTGGTCATAAAACTTTCAGGAGGATAAGCACTGGCATATGGTCTTGTACAAGATGCGGCTATACAATGGCCGGTGGTGCCTATGTGCCCTTTGTGAGAAAGGAAGTAGTAAGGGAGGGCAATGAAAATGTCCAGGTTTAGGTGCGCAATTTGTGGAAGAATCCATGAAGGCGAAATTGACGCACAAAACCTTTCCTGTGAATGTGGATCTACCATATTTTACAAAGAAAGGCCAAATATTAAGAGAGTATTTACATCGGATTGAGAAAACTTTTTATAACGATTGACATGGTGATTATAGACCCCTCAAATAGAGGATGGTGAAAACATATATGCGTATGAGCTTGAGCAACGAATCAAAAAGGGATTTAATTGTTCTAGTGTTAATGGTATCCATAGTTCTCCTAGGTCTATTTCTCAGGACCTATTATATTGCAGTGCCTTCCATACAAAATGGATTTGCCGTTTCGGGAGGATCAGACTCCTATTACCATGAAAGGGTAATCAATTATATCGTTGCCACAGGCCATCAGCTTATACATGATCCCATGCTGAATTATCCTCTTGGTATGAATGATCCTAGACCACCTATATTTGAGTGGTCTGTAGTAGCCATGGCGTATTTGTATCTTCCTTTTGTAGGAAGCATGAGCAATGCCATAGGTTATTCATTGGTGATGATTTCAGCAATTTTCGGGGCATTGATTGCTATTCCTATGTACCTTCTAGGCAAGGAAGCATTTAACAGAAAGGTAGGCATAATAGCTGCATTCCTTATTGCAACAAGTGCAGCAAATATGATGAGGAGCGTGGCATCATGGGGAGGTTATGATGTAACAATACTATTCTTTGCAGTATGGACATGGTATTTCCTCTTAAAATCATTAAAAAGCATTAATTATGCTGTATGGATAGAAAATTATTTTTCATTCACCAGCTGGAAGAAGGGTACAAAGAAATTCTTCAGTGAAAATAAAAAGGCAGCGGTTTATGCTGCACTCTCTGGAATTAGCCTTGCAACAGTTACATTAATGTGGCAGGGCTTTGCTTATGTTGAAGCCATAATTTTAATCTACCTTGTTATACAGGTATTTTACAACAGGTTCAGAAACGTATCTTCTTTCCATATACTATGGATTACCATAATAATAGGTTTATTTACCTACATAATTTCAGTTCCATACTATTATGCTGATGTATCTAACATATTTACAAACACATATTTTGCAACACCACTTTATTTGCTTCTTTTCACAATAGTCTTAATTCTTTTCATTCAATTAACATCAAAATGGCCCTGGACATTTACATATTCCCTTGCAGCAATTTTCATAGCAGCAATTGTACTCATTGGCCATTTCTTTGTGCCATCAATAATGAGCTACATCTATACTGGTGAGGGTTATTTTGTAAAGTCCCCCATATACTCTACAATAGCTGAGGCTCAAGCACCAAGCCTCGGTGAAGTAATAATGAACGTGGGTGTAGGTGTATTCTTTATTTTTGTAGCTGGTCTAATATTCATGCTTTATGATATGAGAAAGAATAGATCTGAATATTATTTATTCTTCATAATATTTTCAATAGTTTCTGTATATATGGCATTTTCAGCAGCGAGGTTCATTTATGAAGCATCACCAGCATTTATTATACCTGCAGCATATATGCTTGACATAATAATTACAAAGATTAATGTTCATGAAATAGGTCAAACATTCAGATCATTTTCATTCTCATGGAAAACAGCACTTAGAAAAGGTTTGAAATGGTCAAAGATAGTTGCAATTATTCTCATTGCATTTTTCATAATATTTCCTAACATGTGGGGTGCAATAGATTCTGCAATTCCTTACAATACAAAAAATACATATGACAGGCAAATATACAATGCAATGCCCCAGGTATTAAGGCCTCAAAATTATACTCCTCCATGGTATCTTGGGGCATATGGTGTTGAACTTGACACAAACCAGACTGATCCATGGATATCTGCCCTAAATTGGTTGAGTACTCAGGATACAAATTTGCCACCTGCACAACGGCCTGCATTTCTTTCATGGTGGGATTATGGTTTCCAGGAGATACAGCAGGGCCAGCATCCGGCCGTCGCTGATAACTTTCAGAACGGTTACCAGATTGCCGGCCAATTTATAACTGCACAAAATGAAAGCCAGGCAATTGCATTGATGATTGCAAGGCTGCTAGATAGTTCCCTGTTCAACGCAACTTATGGTCCTCAGGTGAGGCAGGCTCTCGTTCAATATCTTGGGCAAAATGAAACAGATAAGATAATTTCATATTACACCAACCTGTCAAAGAACCCAAAGCCTTACATAGAAGAAGTTTTAGACAACCCGTCATACTATGGTAACTATTCCACGGATCTCTTAACGGATCTTAGCATTTCCCCAGGTTTTTCAATTCCCAATACAAAATACATTTTGGTAAAGGCCGATCTTTCAAATAATTATCCTGAAAGTACGCTTGTAAATCTTTACGATGATATTGAAGCAATTACAGGGCTTAGCATAGGATACTTCGCAACTGATTACAGGTTATTCCCGTTCTCAGGAATGAATACAGGTATATTTTATGCACCCGCATATCTTTCAGGAAGAGTAACGGAAAATGTTAATGGTGAAGTAATTCCAACAGATTTTTATACCATTCAGGCAGTAGCATCGGATGGAACCACCTACCCATTAAACCAAACACCTCCTAACGTTCAAATTGTTAATTATCAAATTACATACAAGCCTATGTTCTTTAATTCTATGCTATACAGGGCCTTTGTAGGTTATTCCGGCCTTAATCTTGGCATAGGCCCATACATACCAGGCCTTTCATCCCAGATGCAATATTATCCAATAATGCCTGCCTGGAATTTGACGCATTTCGAGGTTGTTTACTCCATATCATTTTGGAACCCTTACAAAGATTATAAAAACCATACAAGTGCCTGGAGGCCTGTACCTCTGCAGGAAGCATATTATCTTCAAAAGACAAATAATGGAACAGTAGTCTTAATGCCTCCAGCAAATGATACATTGCCCCAGGATGTTGTTATATTGAGGTATTATCCGGGTGCAATTATTCAGGGAAGGGTTATGCTTCCAAACGGACAACCTATGGCCAATGTTCTTGTTACGTTATATGATCAATATGGAATTCCACATACATACACATATACAAATTCATCCGGTTATTATGAGCTGTATGGTGTGGCTGGAAATGATACAATAGAGGTTTCAACGAATGGAGGCTTTAATAAGCTTTTCCTGAGTGAAAATACAATCCTTGCATCGAAACAGATATACATTAGCGAGGATCAGGCCTTAAGGATACCTACTGCCATTTATACAAATGGTACACCAAATTATTACATTTACCAGAATTTCATTATAAATAGTTCATCATTTGATGGTCTGGCATATTATGTTCAGGGAAAAAATAGCACATATCAGCCAGGTGAACCTGTTTTAAGTGGAGGTGTGTTATACCTTGAAAATAGCACATATAATTTGAAATACTCAACAACAATTACAAGTACTGGTTATTTCAAATTTGCAAACATACAGCCACATACCTATAATGTGTACCTCTCCTTAAATGGTACTTTAAATTATGTTATGAATGTAACATTAACACCAAATAAGAATATTACAAAAGACATTGCATTGAATCCCGATATAATAAAAGGTGTAATTATATTGCCAAATGGCCAGCCTGCGATAAATGCAAATGTTTATTTGATAGGTAATAAAACATTAACGACTGAAACAAACATATATGGCGGTTATATATTTTATTTGCCTCCGGGCAATTACACTCTCAGAATTTCATATCCAGGATATTATGCGCCTAATAAAAAAATAAACTTCAACGCATGGAACCAAACAGATACGGAAAACATCCAATTAGAAAGTGCATACTATCTTAATGGAACAGTGCTTTTGAATGGAAAGCCGGTTGAGGGAGCCTTTGTAAGGTTTACAGACGAATTTAATTTCTCCAACAATCAGATAATAGTTACAAACAACAGCGGTATGTTTTCATTGTTGCTGCCGCATGATTATTATTCCATATATATTGACTATTTCAGCAATAATTCACATTACATATATTTTGGGAGTTATATGCCATTAGAAAATAATTCAATGAATTTTATTCTTGAAAAAGCGGTGACCTTAAGCGGATATGTTAAATATAACAATACAAATATTGGTGATGCAGGTTTGATGCTTTTCTCAGGCCAGAATTTCATTAGGGTTTATTCAAACGGATCAGGTTATTATATGTTATATGTAATACCTGGCATATACAATATAGGTGTTCTAGGCTATAATGGATCATCGACACAACCATATGCCTATTATTCCCAGATAATTATTACTGGTAATACGTTTCTCAATATTCAATTACAAAAGACAACATCAATAAGTGGTATGATACTTTACAGGCAAGAAATTATTAAAAATGGAATAGTGTTTTTAGAAGGTCCAAATGGTATTTACTATGAAACGAATATTGCTGGTAATGAAAGATTCCAGCTTTATACAACGTTTACCAATTATGGATTAATTGCAGTTACCTATGGATACAAGGTAAGTTCTATAAGTTATATTAAACAGAATATAACAATAAATGTACTTCCAGAAAATGTAACATTAACTGGATCTGCATCATATAATCATATTTACAATGGCCCTATTTATATCGAATTTTCTTCCAGTACAGGAGTTTACAAAACGAAGGTAATAAATGGAGAATATTCTATTGTTATTCCCCCGGGCACATATAATGTAACTGCTGTCACATATGGAACATATGGCAGGATTTCACCCGGAACAATCGGCGTTAACATTGGCGAACTTCATCAATCATTTAATTTTAACATCAATATTTCTGCAAGTGTTTCTCTTATACCATTTATTAAAAATATATATTGGTTCAATATGAATGGAACGCTCGTAAATGCAGGAAACAATGTAACAATTCCTGTGGGTAATTACACCGTTTATGCTTTTGGCTCAAACCAGGCAGAAATAATAGGTCTTTCTATTTCAAACAGCAGCATATACTCGCTGAACCTTGAGAATGCATATTATGAGAAAATATACATAAATAATTTTACGGGTTCAATAAACCTTACCATAATTTACAATGGCATGAAGATGATAAAGCCCGTAAATGGTTTTACAGAACTATTATTACCTATGGGTTATTATAAATTTTATGTAAGTCAGGTAATTGATTCGAATATTCCCTTTGAATATTTTGGTCAAAACAGTACATATATTTTCTCGAGCTCATCTGTGAATATTAATGTTCAGAAGGTTCCTTATCTTTCAAATATTTATGGGTATGTTATGTACAGAAATGAGCGCTTATCATTTGCTACAATTTATTTCTTCGGCAATGGTAACGTTTACAAATTTTCATCCCTATCAAATGGATATTATTCTATAAGCTTGCCTGCTGGATATTACACCATATATGCCTATTATATATCTTCTGGGCAATTCTCTTTTGTTGGAAATATTAAATTATTTGGAAATTCAACAATCAATAATAATCTTTATTTGAATCAGGGGTATCATTTAACAATTTTATTCACCGCAGCGAATCAAACCTATAATGGACCTTTTAACATAACTACATCATCAGGATCAATGGCATTTAATTCAACCAATGGACTATTTTCTATTATTCTCCCAGCAGGAAATTATACACTTTATGCAAACACAACAATAATGGAATATGGTATGAATGTCAGGTATGAACTAAATAGGACATTTAATTTAACAACAAACTCATATGTAAATGCTTTATTTAATAGGATAAACATAGATAAAATAGACATGAAAACGATCACACCCACAATAACAGCATCTGTAGGTCAGAATTTAACTTATAACATAAGTGTGAGCAATGAGGGTAACAGGCCTGAAAATGTTTCACTGGAAGCAATAGGCATATGGAATGTTTCCTTCTCCCAGAAATCATTATCCTTACTACCTGGTCAGGCAAAGAGCATTTTAGCTTATGTAGAAGTCTCTGATAAAGCTAGCCTGGGTATAAATTCCATTTCCATAAGGGGTATATATCAAACAGATATGATTGCTGAAACACATATATTCGTAAATGTCACAGTATTCCACAATGTTTCATTCCAGTGGGGGAACCCATATATATATGACAAATCAATATATGTGAACCTCACAATTATCAACCATGGCAATGTTGTTGAGAATTTTAACATGTCTTTGCTTAATTCCATTGCTTTAAAATCCCTTGGCTGGAACTATACAATTATGTATAATGGCCATAACCAGACAAATATAAATGTATATCAGTGGTCAAGCAGAACTATTACGATAGTACTATCCCCAACTAGACCAAATAATGCACAGGTATTCCCAGTTACATTTTCTGGAGTATCCCAGAATATACAGTATACTACCACAAAGGTAATAAAATTGCCACAGGTAAATGCTATAAAAACTAACATTTCAGTTGGAAATATCTCATATGTTATTCCATCAACATCTAATCTTATGCTTGAGCTAATCATTGCATCCATAATTGCCGTATTTGCAATTCTTTTATATGTTGCACTAACAAGGGTGAGAAAATGAAATTAAAACATATAATGATTATATCAATAATCATACTTTCACTTATGCTTCCAGTTAGTCAGGCAAAACCCATTTCTGTTAATATTTCTGGACCTTCGATAGTGGGAGCAAATGACACATATCAATACAAAATAATTGTAACAGGTTTTTTTACTGAATATGGTTACCATCTTTTTTTAACAGGGTCGAATCTTACTGGTGCAACCAAAACTGAACTTTACGGTTATTCAAACACATCTAATGTTTTCTATGTTAACATTACATTTCCATCAATCCCTCAGACAGTTTATATTTATGTAATGGGCATTGGTTATTTGAATGGGTCATCACCACAATACACGATTTCATATTTGCAAGTAAAAGTTGTTAAATCAGTGCCTATTTCAGTGGTAATTAAAAATCCCAGCCAATATGAAATCAGCAATATAACAGTAACATTTTTGCTCAACGGAAATTATATAGGCAGTTCTACAATCTCATCAATAGCCCCAAATGGAACTGCAAATGCAACACTATATTACGCAGGTAATTTTACAGAGGGTGTTAATGTGATTACAGTAAGAATAAATTCACAGGTACTTAAATTTTCAAATGGATCAAACTCAACACAGATCTATTTCAATTATGGACCTTTACCAAATTATAGCTGGGTATGGTATACATTTGCAGGTGTACTCATAGTTGTCATATTTCTTATAGTTTTATTGAGGCCTGGTAAAAAGATGCCGTCAATGCCAAAATGGAAAAAATAAAATTATTTTTTTTGAATTTTTATTGCATTAATTAAATCCATTTCACCCTTTAGAACTTTTATAGCTAATTTTTTGGAAATTGTTATAGTATTATTGCTTAGCATTCTGCTTCTTCTCTGTATTTCCATAATTTCTCCTCTTTTGAATCTTATTTCCATTCTCTTATTGACCTTTTCTCCCTTTTTCATTGCAATTTTTTTTGCAGCTCCAATGTTCCTATTCTTAATAGGCGATGTTCCAGATTCATCCACAATTTCTATTTCAAAATCATCATATATATCATTTATAATTTTATTTCTATCAGGAATATCACCCATACCTATTCTTATTAGCATTCTGTTTGGTGAATAATCTTCTTTTATAGAATTTAATATTTTTTTAAGCTGACCCAGCTCACTTAGCTCAAATTCTTCAAGGTTTATGCCATCTCCAACAACGACCATACCTGTTCTTAGGCCAGGATCGATGCCAACAATTATTTCATTGAATCTTTCCTTGCCATAAATTTTACTCAATGAAATTCTAATCGCTTTCTTTATATCTTCCAAAATAATCTGGTTTTTAAAGTTCCTATCCTTGTCTGTAAGAATAACAGAAATATTTTCATTTGAGTTCTGATGCAAATCTACAAAATCGATTTTCCTTTTTTTCAATTCTTCAACAAGCTCGAAATATTTTTTAAAATCTTCAACATATATGCCCAATTTCATTTGATTTACCTATACAAAATAATATTTAAACATTTTTCTCACAAAATGGTTCCAATGGGCAATTATCGCATTTAGGTACCTTCTTGCAATAAGTTTTAGCCAGTTCAACAAGCAGGGCATGAAATTCCTTCAATTTTTTAACATCTCTATTAAGATATTCTTCCACTTTATTTTTAATTAATTCATAATCCATATCCGTGTTGAAACCAAATCTTTTGAAAATTCTAAAGGTATATGCATCTACAACGAAAGCAGGTTTTTCCATCGCATAAAGAATAATTGAGTCCGCAGTTTCTTTTCCAATTCCCTTCTGTGACAGTAAAAATTTCCTAGCATCATCCTTTTCTATTTTTAAAAAATCTTCGAAAGATCCATATTTAGATTTAATTTCCAAAAGTATGTTTTTTAGTCTCATTGCTTTTTGATTGTAAAAGCCTGATGATTTTATAACCATTGCTAGATCCTTTTCATCCAGATTCAGAATCATTTCAAAAGACATTAAATTTCTTTTCTTTAAATTTGTAATACTCTTTTCCACATTTTTCCATGTAGTATTCTGTGTTAAAATAGCACCAACGAGTATCTCAAACTTAGACTCACCTGGCCACCAACCCTGAGGCCCAAATGAATTATAAAGAATATTATAAATGTCCAGGACGGTATAATTATTTTTGTTTTTCAAGGAATTCATCCTTGATCTTTAATGGATCTTTTTCAACAGGAGAAATCAATGCCCAAAAATTTCTGGGCCCATTCGGGAACATTATTATATTCCCTTCTACACCAAATATTGTAAGCAGGTGAGGATCCTTAAAATGAAGTTCATCGTAGGCCGTTGAGGCACCGCCAAAAACAGTAGCACACATAATTGAAAACGTCTCTTTATCCACATAATCAGGAAGAATACCCTCTTCAATTGTCCCGTCCCTCCTTATCAAAGATGCCCCAATCAGACCTAGATCCTTAATTATTTGATCGGTTATCATAACTTCAATCACTTTTTATTAATATGGAATGTATTGTAAAACATTTTATAAACTTTTCCATTTAGAACTATTAAAGATTTAATTAATTATTTTTTAAGATCACAATGTTGTTACGTAAATTCTATCTCCTGTAACTACAAATGTATGCTCAAATTGAGACACCATACCCTTCTTTTTTTCTTTTAGTATGGGAAATTTATAAACATTTTTGCTTTTTAATAATCTATCTATTACTCTTTCAGGCATAGGGAAATCATTATAAATCCACCTTGTACAGAAAGGCAGTGTTTTGAATTTTTCATACACATTTTTTGTATCATCATCCTCCTTAATTATTTGCATAATGTTTCCGAATCTGCTTTCCCTGACAAAGCCTTCACCATTCGTTGCAAAGGGTTCTATTGCAAAAGCCATCCCAACTTCAATTGTGCTGGATGTACCATCATCATAGTTTGGAATGCTTAATCCAGCATGCAAAATATATTTTTTCAATTGATGACCGGTAAGATTATAAATGGGCTTAAAACCAAAAAAATTTATTGAATTTTCTATAATTTTTCCTATTTCTCCTATTCTTATCCCAGGTCTCAACGAGATCATTACATTTTTAAGTGCCGTTTCACTTGCCCTTGATAAACTTGAATTACTTTCCTTTCCTATTTCGACAGTGACGGCAGTATCAGCAATATAACCTTCAATATGTGTTCCAAGATCCAGTTTAACAATATCGTTTCTGTTAAATATTCTTTTATCATTTCTATCAGGTGTGTAATGTGCTGCTTCATCATTTATGCTCAAATTTACAGGAAAAGCTAATCCTGCACCTCTTTTAATTATAAAATTCTCTACATCATCAGCGACTTTTTCAGCTAATTCCCCCTCTTTTAAAATACTAATTCCAAATTTTATGGCATCTGAAGCTATTTTTCCCGCTTTAACATATTTTTCAATTTCCTCTTCACTTATTGCCATATAATTCCATCACCCAAGAGAATGGAATTGCCCCCTCTCTTATTAGCTTTGGCTTTTCTTTTGTCAAATCAACAACTGTCGAAGGAATACCTGCACAGGGACCGCAGTCAAGGTAATACTTTATTTTATCGCCTAATTGTTCATACGCGTCAATGACGTTGATAGGATTTTTTCCACCATGCAGATTAGCACTTGTTAATGTAACTGGCCCTACTTTCTTTATTATTTTTTTAATTATCTCATTTCTTGGTATTCTTACACCAACAGTTTTTCCTGCTATATGTTCTGGAACGGACCTATTTTTTAGAACTACTGTTACAAGATAGCTCCAGTCCTTACTCAATATTTTTTTTAAGAAATCGTTAATAAAAGCTATTTCTTCTAAGCTCTCTAAATCATATACCCCTACTGGGACAGGGATTGATGAGGATCTACCTTTAAGTGAATAAATTTTTTTTGAATTCTCAGAAAATATGCTTATAGACAAAGCATATAGCGTATCTGCCGGTAAAACAGCAAAATCATCCCTTACATAATCAGCAATTTTATCTGCATAATCACATTTGTATATCAAGAGCGCCGCCGGTCGGATTCGAACCGACGACCGCCCGGTTAACAGCCGGGCGCTCCACCAGCTAAGCTACGGCGGCTTTCTTTCAAGATTAAAACAAAAATGTATTAAAACTTTTACTTTTGTGACTTTCCAATCTTAGAAAATTTTGCAAGCAAAGCATCTAGACCAATTTTCTCATTTGCACCTTCAACAATTCTGAATTCTATGTCAGCCATTGTTTCCAAAAGTTCAACCAATTCCTCTTCAGGTATAGTAATCTTATATAATTCACTGTGAATCTGTTTAATAACATCCTCAGCGGCTATGCCATATTCAACAATCATCTTGTCAAGTAATTCTCTCGCACCCAAGAAATCACCATTAAGAGATTTTTCGAGCAATTTTCTTACTACATCCCTGCTTGCTAATCCAGAAGCCTTATATATAATATCTGAATCAATTTTTTGATCCATGCTGGCTGCTGCCTGAAGAATATTTATTGATTTTCTCATATCCCCATTGGCCACAATGTAAATTGCGTCAAATGCATCATCTTCAAGTTTAATATTTTCTTTTTCTGCAATATATTTTAACCTTTTTTCAATGTCCTCCTTTGCCAATGGTTTAAATCTGAAAATACTAGCTCTAGATTGAATGGGTTCTATGATTCTTGAAGAATAATTGCAAGAAAGTATAAATCTGCACGTTTTAGAAAATTTTTCCATTGTCCTTCTCAGGGCCGCCTGTGCATCTGGAGTTAAATGATCAGCTTCATCTAGGAATATTATTTTAAATCCTATATCATTTGATGGTGCTGTTCTAGCATAATCTTTAATCTGTATCCTTACTGTATCTATTCCTCTTTCATCACTAGCATTAAGTTCATTAAAACTTGATTTCCAGTCCTCGCCAAAAAGACCTATTGCTAGAGCGATGGCGCTTGTTGTTTTACCTGTTCCGGGTGGACCTGCAAAAATTAAGTGTGGCATATTTTTTTCTTTTACATATGATTTTAATCTTTCCACGATGTAATCTTGACCAACAATATCATCCAGTTTATTTGGTCTGTATTTTTCGACCCATACGTCCTCCATATTATATATACACCAAATTTGTTTATTACTTAACATTATATTATTCTTTTCATTTTTTTAATATTGTAATTTTTTAATAAAAATTTATTTAAAATAAGAATGCGTACCAAAAAGTATTTAATAACGAATAGTTTCCCTTTCTTAATCCCTAAGTTTGGAGGGATGATATTTGAGATCATTTAATGCAAAAAGTGCAATGGCTTTAGTGATTATTTCGGTGTTCCTAGTGAGCTCTATGTTTGTTCCAGTAATTTCCAGTGCCCAAAATTTAAAAACAGGAAATGTGAATATTGGAGTGATGTATTATGATACAGTTACCCATGAAATGGATTATCTTACAGGAATAACTGTGAATCTATTGGATTATTCTGGGCATGTTATATCATCCCAGGTTTCTAACCCAATTGTAACATTTAACAACGTACAGATTGGAAATTACATATTGCAGGTTTTACCACAAAAGATTGGTAATTATGTATATAGTTTTGATTATACCCAGATTACCGTAACAACCTCTGGAGCAAATATTACAAATATTGTTGTTCAGAGAACTCCATTAGATGAATTTGTAAATGTAACAATACTTAACAGTGGTACACCTCTTGTGGGCGCTCAGGTAAGTGCATACACATCTTATAATCTCCAGTTTTTCTCAGGTTTGACAGGATCCAAGGGTAATATAACGTTTAATGCTACACCTGGTTCCTTTATACTTGTAATTACAAATAATAACGGTGGATCTATTAAAAATTATTACATGAATGTTAATGCCCCATACTCAGGTTCCATTGACATAGGAAATTTTTATCACATATTTGGTATGGTGGAGGATAGCTCAACAGGTGCATTGGTTACAAGTACTGTTCATATAAGTCTCTTTAATCAGGGTATTCTTTGGGATACACTTAACTTTAATAATGGAATATTTGATTTTTACATAGTTGGAGGACCTTATACAATATTATTAACAGCAGATGGATACTCAATTACTAGTATTCCATATGCTTCTGGATATTATGTAGTTACACTAAATAAAACTTACAATTACTATAATTACAATTATGGAATTTCTTCGGATTTCAAGCACATATATTTAAATGAAACATTCTATTTAAATAATAAAACAACAATACAATCATTGCCATATTCATCAATGACCATTCTCTATTACCAGTTACTTTACAATAACATGAATCAGCAGTCATTCAAGCAATTCCTTCTTAATTCACTACCATATTATTCAAGCAATTTACTTACTGTTTCCAATTATATTTATTCATTAGAAAGTTCATCAGTTGGGAACTTTTCCATAAATTATAATGGTTTTTATGTAACAATATCCTCTGTTTATTATAATAATTCTGTAAATGCTTCAAAGATGGTCTCTTCTAACGGATACATACCAATATATATGAATGTAATGCAGAATAATGTTTTCGGGGCTTCAAATGTATATAACTACAGTGTATCCATACCGAGCAGTTATGAACTATCTAATACTGTTACAGGTGCAAAAGAAAGCGGATACATAAATAACCTGAAGATTACAAATGCCACGTCCACTTCTATTGAACTTGACCTTAAATTGAGAAAGGCACCCGAAATCATTCTTGGATCTAGCACATTCTTGATGTATTGGGCTGGTATGACTCCAGGAAATTATATCCTCAATGACAGTGCAAGTAATTTCACTGTTGTTGTTCCAGCAAATAAATTGGTATCTTACAATGCTAGCCTAGCTGTAAAGGATATGGTAAGGGATCAGTATTCTTGGACGCAGATGATGTTTAACTGGTCCTTTGATGGTTCAATGGTATCAAGTGGTATAGGTGATGCTAACATATCCTATTCATTAGTACCTGGTATACACACGCTCAATCTTGCTGTTACAGATGTTGGAAATAACGTAAATTCAACAACAATTAAAATATACGCTGATGGTGCTTATCCCTCGAGTAATTCATTCATCAGTTATTTAAATAATCCGAATAAATATTTGATATCTTGGAATGTATATACAAACAATTCTGTTTACTATATTTACAATGGAACCGGAACCTCTGCAAGTATTGTAAATAACCATGTAACACTTGGGCAAATATCAATAAATGAAAACATGGAAATTTTACTTAAGGTAAAATCCATTCAGGATACAATAAATGGTGTAATACCTTCTCATGAAATAACTACGGTTGTCTGGCATATAAACAATATAAAATTTGTTGGAATGAGCATTAATTATACATTCACATACCCAACAAGGGATACAAGAGATTGGATAAATGTGAGCTATTCAGATCAGGTCGGGAATAATGTCACTGTTTCAATACCTGTATTTGTGAAGGATACAGTTAAACCAGTTCCAATAATTATATTCCAGAACTCCACAAATGCAACAGTTTCACAAATATCCCAGAACCAAACAGTTATTTTTAACGGAACGAAGTCTTATGATCCACAGAATGGAACGATTGTATATTATAACTGGACAATAAAAAATGCATCTGGTAAGGTCTTGTCTGCAAATTCTACAAATTTCACAATTATCTCTGGATCCTTTACATCAAGCAAATTAACTGTAAAATTCAATATGTATGGCACATATTCAATTATTTTAAACGTATCCGATAGGTCTGGTAATTTTAATACAACAATGAGATCATTAAATGTTGCACCAGTTGCACCAGATTTATTGATGAACAATGTAACATGGAAAGGAAATTTAACAGCAGGCTCTGCTTCAACATTCTTTGTAAATGTAACTAATACAGGTAATGCACCAGCAACAAAATATTACCTTGCACTATACGTAAACGGCAAAGAAGTTTCAAACATTACCTATTACAATCTTGGAGTTAATAAAACAGCAAAACTTAACATATCCTGGACACCTTCATCATCCGGAAATTACACATTGAAATTTGTTGCATATTCACCTCAGGAACCGCCTATGTATCTTGGAGACAATGTTCAAACAAAGGTTGTATCTGTTCAGGAAGCTGCTTGGGTACTTCCAGCAACAATCATAGGTATTATTGCAGTTATCCTTATACTTGCATTCATAGGCTGGAGAATTAAGAAGGGTGGATCAGCGAAATTTGCAAAGAAATCTAAGCCTCAAGAAAAAGAACAGAAGAAACCAGGATTATTGCACAAAAAAGAAGAAAAATAAATAATTTTTTTTAATCTTTATTTTCTATTTTTTCAATATTTTCTTGTTTTATTTCTTCCTTTTTTTGTTCTTCCTTCTTTTCCTCTTTCTTTGGTTCATAAATTTCAATGAGCCTTAGTTCTTTATTTGTATAATCCCTTAAAGTACCTACAAGAAAATATTTTGCAGTTATCCATTCGTTCCTATACTTGCAGCTCTCTGCAAGTATTATTTCAATATGATCCTCAAAATCCTTAACCTTGAATTCATTTATATCTCTTCCATAACTTGATTCTATTAACGCAAGTGTCTTATTTTCTATACCCTCAACTATTTCTCTTACGATGAATTTATAATGTAATTTTTTACCTGACAGTGGATTATTATAATCAACTAAAATTCTTCCAGGTGAAATGGAAAGAACCTTACCACTCATTCCATTTATTGTTACAAATTTTCCTACTTCAGGACTTATCTTATTTTTTTCGAAGTCCTTATAGGAATGTATTTTAAGTAATGAAGGATTTCTTGCACCATAAGCCTGTGAGGGTTCAAGAAAAACATCATATTCCTTTCCTATTTCTGCCTTTATTATTTCATTTTCCAGTGCTTCCAGAACCATTTTTTTACCGAGGATTATTACCTCTGGTGCATATCTTCTATTTGGGTCATGAATACCATTATCTTTAGCTACCTGTTCTATAGTAGTGTCATAAATCTCCTCCTTATCCTGCTCCACAGTCCAAAGCGTATAATCCAATCTTATAATATCACCATTATTCATGATTTCTCACATCCATTCTTGATTTAAAACCAATATATAAAAATGATATTTAATCCTTTCATTTTAAAAAAAATAAAAAAAATTATTGTTTATCTGGGAGTTCCCTTAAATTTTTAATCGGGACATAGATCATAAGAATCATTGCAAGTGTTATAATTGCAAGCCCAATGGCCTCCACATACCATGATAAAGTAATTAAATAGATCAGTACACCTTCTGCTCCAAGACCTGTTCCAAGAAGAAATAGGTATGCGTTAAAGTTTGAATATTTAGAATCATTTTTTATGAAAAGCAAAAATGCAAGAAGCATTCCTGCAAGAACCGGCATGAAGAAAAATGCAAACATCAAATGGGCGTTGGTATAAGCCATGTCATAAAGATATCCAGGTCCTCCATTAGGCGGTGTTCCCTGCGATCCAAAACCATAGTAGGCCTCATTGAATTCAATAATATACCCTACACCTACCATCACGAACATTGTTGCAATCCATGTAATTAATTCAGTAATTTGCAATAATCTTGCACTTCTTTTATTGGATAGTATGAAATAAATGCCAACAATTGAAATTAAAGCTCCTATGCCGATCAAGCCCGTTTGCGAATCATCAAGGGCAAGGCCGTTCATACCATAAGGACCAGATGTAAATATTGCAGGTATTGAATATGTTCCAAATGAAGATATAATATAGAGATATGTCATACTGATTGTTCCAAAAATGGATATGACCATGCCAAGATTAATTATATTTCTCTTCCAACCGGATAGATTTTCATAACCAAACGAAAGTGCAGCCAATGCAACGATACCCCCCATAACTGCGGGAAGCATTTCGTGTGAATGCGAAGTAACAAGATTGCCTAAAAATGTTTGGAGACCACCCCACGAATTCACAAGTGAATTGAACCATGTGATTGATGTGAAACCATAAAGATTACCATATTCATATATCATGCCCATTATTGCTGCTATTCCGGCTGAGATTGTAGCTAGAAGTAAAAGTATATGCGCTCCCCAAATTTTCTTAAATTTATCCTTTGATTTAAAAGGGAAAATAAGAAGTCCTATAAAGAAAAATAATGTTAATAGAAGCATCCAGACATCCCTCAACCCTTGAATGATATAATCTGCCAACTGGGTAGAAGATGGATAGAAGAAAACAAGACCAAGTATATTCAAAACAATCAATGGTATAGTGCTAATATTTATTGAAAGTATAATTTTTTCATTTAATTTCAGTATATATGCAGCATATAAAATCAGCAACAATGCAAGGGGAATCATAATTGTATGGTAATAATTTACAACATCAAGTGTGAAATCACCGAGCTGAAACCAAGTCACTCCTGGTATCAATGGGCTTATGGCCAACATCACTGCAATGTATATAATAAGAGCTATTATGTTGAATTTTGTATTTTTAAATATTCCACTTTTATCCATGATTATCACCAAAACTTTAATGAAATTAAGATATATAAATTTTTTTTTACGGAATTCGTTTTTATAGTAACAATGATAAAAGTAATAAAAATGGTATAGGTATATCAAATTTAAATAAATCGTCAATATCTAATTTGTTTAAAAAGGGCAATCTAATAAATAGAAGTAATATTATTAAAATAGAAAAAATTATTTTTATTATTGATTTTTCAGAGAAAATTAAAAGAAATATTGATGATAGGATGTAAAAAATGGCCGTTGGAAAAATAATATTCCCTTTAAGTAATACAGGTATGGATTTTATTCCTACCTTATCATCAAAATCTCTATCCTGATTTTGATAAATTATATCAAAGCCAGCAATCCACAGGGATACAAATATCATTAGATAATATACATCCATAGAAACAGGAAAAGATCCTTTTGCCCCTATATAACCCCCTAAAACAATAATTCCAATTGAGAATCCAAGGAAAATATGCGATATTGCATAATATTTTTTTGTTTTTGGATATATGTAAAAAAATAAAAGAATGATTGGAGCAAATAAACCAGCTAATAGATTCAACATTAAAGATGATAATTCAAAAATAATACAAGAAATAATGAAAATCAGATATGCTTCATTGATAGAAATTTTACCTGTTACAAGTTCTCTACCCTTTGTTCTTGGATTTATACTATCCAGTGGTAGATCCTCAATCCTATTTATAACCATTCCAGCAATCCTTGCTGAAATTGCTGCAATTGTTATTAGTATGAAGATTTTTAATGTAAATATATTAGCTAAAAGCATACCAGCATAGCCGAAAGGCAGATCAAATAAAGTATGTTCTATTTTAATAAATTTCAGGAAATCTTTTAAATTCTTTTTGGATGCTTTCATAACAAACCATATTTCTTAAGTTTTTTATTTATCTCATCATCATTGTAATCGTAAATCCTTTCTGGCCATGTTTTTAAAAATCCCTCGTTTTTATCTTTATTTGTTGCATCTATGATCATTTTACCTCCAGCATTCTGAAACAATGATGCGTGGTCAAGTGAATCTGCTACAGAAAGTTTTATTATTTCAACATCCCTAGCAGGATCAGTTCTAGTTGCAATTGCCCATATTACTTCCTTTCTATCCCTTACGTTGATGTCCTTATCAACGACAATTACATATTTTGTAAACATCATCTGGCCCATAGACAGTATAGACATTGCAACTTTTCTCCCTTGACCAGGATATTTTTTGTCTATTGAAATAATTGCAACATCATTGAACAGTCCTTCTTCTGGTAAAAATAGATCGACTATCTCTGGATTTTGGAATTTTATTATTGGCAAGAACATTCTCTGTATTGCATCACCAATTACAACATCTTCGTTCCACAATTTTCCAACAACCGTTGCATGATAAATCAAATTTTTTCTGTGAAATATTCTTTTTATATGAAAAACAGGGTATTTTTCAACAGGAGTATAATACCCTGTGTGATCTCCAAATGGACCTTCATCCTTTTCTTCATTTGGATCTACATATCCCTCAAGAACTATTTCTGCATTAGCAGGGTAATAAAGATCAACAGTTTCACCTTTGACAACATCAACATTTTCTCCCATTAAAAGTCCAGCAAAAGCCAGTTCATTCATACCTTCCGGAAGGGGAGCAATAGCACTGAATAGTATAGATGGATGAACACCTATTGCAACAGCAACATCCAGAGTCTTTCCTAGTTTTTTAGCTTTCATTAAATGCACATTTCCAGTTTTCTGTTTTTGCCAATGCATACCTGTTGTTTTTCCATCGTAAACTTGCATTCTGTAAACACCTGCATTATATTGTCCGTTTTCAGGATCTTTTGTTATTACAACAGGCCAAGTAATGTATTTACCAGCATCCTTCGGCCAGGTTTTTAATATGGGTAGGTCTTGAAGATCTAAATCATCTTTCATGTCCTTTACCGGTCCACTCTCCCTTAAATTTGGTGATAAATTTTTTAGGTCCTTAAAGATCTCATATCCCTTTAATAGTGAAGGTTTCGAATAAAAGAGATCAACAATATTATAAAAAATGGAAATGATATCATCAATATTTTTTTCTAAAAGTAATTGAAGCCTTGACATATTTCCAAATGTGTTCATTAGTACAGGAATTTTACCATTATCCACGTTTTTAAAAAGTAAAGCTGGTCCGTTTCTCTTCTGAACTTCATTCGTAAATGATGAAACCTCAAGATCTGATGAAAAATGGTCATCTATTTCCAGGAGCTGATTATTTTTTTTAAGTATTTCTATTGCATTCCTTAAATCTTTCATCCATATAGAAAAAGATTTTTAGTTCATAATTTTTTGCATTGATTGAAAACTTTAATTAACTTTAATTTTAATGCTATATTATGATTACGGTTTTAGGCGCTGGAAATATAGGATTTGCAATAATTGATGATTTACATAAGGATTTTGATTTATCAGCCATAGATATTTCAAAAAAAGCGCTGCAGGCTTTACCTATAGAAAAAAAATTTTCTGGGGATATCATAAAAAACAAGGAGATTATTGAAAATTCCGAATTAATAATATCGGCACTTCCAGGGTCTGTATCGTTCAAAATTATTAAAAAATTAGCAAAAATGAAAAAGAATGTAATTGATGTTTCTTACATGCCTGAGGATCCATTTTTGCTTGAAAAAATAGCAAATGAAAATAATATTTTTATAATACCTGATGCAGGATTTGCACCTGGTTTAAGCAATATAGTATCTGGATACCTTTATAAAACAATGAAAAAAATAGAGAAAATAGAGATTTATGTTGCAGGTTTGCCATCTAAGAAGATACAACCACTTGATTATACTGTTACGTGGAATGTGGAGGGACTAATAGATGAATACACAAGACCAGCAAGGCTAATTAAAAATCGTAAAATAATATCCGTTGATCCGCTGGATAGTATAGAACCATTTTGTATATCTAGCATAGGCAGTTTTGAATCTTTTTATTCAGATGGTTTGAGAACAATGCTTAAAACAATAAAAATTCAAAATATGTTTGAGAAGACATTGAGATATCCTTCACACCTTGAAAAGATTAAACTTTTGAGGGATATGGGCTATTTTTCCAAAGAGAAAATAGATAATTGCATACCTTGGGATCTTTCAGTAAAACTTTTTAAAAAATTGGAAATAGAGGTGGAGGACATATCAATACTGCTCGTAAGGGGTTATGCAAAAAATACTAAGGATATATTTGTTTATGATAAATACGATAAGGAAAAACACATGACTTCAATGGCCAGGATGACAGGATATACTTCAGCTATAATTACAAGAATTGCACTTGAAAATGATTTTAAAGGAATAGTTCCTCCAGAATATTTAGGTTTTGATTTGAAGATATACCAGAAAATAAAATCAGAGATGAAGAAAAGGGATATATTGATAAACGAAACAATTTAAAATGGAATACGCTCTACCTCTGTTCTATCCCAGGTAGGATATTCTTCAACAATAAAACACTTATTCCTGAAATTATCCTTAATCTTTTCAAGAATCCAGGGAGCAATTTCTATCCTTTTTCTGTATTCATCAAAATAAATCAGATTTACAGGTATCTCATATTCATTTATTAGCAAATTGTAAATATTTTCTAAATCACCATTCTCAATTATGCCCTTTAAAATTGTTCCGTCTTTTGTTATTATTTCATAGTCCTTTACAACATTTTTTGCCCTTCTCATCAATCTTCTTCTTAACTGAATTGCGTCCTTAAAACTAGCTGAACAATAATGTACCGTGGTCGTGAATTCATTTTCAATTATTATTGATCTTGCAAGTTTTTCACTCCCACTTACGGCACTGCTTATATATGATTTTGTTCTATAACCCTTTACCCTAAGAGACATCCAATTTGTCTCTGAAAATTCAAGCTCATTCAAATTTATAAAATCCACTTCAAGTGATTCTGCATCCCTTATCATTTTCAGCAATTCTTTTCCTTTCTCAGGAAGAACAGGCACTTCAATACCTACCTTAAGACCATAATCTTTTGAAATTAATATTTTATTCCTATAATCTGAAGATTTCATGACCTGCCATAATCTAACTGGTACATGGAACCTTATTTCATCAAGGCCTGCTTTTGCAAGATTTTCTATATCCTCCCTTTTTCCAGAGGCTGTGTAAAGGTGAATATGGTGCCTTTGTCCAAATTCTTTCTTTAACATTTTAATGAATTCTATTGTTCTATCAATTTTTTTAATAGGGTCCCCTCCAGTTATACCTGTGCCTCTTGCATCTATTAATTTTGCTTCTTCAATTATGTTATCATACCTTAGAACAGGCATTTCATCTGCATAAATAACATCATTGTTTTTCTTTTCCTTGCTCAATGGGCAGTAAAAGCATTTAAAGTTACAAAGACCTGTAACAAATAGAACTAGTTTGGCACCCTGTCTGCACAGTTGACATCCCTCAGGTAAAGGACCACTGCTAAGTGAATTTTTTTCCAGTTTTAACATTAATAAAGCTTAAATGATTAGAAATTTAAAATTTTTCATAATAATTCATTAACATGTTAACATAAATGTAAAAATAGTATTTCAATATAACAGCATGCATGAATGCCAGGGAAATTATATTGCCATTGTCTGGATTTTTTACAGCTACAGTTTTATTATCCTCCTTATCATCATTTATGATGTTCATACCATATTTTTCATCCAGGATGAATGTTAGTCCTGATACAATAATATATTTTGGTACTCTTTTTTATTTTGCAGGAATGCCCTTTGGCAAAATCCTGGGTAGATTTTTTAAATTCCATAAAAATACAGTTTTTTCAACATTTAGTATTATTTTGTTAATATCGTTCACATTGTTCCTTATGCCCTTTATTGGTTCTCTTGTGTTGTTAATTTTTTTCAGGTTTTTACAGGGCATGGCAACAATACTTAATGACATATTCTCAATATCATATTCATACATCTTTAATGAAAGGACAAGGGTGCTCGCTAATACAATATCCATCTCAGGTGTTCCAAGTGGTGTAGCCCTTGGTTCCTCTTTATCTTTCCTGGCAAATATGAACATATTTTTTGTTTATTCCTTTCTTGGAACAATATCTTTATTGATATCTATACCTTTTATTTATTTGCTTCATACAAACAAAGAACGCTTATATCCATTGAAAATTGATGGATCTGGAACCACTTTGAAAAATCCCATAACATGGATAATGGGCTTTATGTGGATGAGCATTGCCGGCTTTAATCTTGTTCTCGCTTCCATAATACCTGCATACCTGAGCATTTATGATCCTATGGAAATAGGCATAGCAATGACCATATTCGGTGTCTGGGGCGCAATAACAACAATTTTTGGTGGTCTTATAGCATACTTCCTCTACGGAGGAAGGCTAAGGCATAAATCACTTTTTATTGTAACAATAATTGGCTATACATTATCAATACCCGGTTTTATATTATTTGCTTTTTCTCCAAGGGGTTATATTCTTTATTTATCTATGTTCCTAATAATGATGGAAGGTCTTGTTATTGCAATTATATTCACGTTGCCAAGACTTCTATATAAGGAAGGTTATGTTGCAAAGGGTACATGGGAGTTTTCTCTAATTGGATCAACAGGACATATAATTGCACCTCTTTTGCTTCTGCCGTTAGCATTCATGTTTGGATATGGATCTGCAATATCTCTTATCATTATATTTCCTGTTTATGGTATAATAACCTCCATTTACCTTCTAAAATACATAAAAAAACATGGAAAATAATTTTAGGATAATCATCTTAACCTTTTAAAAATGAATCTAAAAAGAAAAGTACTTGAAACTGTTGCTACAGTAAGTTTTCTAAGATCATTTGGTTATGGAACGCTCTGGTCCTTCATAGTCCTTTTTTTAACAACATATATGCATTTACCTCTTGCTTTAGTGGGTTTCTATTTGCTTGTCGTAGGTGTTGTGGGTGCTCTTATGCAGATTGTCTTTGGCGCATTATCAGATTCATATGGCAGAAAAAAATTAATTATTATAGGGCAGATAGGTCAAGGCTTATCTTTTATAATGTTTGGTTTCGGCATTTTTATTTTTAATGTTTTAGTTGTTTTAGGTGCTCTTTTTCTTCAAAGTATTTTCAGCGGCATGGTATTTTCAACATTCAATGCAATGATAGCAGATGTTTTTGATGAAAATGAACGTTTTAGAGGTTATGCAGTGCAAAGAGCACTTGCAAATCTTGGTTGGGGTATAGGCCCAGCCATAGGTGGATTTGTTTATGAATTCCATTATTATTCAATATCATTTATGTTTATGGGTATCCTTCTTTCCTCAATATCAATAATCCTTTTATCATTGCCAGAAACAAATATTAAAACAAAGGCATTCAAAATTTCCGATATACCGGGCGCACTTCTTAATAAGCCGTTCTTGATTTTCAGCATATCAGGATTTATTAGCTTTTTAATATTTGGACAGCTCACAAGCACATATCCTGTTTATGAATCACAAGTAAATTTAATACCTGTATATCTGATAGGCCTTACATGGACAATAAATGGTCTTATGGTAGGTATTTTGCAGTATCCTGTGGCAAAGTTTACGAATATTAAAAATTCATTCAATTTTCTTATATTTGGCATTATAATTTATGGACTTGGATATTTTATGCTATCATTGAACTCTTCTATTTTGTGGTTATTCAGCGTAATGATTATCATTACTATTGGTGAGATTGTTTATTCTGCCAGTGCAACTGCAACAGCTGTAAATCTTGCAAAACCGGAGGATAGGGGTAAGTATACTGGGACATTTGGCTTTTTCACAAGTATAGGAAGATCCGCAGGACCATTTTTTGGTGGCGTCGTATTTGCGTTGCCAGTTGATTATGTATTAAAATGGTTTTTGATATTTTTAACAGCTCTAATATCTTCAATTCTTTATCTCTTAGTTTACATCATTAAAAAAGATCATAGATTAAAAAAATCTTTATAGATTTTGATAATTTCTTCAGGAATAGGTATGGATTTGAAATTTCTATCTATTGCAACAACCACTATTTCACATATTGCAGAAAGCTTATTCTGTGTTTCATTAAAAATTTGATATTCATATTTAATGTGCTTTTTTCCAAGTTCCTTAACATTAATGCTCACATTTGCTATATCATTAAATCTGAGTGGATATTTGTAATTGCACTCTGCCTTAACCCTTGGTAAAGAAATATTATTTGTTGAATCGAATGGCATATTAATAGAATTCATGAATTCTTCTTCCGCTCTTTCACATATTCTGAAATAGTTGGAAAAATGGACAACACCAAGTGTGTCTGTATCGACCCATGCTACCCTGTATTTGTAATTAAAATTTGTCATATAAACAGATAAAATAATTTTAGAAATAAATCTTTTTGTAATTTAGTGTGTCTTATAATTTCTCATACCATAATATCCATAATTTTTCTTTTAGATCTATTAAGTATTCGATTAACCAGAATTATGATGTTATACGAAACTATGTTTGTTCCTGTTGAAACCCAATATTATTATTAAAATATTTTTAAAAAATATCAAAAAATGTTAAAAATAATTTGTGTATAGAAAGGTTTATTAGATGTATTTCAATTTCAGATGTTATGAAATCTTTTGATATTTTAAAGGCTTATGTAGATAAGCTGAATGGAAATTCAGCTGTAAAAAGTGAACTAAAAGGGATGACAAGCATTTTTCAGTTTAAGAACGATACTGGTGAATCGTTCTATCTAAGTTTTAAAGAGGATGGATCGGCAGTATTGACACAGGGAGAACATGCATCACCTACAGTTGTACTTACAGCAAAGGAAGAGGATTTACAGGCTATTATAGATGGAAAAATGGATGGTGTTCAGGCGTTTTTCACAGGTAAATTAAAAATTAAAGGTGATCCATTCTTAGCCCAGAAACTTGTTAATGTTATAAAAAAATTGAAGTGATGTAAAATGGAAATCAGGAAAATCGCGGTGATAGGATCAGGGGAGATGGGACATGGGATTGCAGAGGTATTTGCGGTGAATGGTTATTCTGTAAATATTGAAGATATATCAGCAGAAATGCTCGACAAAGCAATGAAGGAGATTAGGGAAAGCCTAGAAAAGCTATCCAAAAAGGGAACACTGGGCCAATCATCCGTTGAAGATGTTTTGGGAAGAATTAAGACATTTACAGATATTGAGCCTGCTGTCAAAGATGTGGACCTTGTGATAGAGGCCGTTCCTGAAATTGAGGATCTCAAGAGGAAAATATTTCAGGATCTTGAAAAATTTACCAGAAGCGAAACAATCCTTACAAGCAATACATCAAACATCAAGATTACAGACATTGCAAAAAACATCACCAAAAGGGACAGGGTAGCAGGTCTTCATTTCTTCAATCCTCCGGTAGTTATGAAACTTGTTGAGGTTATAAAGGGTGAAGAAACATCAGATGATGTTATATCAATACTTTATGATCTTGTTAAAAAGATTGGCAAGATTCCTGTCAAGGTAATGAAGGATTCTCCCGGATTTATTGTGAACAGAATAAATGCTCCGGATATGCTGCTTTTCTGCCTGCTCATTGAAAACAATGTTGCATCTCCCGAAGAAATAGATGCCTTTGCTAAGATGCAGGGAATGCCCATGGGTCCCTATGAGCTCATAGATTATGTTGGAATTGATGTTGTTTACCATTCAATGGAATATTACGCAAAAACATTGAATCCGGATTATGCAAAATGCAAAGTTTATGAGGACCTTTATAATAAAAAATATCTTGGGAAGAAAACTGGAAAAGGCTTTTATGACTGGTCATCTGGAAGACCGGTAATAGATACAAAAAAGGCAACAAATAAAGTAGATTTAATGGATATTTTTGCTGTAGAAATTAATGAATCTGTGAAATTGATTGAAGAGGGTGTAGCAACTCCAGAGGATATTGAAACAGGTGTAAAATACGGTTTAAACCGTGCCTTTGGCCCAATTTCCGTAGCAAAAAGTCTTACAAATGCTGAAGTGAAGAGTAAGCTTGAAACACTAGCTAAGAAATTCAGCTGCTCAGTATTTGAGCCTGCTGAGTCCATAAAGAACGGTAAGATGAGAGAGGCCATAGATGGTAGATTGAAGAGAATTGAGAAAAAAGAAGAGAAGGTTACAAAGGAAGTACCAAAATCATCATCAGAACAGTTCAATACAATAATTGTTGAAAAATATCCTTTTAAAGTGGCAAAGATTGTATTAAACAGGCCAAAACACAATACGATTAACAATGAACTTCTTGAAGACCTTGAGAAAGCAATTAAAATGTTGTGGAACGATAACGAGATTTATATTGTTGTGATAACTGGTCAGGGAAACACTCTTTCAGCTGGGGCTGATCTTTCTCAGTATTTTGCAAGCAGTTTCCAGTTCCTTGAATTTTCAAGAAAAGGAGAAAGGGTATTCAGACTTCTTTCAGAAATGCCAAAACTTACGATTGCAGTAATGAAAGGTTATGCACTCGGAGGCGGCTTTGAATTATCTCTTGCCTGTGATTTAAGGGTAGGTACAGAGGATGTCCAGATTGGTTTTCCTGAAGTAACTCTAGGTTTAATACCAGCTTGGGGCGGATCACAAAAGCTTGTGAGAGTTGCTGGTCTTGGCAAGGCAATGGAATTGATAGTAACAGGCCAGAGAATCACTGGTAAAGATGCTTACAATATGGGAATATTAAATAAAATATTCAAGGATCCGGATAACGAAGCGATAGAATATGCAAAAAATATTGCTGAGACATCGGCACCAATTGCTATGTATCTTTCAAAGAGGCTTCTTAACAAGGGTACTGAGGTGCCTATGGATATAGGTCTTGAAATGGAATCATTTGCAGCAGGAGTTGCATATTCAACGGAAGACCTGAAGGAAGGCATATCCTCATTCCTCCAGAAGAAGAAACCTGAATATAAGGGGAGATAAATATGCAAGATGTCTATTTGGTTGATTTTATTAGGACACCATTTTCAAGGTCTAGACCAAACGAACCTGAGAGGGATGTTTTCAATTCCTTGAGGATGGACGATGCTGTTGCAATGCTGCTTAAGGAAATTATTGGCAGAAACCATATCGACCCGTTGAGAATAGGAGATGTGATAACGGGCTGTGCATTGCAGGCAGATGAAAACTGGCTTTATGGTGGAAGGCATCCAATATTTCTAGCTGGATTGCCTGTAGAAGTACCTGCAATGGCCGTTGACAGGGCTTGTTCATCATCTATGGTCGCTATGGCTATTGGTTCATGGGAAATTATGACAGGAAATTCTGACATAGCATTGGCTGGTGGTATGGAGCATATGACACATGTGCCCTTGGGAAATAATCCGCATATAGCTGTGAACTACAAGCTTCTTGTAAGGCCTGAATACATGAAATATCAGATGAACATAGGTTATAGCATGGGTCTTACGGCTGAAAAACTTGCTGAGGTATCAGGAATACAAAAGGATGAAATGGATGAATTTTCTTTAAGATCTCATAAGCTTGCTGGAGAGGCGCTTAAAGATGGATGGTTTAAGGGAGAAATTATGCCTGTTCAAGTGGAGTATAACGGTGATATGATTACTGTGGATAAGGATCAGAGCATAAGGCCAGATACCACGCTTGAACAGATAAAGAAACTACCTCCGGCGTTCAAGCCTGATGGTGTTATTACAGCAGGTAATTCTTCACCATTAAATGCTGGTGCTTCAATGACAATGCTTATGAATGAGAAAACAATGGATGAATATGGATTAAAACCTATGGCCAGAATTGTATCATTTGGATGGGCGGGTGTTGATCCTAGTATTATGGGTGAGGGTCCTGTTCCTGCATCAAAGAAGGCTTTGGAAAAGGCAAAAATGAAGGTTGAAGACATAGATTATTGGGAAATAAACGAGGCATTTGCGGTTGTACCTCTCAATGCTATTAAAAAACTTGGAATAGATATAAACAAGGTAAACATTCATGGTGGTGGAATTGCTATAGGTCATCCTCTAGGTGCATCAGGTGCAAGGATTACGGGTACGCTTGCCAGAATACTCAAGGAGAAGAATGCAAGGTATGGTCTTGCAACTTTATGCGTTGGTGGTGGCCAAGGTTACGCCACTATATTAGAGAGGGTGTGAAATATGGATTTCAATCTACCTCCTGAGCTAGAGGAAAAAAGAAAAATAGTTAGGGCTTTCGCATTAAAAGAATTTACAGACGATAAAAAAAGATACTTTGATGAGAATGAAAAATTCCCATTTGAAATAAGGAAAAAAGCACTTGAACAGGGTATATTGCAGTATGGAAACTATTGGGATTTGCTAATTACAATAGAAGAACTTTTCAGAGTGGATCCAGGGTTAGGATTTTCAATTTTTGCATCTTTCTTTGGAAATGAAAATATTATGCTTTTAGGCACCGACGAACAGAAGAAAAAATATTTAGATCCGGTACTCAAAGGAGAAAAGATCATGGGTTTTGCAGTTACGGAACCTGTTGCAGGAAGCGATGTTGCAGGTATTGCATCCAAACTAGAAAAACAGCCTGATGGATCTTGGATACTTAACGGATCAAAGATGTTTATTACAAATGGGACAATAGCGGATCATCTAGTGGTTGTTGCCAGATCCGGTCCTGTTCCTTCAGATCAGAAAAGACATCATAACATGTCTATGGTTATTGTTGAAACGAAATGGCCTGGAGTTTCAACAAACAAGCTTTATGGAAAAATGGGAATGAGGGCTTCGGATACTGCAGAGGTAATATTTGATAACGTCAGAGTGCCTAAAGAAAATTTGTTAGGAGAAGAGGGAAAGGGCTTTTACTATGCTATGAACTTTTTTAACATATCGAGAATTTATGTTGCAGCTATGGCAATAGGTATAGCCCAGGGTGCTCTAGATTTAATTGTTGAAAAAGCAAAGAAAGATAAAGCATTTTCATCTATGGAAAGTACACAGTTTACGATTGCAGAGATAGCAACAAGGATTGAGGCAGCTAGGCTTATTACCTATAAGGCAGCATCATACCTTTTCCAGTTTAATCCTGATCCTGTTCTTACGAGTATGGCTAAGTATTATGCCGCTGAGACAGGAACATATGCCACAGAAAAAGCATTACTTGCAACTGGAATGGATGGGGCTGTTATTTCACTGGAAAGAATGTTTAGGGATGCAAAGATCAATGAAATATGGGAAGGATCAAGCGAGATTGAGGAATTGACTGTTTACAGAATGTTAATGAAAAAACTGGAGAGTGAATGAACATGGATGAGGAACATAAGGTTCTTGAATCTGTACTTAAAGAATTTTCGCAGAAGGAGATTGAACCTGTGAACAAAAGCATTGAGATTGATGGCCTTAGTTCTGATCTGAAGAACAAGCTGGCTTCGCAGGGCTTTCTTGGAGCACTCGCCCCAGTTGAAACGGGGGGAGCAAATCTAGACAGGCTTGGCTATTCAATACTTTTAAGAGAGATTGCTACTGCAAGTCCTTCAGCTGCATTTTATATTTTTATACAAAATTCCCTTGTAATCAAATCATTGATGAAGGATAAAAACATGGAAATTATATCACAGATAGCTTCGGGCAAGATATCAGGTACAATGGCATATTCAACAAGGCTAAATATGCTTGATCCTGGACATATAAAGAAGGATGGAAACATGATAGAAGGCGTTCTGAATGCTGTATTCAATTCTACTGGAAACATATTCATAGTGAACGTAGAAGAGGAGAATAACCTGTACATGATAGATTCAGGGTATGAAAAATTGCCGAATCACGAACAATTGGGTTTCAGGGGTGTATCATTTTCACCTGTAAGATTTAAATCGAGCAATTTCAAGCCTCTTAGTACAAAAATGGATGAGATCATTGAAGATATACATCTCCCAGTAGCGGCTATTGCTATTGGCATTGCAAATGGAGCACTTTCAAAGGCAATTTCATATGCGAAGGAGAGAGATGCATTTCTACACAAGTTGAAGGATTTTCAGCCTCTCGCATTCAATATGGCCCAGGCATATTCAGAGCTGGATGCATTTAACACGTACCTGGTGAGCGTTGCTGAAGACCAAAAGGACTTGAAGAAAGAGATGATGCTGAAAACGGTATCACTTGATTTTGCAAGAAGGACATCAAAGCTCGCATTACAGGTCCATGGCGGTTATGGATACCTTATGGACTTTGGCGTGGAAAAGTTCTACAGAGACGCGATGTTCCTGTCCATAGTGGGTGGGCATTCATTAATAGACAGGGTAAAGCTTTCAGAACTTATATTTGAAGGAAAGGCTGGCTTTATTTAAAAATCTTTCAGGAAGTATATGCCCTGCGCATGTGCGCAGAGCTTTTCTTTTCCATCAAAAATGTTTATTGATGTAAAAGCAAGATGCTTTCCTGTCCTTTCTATTCTTGCTTCCCCTGTTATAGGACCTGACTCTATTGCCTCAAGAAATTCAATGTTCAATGAAACAGTTACCTGATTTTTTCCTGTAAGAAGTGTAAGGACAGATGCACCACCAGTTGCATCAGCAAGGGTTGCAATTGCACCACCATTGGCTATGTTTCCTATTCTTGTTATTTCTTCTCTGAATTCCATTGATAGTTTTGCATAACCTTCTTTAAGAGATACAACGCTTATTCCAACAAGCCTCAGGAATGGGTCCATTTCTATGATTCTCTTCATAAAATCAAACCTATCATCCATAATTGCTTAAAAGAAATCTTCCTTTTAAACATTTCAATTTAAAAATTTTCTTTAACATTTTTTAAAATTTCTTTAGATCTTTCAATGATTTTATCTGTATCCTTTCCCCCTGATAGGAAATCTATTTCCTCCTCTGATAAATTTAATACAACAGTATTCCAGGCTGCAAAATTAATATCATTTCTGAATATCTTCATGAAAATTTCAAAGAATTCAAAGCTTGTTGTATCAACAGATTCATGAATTATTTTTGAAAGTTTATTTGAAATTATGTCTCTATAATCCCTTGATTTTTTTCTTTGTGAAAGTGCCTTAAGAAATTCTGGACTGTTCAATTTTCCATGTATACCATACTTGTGTTTTTTTGCAATTGAAACTGCAGAAAGAAAATCATAAACATAAGAAAGAAAGCCATAATACTGCATTCTCCTTATCCTGCCCAGGTAAAGGTTTGCTTCCGAAATGTAATCAAATGCTCTTGAAAGATCCTCAATATCCAAGTATTCATGTGCAACATTCTCATCTATCCATTGCATTATTAGGCTTGGATCTTCATCAACAGAATTCAAGGCATCCCTGGATGTTTTCATAGACATGCTTAAAATAACGTCCAATGTTGCACTGTAAATATTCTCAACTATATCTCTTGTACCTAGATATTCCAGATCCTTTTCTGTAATTGTTTTTTTGCCCGTAGCCAACATTTGCAAGTCATTTATAGCAGCTCTAACATCGCCACCACTTCTCTGAGCAATTCTGTCAAGTATTGTTCTATCAACCATAATGTTCTCTCTTGCACAGATCATTTTAAGGATTGTTGAAGATATCTGTTTATAATTCAAAGACCTGAATTTAATTTCTTCTACTAAGGATCTTAGTACTTGGCCCTGCTCACCCTTAAATAATTCATATGGATCATTAACGATCAGAATTATGGGTTGCATTGTAACTTTTACTGTTTCAATAATTGCTTTTCTTCCACCCTTATCTCCAGCCTCCCCTTTTCCTTCATAGAGATTATCTGCCTCATCTATTACAATTAATTTTCTTTTTCCCTCCTTTGATGATAAATAATCACCAGAATCATTGAAGGTTTCGTACAGTGACCCACGCATTGCAATTTCCTTTATGTTTTCCTCGTTCCTTATATCTGAAGCGTTTAATTCAATCAACCCCCAGCCCATGTCATTAGCAAGAGCTAAAGCTGCTGTTGTTTTACCCACTCCCGGCTTTCCCTCAAAAACAAGCGCCTTTTTCTTGGGTATTTTACCGGATTTCCACGATTCCCCCCAATCCCTTATTCTCTGAATTGCTTCAGGATTTCCTGCTATTTCTCTAAGGGATCTGGGCCTGTATTTTTCTGCCCATTCTATCATCAATACCCAATCATTTAAAACATAAATAAATATTTCTTAAGATTCTCATTTTTTAGGATAAAAATTTTATTTAATGATTTTATTCCCAATGGCAAAAGGAATTGAGATCATGGAAAATGGAAACTTTAATCCAAAAATTGATTTCGTTGAAATGGAAAAGGAGATAATGGATTATTGGGAAAAGGAAAATATTTTTGAATTACTCAGAAAGAAAAATGAGAATAAAGAAATTTTCTCCTTTCTTGAAGGGCCTCCCACTGCAAATGGACACCCACATTTTGGCCATGCATTGACAAGGGCCACAAAGGATGTAATACTAAGATTCCAGGCAATGAATGGCAAGAATGTTTATCCCTGGATAGGTGGTTGGGATTGTCATGGTCTTCCAGTTGAACTTGAAGTTGAAAAGATGCTTAAGATAAATTCAAAAAAAGAGATTGAAAAATATGGGATAAAAGAATTTAATATGCTTTGCAAGGAAAGCGTTTTTAAATACAAAAAAGAATGGGAGGAGATGACAAAAAGGATAGGTTTCTGGATAGACCTTGATAATGCTTACGTAACTATGAGCAACAATTATATTGAAAGCGTATGGTGGGCAATTAGCCAGATATGGAATATGGGTCTTCTAGAAAAAAGTTTCAAGATAGTACCTTACTGTCCAAGATGTGGCACACCCTTATCCAGCCATGAGGTGGCACAGGGCTATAAGGAAACAGAGGATCCATCCGTTTATGTTAAATTTAAGGTTAAGGATGAGGATGCTTATTTTCTTGTATGGACAACAACCCCATGGACTTTACCCTCAAACCTATTTCTTGCTGTAAGGGAAGATATAGAATATGCTCTTCTGGAATATGAAAAAGAGCACCTTTATCTCGCTTTAGAAGTGGCCAAGAAATTGATGCCTGGCTCAAGGATAATTAAAACTTTCTCTGGTAAGGAGTTGTTAGGAAAGAGTTATGAAAGATTAATAGATGCAATACCTTATGAAGGAAAAGCATTTTTTGTTGTTTCAGGTGATTTTGTAACGGTAGAGGAGGGTACGGGAATTGTTCATATTGCTCCTGCATTCGGTGCTGACGATTTTGAAATAGGTAAAAAATACAATGTAAAAATTTTAAATCCGGTGGATAGGGAGGGTAAATTTACAGAAGGGCCTTGGAAAGGTAAATTTGTCAAAGATGCTGACAAGGAAATAATATCATTTTTAAGAAAGGAAAAAATGCTTTTTAGCTCTGGTAGGATAAAACACACTTATCCCTTCTGTTGGAGATGTGGCACACCTTTGCTTTATTACCCTCTAGATACATGGTATATAAAGGTATCTAATGTGAGGGAAAAGCTAATTGAAAATAATGAAAAAATAAACTGGATACCCGATCATTTGAAGCATGGCCGATTTGGGAATTTCTTGCTTGAAGCAAAGGACTGGGCATTGAGCAGGGACAGGTACTGGGGTACTCCATTGCCTGTTTGGAAGTGCGAAAACGGTCATACATTTGTTCCATCAAGCTTTAAAGAATTGTTTGATCATGCTGAAAATATACCTGAAAACTTCGAACCCCATAGACCCTGGGTAGATGAACTGGTTGTGAACTGTCCTGTGTGCAACGCAAAAATGAAAAGGGAAAACTTTGTAATAGACGGCTGGTTCGATTCAGGCAGTGCCCCATTTGCTCAGTTCCATTATCCTTTTGAAAATGAGAATGAATTTAAAAAATTTTATCCTGTAGAATTTATTACCGAGGCAATAGACCAGACAAGGGGTTGGTTTTATACTCTACACGTTGTAAACAGTCTTCTTTATAGCTCAAATTCATATAAAAATGTCCTTACCCTTGGTTTTGTCTTAAATGAAAGAGGAGAAAAAATGAGTAAAAGCAAGGGGGATGCAGTAGATCCTTTGCCCATTATGGATTCACTTGGTGCTGATGCATTAAGGGTATACATATTCAGTTTACCCCCTTGGAAGGATAGAAGGGTTTCAAGCACACTTATCAAAGATTACAGATCCAGGACAATAGAAACACTCTGGAACTCATACGTATTTTTCAAAAACAATGCAGTGCTGGATAGATTTGAATTTGACAGCGGTAATATCACTGAGCCTCTCGATAAGTGGATAATTTCTAGGCTTAACAGCACAATAAAATGTGTAAAAGAATATATGCAAAATTTCGAAATACATAAATCCATGGAATGCAATGAAAAATTCATAAATGATTTGAGTAACTGGTATATAAGAAGGTCTAGAAGAAGGTTCTGGGAAGAAAGGATGACAGATGAAAAGCTATCTGGTTACAGGACAATGTACATTATATTCAATGATTTTTCAAAAGTTTTTGCACCTTTTGCCCCATTCATATCCGAGTACATTTTCAGAAATTTAACAGGGGAAAAGAGTGTACATTTACAGGATTATCCTATTGCTAACGAATCCATGATAGATACTGATTTAGAAAAAGAAATGCAGACGTTAATCGATGTAATTGAACTTGGAAGGCGGGCGAGGCAGATTGCAAATATTAAAACAAGGCAACCGCTTGAAACATTTTTTGTTATAGCAGATGATGAAAAAATAGAGAACGCCGTTAAAAAGCATATTGAAATAATTAAAGAAGAATTGAATGTAAAAAATGTGATATATGAAAAGGAAAAGAAAGAATTTGTAAGATTAAATGTCAAATTTGATCCCAAGGTAGTCGGGCCCATTCTAAAGGGTGAAGTTAAAAAATTCTCAGAAAAACTTTCTGAAATGGATCCCTGGGAACTTTGGAATAAAGTGGAAAAAGCGAATTCAATAAAAATATTTGATAAAGAAATTCCTTCAAGCGCTTTCATCTTTGAAGAAGAGGCAAAAGAGGGTATGGTTATGGCAAAAGAAAAGGATATTTATGTTCTAATCACAAAAAACATTGATAGAAATTTATTGCTTGAAGGTCTTGCCAGAGAACTTGTGAGAAGGATACAGCTGATGAGAAAGGAGCTGGATCTTGCATATGGTGACAAGGTTGAACTTTGCATAAGCGCAGATGATAAAGATATAAAAGATGCTCTTGAGAAAAGCACTGATTACATAGAAAATGAAACATTGTCTAAATTTGTAGATTACATAGATGATGGTTATTCAAGGGATTGGGAAATACAGGATAGAAATGTTAAAATTACAATAAAAAGATTTAATAATAAAAAGTAATTGATTATCTGGTAATAAATATGGAATCGAATGAGTTAAGAATTCTTCTTTATTTCATAGCTATTGGTGTCGGGTTCATAGCTATAGCGTTTCTTGTGATGGGGTCATTAATATTACTTTATCCCATAATAATGTTTTACATGTTACATAGGATGAAGATTTGGCAAACAAAAAAAAGAGCAAAGTTGGGTACAATTGCAATTGTTATTGTTGCTCTTATATCATTAATTTACTATCCGATAGGGGATTCAAACATACATTCCTATTATAATTCTTACCAGATTTCTGGAACGAACCAGACAATATTGAAAAATGTTACATTTAATTTTTATCCAATCAATATATTCTATTTAAATATAACAACATCACAATTTGTTCGTGCGCATTTAACAATAAACCTAGTAAATGAATCAACGGGGAATATGATACCTATAATGTTTTCAAATTCGAATTCCACACCTTCTAACGGCATTTACATTACAAGTTTTTCGATAGATATAAAAAATTTAACACCTGGCATATATGTAACCAATGTATCACTTAATAACGGATCTCCCTATGTATATGTATATGCGCCTAGGCTAGTAACCCCACAGGAATTTAATTCAGTTGTTGATAGAATAGCGCTCCTTGATACCCTTTACATGTTTACATATGTTTTCCTTATGTCAGAGGTGTTCTTTTTGGCGATAATATTTGGTGCCCATATGATGCGTAAGGGCAGGCAAACAATAGCAAAACAGCAATAATTATTTTTTCAATTCTTCTTTTATATATTTTATCATTTTTGCAGGATGTAGAATATCTATTATGTATATTATATCCTCTTTTTTTATTATCTTTAAGGATATTGATATTATAAAAAATATTACATAAATTATAATAAGCCAGATAAGAAGTGCCCACCATGGGTATGTTGGGAATCTTAGTGATTTTAAATAAAAAACAATTATACCTGTTACCACACCACTCCCCACCTGGTATAAAATATTTTTATTGCCAATAAATCTTTCTTCCCTGAATATGAATATTCTTATTATGGCCATGATGATTAATGCTGATACAAAATTTGCTATAGCTGCGCCCAAACCTGAAAGACCAAATAGCTGAACATTAAAAAATTTCCTGGGGATTAAAATTATATCGAGAAGGAATATTATAAAAAAAGAAATAATGCTCATGTACATAAGAAATTTTGGATTTCCAACAGCATTAAAATGTGTAGAATAAGGTGAATTGATTGAATTTACGTATGCCATTATTGAAAGTACAACTAGAATAGAGCTAAAGGCAATTAATTGTGCTGTCCAGAGATTAACAATCTGTTTAGAAAATATTACCATAAATATTATTAATGGAAGTATTGCTATAGAAATGTATTTTTCTGCACTAAGAATTAAATCAGAATATTCAGATCTTTTATTATTTGCATGAAGAGAGGACATTGTTGGATAAAGGAATGCAACAAGAGAGCCTGCTGTGGAATTTACGAATGCTACGATTGTTAATATGCCTGAATAGGCACCAACATAATATGGCCCCCAGAAATACTGTATAATAACATTATTTATATTTGCGGAAATTGCACCAAGAATTACAGAAATTGAAACAGGCATTGCAAACTTGTAATACTTCCTGAAATCATCCATTGTTGGCCTTTTAAATTTCCAATCTCTTCCATAGTACATGAACATTAAAACATAAATGGAATAAGTAATAACCATTATCAATGCCATTATCAGGGAATATTCATTCTTCAGAATTAAAGATCTAGCAATATAATAGCTTGTGATTATGTACATTAGATTCCTGAACGTTGCTTCTATAATTCTTGGAACACTTATAATTGCTGCTTTTGTCAATGCGTTAAATATGGATTGATAATAAACAACAAAACTCTGAAGAATGTAATACGGTATTAGAATGAAAAAGTCATATTCTTCAAAGGGTGTTTGAAAATGTCCACCCAGAAAGATTTCCCAGAATTCAATTGATGAAACAACTATTGCAACAAATACAATAGCTAAAACAACCTTAATTATAAAATATGTTGTTATTGCTGCTTCAAAATCCATACCCTCAGAGATCCTTTTTATATTTGCTGTTGAAAAACCCAAGTCAAGAATAAATGAAAATAATCCGAGAAATGAAATTGAAAATTGAAGTTCGCCATAGGGCTCTAGTCCTGCATATCTTAAAACATATAGAAGCCCTATATAACCTATCAGGCCTGTAATAAGATTCTGTACAACTAGAAGCAGTGATTTTCTTCCAAGCATTTTATCACACTCAGGACTATTAAACAAATATGTAAATCATTCTTAAATAGTTTTATGAATTTGAATTTTAAAATAAAAAATATTTAAATAATGAATTACATGGGATATTTAATGTGGAATCCAAGAGTTGACCAAGGTAATATAATCATAAGAAAATTCAGACTAGAGGATCTTTCACAGGTAATAAGGATAATAGACAGAACGCTGACAGAAAAATATTCGCTTGAGATATATGAAAGCATATACAATTCCTGGCCAAATGGCTTCATAGTTGCTACCTATGGATCAAAAATAATTGGTCTAATTGCCTCAACAAAAAATTCTGTATACGAAGCAAGGATACTTATGTTTTCTGTTGATACCCCATATCAAAATAAAGGTATTGGTACATTACTTTTAAAAAGATTTGAACAGATATGCAGGGAGGAGGGCATAAAGGCAATCAGACTTGAGGTAAGAATATCCAATGATAATGCAATAAAGTTTTATGAAAAAAATGGTTTTGTAATTATAAATATGATAAATAGCTATTATAGCAATGGTGAAAGTGCATATATAATGTGGAAGATGCTGGAGAACTAGAATACCTGCACCTTTCCATCCATTATTTCGTCCTTCAGCTTTGTTATTGAAGCAAGATGTCTATCTGCTATTTCTCTGAATTCTTTCTGGTACCTTTCAATCTTTACTCCTTCTGCCGGTATTACCTGAATGTTTGCCACATGTGGATCATCAATTTTTCTGCCTATCTGGCTTACAATTCTAACATGAACTTCTTTAATGTCATTGCTTGCAGTTTCATAGATTTCATTTGCTATCCTAAAAGCAAGGATATTGTAAAGTTTTCCAACGTGCGTTACGGGGTTTTTCCCTGCAGCTGCTTCCATGCTCATAGGTCTGTATGGGGTGATCAAACCGTTTACCCTGTTCCCCCTACCCACGGATCCATCATCACCATTTTCAAATGAAAGACCTGTAACGGTCAGATAGAAAAGGTCATTGTCAGGATTATCAGCTGTATTTACATAGACATTAACATCTTTGTCCGTGAATTTTCTTGCATTATCAAGAATTGCTTCCCTTATTTCTTCTTTTACATTCATATAATGTGATCTATCAGGGATGTATTTATCCACAAATGCTTCTGCAATAGTAAGGTTTATTGTTTTACCCTGCCTGAAACCCATTACCTTCACATCTTCACCAATTTCTTTGTATTTTTCCCTCAATTTTCCATTTATGAATTTTTCAGTTTCAAACGTGAGTTTTTCAGTTTCTGACATAGGTGCAAATCCCACACCAAAGGAGGTATCATTTGCAAGTAACTTTGAAGGGTCATAAAGACCCCTGAGATCCTGAGATCCCTGGCCTATCTTGCAATCTATTATAACATCCTCATCCGTGTTAAGGTTTCTGAAATTCTTATTCAGATAATCTCTAGCTGCCTGTATTGCAATAGTCCTATAAGGAATCCTTTCTTCACCATGATTCATATTTACTTTCGTTGTTGCCCTGCCAACAAGAAGTATATAAATCGGCTCTAAAACCAGGCCTCCCCCAAACTTTGGCGCAGCCTGACCACCAACTACCTGTGTTTCATCTGTATTATGGTGTAGGATCCTGCCATAATGTTTAACATAATACCTGCTCAAAGCCTCGCTGACAGATTCTGCAATGCCATCAGCGACGCTATCAGGATGCCCTATGCCTTTTCTTTCAACAATTTCAACTTCCCTGTCCATTACCGCAAGACTTTTTAGATCTTCTATAACTATGTTTCTTTCCATCAAGATCACCATTTGAATGTTCTCAGAAATGTTATTATTTTAATAAAGTTTTTGTAATTTTTAATTACAATCAGTAATAATTTTTTAAAATATGTAAAAATCAGAAATATTATTCAGCTAATTTTTATATACATAATCAATGGTAAATATGGTAAAAAAATATATATAATGGTTTTTCTTATCTTAAATATGTCGGACAGAATATAAAATAAGGTGTTTAAAATGTCTGATAATGAAAATATTATGAATTCAGTGAGAATTACGATCAGGATTACCGGTGAAGCTTATTCAAAGCTGGAAGAGCTTTTAAAATCTGGTGAATATAAAAATTTATCAGAAATTATTAGAACTGCAATTCAGGAATTTTTAAAATCAAAATTTTCACCTCCAAATATATCAAAGATTCCTGTGGATATACCTAAGGCAGTAATGGATAACATAGAAATATTGATTGAAAATGGTGATGCCGTAAACAAAGAAGACCTTATAAGAATGGCTGTAAGGGAATATGTGAATAGAAGGGTAAAGGAAATTGTTAGCAAGAGGGTAAAAGAAGGGAATGAAAATTGAAGATCTGATATATGGTAGAAGCGAAAATTTTTCACAATTGGAGAGAAGTGATTTTTGTGTAGTAGGGATTGGTGGTGCAGGTACAAATACAATCAACAGGATATATAACATTGCAAGGAATAAATTTTATACAATAGCAATAAACACCGATATGAACCATTTGTCCCAAATAAATGCTGACAAAAAAATACTATTGAACATACCAAAGGGGTACGGTACAGGAGGAGATCCATCCCTTGGCCAGATTGCTGCATACCGTGCAAGGGATGAGATTTTTGAATCCCTTAAGGGATTCAATACAATTTTTATTATATCGGGCTTTGGTGGTGGTACTGGAACGGGTGCAACCCAGGAAATAACAAAGATTTCTCTGGATACGGGCGCACTTGTAATAAATATTGTTACTCTACCCTTCAAGGCAGAGGGTTCAAGGTACAGAAAAGCACTTGATGGCCTGAAGGAATTAACCAGGATAGCAAAAACGCTTATACTCCTTGACAACAATAAACTCCTTGAAAATGCACCTAGATATTTACCGGTTGAAAAGGCATTCAGGGTAATGGATCAGCTCATTTTTATGGTTGTGTTCTCTTTCCAGGAAATGTTATTATCATCTTCAAACCTTCACATTAGTTATTCAGAAGTAAAGAATTTCTTTGCTCAGGGTAAGCTTTCAACAATATTTTATAATGAAGGATCTATAGACAATATTGATTATCTCATTAAGAATATGGTCGAATCATCTCTTGCTGATGTTAATATTTCATCATCCACAAGGGCAATTGTTTTTGTTATCTCTGGCGAAGAGCTAGATCTTGATATTTTAATGAGAAAGATTGTAGGGGGTATTTCATCCCTGCTTGCATACAATGAAAATATAACGCCAGGATATGTTGTGGATAAAAGCCTTGGCAATAATATCAGAATTCTTATTCTAGTAACGAATGTTATAATACCTTCCATTGAGGAAAAACCGCTCGAAATCGAAAATAAAAAAATTGCAAAACGCCAAAATTTTTATCCATAGAATAAATCATATCTTTAATGGATGTTGCTATAGTTGGTGGTGGTCCCTCGGGTCTTTATTTAGCTCAACTGCTGAAGGGTTTAGATGTAAAGGTTTTTGAAGAGCACAATATTATAGGTTATCCTGCACACTGTACAGGCCTGGTAACAAAAGATGTATTGAAATATGTAAAAAAGGATGTTTTGCTTAACAAAATAAAAGGTGCACATATGCACATTATGGATAAAATAATTACTGTAGAAAAAAAGGATTATGCTGCTTATGTAATAGACAGGCCATTGTTTGACCAGTTTTTTTATGATCAAGTTTCTGAAAACGTGGAGATAGGTGAAAGGGTGAGTGTATTAAAAAAAATTGGAAACAAATATATGATAAAAACAAAAAAAGAAAATGAATTCAGGATTGTGGTAGGTGCAGATGGTTCCAGGAGCATCATAAGAAAACTTGTTTATGAAAAAAATATAAAAATGTTAAATGGAGTTCAGTATGCAATTAAGAATAGGGATTACCTGGGTGAATATGTTCACATATTCTTAGAAAGGAAGTATAGTGATGGTTTTTTTTCCTGGGTTGTGCCGAGGGAGGATGATGTTCTTGTTGGTCTTGCTACATACGACAATATGCCCATGCAAAGAATAAAATCATTCATAAGGAAAATTGCACCATATGCTCCTATCATCGATAAAATTGCAGGTCAAATTCCTGTGGGCATATTACAAAAACATGAAAATGATAACATTTTTCTCACGGGAGATGCTGCTCTTTTTATAAAAGCAACTTCAGGTGGTGGTCTTTATTACGGCCTAAGGGGTACTGAAATACTTGCAAAAAGCATAATGGAAAATAGTTCCTATGAAAAAAATTTAAAGGGAATGCTTGAGGAATTGAAAAAGGATTATTATATTCATAGGTTGTTTTCAAAATTGGATGATAAGGGTTTGTTAAAGATGATCTCAGTGATAAAAAACGATTCTTTGATTGAAATAATAAATGAATACGGTGATATTGATAGGCCATTTATTCTGTCAAGAAAATTGCTTTTAAGAAGGGAATTAATACCCCTGTACCCATTATTATTTTCAGCATTTTTCAAATCTGTGCTCTCATGATAACATTAAAAAATAAGTTTATATTGCTTTTAAAAAATGAAAAATAATATTGTTTTATTGGCACTTTTCATTGCGATTGCAACAGTTTCAATGAGGGCTGTTAACAACATGATTGTTACAACTGTACCCCTCTTTGGGAAATACATCTTAGGTTTTTCAAACGGTGAAATAGGTATTCTCACATCATTGTCGTTTATTTTCACTTTCATTTCCACAAGCATAATAAACCCTAGGCTAAGGTCTAATGTGCGAAAATTATCTTTTATTTCCGCATCATTTTTAATAATTTTGTTATTAATACTATTTTTTTATTCAAACTTCATTACCATATGGTTTTTTTCTGTTCTGGGAGGTTTTTCATATGGTCTTATAACACCCAACATAATTACATCCGCATCGCTCATAGATGAAAGAAAATTGGCTGAGAGAATACTTGCCATATATTCGCTCTCATTAAGCCTAAGCTTAATTCTAGGTCCATCGCTTGAAACATTTCTTCTTGATTATTTTAATTATAGGTATATTTTCATACTTTTTATACCTATAGCTTTTCCTTTATTCATAATTTCCTTTAAATTGAAATTTCCGAATGAGAAAAGGGAAAAATTCAGTTTTAAAGAAATAAATAAAAAGGCACTTTTTGCATCTGTATTAAATGTTACCATATACAATATACCATTCTCAATAATAACCGTTTTTGCTGCGATATATTCCATTGATGTTTATCATGTTTCAAGCACCCTAGCATATTCCATTTACATACCTTTCTTTACAATATCTTTCCTGACAAGGCTTTTTATGGCTATAAGGCCATTTAGGGATTTGAGAACACCTATCACTATTTCTGCAATTTTAACTGCATCAGGCGTTATGCTTCTCGCATATCCTTTAAATTTTTTTGCAGTAATAATTGCCATGGCCTTGCTCGGAATACCTCATGGTGCCATTTTTCCTATGTCAACAATAATAATTTCACGCGGTACAGATGTAAGTGAAAGAAATGCTGTAAATTCATATTTTGTTGCATTCGGTAACATTATAGTGATCATTGTTCCTCCCATTTTTGGTTTCCTTGTTCAATACCTTGGTTACAGAATATTGATTGCATCCCTTGTCCTTCCCGTTTTATTATTCTTCTTTTTGATTTACAGAAAATATTTTAAAGAAAGTTTTATGAAAATTTAAATATTACCATGTCTTTTTATTTTCTCAATGAAAGGTATATTTGGAAATATTTTGGAAATAGATCTTTCAGCAGGTAAATCAAATGAAAAGGAATTAGATGAGGACGTTTACAAAGATTTCCTTGGTGGTTACGGTCTTGGTGTATGGTACATCTATAAAAATTTAAAGTCAGGTATAGATCCGCTTGGGCCAGAAAATATCATTGGATTTATACCAGGCCTCTTTAACGGTGTGAATGTTCCAATGGCAGGAAGGTCCATGGCTTCATCCAAATCACCCCTTACTGGCACTTGGGGTGATTCAAACGTGGGTGGTTTTATAGGCCCAGAACTCAAAAGAACTGGCCATGATGGTATATTCATAAAAGGTACATCAAAAGAACCTATTTACATATACATTGAAAAAAATGTTGAAATTTTAGATGCAAAAGATTTGTGGGGTAAAAATGCGCTTGAAACTGAAAACGAACTAAGGGCAAAATATCCAGGCTCTCAGGTTTTATCCATTGGAAAGCCCGGTGAAAATTTATCACTCATATCAGCTATAATTAATGATAGGGGGAGGGCACTGGGCAGATCCGGAATTGGTGCAGTAATGGGTTCAAAAAAATTGAAGGCAATTGTTGTTAAAGGTACAAAAAATGTAGAAATCCATGATAAGCAAAGGCTGAGGGAAATTTCAAATAAAATGCTTGAAAAAATGAACCCTTCTAAAAACAGGGCAGCCACCTGGTGGCATAAATATGGAACCATAGGTGGAAATGAACAGTCTCACATTTCTGGGGACACACCCATAAAAAATTGGAAGGGAATAGGAATAAGAGATTTTGGTATTGAAAAAGCAAGGGCAATAAGCGGTGAAAAAGTAATAAAGGATAATGTTAGAAGTTATGGATGTGCCCAGTGTCCTGTAGCATGCGGTGCTATAATAAAAAGGGAAACAAGGTTTGGCCTGGTTGAAGGGCACAGGCTTGAATATGAAGGTGGTGGTATGCTTGGTGGTCTTCTACTCAATGGTGACCTAGATTCTATAATATATGGTTTTGAGCTTGCAAACAGGTATGGTTATGATGTCATTTCCCTAGGTGAAGTTATTGCATTTTCAATGGAACTTTATGAAATGGGCAAAATAAAAAAAGATGATCTTGGTTTCGAACTGAACTGGGGCAATGGTGATTCAGTCATAAAAATGATTGAATTTCTTCATAAAAATGATGGAATTGCAAGGATTCTTAACCAAGGTGTTATGAGGGCTGCCAGATTTTTTAATGTTAATGAAGAAATTGCCATTCATGTCCATGGTCAGGAGTTGCCAGCACACGACCCAAAATATTTGCCAAGCTTAGCAACAACATATGTTTCTGACCCAACCCCAGGAAGGCATACGGCAGGTGGAATAGGATTTTCGGAGGGTGGGAAAATAACACCTATTTTCCCCATCGATGTTGAATTTGAAAAAATTGAAAAATATTCCTACAGCGGAAAGGGTAAAGCTCACGCGATAATAAGCAATCAAACGCAGGTTCAGAATTCACTTGGATTTTGTATATTCTCAGATTCATTTTCACCTCTGCCTTATGCCGAATTGATTAATGCACTTACGGGTTGGGAAATAACTAACAATGATCTTCTCAGGACCGGTGAAAGGATTCAGAATTTGAGGCATCTGTTCAACATAAGAGAAGGGATAAAACCAAAAGATTTTTCTTTACCAAAAAGGGCACAGGGTATTCCACCACACGAGGAAGGTCCTTTAAAAGGCATAACTATTGATGTTGATAGTCTTGTTAAGGATTATTACAATGCTATGGAATGGGATATGAATACAGGAATGCCTAGCAAAAAAAAGATAAAGGAACTAGGATTGGAAGAATTTATCACATGAAATATTTCTTTTAAAAAAATTTTTTAATTTTGAAGAAAAAGTAAATAATGATCTAAATAAGAAAAACTTATTAGATATTATTCAATCACCAATTGGTGAGATAGTGATTTTGAAGGAAGATTACCAGCTCATAAGAAACCTTGCAAGAAATTTTGGGGAAAAGTACATTGCCCCATTAAACAAGGTAATTGAGGAGAAAACAATACCCAGGAACCTTTATGATGAACTTGGTAAGATAGGATTTACTGGTGTAATAATACCTCAAGAATACGGTGGTTCAGGTTTTGATACGCTTAGCTATGTCATCATACTTGAGGAACTCGCGCGTGTTTCTCCATCTGTATCTGTTGCAATGGATGTTCAAAACGGTCTTGTTGAATATCCAATCTTTACATGGGGGTCTGAGGAGCTGAAGAGAAAATATCTACCAAAGCTATGCTCTGGCGAATACATTGGTGGATATGCGCTCACTGAGCCTCAAGCTGGATCTGATGCCGCAAATGTACAGCTCAAGGCTGAAAAATATGGTGATGAATACATATTGAATGGGAGCAAATTTTTCATTACAAATGCAAACCATGCAAGCGTTTTTGTTGTCTTTGCAAGAACATCAGTAGAAAAGAAAAGGCATGAAGGCATTACAGCCTTTGTTGTTGAAAGGAATATTGATGGATTTAAAATTGGTGAAGATTACAAGAAACTTGGTGTGAGGGGTTCGAGCACAGCTGAACTAGTTTTTGAAAATGTCAGGGTTCCAGAATCCAGCATGCTAGGTGAAATGGGCAAAGGCTTTTACATTGCTATGAACACACTTAACATGGGAAGGATTGGTATTGGTGCCCAGGCACTGGGCATTGCACAAGCATCGGTCGAAAAATCAATTGAATACATGAAACAGCGCGAGGCCTTTGGCAAAAAAATTGCTGAATTTCAGGGTCTTCAGTTTTCAATTGCTGAAATCGTAACACAGCTAGAGGCTGCAAGGTTGCTCGTTTATGATGCTGCGATGCGTGCAGATAATCATCTTCCATTAATTAAAGAGGCAAGTATGGCAAAGTATTATTCTAGCAAGGTGGCAATGGATGCCTCTAGATTTGCCGTGCAGGTCTACGGTGGATATGGATTCATAGAGGATTTCGATGTTGAAAGGTATTACAGAGATGCAAAAATCACTGAAATATATGAAGGAACTTCTGAAATTCAAAAGCTGGTAATCGCTAGAGAATTAATAAAGTGATTAATATGAGAAAAATAAGGATATTAATAGCTAAGCCAGGTCTTGATGGCCATGACAGGGGTGCAAAGGTACTTGCGCGATCCCTTATGGATGAGGGATTTGAGGTCATATATACAGGTATACATCAGACGGCTGAGGATATTGTAAGAACTGCTATTGAAGAGGATGTTGACGTTATTGGTCTAAGCATACTTTCAGGTGCACATATGTACCATTTCAGAAGGGTACTCGAATTGATGAAGGAGAATAATCTTTCTGATGTGCTTCTCATAGGTGGTGGTATAGTTCCTGAAGAAGACAAAAATATGCTCATTAAAATGGGCGTAGATGCAATATTCAACCCTGGAACAAGCATAAGTGAAATTTCATCCTTCATCAGGAATAACCTCAGGCGAAAGCTATGATTGATAAAAATTCTTTCAAAGACAAGAGGGAAATTGCAAGGATGATGAGCAGGATAGAGAACGGTGATGAAACAGTATCATCTGAGGTTCTCAAATACTTAAAGGGTGCAAGGGTTATAGGGATAACGGGTGTTCCAGGTAGCGGAAAATCTACACTCATAACAAAAATATCTACAAAAATGCTCCAGTCTGGTCATAGGGTTGGCATACTAGGCATAGATCCTAGCAGCCCTTTTTCAGGTGGTGCTGTGCTTGGTGACAGGGTAAGGATGAAAGAACTCAATAAATTTGAGAATGTTTTCATCAGAAGCATCTCAACAAGGGGAAAAATAGGTGGCCTGAGCTATTATACAACAGATCTTGTAAATGTTCTCGATGCTGCTGGTTACGATACAATATTCATTGAAACGGTTGGAACAGGCCAGGATGAGATTGATGTTTTTAACATTGCTCATACTGTTATGGTTTTACAGGTTCCAACGCTTGGAGATGAGATTCAGGTAATCAAGGCAGGTCAGCTGGAAATAGGTGATATTTATGTTGTGAACAAGGCGGATCAGGGTCCGGCTGATGAAAAAATTAAGGAGCTTGAGTTAATACTTAAAAAAAGGGAAAACGGCTGGCAGCCAAAAATAATCAAGAGCGTTGCTGTCAGAAACATTGGCATAGATGAAATAATAGAAGCAATCGATGAGCACTGGCTTTTCGTTAAATCGCACAGTATAACAGAAAAAAAGATGAGCACAAGAATTAAATATATGTTGAAACAACATGCTCTTGAGAAGCTTGACAAAATTATGGAATCTGAGGTAATAGATTCATATGCGATGGATGTACTGAATGGTAAAAACATGGTAGATGTTGTAAAAGAAATAATTATGAAGGTAGGTGCTGAATATGGAAAAGGAGGAAGCGTATAAGGAAAAATTGAAAGAATGGGAAAAAATATTTAAGAAAAGCATAGAAACAATGCCGGAAAGGGGTGAATTTTCAACACTTTCTGGTATAAAGATAAAAACATTTTATTCACCCCTTGATCTTGATAATTATGATTACCTTAAAAGCCTAGGCAATCCTGGACAATACCCATACACGAGGGGCATACATCCAACAATGTACAGATCCAGGCTCTGGACGTTTAGAGAATTCTCAGGCTTTGGTGATGCAATTGAAACAAACAGGAGGTTGAAATATCTCATTGAGCATGGTGAAACAGGTTTGAGCATTGCTTTCGATTATCCAACGCTCCTAGGCCTTGATGCCGATGATCCCCTCACAAAGGGTGAGTTCGGGAAGGCAGGCGTGGCAATAAATACGCTTGAAGACATGCAACTGATGTTCCAGGGCATTTCATTAAGAGATATTTCAACATCAATGACAATAAACGGACCGGCAGCAGTTGTATGGGGTCTATACATTCTAGCTGGAGAATCTCAGGGTGTGCAAAGATGCGATTTAAGGGGTACAATACAGAATGATATTCTAAAAGAATATATGGCTCAGAAATCCTTCATTTTTCCTCCTGAACCTTCATTAAAGCTTGTCATAGATACCATAGAATTTGGTTCAAAGGAGCTTCCACAGTGGAATCCAATAAGCATAAGCGGTTACCATATCAGGGAGGCAGGCGCTACTGCAGTTCAAGAACTAGCATTCACACTAGCTAATGGCCTCACATATGTTGAAAAATCCGTTGAACGTGGTCTTGATGTTGATGATTTTGCACCAAGGCTCAGTTTCTTTTTTGATGCTCATATTGACTTCTTTGAAGAAATTGCAAAGTTCAGGGCAGCAAGGCGTATCTGGGCAAAAGAGATGAAAAGGAGATTTAATCCTAAAAAGGAAAGATCGCTGTGGCTCAGGTTTCATACACAGACTGCAGGGGTGAGTCTGACAGCGCAACAGCCAGAAAATAACATTATTAGGACGGCAATAGAGGCTATGGCGGCAGTACTAGGCGGAACACAGAGTCTTCACACAAATAGTATGGATGAAGCATGGGCTCTGCCAACTGAAAAGGCAGTTATGATTGCGCTCAGAACACAACAAATTATTGCTGAAGAGTCCGGGATACCGAATGTTGTTGACCCTCTCGGAGGAAGCTATTACATTGAATGGCTAACAGACAAGATGGAAGAAGAAGTGTATAAGTACTTTGATAGGATTGATGAGCTTGGGGGAGTAATAAAGGGCGTCAGATCAGGATTTTTCCAGAGGGAAATTGCAGAATCAGCGTATAAATTCCAGAAGGATTTAGAAGATGGAAATAGAACGCTTGTAGGTGTCAATAAGTACAAAATAGATGAGAAGCTTGAAATACCAATATTGAAAATACCTGACGAGCTCGAGGAAAGGCATTTGCAGAGGCTAAAGAATTATAAGATGAACAGAGATATGGCAAGAGTAGAAAAGGCACTCAAAGAAATGCAGAAAAATGCAGATGAAAAGAACCTTATGCCCTACATAATTGAATCTATAAGAGCAAAAGCTACACTTGGTGAAATTGTAAAGGCTCTTAAGGATGTTTGGGGTGAGTATATAGAACCGGTGATCTACTGAATGAAGATTGAAAAGGGACTTGTTGAAATATACACGGGCAATGGTAAGGGAAAAACCACAGCCGCAATTGGACTTGCAGTAAGGGCTGCAGGTTATGGTTTAAGGGTATACATAATCCACTTTATGAAATCAAAAAAGTACGGTGAAACAAAATCTCTCAAAAGAATTGAAAACATCAAAGAAATATATCTTGGAAAGCCATACTTTATTACAAAGGATCCAAGCATAAAAGAGAAATTCAAAGACGTGGTGGTATTTGAGCCCGGTCATCCACCAGATGATTATAAAAAATTAATCGATGCAGGCATTAAAAAGGTAAAGAGAATAATGCTTTCAGGGGAATATGACATAGTGATCCTTGATGAAATAATTACTGCCAATTATTTTGAACTTGTTTCAATCAATGACATTATTTCTTTAATAAATGAGAAGCCTGAGAATCTGGAACTTGTGCTTACGGGGAGATATGCATCAAAGGAATTGATAGAAATGGGGGATCTTGTAACTGAAATGCAAGAGATAAAACACCCTTATCAAAAAGGAATCGAAGCCAGGAAAGGTATAGATTATTGAGATACAAAATATTAAAATATTATTTCAGCCATGGCTTAAACAGGTGATTATCATGAGAAAAATGACCGAAAAGAATCTTAGTGATGCTTTTGCGGGTGAAAGCCAGGCACATATGCGATATCTAATTTTTGGTGATGTTGCAGAAAAGGCAGGTTTTAAAAATGTTGCAAGGTTGTTCAGGGCTATTTCATTCGCTGAACAAGTACATGCTACAAACCATTACAAGAATCTTGGTATGGTAAAGGATACTGAAAATAATTTGCAGGTAGCCATTGATGGTGAGACTTACGAAGTTGAAGAGATGTATCCTGTTTTCAATGAGGTGGCAAAATTTCAGGGCGAGAAGGGTGCTGAGATGTCAACACACTATGCATTAGAGGCTGAAAAAATACATGCAGAGCTATATAAACAGGCAAAGGAAAGCGTAAAACAGAAGAAGGATATTGATATTGGTGATATTTACATATGTACTGTTTGTGGTTATACGGCTATAGGTAAAGTACCTGAAAAGTGCCCAGTGTGTGGCGCACCATCTTCAGCGTTCAAGAGGTTCTAAACATGGGAAAGAAAGGAAGGGAAATTGTTGAAATCAATGTTGGTGAACTTATAAACGACCTGAACAGGGCGTATGCTGATCAGTGGCTTGGCATATATATGTTCTGGTATGCATCAAAAAATGTAAAAGGACAGGGGAAAAGTTTTGCAAGGGAAACGTTTGAAAAGATTGCAATTAATGGTTTGTCACATGCTGAAAAAATATCGTTCAGGATAAGAACACTCGGGGGCATTCCAATTTTCAATACGTCTGAGATGGTCAGGCTTGGCAATTGCAAGTACCCTGACTCATTGAACCTTTCTAGCCTTGAGGAAATAGTTCAGACACTGCTCAATTACAAACGATGCTTGATTGAAGTTTACAGCAGGGTAATAAAGAAAACACATGGGAAGGATTTTGTCACATATGCAATAATGGAGGAATTGATTAAGGAAGAGGTGGAGGAAGAGGAGGAACTTGAATCTTTACTCTAAGAGGTGATATGAAATGAAAAAGTTTGGTGAAGTAATATATACGGCGGAAAAAGAGGGGAAGGAGAAACATGTGCCAATTATCGAGGCACCGAAGAAAGTGAAGGCTGGACAATGGTTTACCGTAACAGTGACAGTTGGTAAGGAAGTACCACATCCTAATCTCGTTGAACATCATATAAAATGGATACAGGTATATGCACAGGTAGAAGGAAGGGCATATAATCCCGTTCATGTTGCAACGTTTGATTTTGGTCCTACATTTGCTGACCCTAGCGTAACATTCAAGATGAAACTGGATAAGAATGCAACAATATTCGCCCTTGGATACTGTAATGTTCATGGTGTCTGGGAAAATTCTATGGACATAGAGATAGAATAAACTTTTCCCTCTTTTTTGATTTTTATGAAACTAAGTGAATTGATAGGTAGTGCAATAAAAAGTGAGGAAGATTCATACAATTTTTACATGGACGCTTTAAAAATTGCCAAGTATCCTAACGTAATTGAAATTCTTGAGATGTTAGCAAAGGAGGAACTTTCACATAAACAGCTCCTGGAAAGCATGAAAAGAGGAAAGGAAATAAAAACACAGGAGTTCATGGATCTAAAATTGAGCGATCATTTACCTTTAAAAGATAAAATAGATGAGAATTCAACTCTGCAGGATGTACTTAAGGTTGCAATGTCCAGAGAAAAGAAGGAGTACAATTTTTATACAGAGTTAATGAAAAAAACAACGGATGAAAGCATTATTAAAACGCTTAGATTCATTGCAAATCAGGAACTGAACCATAAAGCAAAACTTGAAAACATCTATGATGAATTATTTTACAAGGAATTTTAAATATGTTAAGGGAAATAACGATCAGGAGAAGTGCTAGAGCATTTTCTAACAGGGAAATAGATGAGGATATAATTAATGAAATACTCGAAGCAGGGAGATGGGCACCATCCTGCTACAATAACCAGCCTTGGCACTTTATTGTATTGATTGGGGATGAAACTGAAAAAATACATGGAGCATTGAATAAGGGTAATTATTGGGCAAAAAAAGCACCATTGGTTATTGCCGTTGTTGCAAAAAGAGAAAATGATTGCATAAGCGACGGAAGGGAATATTTCCTTTTTGATTCAGGTCTTGCTGTTGAAAACATGCTTCTTGAGAGCTATCATCAGGGTCTTGTTGCCCATTCGATTCTTGGTTTTAATGAAAGCATGGTAAAAGATGCACTCAATATACCAGGTGATTTCAGGGTTCTGGTGCTTGTGATAATAGGATATGAGGGTGACCTAAACGAGCTTGATGAATATTCAAGACAGAAAGAATTAGCGCCAAGGAATAGGAAAAAATTGACAGAAATAATACACAGGGGTGGTTGGTAATGTTAAATGAAAATGATGATGTGAGTTTTATAGATGATGTTCTGCCCGAGCACAAGGGCAAGTGGATAGTTCTTTATTTCTATCCTAAGGATTTCACATCCGGATGCACAAGGGAGGCCTGCTCATTCAGGGATAATTATGATAAAATAAAAAATGAGGGCTTTGATGTTATTGGTGTTAGTGTTGATACTGTAGAATCGCATAAAAAATTCAAGGAAAAATACAGTCTTCCGTTCTATCTGCACAGTGATTCAAACAAGGAGCTTGTGAAAAAATTCGGTGTTGAAAACATGGGCAAGGCAAGAAGAACCACTTTCATAATTAGTCCGGATAGAAAAATAAAAAGGGCCTGGGGAAGGGTAAAGGTCGATAACCATGTTGAGGAAATATTAAATGCTATAAAGGAGGTAAAAAAATGAGCGCGAAATATCAATGCACTGTTTGTGGGTATATATATGATCCAGATCAGGGTGATTCAACAAGGAACATACCGCCAGGAACTGAATTCTCAGATCTGCCAGAGGACTGGACCTGTCCCGTATGCGGTGCACCAAAGGATATGTTTGAAAAGGTGTGAAAAAAATGAAGATTAATGATCTAGCGGTAAGGATAGGTGGTCAGGCAGGAGATGGGTCCCTTGCCACGGGTGAATTGCTTTCTAAATTCTTCAGGAGGAATGGCTTTTTCGTGGCTACGGATAAAGATTTCCCATCCAGGATAAGGGGCGGGCATACCAGCTATGCAATAAGGGGTGCGCAGAAGGAAATATTCTCCATAGGTGATCACATAGATGTCCTTCTAGCATTTGATGAAGATTCTGTTTCACTGCACCTAGATGAGATAGAAGCTGGAGGCCTTTTAATATACGATAACAGTAAGAAGGACATGGACATAGAGAGGAAGGATATAAGAATGTACAAAATGCCCCTTGCCAATATTGCTAAAGTTCAGATTGGCCTTGAACTGATCAAAAATACTATGGCATTAGGAGTACTAGCATATCTTTTCAATTTCAATGAATCTCTGATGAGGGAAACAATAAGAGATTCATATAGGACAAAGAGTGAAAAAATCATAGAGGAGAACATAAAAGCATTTGAGGTGGGCCTTGACCATGCTAAAAATTTTCAGAAGATGGACAATTACAGGATTGAAAAACTTGATAATAAGGGTGAAACACTTCTTTTAATGGGCAATGAGGCAATAGGTCTTGGTGCAATGGCTGCGGGATGCAAATTTATAGCTGCATACCCAATAACACCTGCTAGTGATGTTCTTGAATTTTTATCAAAATACCTGCCAGAAAGAGGAGGCGTTGCCATCCAGGCAGAGTCAGAAATAGCGGCCATAAACATGGCTATTGGTGCTGGATACGCAGGTATGAGGTCTATGGCTGTTACATCAGGCCCAGGTTTTGATCTTAAAACTGAAGCTCTTGGTCTTGCAAGCATGATAGAACAACCTGTAGTGGTTCTTGATGCAATGCGTGCCGGGCCAAGCACAGGTATGGCTACAAAAACGGAACAGTCAGATTTATTTCAAGCTATATACGGCGGTCATGGTGAAAAGCCCAGAATTGTAATCGCTCCTGGAAATGTGGAGGAAGCATTTTATTTTACATTCTACGCATTCAACCTTGCTGAAAAGTACCAGGTGCCCGTGATCATATTGAGCGATGAACTCATATCATGGAATAAGCAAGTAGTTAAGAAATTCAATCTTGATGGCCTTAAAATAGAAAGGGGAAAAACGCTCCTGAACATTGAATCGGGTGATAGAGAATTTAAGAGGTATGAATTCACAGAAGATGGCATATCATTCAGGCCTATCCCAGGTGTGAAAAATGGAATACATCTGGAAACAGCTGACGAGCATGATGAATACGGCCATATCATGGAAAGGATACCCATAAGAAATAAGATGATGGAAAAGAGAATGAAAAGGATGGAAATTATGAAAAAAGATCTATTCCCTGCCATAGTTGAAGGATCAGGGAACATTGCTATTGTGGGGATGGGTTCCACGCAAGGGCCAATTTTAGAGGCAATTGAACAGCTTATGAAAAAGAATGTAAAGATCAAATACATCAGGATCAGGACACTCAGCCCGTTCCTCGATGATTTAAAGGAGCATCTAAAGGATGTGGATATGGCATTTTTTGTTGAGCAAAATTATACGGGCCAGCTGGAAAACCTTGTTAGACTGAATACCGGCTTCAAGAACACATATAGCATAAGAAAATACGATGGAAGATCATTCAAACCAGGTATGATTTCTTCCAGGATACTGGAGGTGCTTGGAATATGATTGATGTGAAACTTTACGATAAGGAAACGCCCACATGGTGTCCAGGCTGTGGTGATTACGGTGTTCTTACAGCACTTAAAAGGGCAGCAGCGAATCTTGAACTCGATCCATCAAGAACTGTTTTGGTTACTGGCATTGGATGCTCAAGCAAAATAAATAGCTATTTCTATTCATATGGTTTGCACACATTACATGGCAGGGCAGCTGCAGTAGCGGAAGGCGTTAAGCTAGCAAACCCAGAGCTTGAGGTGATCGTAGCCGGTGGTGATGGTGATGCTTACGCAATAGGCACTGAACATTTCGTGCATCTTGCAAGAAGGAACCTGGACATTGCATATATAGTGATGGACAACCAGATCTACGGTCTTACAAAGGGTCAGGTATCGCCAACAAGTGAGGAGGGTTTTGTCACAATTACTACACCTTATGGCTCCCCAGAAAAGCCAGTGAACGGTCCTTTGCTCGCCTTTTCTGCAGGTGCTACATACGTTGCAAGGGGATTTTCAGGTGATATAGTACAGCTCGCAAAGCTCATTGAAGAAGGAATAAAGCACAAGGGCTTTGCATTGATAGACGTTCTTAGCCCATGCGTAACATGGAACAAGGTGAACACATATGACTGGTACAAGCAGCATACTTACCAGCTTAAGGATCACGATCCGACAAACAAGGCAAGGGCCTTTGAAATTCTATCCGATGAAGAGCATTTGGCACTTGGCATAATATACAAAAAAGAGGAGAAAATATACGAGGAAAAGCTGCCCAGAAAATTTGTAGCCAATCCATTCCAGCCATTGCAGGTGGATAAATCCATAGAGAACATTTATGAGGAGTTTCTATGAACGTAATAATCGGTGGCCATATGTCCATTGGTGGTGGTTTCAGTGATGTACCTGCAAGGGCAAGAAGCATTGGTCTTGATGCAATGCAGGTATTTACAAAAAACCAGAGACAGTGGATATCCAAACCACTGAATATGGATGATGTACAGCATTACATAGATAATATGAAAAAATATGGTATCAGGATTACCTTAGCTCATGCATCGTATCTTATAAATTTAGCTGCTCCTGAACAGGAAAAATTTCAGAAATCCGTTGAATCGATGGTCCATGAGCTGCAGAGATGCGATACCTTGCAAATACCTTACCTGATCTTCCATCCTGGCGCGCATATGGGTGAGGGTGAGAAGGCTGGTCTGAAAAAAATTGTTGAGGGTCTTGATCGTATCATAGAGAAAATGGAGGGCATAAATGCAAAAATAACTATTGAAACAACTGCCGGTCAGGGAACCAACTTGGGCTATAAGTTCGAACAGATCGCTTTCATGATGGACAATGTTTCGGATAGGTCAAAATTGAAGGTGTGTATGGATACATGCCATATTTTCGCTGCCGGATATGAGCTAAGAAGCAAGGAAGGCTATGAAAAAACAATGGAAGAATTTTCAAGAACCATAGGTTTTGAAAATCTCGTTGCCGTGCACCTGAACGATTCTGAAAAAGCTTTAGGGAGCAGGGTAGACAGGCACGCACAGATAGGGTACGGATATATTGGCAAAGAGGGGTTCAGGAATTTGCTAAACGATAAAAGATTTCAGAATATGCCATTAATACTTGAAACACCCGGAGGAGAGGCTCTTTACCCGCAAGATTTAAAAATAATTGAATCTATATTAAAAGGTGGTTGATATGAAAATAAAGGAAGGCGTATACTGGGTTGGTGTAAAAGATCCAAAGCTGAGGATATTTGACGTGATTATGCAGGCAGAGTATGGAACAACATACAACAGCTATCTAGTAGTTGGAAGTGAAAAAATTGCTCTTATAGATACAGTGAAGGAATCATTCAAGGATGAATTCTTTAAAAAAATTGAAGAGATCGTTCCCATTGAGAAGATTGATTATATAATCATAAACCATACTGAACCTGACCATTCAGGTGCCCTTTCATACTTGCTCGAGAAAACTAACGCAAAGGTCATCGCATCAAAGAATGCATCCATGTTCCTCAAGGAAATATTGCATAGGGACGTTAACCCCTTGCTTGTTGGTGATAATGATAAAATATCCTTGGGTAATAAAACACTCGAGTTTATTTCTGCACCTTTTCTTCACTGGCCAGATACAATGATTACGTATTTGCCTGAAGATAAAATTCTGTTCCCGTGCGATTTCCTCGGCTGCCATTACTGTGATGAGAAGATATTTAACGATGAGACATTGGATTTCTCATTCGCATTTGAGCATTATTTCATGACAATAATGAGGCCTTTCAAAGATTATGTACTTCAGGCAATTAAGAAGCTCGAGCTTAAAGAAATAGATATAATTGCTCCAAGCCATGGTCCAATACTGAGGAAGGATCCATGGTATTATATTAACAAATACAAGGAATGGGCAACGCCAAAACAAAAGAATGGAAAAAGTGCTGTTATATTCTACGCATCACCTTATGGGAGCACGGGCAAGCTTGGCCAGGCAATAGCGGAAGGTCTATCAAGCGAAGGCATTATGACAGAAATATTTGATTTAGTCGGTACTTCAATTAATTCAGTGATCGATATAATTGAGAATTCAGATGCAATCATTGTTGGCTCTGCCACAATAAACGGGGATGCGATAAAGCCTGTATGGGACTTATTATCCAGCCTTTCAACAATTAATTTGAAGAATAAGATAGGCTTTGCTTTCGGCACATATGCTTGGTCTGGTGAAGGTGCAAAGCTCATTGAAAATAGGCTCAAGGATTTAAAATTAAAAGTTCCTGAACCGTATTTCAGGGCGCAAATGATCCCGACAGAAGAGGATTTCTCTAAAGCAAGAGAAATAGGAAAAAAGCTTGCAACAATAATCAAGACTTGACCTTTTCCTTCATTTTTAATCTTTGTGCTTTTCTTTCCAGTGCCTGCTCATACCTTTCTTTTTCCTTTTCGCTTGTAATTTTTAATTTTGGTACAGGAGTGGGTTTTCCATGTTCATCTATTGCAACGTATGTAAGGTATGCCCTGCATGCCAGAACCTTTGATCCGTCCGAGCTCCTTTCATTGTATACATCTACCTGTATTTCCATGGATGTTGTACCCACATAATTGATCCAGGCTCTCAGAATAACTATATCCCCAAGCTTAATGGGCTCTAGAAAACTCAGATTATCAATGTTTGCTGTAACTACATTCCTCCTTGAGTGCCTTACAGCAACAATGCCTGCAGTTCTATCAATCCATTCAACAAGCTTGCCGCCAAATAGATTGCCATAGATGTTTGTGTCTTCTGGAAGAACTGAAAATACTGTGTTTACCATTGACTCATCTACTGTTTTTTCCTCATCCATCGAATAGTTATTGAAAAATAGGTATAATAAAATTTCCTAATTTTAAGCTCGGTAGAAATCGTGTGATATCCAGAAATAATTTCCTATATATAGGGTGATATAATTTACATCCTGACAATTCCCTTCATTCAATGGCCAAAATCACGCAAAAGAAAATCAATTGGATAATTAAACAAAAAGGTATTATGAAAAAGGTTTTTTGACCACGATAATATGACGATGTTATCGTGCGGGCCGGAAAAGTGATCGATCACTTTCTTGACCTTTGATGTTGTTAAACATGTTGACCACTTTTATGTCTCGACACATTATCTTGAAACAAAGGTGAATAGAATATTGTCGATATTTCCGACCCATAGAGCTCTCACGAACCACATATGAGGTGGTGAAATGATAATAGGATTAGATAATGTCATAGAAATGAAAAAATTAAAAGAAGGGATGTTTTAGAATGAAAAATAAGGGGTATAAAAGGGAAATAATTTCAGGATATCACAATTTCAGGATATCACAGAAAAGCTAAAAAACAGAAGAAAATATAAATTTTTCATATTAAAAGGCATCTAAAATTTAACTCATATTTTATCAGCCATAAATTAAAATTTTTTATATTAACTTTCTTGGAATTATTTAAATACAGTAAAAAGATTTTGAAATCAATGGATGAAATTAAAAAAATTAAACTATCGTTTATTATAGAGACGGATATTAGATATGGTGGCGGGACTGAGAAAACAATTCTTTTTTATTACAAATATATGGACAAAAATTTATTCGATATTAAAATCTTTCAGACAAATATTATAGATAAGGAGAGAATATCTCAAAAAGATATTGAAAACATTTATGGTTTAAAGGACTATAAAAGATTTTTCTATCCAGGCATAATAAACAATCTATTAAAGGATAAGAATAAAGGCCTATCGTATCAGGGCAGGAATATTTCAAAAGATATATTTTTGTTTTATTCAATATTTTTAAAATATTTATTTTCAAGAACATTAAATAGAAAAACATTTATAGATTTAATGAACAGTGATATAATTTATATAGTTTCTGATTATCAATTATTCTATTTATTTTTCCCTAGGAAATTATTATCAAAGAAGAAACCAATTCTTATTTTTGGAACGCATAATTATTTACCCATTGAGAGAAGAACATTTAACAAATTTGAAAATGCTATTTTAAAAAAAATGGTTTATGCTATTCATTTCACATCTTCAACAATTTTAAATCTAAGTAAAATTAGAAGGAACACTGATTTTGTAATATCTAGTGGTGTGGATACCAGACTTTTTTTTCCAGAAAAAAATGCTCATGAAAAAACAAGGTATCTTTTTGTTGGAAGGCTTATTGAATATAAGGGCATAAAAGAATTGCTTGAGGCATGGTCAATATTTAAATATAAAAGTAACACGGAGCTTCATATTGTTGGAACAGGAGAACTTGAAGATCTTGTTATTGAAAAATCAAAAAGTATTGAAAACATAATTTACCATGGATTTGTATCTGAGGAAGAATTACCTTTAATTTACAGAAATTGTGATATATTTGTATTTCCCACTTACGGAATTAGGCACGATGAATATTTTGGCCTTGTTGTTATAGAGGCTTTAGCATCCGGGGAGTATGTAATCTTAAGTGATGGAATGAAGGGCATATTCGACTATTTTGAAAAAAATAATGCACTTGAATATGTTTCAGTCAATCCTGAAAAAATATCTGAAAGAATGGAATACACTTTTGAGAATATATCTAAATTAAAAGAAAATGTACTTAATGTAAGAAAATACATCGAAGAAAATTACGACTGGAAAAGTATATCTGAAAATCTATCTAAAAAAATTTATGAAATTTATAATAAAATGAATTAGATAAAATATTAAATACCCATTTTTATTTTCACCAGCCATGGCAAATGAAATCAGAGTTGAAGGTGGATTAAGCCTTAATGCTAAAGAAGAGATCGCTAAAATAGTTGTAAAGGATGCATTATCGAGATACAAGAGGCCATTTGTAGTATGGTCTGCTGGAAAAGATAGCATGGTTGTCCTTCATCTTGTTAAAACAGTAATAGAAAAAGAGAATATGCAGATGCCTCCTGCACTTTTTATTGATCATGGCCAGCATTATGAAGAAACACTAGAAATGCTTGACAAAATAAGCAATGACTGGAATTTCAAGGTTATTTATGCAAGAAATGATGATGCCATAAGCAAGGCAAAGGACAACAAAATATACTTGAAAGATCTAAATAAAGAAAACCAGGAAGAGGCTAGAAAAATTGCACAGGAAGGAGAAATCAAAAAAGATGAAAATGGTGAATATTTTGAATATTCTCTTGAAACAAGCGTTGGTAATCACATTTTAAAAACTATTGCAATGAACGATGCAATAAAAAAATATAGGATTGATGCACTTTTTACAGGTATTAGGTGGGATGAAAATCCAGCAAGGTCATGGGAAGTTTTCATATCTGCCAGGGAAAATCCTCCACATGTAAGGGTACACCCAATTCTAACATTCACGGAAAGGAATGTCTGGGAATACACATTTAATTATAAATTACCAATACATCCATTATATTACCAGGGTTACAGATCTATTGATGGCAAATACGATTCTAAGAAGACAAGTGATAAGCCAGCCTGGGAACAGGATCTTGAGCATACAAAGGAAAGGGCTGGAAGATCCCAGGACAAAGAAGGAATGATGGAAAAGCTAAGAAGATTTGGATATATGTGATCATATGAGTGAAAATCCAAACATCATATTGATTGTATTCGATACTCTCCGCAGCGATATTCTATCTTTGTATGGTGGTGATGCAGTTTCACCAAACATCAATTCTTTTGCCAATGATTCAAATCTTTTTAATAATACGATTGCACCATCTCCATGGACCGTACCATCACATATATCCTTATTCACAGGTCTCTACCCTGGCGAACATAAGGTTCATGAAGATATTGAAAATGGTGATGGCAAGGCCCTTGAGAAAATATCAAGCTACAATGGACCAACAATAATAGAAAAATTGTCCAGAAAGGGATATAACAATCTTGGATTTTCAACTAACCCTTGGTTATCGCCTTATACGGGCTTTGATAGATACTTTAACTCATTTACATTTTTCAATTCCGAATACGAAACACAGGAAGAAATGTTTGCAGTATCTGATTATAAGAAATTTGGAAGAAATAGAATTGAGGCTGCAAAAAACCTATTATTCCATGGAAAAATAGAAGAATTCAAAAACTATTACAATATTCATAAAAGAATACTTCGGAGGAAAAAGGAAAAGAACTACCCTTATATGAAAGGTTCGGATTTGATTGTTGATCACATAATGAACAGCTCTTTTGAAGAACCATTTTTTATTTTTATAAATTTTATGGAAGTTCATGAGCCAGTTGCAGAATGGGAACTTGATATTGATGATAGAAAAATAAAATACCTAGATATTTCTGGAAAGGAACCAATTCCAGAAAGGCATATGGAAGAAACAAGAAATGGTTATAAAAAATCACTATCAATGTTAGACAGGCAGTTTGGAAGATTAATGGACCATTTTAAAAAATTGAAAATATACGACAAATCCTTGATAATTGTTACATCTGACCATGGTCAGGCAATGAAAGAAAATTACAAATATCCCTATTATGGTCATGGTAACTTTCTATACAATGAAATTATAGAGGTTCCACTATTAATTAAATTACCTGGAAACATAAAAATCAAAGAAAAAAATGGATACCAGAGCCTGATAGGTATACCGAGATTTATTGAAAATGTCATTGATGGAAATTTTGAGGACACAATCACAGAAGAAATGGCATACAGTGAATCATTTGGTCCTGTTCACGATCTTCAGGGTTTGGTTAAAAATGGTATTCTCCCAAATGATATTGATTATAAAAGTATGATAGAAAAGATGTTCTATCCAAAGAAGGCCATTTACAAAAAAGGTTACAAGTTGGTGGTTAATGGTCTCAACGGCACAATAGATGAATTTACGTACAATAAAAAATCTCTTAGCCCAGATGAAAATAAAAACATAATAAATGAACTTAAGGAAGATATATATATATTCAAGGGTACTGAAAAGTTTGTGGTCTAATTGGGATGATATTGATGATTCCAGAAAATATCAGAATTCTCCAACTAGCGCATGGTAAAATTATACCGAATTACTCAAGTGCATATTCAATGAGATGTTACAGTCTATTTGAAAATTCAAACAGAAAGATCATTTCCATTGGAGGACCAGTGCTATTAGACAAAAAAACTGATATTGCAGAGCAGTATAGATCTTACCTTCTTTTTATTTTAGCGATTTTAAAAGGTAACAGATCCTTTGAAATTTTATTATCTCAGGGCAAGTATGTTAGAAAGAAATTTTTATCAAGGGTAAAAGAATTGATTGATAAAAGTGATGTTATTGTTTATGAAGGACCCTGGGTATATAGTATTACAAAAAATTTTTTAAAGAATAAAATAATTGTATACGATGCACATAACGTTGAATATATTTTGAGAAAAGATAACATTTATCATGATTATGTGAAAGGCATTGAAAAAAATCTTGTAATGGATGCGCATATAATTTTTACAGTTACTGAAGAGGATAGAGAATTATTGAAAAAAATCTACAATATAGATAATTCAAAAATTTTTCTAATCCCTATTCAATTAAAATTTACCAATTACAAATGGAATGGTGAAAAGTCCAATGACATTGTATTTATTGGTTCTTTATATGAACCAAATATTATTGCATTAAAGGAAATTGAAAAAATTGCCATGGAACTACCCCGGTTTAATTTCCATATCATAGGGAATTTAAACAAATACCCGCGTAAAAAGAAATTGAAAAACATGATTTATCATGGAACAGTTAATGATGAGGAAAAGGATGAAATTCTTAACAGTGCTTTTCTGGCATTAAATCCAGTAACAACAGGGTCCGGAAGAAACGTGAAAATGATAGATTACATTTCCCATGGCCTGCCAGTTCTTACAACGCTCATAGGTTCAAGAGGTTTCAATTTAGATGAAATAAAAGACATTATTTTTATTGATGATATTAAAAATTTTAAGAAAAGGATCATTGAAATTTCAGAAAAAAGAGATGATTTAATAAAAATCTCGAAATCAATTTATGCATATTACAAAAAATTATATGAAAGGGAAACGTCATTAAAAGCCATAGATATAATTAGTGATTACATAAAAAATTATAAAAAATAGATTATTTAATTGAAATATTTATTACTAAGGAAGCATTTACCGTTCTGTCAAAGGTGAATTTAATGACCTCTGTAGATTTATTATTCATGCTTTTATCAGCAGCACTTGTAATGATCATGACCCCTGGCCTTGCCCTTTTTTATGGTGGCCTTGCAGGAAAAAGAAGTGCTGTGACAATAATGATGCAAACGATGTTCTCATTAGGCTGGGTATCAATTCTCTGGCTGCTTTTCGGATTTTCACTTGTGTTTGGTCCATCAGATACTGTTCTAGGATGGATTTATGGCTCAGGTGAATATTTCTTTCTGAACAATATTAATCTTAATACATTAGCTGGTCAGGAAACATTAGTTTTCATGATATACCAGATGATGGTTGCAGTGATTACACCAGTTCTCATTGTTGGAGCATTTCCAAACAGGTTCAAGTTCAATTCATTTATTGTTTTTCTCACTGCCTGGTTCTTTTTGGTTTACGTACCGATCGCGCATATGATCTGGGGTGGCAGAATATTCCAGCAATGGGGTGTTCTTGATTTCTCAGGCGGTATTGTTGTTCATGCAAGTGCAGGATTTTCAGCCCTTGCTGCTGCATTATACATAGGTAAGAGGAAATACCAGCAAAAAATGCCGTCACAAACAGTTTCAAAATAAATAATTTTATATAGGTGTTTGTCATATAATATTCTGTGCCTGAAAGATTATATACCTTGAAAGAGGCATGTTTACTTCTCGGCCTACATCCTAGGACTATTCAGAAATGGGACAAGCAAGGAAAAATTAGAACAGTAAGGACACCTGGCGGTCGCAGGAGGATACCCGAGTCGGAAATCAGAAGGTTGCAAGGGGAGAAAGGTATACGGAGCATTATTGGATATGCAAGAGTTTCATCTAATACGCAGAAAGATAACTTGGAACAACAAGTGAAATATCTACAAGAATATGGTGTTCATGAAGTAATAACTGATATTGGCTCTGGTTTAAACGAAAAAAGAAAGGGGTTCTTAAAACTCTTGGATAAAGTTTTACACAATGAAGTGGATAAAGTAGTTATATTGTATGAAGACGGACTTACCAGGTTCGGTTTTGATACACTGAAAAGAGTATTTGAAGAACATGGAACAAACATAGAAGTGTTAAACCAGACAGATGTAAAATCATCGCAACAAGAACTTGTAGAGGACCTAATTACGATTATTTCTCACTTTTCTGGTAAACTGTATGGAATGAGAAGTCATAAGCAAAAGGAGGTCTTGGAACGTGCTAAAAACCTATTCACTCAAACATGATAAGAGGGAAGATATCAAGGATCTGATTATAGCATATAATGAGATACTAAACTCAATGTTAGAAGACATATGGGGTAGTATAAAATGGAAACAGACTCAGATAGAGGGGAAAAAGCAGTTTAGGATTCTTCCAACTTACAGAAAGGACAATCTATTTAAAAAAGAATTGAGGGACAAATACCTTAAAGACTGGAAATATGCATCCCATTGGGTTGATTCCGCACTAAAAACAGCTTTTTCAATAATGGA
>Ga0080006_1142362_pt1 | contig 86250 bp, 77 predicted proteins | sample RS3BMetagenome_FD_69209 | JGI IMG/M metagenome (GOLD analysis project Ga0080006, IMG submission 69209) | Ferric oxide microbial mat and aquatic microbial communities from Rainbow Spring, Yellowstone National Park, USA - RS3B (SPADES... ... | reverse complement strand
GGGGCGCGGGGCGCGGGTGGGGGCGGGGGGCGGGGGGGGCGGGCGGGCGCGGCGGGCGCCGCGGGGGGGGGGGGGGGCTGGCGGGGGGCGGCGCCCCGCGCCCCCCCCCCCCCCCCCCGCCGGGCCAGGCGCAGGCCAGCCCGCCGCCGGGTGCCCAGCCGGCGCCCGAGGGACTGACCACGCAGCTGCTCGACCGGATCTCGACGCTGGAGGCGCAGGTGCGCGACCTGCGCGGCCGGCTCGACCAGCTCACCAACCAGGTGCAGCAGCAGAATGCGGCACTCGCCAAGCAGATCGGCGATCTCAGCTTCGCAGCACAGCAGGGGCATGCCGCCGCCGCAGCGCCCGCCGCCCCACCTGCGGCGACCCGGCGCGACAAGCCTGCCGCCAGCCACCGCTCGCCGGAGGCAGCCCTCGCCCAGGGCCAGCGCGAGCTTTCCCGCCGGGACTATCAGGCCGCCGCCGCCGACGCGCGCGAGGTGCTGGCCGCGCGCGGGCCGCACCAGGTCGACGGCCAGTACCTGCTCGCCCAGTCGCTGGCCGGCCAGCGCCAGTACCAGCAGGCGGCCACCGCCTATTACGACGTCTATAGCCGCTCGCCCCACTCGCCGCGCGGTGCGGACGGTCTGCTGGGGGTGAGCGCCTCCCTGCTGGCGCTCGGCGACCGCAACGACGCCTGCCAGGCGCTGCAGAAGATGCACGCCGAGTTCCCGCAGGCGAGTGCGCGCCAGCGCAGCGCCGCCGCCAGCCTGCATGGTCGCGCCGGCTGCCACTGAGCCGGACGCGAGGCAACAGGACGGCACCACGTCCGGGCCTGACGCCTGCCGCATGCCGGTCGGCGAGGAGGAGTTCGCGGCCCTGATGGCGCCGCTCGGTCCCTGGGCGGGGCTGCGGCGGATCGGTGTCGCGGTGTCCGGTGGGGCCGATTCGCTCGCCTGTGCCCTGCTGGTGCGGGCCTGGGCGATGTCGCGCGGCGCCGAGACCGTGGCGCTGGTGGTCGATCACGGTCTGCGGCCCGGCTCGGAGGCGGAAGCGGCAACGACCCTGCGACGGCTGGAGGGCATGGGCATCGAGGCCCGGCTCGAGCGGTTGCGGATCGGCGGCGGCCCGGCGCTGGCCGAGCGCGCCCGGGCAGCGCGCTATGCGGCACTGACCCGCTTGGCGGTCGCACTCGGCCTGCTCGACCTGGTGCTCGGCCACCATGCCGGCGACCAGGCCGAGACCGTCCTGATGCGCGAGCGCGCCGGCAGCGGAGCGGATGGCCTGGCCGGCATGGCGCTGCTGCGGGAGACGCTGTCGCTGCGCCTCCTGCGTCCGCTGCTCTGCGTGCCGCCCGAGCGGCTGCGCGCCACGCTGCGCCGTGCGGCGCTCGCCTGGGTCGAGGACCCGGCCAATCACGACCGGGCGGCGCTGCGCACAAGGCTGCGCTACGAGATCGCGGCTGCGCCCGGGTTCGGCTCGCGGCTGTGCGCCCGGGCGGCCGGATCGGGGCAGGACCGCATGGCGGCCGAGCGGCATCGCGTCGTGCTGCTGGCGGCCTGCGCCGTCCTGCGCCCCGAAGGCTTCGCATTGCTGCCGCCGGACCTGATGGTGGCCCGGGCCGGTGGAATGGTCGGGGAGATCGCCGTGGGCGCGACGGGGGCCGCGGCCGTCGGTCCGGCCGCGCGGGGCGACGGCCCTGCGGAGGATCGCGCACTCGCCGCGTCCTGCCTGGCGGCACTGATCCAGATCGTAGCAGGGCGCGACTATCCGCCGCCCGCGCGCCAGGTGCTGGCGCTGCTCGCGCGTCCGCGCGCCGCGACCCTGGCCGGTGTGCGGCTCGCGCCGGCCGGCCGGCTCGGCACGGGATGGCTGCTGGTGCGCGAGGCGCGTGCCATGGCCCCCGCCCTGCCGGCGCTTGACGGCGCGGTGTGGGACGGCCGCTTCCGGCTGCGCGAGGAGCGCGCGCCCGCGCCCGCCGCCGGCTGGACGATCGGCCCGCCGTCGCAGGATCCCCATGCCTGGCCGCTCGACCGGGCCGCCGCGCAGCACGGCACGGTGCTGCCGGCCCTGGTCCGGGCCACGCTGCCCTGCCTGCGCGACAGCGACGGGCAGGTGCGGGCAGGCGAGGCGGCTTTCGAGTTTGCGCCTGTCGGGTGTGCGGGCGGCGGGGCGCTGTTCGGGGCGCCCGGACCCGGTGGGCGCGGCGGGTGAAAAAGAGGTAACCGTTCTTGCTGCGTTATCGCTACAAGGTGGGGATGTTCGGTGACAACCCAGGGCCTATGTAAGTCGTCCCGGAACCGTGCTCCTATGGCCTTTGCTGATGGGGCCGGGCAGCACCGGGTTGACAAGCGTGGACTCTGGGCGACGTGGTGGGACCTTCCTCTTCGCGGCCGCCAGGCTCTTATGAGACGCGGGTCGGGATGGATGCGAAACCGCCGGCGAGGGTGGAACCTTAGTTGAAGATGAGCAATTTCGGACGGAACCTCGCACTCTGGGTCATCATCGCGGTGATGCTGGTGCTGCTGTTCAACGTCTTCCAGCCGGGCAGTGGCCAGCACGCCTCCCAGCAGCTGGCCTATTCGGATTTCCTTGGTGACGTGAATGCCGGCCGCGTGCGCTCGGTGGTCATCCAGCAGCACAACGTCACCGGCACGCTCACCGACGGCACCAGCTTCGAGACCTACCTGCCGGAAGATCCGAGCCTGGTGTCGCGCCTGACCGAGAAGGGTGTCGAGGTCGTGGCCAAGCCGGAGGACAGCGATGTCAATCCGCTGCTTCGCTACCTGCTGCAATGGCTGCCGATGCTGCTGCTGATCGGTGCCTGGTTCTTCGTGATGCGCCAGATGCAGTCAGGCGGTGGACGCGCCATGGGCTTCGGCAAGTCCCGGGCGCGGATGCTCACCGAGAAGCAGGGCCGCATCACCTTCGATGACGTGGCCGGCATCGACGAGGCCAAGGGCGAGCTGCAGGAGGTCGTCGAGTTCCTCAAGGACCCGCAGAAGTTCCAGCGCCTCGGCGGCAAGATCCCCAAGGGCGTGCTGCTGGTCGGCCCCCCCGGCACCGGCAAGACGCTGCTGGCCCGCGCCATCGCCGGCGAGGCCAACGTGCCGTTCTTCACCATCTCGGGCTCGGACTTCGTCGAGATGTTCGTGGGCGTCGGCGCCTCGCGGGTGCGCGATATGTTCGAACAGGGCAAGAAGTCAGCACCCTGCATCATCTTCATCGACGAGATCGACGCCGTCGGCCGCCATCGCGGGGCAGGGCTCGGCGGCGGCAATGACGAGCGCGAGCAGACGCTAAACCAGATGCTCGTCGAGATGGACGGCTTCGAGAGCAACGAGGGCGTCATCCTGATCGCCGCGACCAACCGTCCCGACGTGCTCGACCCGGCCCTGCTGCGCCCGGGCCGCTTCGACCGCCAGGTGGTGGTGCCGAACCCGGACGTGAACGGGCGCGAGAAGATCCTGCGCGTGCACATGCGCAAGGTGCCGCTGGCCTCCGACGTCGACCCGAAGGTGATCGCCCGTGGCACCCCCGGCTTCTCGGGTGCGGACCTGGCCAACCTGGTGAACGAGGCCGCCCTGCTGGCCGCTCGTCTCGGCAAACGCACCGTTGCCATGAACGAGTTCGAGAACGCCAAGGACAAGGTGATGATGGGTGCGGAGCGCCGCTCGCTGGTGATGAGCGAGGAGGAGCGACGCCTCACCGCCTATCACGAGTCCGGCCATGCGCTCTGCGCCCTCTACGAGCCGGAAAGCGACCCGCTGCACAAGGTCACCATCATCCCGCGCGGACGAGCGCTGGGTGTCACCTTCAGCCTGCCGGAGAACGACCGCCTGTCTGAAAGCCGCGCCTATCTCAAGGCCATGCTGGTCAAGGTGATGGGCGGCCGGGTGGCGGAGGAGATCATCCTCGGTCCGGAGAAGGTCACCGGCGGCGCCTCGGGCGACATCAAGCAGGCGACCCGCGTGGCGCGGATGATGGTCACCGAACTCGGCATGAGCGACAAGCTCGGCATGATCGCCTACGGCGACAACAGCCAGGAGGTATTCCTCGGCCACTCGGTGACCCAGAACAAGAACGTCTCCGAGGTCACCGCCCGCGAGATCGAGGCCGAGGTCAAGGCGATGATCGATGCCGGCTACAGCCGCGCCAAGGAGATCCTGATCGAGCATATCGACGAGCTGCACATGCTCGCCAACGGCCTGCTCGAGCACGAGACCCTGTCGGGTGCGGAGGTCCGGCAGATCCTGCGTGGCGAGAAGGTGGTCCGGGCGGTGGTCGACGAGCCGCCTCCGGAAGGCCGGCGCACATCCGTGCCGAGCACCGGCTTCCGGCCCGACCCCGCACCCCCGACCGGCGGCGGCCTGGGGCCGGCGCCGCAGCCGGGCTGATCAGCGCACAGGTTCGTCCGCGCCAGCACCGCCGCTTTTCTCCCGCTCCCCCCGCGTGCGCCTCGTCGAGCCGCTCGGCCTGCTGGATGGGGACGCCGCCCGCGAGGCGGTCGCCGCCGGACTCGCCATGGCGCTCGCCGGCGGCCCGGCGGCGTTCTCCCTGGTCCGCCTGCTGGGCGAGCCCGGCCAGCCGATCCTGCCACCAGCCGACGTCCCCGATTCCTGGCGCCCGTCGCTGCGACGGGTCGCAGCGCCGCCTTCCTCCGCAGGCCTGCCGGACGGCCCGCCGGTGATGGGCATCCTCAACCTCACACCCGACAGCTTCAGCGATGGCGGCCGCCACCTCCGTCCGCAGCAGGCGATCGCCGCCGGGCTGGCGATGGCGCAGGCCGGGGCGGCGATCCTCGATCTCGGCGCCGAAAGCACCCGGCCCGGCGCTGACCCGGTCGCACCCGCCTGCGAACAGGACCGCCTGCTGCCGGTGATTGCCGGCCTCTCCGGCTGCGGCGCGCTGCTCTCCGTCGATACGCGCAACGCGTCCACGATGCGCGCCGCCCTCGATGCCGGCGCGCACCTGATCAACGACGTCTCGGCCCTCGCCCATGACCCGGAAGCGGCCGGGCTGCTCGCCGGCCGCGACTGTCCGGTGATCCTGATGCACATGCGCGGCACGCCGCGCACGATGGCCGGCCACGCCCGATACGGGGATGTCGCGGCCGAGGTGACGGTCGAGCTTGCCCACGCTCTGGCGCGCGCGCAGGCGGCCGGGATCGCGGCGGAGCGCCTGCTGGTCGATCCCGGCATCGGCTTCGCCAAGGACCCGGCGCAGAATTTCGAGCTGCTGCGCCGCCTGCCGGTGCTGGCCAATCTCGGCTGCCGTATCGTGCTCGGCGCCTCGCGCAAGCGCTTCATCGAGGCGGCGTTCGGCACCGGGCTGGCGGCGGCCGCGCGCGACCCCGGCACGCTGGCGAGCCTCGCGCCGGCGATCCACCTCCCCGGCTGCATCCTGCGGGTCCACGACGTGGCCGGCTGCGTGCAGGCGGTGCGTGTATGGCAGCGCGTTTGGCATGGGGGTGCCGGCTCGACTAAAGCTCTCGCTGCAACATGACCGGAGCGGCCCGTCGGCAGGGCCGGCTGCCCGGCGGCGGCCGGCGACCGGCCGCGACCGAACGGAGTGCCTGATGGAGCAGACCCGCAAGCTTTTTGGCACCGACGGGATTCGCGGCGCCGCGAATGCGGACCCGATGACCGTCGAGGTCGCGCAGAAGCTCGGCCAGGCCGCCGGGCTGCGCTTCCGGCGCGGCTCGCACCGCCACCGCGTGGTGCTCGGCAAGGACACACGCCTGTCGGGCTACATGATCGAATCCGCCCTGGTCGCGGGCTTCCTCTCCTCCGGCGTCGATGTGACGCTGGTGGGTCCGCTGCCGACGCCGGCGATCGCGCTGCTCACCCGCAGCCTGCGCGCCGATCTCGGCGTGATGATCTCCGCCTCGCACAACCCCTACGAGGATAACGGCATCAAGCTGTTCGGACCCGACGGCTTCAAGCTGTCGGACGAGGCGGAAGGCGAGATCGAGGCCCTGATGCGCGCCGACCTGTCCGGACAGCTTGCATCGCCCGACGGGATCGGCCGCGCCATGCGGCTCGATGACGCCGCCGGCCGCTACATCGAGAGTGCCAAGGCGTCCTTCACCCGCGGACGGCGGCTCGACGGACTGCGCATCGTCATCGATTGCGCCAACGGTGCCGCCTACAAGGTGGCGCCCACCGCGCTGTGGGAGCTCGGCGCCGAGGTCATCCCGATCGGCTGCGCGCCGGACGGGCTCAACATCAACCGCGAGTGCGGCTCGACCAGCCCGCGCACCCTGAGCCGCGCGGTGGTCGAGCATCGCGCCGATCTCGGCATCGCGCTGGACGGCGACGCCGACCGGCTGCTGATCGCCGACGAGCACGGGCACGTCATCGACGGCGACCAGATCCTGGCCCTCATCGCGCGCGCCTGGTCGCGCAGTGGCCGGCTTGCCGGCGGCGGCGTGGTGGCGACCGTGATGTCCAACATGGGCCTCGAGCGCCTGCTGGCCGCCGACGGGCTCACCCTGCAGCGCACCGCGGTCGGCGACCGCTACGTGGTCGAGCGGATGCGCGAGCTTGGCATGAACGTGGGTGGCGAGCAGTCCGGCCACATGGTGCTGTCGGATATCGCCACCACCGGCGACGGGCTGGTCGCCGCCCTGCAGGTGCTTTCGGTCATCGTCGAGCGCGAGCAGCCGGCCAGCGTGGTCTGCCGGATGTTCGAGCCGTTCCCGCAGAAGCTGCGCAACGAGCGCTTCACCGGCCTGTCGCCGCTGCGCGACAAGTCCGTGCTGGAGGCCAGGCGCTGGGCGGAGGATCTGCTCGGCAGTTCCGGGCGGGTCCTGTTGCGCGAGAGCGGCACCGAGCCGGTGGTGCGGGTGATGGCCGAGGCCGAGGACGAGGCGCTGGTCGACCGCGTTGTCGACGAGCTGTGCCGCGCCATACGCCGCCTGTCCGTGGCGGCCTGAGGGAGAGGCGTATCATGCGCGGACGGGTACTCGTCATTGCCGGCAGCGATTGCGGCGGTGGGGCCGGCATCCAGGCCGACATCAAGACCGTCACCGCGCTGGGCGGCTATGCCGCCACCGCGGTGACGGCACTCACTGCCCAGGACACGCTCGGCGTGCACGGCGTGCTGCCGGTGCCGGGCGAGTTCCTGCGCCAGCAGATCGACTGCGTGCTTGATGATCTCGGCGCCGACGCGATCAAGACCGGCATGATCGACCGTGCCGAACTCATCGAGGTGCTGGCCGGCTGTCTCGGCCGCCGGACCCGGCGGCTGCCGCTGGTGCTCGACCCGGTGATGATCGCCAAGGGCGGCGCGCGGCTGCTGGCCCCCGATGCGGTGGCGAGCCTCAAGCGCAGCCTGGTGCCGTTCGCGACGGTCCTCACACCCAACGTTCCGGAGGCGGAGGTCCTGGCCGGCCGGTCGATCGGCAGCCTCGACGACATGCACGAGGTGGCCCACCAGCTCCTGACACTCGGCGCCGGCACGGTGCTGCTCAAGGGTGGCCATCTGCCGGGCGAGCAGGTGGTGGACCTGTTGGCCACCGAGGACGGGATCGAGGCGTTCTCCGCGCCGCGCATCGACACGCGCCACACGCACGGCACCGGCTGCACCCTGGCCAGCGCGGTCGCGACCGGCCTCGCCCAGGGGCTCGGCCTGCGCGACGCCGTGCAGCGCGGGCGCGCCTATCTGCGCCTGGCCATCGCGAACGCGCCGGGGTTCGGGGCCGGTCACGGCCCGATCGACCACGCTGTCACGGTCGACCTGGAGCGGCTCGGCTCGTTCTGATGCGCGTCCGCCGGCCGCCGCGCAGGGGCCTGATCTCCACGCTGCTCGACGAGGGCTGCCGGGCCTGCGGTACCTGCCTGCTGCTTGCCTGGTGCCTCCTGCTGGCCGGCTGCGCGGACGGGGAGGCAGGCTCGCAGAAGAGCTGCAGCCTTGAGCCGATCGCCGAGCTGAGGCTGCTGCCCGACCCCGGCCACCTGGTCATGGCGGCGAGCCTCGGTGGGCAGAAGGTCGGACTGCTGCTCGATACCGGGGCGGCGATCTCGGTGATCGGCCGTGACTCGGCGCAGCGGTTCGGTCTGCGCGCCGGCAGTGACCGCCGGTTCGTCTGGCTGGTCGGCGTCGGCGGCCCGACCGCGGCGATGCTGGTCGACGTGCGCGGGCTGGAACTCGGGCGGGGTGTCGCCCACGATCTCGAGCTGCCGGTCGCCGGCAAGTTCGGCCGGAGCGTGGGCGGCGTGCCGATCATCGGCGTGTTCGGCGCCGACTTCCTGTCGAACTACGATGTCGATATCGACGTGCCGGCCCGTCATGTCGCGATCTGGCGGCTGCACCGCTGCGGCAGCCAGATCCATCCCCCCTTTGCGGCACCCTCGTTCGACCTGCCGTTCGAGCTCGACGACACGAGGATCACGTTCGACGTGAAGCTCGACGGCCGCACCGTGCCCGCCTTTCTCGACACCGGCGCGTTCAAGACGTTGGTGACGCCGGCCGATGCCGCGGCGGCCGGCGCGGATGCGGCGGCCCTCGCCGCTGATCCACCTGCCCGGGCGGTGGGCATCGATGGCCGTCTGGTGGCGGCCCGACTGCACCGTTTCGCCAGCCTCGAGGTGGGCGACGAGATCTTGCACAACGCCCCGCTGCTGGTCGCCGGGACGTCGTCGGCCGAGCTGGTTCTGGGTGCGGATTGGCTGCGCTTCAACCGGGTCTGGATCTCCTACCCGTTGGGTCGCCTGTTCATCCAGCCGGTGGTCCCCGCAGCAGCCCGCGCCATGCCGGGCGCCAGCCCCGGCAAGTGAGCGCGGGCTGGCGGGATCTGGTCCTCCTGCCGGCATGCCTGTGCTGGCTGGCCGCCTGCAGCGACGGGGGTGGCTGCAGGATCGACCGACCGGCCGACCTGCCCTTGATCAAGGATGCCAGGCTGCCCGCCGTGCAGGCGACACTCGACGGTCGCAAGGTGGTCGTGCTGATCGATACCGGGGCGCGGGTCTCGGTCGTCTCGCGCGAGGCGGCCGACCTGTTCGCCCTGCCGCTAGTCGAGAACCGCTTCACGCTCCTGTCCGGCATCAACGGTACGATTCAGGCGCCGGTCGCCCGGATCGGCAGGCTCGGACTGGGAAGCGGTGCCGCGCATGATCTCGAGCTGCCCGTGGCGGGTCGCTTCGGCCGGCCGGTCGACGGGCTGCCGGTGCTGGGCTTGTTCGGGGCCGACTTCCTGTCGAACTACGATGTCGAGCTCGACGTGCCGTCGCAGCGCTTCGCCATGTATCGCCTGCGCGGTTGCGGCGGCCGCCTGCAGCCGTTCGATGGGCTGGCGTTCGACATGCCCTTCGACCTGGTCGACACCAAGATCGTGCTCGATCTGCGCCTCGACGGCGCACCGATCCGCGGCGTTCTTGATTCGGGTGCGATGGGCACGGTCATTACCCAGGACGATGCCCGGCGGGCGGGCGTGGGTGCGTCGGACCTGCTGGCTGACCGGCCGGCCCGGATGATCGGGATCGACATGAATCCGCTCGCCGGGCGCCTGCACCGCTTCGCCAGCCTGCAGGTCGGCGCCGAGCAGCTCCGCAACATCCCGCTCGCGGTTGGCGACACGCCCCGGACCCTGCTCGGCGACGACGTCCTGCGCTTCAACCGCGTCTGGATCTCCTATCCGCGGCACCTGCTGTTCATCCAGCCGGTGATCCCCGACCGGCTGCGCCCCGGTGGCAGGTCGAGTGCTGCTCCGTCAAAGTCCCAGCTCGCTCAGTGACGGGTGGTCGTCCGGCCGGCGGCCGAGCGGCCAGTGGAACAGCCGTTGGGCGGCCGAGCCCAGCGGCAGGTCGTTGATGCTCGCGTGCCGGGTGCGCATCAGGCCGTCCGCGTCGAACGCCCAGTTCTCGTTGCCGTAGGAGCGGAACCAGTTGCCGCTGTCGTCGTGCCATTCATAGGCGAAGCGCACGGCGATCCGGTCGTCGCGGAAGCTCCAGAGCTCCTTGATCAGCCGGTACTCGAGTTCGCGGGCCCATTTGCGGGCGAGGAACGCCACGATCTGGTCGCGGCCGGTGATGAACTCGCTCCGGTTGCGCCAGCGGCTGTCGGGCGTGTAGGCGAGCGCCACCCGCGCCGGGTCGCGGCTGTTCCAGCCATCCTCGGCCGCGCGGACCTTGGTCGCTGCCGCCTCCGGCGTGATGAAGGGCGGCAGCGGCGGTCTGGACTGGCTCATCATCGCACTCCCACTGCAGGGGCCGCAGCCAGCGGCACGACGCAGGGGGCGGGTGCATCCGGCTTCGTCTTGCCGACACTTAGGTGTTTCATGGCATCTTTACCTTTCCAGCCGATCTTGGCGTCCGCTTGGCGGAGGTCGGCATGCAACATAGACCGTTTACCGGGATCTTCCGCAGGGTCGCGAAAAGCGTTGCCGAGGGCGCCGCGAGAAGCGTGGCGCAGAACTACGGCTGCTGCGCCGTCGACATCCCCGCCGAAGCCGGTTGCGGCCGCTGTCCGGCGGGTGCCGCCCGTGCCTGAGGCATTGATCGCGACCCGAACGGCGGCAGCGATTGTGCAGGCCTGTCCGACCGAGCCGTGCCAGCGCCCGGACGACATGTCGCCGCCCGAGATGTCGCCGCCGGAGGTGTCGCCGCACGGGGTGTCGCCGCCCCAGATGTCGCCGCCCCAGATGTTGCCGCCCCAGATGTTGCCGCCCCAGATGTTGCCGCGTGGGGCGTCGCTGCCGGACCGGGTGGAGACGGCCGGCCCGGTCCTGGCGCGGCCGCTTGACCGGATCTGCCATCTCGAGCGCCGGCTCGCCTGCGAGCGCGCCGCGCGCGAGGCGGCCGAGCGGCAGCTCGAGGCCCGCAATCTCGAACTCCATGCCACGAACCAGAATCTGGTGGCACTCAATGCCGAGCTCGAGCGCCGGGTCGCCGAGCGCACCGCGGCCCTCGACGAGGAGCGTCGGCTGGCGATCGCGCTGTCCGAGCGCGACCTGCTGACCGGACTGGCCAACCGCGCCCGCTACCTGTCGGTGCTCCGCGCCCGCCTGTCGCGGCCGGACCCGTTCTGCTGCACGGCCCTGCTGCTGCTCGATCTCGACCGCTTCAAGCAGGTCAACGACACGCTCGGCCACGCGATGGGCGACCGGCTGTTGCTGGCGGTGGCCGACCGGCTGCGCGGCTTCGTTGCCGCCGGGTGCCTGCCGGCCCGGATGGGAGGTGACGAGTTCGCGCTTGTCGTCTCGGTCAGCGGCGACGCGATCGCCGCCGCCGGGCGGCTGGCCGAGCAGGTGCGCCAGGCGATTGCCGAGCCGTACACCATCGACGGCCGCTCGCTGTCCATCGGCTGTTCGATCGGCATAGCACTGGCGCCCGAACATGCGACGAGCCCGGAGGAACTGCAGGTCAACGCCGACCTCGCCCTCTACAAGGCCAAGGCGCTCGGACGCGGAGGCTGGAGCGTGTTCACCGCGGACCTCGTGCAGGACTGGACGCGTCGCTGCCGGCTCGAGATCGACCTGCGCGATGCGATCGCCGCCGGCCAGATCGAGCTCGTCTACCAGCCGGTGGTGTCGTTGCGAAAGCGGCAGGTGGGCAGCGTGGAGGCCCTGGCGCGCTGGACGCATCCCGAGTTCGGCACGGTCGCCACCGACCTGTTCATCGACCTTGCCGAGGAGCGCGACCTGATCCGGCCGCTCGGGCGCCTGGTGCTGGAGCGAAGCTGCCGGGAGATGGGCCCGCTGCTCGAGGAAGGACTCATCTCGTCGTTCAACGTCAACGTCTCGCCCAAGCAGATGGCCGATCCGGAGTTCGTGGCCGACGTGCGCGACATCCTCGCCCGCACCGCCACCGAACCTCGCTGCCTGGTTCTGGAACTGACCGAAAGCGTCATGCTGACCCGCTCGCCCGTGGTGCATGACAACCTCGATGCACTGCGCGCCATCGGCATCCGCTTCGCGCTCGATGATTTCGGCGCCGGCTACTCCAATCTGGGCTACCTCACACGGCTGCCGATCCAGATCCTCAAGATCGACCGTGATTTCGTCCAGGATCTGGATGTGCGCTCGTCGGCCCGCACGGTGATCGCCGGACTCACCGATCTGGCCCACCGGCTCGACCTCACCGTCGTGGTGGAGGGTGTGGAGACGGAGTCGCAGGCGGCCTGGCTGCGCGCGAGCGGCTGCGATCTCGCGCAGGGCTACCTGTTCAGCCGCCCGCTGCCTCCTGCCACGCTGCGCCAGGCGCTGCGCGAGCGGCAGTTTGCCCGGCCCGCGCCGTCGGCCGCCGCCCGCTGCCAGGCGGCGGCCGACGTGCGCCCGTGAACACCCACGGCGCCGGGCGGGCAGGGGTCAGGTAAGGGCTTCCTCGCCCTCGACGATCGCCGCCACCGCGTGCACCACCGCGGCGATGCGCACCGCGGCCTGCACCTGCTCGGTGCTCAGCCCGCCGGCGCGCACCATCTTCTCGTGGCTTTCGATGCACATGCCGCAGCCGTTGATGGCGGACACGGCGAGCGACCAGAGCTCGAAATCGACCTTGTCGACGCCGGGCTTGCCGATGACGTTCATCCGCAGGCGGGCGGGCATGTTGGCGTAGTCGCCGCCGGCAAGATGCACGAAGCGGTAGTAGACGTTGTTCATCGCCATGATCGAGGCAGCCGCCTTGGCGGCGACCAGCGCATCGGCGCTCAGCTTCGGGCCGAACTCGGCGACGATGGCACGGGTGACGGCGGCGTTGCGTGCGGCGAGTGCCGAGGCGACGAAGGTGCCGGCCATCTGCTGGGGGGTGAGAAGGGTCTCGTTGGCGAGCGACCCGAGGTTGAGACGCAGATCCTTGGCATAGTCGGGGATCCAGCCTTTGATCGTCTCGATCGACATGATGTGTGGCCTCGGCGGTGGGGATGGGACGCGGTGGGGTTGGAACAAGTTCGGCCCGCCGCTGTCGCGGCGGGCCGGGTCAGGGGCACGGCGGCGACGCCGTGCCGGTGGTCTGAGCTTGGGTTCAGGCGGCGGGCTGGAGGAAGTCCTCGCCCTGCTTCCAGTTGCACGGGCAGAGCTCGTCGCTCTGCAGCGCGTCGAGCACGCGCAGGACCTCCTGCGGGTTGCGGCCGACCGACAGGTCGTTGACCGAGGCGAAGCGGATGATGCCCTGCGGGTCGACCAGGAAGGTCGCGCGCAGTGCCACGCCGGCATTGCGGTCGAGCACGCCGCAGGCGGTGGACAGCTCGCGCTTGATGTCGGCCAGCATCGGGATCTGCAGGCCCTTCAGGTCCTCGTGGTGCAGGCGCCAGTTCAGGTGGACGAACTCGCTGTCGATCGAGACGCCATAGACCACAGTGTCACGATCGGCGAACTCGACGGCCAGCTTGCCGAACGCCACGATCTCGGTCGGACAGACGAAGGTGAAGTCCTTGGGCCAGAAGAAGACGAGCTTCCACTTGCCCTCGTCGCTCTTGTCGGTGATCTGGGTGAACGCGCCCTTAAGGTCGAGCCCCTCCGGACCGCCCTTGACGGCGGTGAGATCGAAGCTGGGGAAATTGTCGCCGATCGTCAGCATGCGGGATCCTCATGGTCGGTGTGTTGCAGGTCGGTGGCGCACCGGATGGGCGTCCGCTGCGCTGCACCATTCTTTATGAGGCCGCGACGGCGCAGGTTCCAATGAATAATTCCTGATGCTACGATCGAAGGCATCGATGGGTACACTGCCTTCGCCTCAACAGCTGCGCTACCTCGCGACCCTGGCCGAACTGCGCCATTTCGGTCGCGCCGCGCGCGCCTGCCGGGTGACCCAGTCGACCCTGTCGGCCGGCGTGCTGGCCCTCGAGCGGCAGCTTCGGGTGGCGCTGATCGATCGCGAGGTCGGCCGGCGGCTGGTCTTCACCCCGGCCGGCCTGCGAATCGCGGAGCTGGGGCGGGCAGCCCTGGAGTCGCTCGACGCCATACAGCAGGCCGCCGATGCGTCGCGCGTGCCGATGGCCGGTCCCTTGCGTCTGGGGATCATCCCGAGCATCGCCCCGTTCCTGCTGCCCGGCCTGTTGCCCGAGCTGCGGGCGCGGTTTCCTGATCTGCATCTTTCCCTCAGCGAGGACCTGACCGAGCGACTGGTCGCCAAGCTCGCCGCCGGACAGCTCGACCTGCTGCTGGTCGCCATGCCCTGCGCCTGTGAAGGGTTGGAAACCCTGGCGCTGGCGCGCGACCCGCTGCTCCTCGCGCTGCCGCCGGGTCACCGGCTGCTGGCCTCGCCTGAGGTGGAGATCGCGGCCCTGGCGGGCGAATCGATGCTCCTGCTCGAGGACGGGCACTGCCTGCGCGAGCAGGCGCTTGCCGTCTGCCGCCAGGACAGCGGCTGGGCCGGACTGCCGCGCGACCAGAACCCGCGCTTCTCGGCCAGCTCGCTGCATACCCTGGTCCAGATGGTGCAGAACGGGCTGGGCGTCACCCTGCTGCCCCGCCTGGCGATCGAGAGCGGGCTGCTGGCCGGCACCCAGATCGGCGTCCGGCCGCTGGCCAGCCGGGCTGGCTGGCGCACGCTGGGACTGGCCTGGCGGCCGCGCTCGGCGCGGGCCTCGGACTACCGCGCGTTCGCCTCCCTGCTGCGCTTCGGCGGGCTGGAGGTGGGCGGCGTGCCGGACGGCGGCGCGGATCCCGAAGGCGAGAGTGCCGTCAACGAGGTACCGGCAGGGTGATCGTGCTGTCGTCACCGACATGGATCACCGCCGGCTGGTAGTCGCCGGGGCGGGCGAGGAAGATGTTGTCGACATAGCGTTGCGGGTTGCGGTCATAGAGCGGGAACCAGCTCGACTGGATCTGCACCATGATCCGGTGGCCGGGCAGGAAGACGTGGTTGACCGCCGGCAGCGGGATCGTCCAGGGCACCATCTGGCCGGGCGGCAGCGGCCGGGGCTGGGAGAAGCTCTGCCGGTAGCGGCCACGCTGGATGTCGGCGCTGACCATCAGCTCGTAGCCGCCGAGCTCCGGCTCGCGGCCGTTCTGGTCGGGATAGACATCGATCAGCTTGACCACCAGGTCACCGTCGGTGCCGCTGGTCGACATGTCGATATGGGCCACCGGCCGGCCGCTGATCCTGAGCGGGGCGCGCAGCGGCGGGGTCTGGTAGTCGAGAACGTCCGGGCGTCCGGAGACGGCGCGCTGGTCGGAGGCGAGCCAGGTCTGCCAGCGCCGTTCGCCCGCCTCGCCCTCGAGGTGGATCGGGCGGGGCAGGAACGGGACCGGGTTGGCCGGGTCCGAAACATAGGCGCGGAAACCCGGCGGTGACGGGGACGGCGTGGTGAAGCCGAGCGTGCTGCCCGGGCCGAGATGGAGGATCGCCGCCTGCACCGGGCCCGGCCAGCTGCCGCGCTGCTCCCAGCGGTCGAGGCCGGTGACGAAATCCATCACCGGCCGCAGCGGCGGCACCGCGGCACCGCCAAGCGTGCGCTCGAGGAAGGGGGCCAGGATCTTGTCGCGGAAGGCCGCCGCCGTGTCGGAGCCGAAGCGGATCGGCCCGACCGCGCTGCCGTCGAGCCGCTCCTGATGGTGGAACCACGGCCCGATCACCAGGTGCAGCAGGCCGTTATGATCGGCCGGCGACAGCGCCCGCCAGACCGCCATGTTGCCGTAGATGTCCTCCTGGTCCCACAGGCTGTGCACCAGCAGGGTCGGCACGCTGATCCCCTGGCGGGCCAGGAGCTTGTCGATCGCCTGGTCCTGCCAGAACGAATCGTAGGCCGGATGGTCGACGAGCTTGGTGAAGAAGCCGAGCTGGTCGAGGCCGCGGCTGCGTCCCAGCGCACCGGCCGAGCCCGCCTGCATCAGCTCCGTGTAGTCGTCATAGGCGCTCTGCCACCAGTCGAGGTGGCTGTCACGGGTTGCCTCCTGTTCATAGATGTAGGGCAGGCTCGGCACCCTGAAGGCGCCCTGGTGGAACCAGTCGTCGCCCATCCAGCCATCGACCATGGCGTTGATCGGCACAACGGCCTTGAGTGCGGGATGCGGATGGAACAGCGCCATGAGCGCCGTGAAGCCGTCATAGGAGATGCCGAGGATGCCGACCCGGCCGTTGCTCTCGGGGACGTTCTTGACGAGCCAGTCGATCGTGTCCCAGGCGTCGGTGGATTCGTCGGTCTTGCTCGGGTTGAGCGGCCCGATGAGCGGGCGCGTCATCTGGTAGTCGCCTTCCGAACCGTACTTGCCGCGCACGTCCTGCAGCACGCGGATATAGCCCTTCTCCGCCACCAGCCGGTCGACCTCGTCGCCGTCGCCGAGCACGTCGGCGAGGCTGTCCGAGGCCTGCTCGTGCGCCCGCCGTTCGGCGCCGTAGGGGGTGCGGGTCAGCAGGATCGGCGCGTGCGTGGTTCCGCGCGGGATCAGGATGACGGTCTCGAGCTTCACCCCGTCGCGCATCGGGATCATCACGTCGCGCTTCTCGTAGTCGAAGCTCGCGCGCTGCGGCGTGAAATGGGCCGGGATCTCGCCCGGCAGGCCGCTCTGAGCCGGTGCTCCCTGGCCCGTTGCTCCCTGGCCCGGAGCGCCCTGAGCCAGTCCACCCTGCCCGGGAGCTGGTGCTGCAACCGGCACCGCCGGCGGTGGCTGCGTTGCCGGGGCCGGTGCGGGCGCCGGGGCGGCGTGTTGGGGAGCGGCGGCGATCGCCGGACCCCGAGCGGCGCAGGCCAGGGCGGTGCACGCCAGCGTCGCGCAGATCATCCCGGCGGCGCGCACCGCGCGCCGCCCCGGCCACCTAGTCATGCGTCCCATGCCCACTCCCTCGCCCGCCGGGCGCGCCGCGCGACCGCCTCAGCCAATTCCCCGCTCGGCCGATCTGCTTTAGACCAGCCTCATGCAGCGCAGAAAAGCCCGCTTCTGGCTCGTGCCGACCGCGCTGCTGTCGCTCGTCGCGGTCATGCTGGTGCTGGTCTCGTTCTCGACCACGCTCTACCGGATGTTCTGTTCGGCGACCGGGGCGGCCGGCACCACGCAGCGCGCCAGCGCGTCCACCGGGCTGGGGGCGCGCAGCGTGACGGTCGCGTTTGCCACCGCCACCGCGCCCGGCCTGCCCTGGCGCTTCGTGCCGCTGCAGCGCGAGGTGCGCATACGGCTCGGCGAGGAAAGCCTGGTGTTCTTCCAGGCGGAGAACCTCAGCGACCAGCCGATCGTGGGCCATGCCACCTTCAACGTGACGCCGGACAAGATCGGCATCTATTTCAAGAAGATCCAGTGCTTCTGCTTCACCGAGGAGCGGCTCGGGCCGCACCAGAAGGTCGAGATGCCGGTCACCTTCTTCGTTGACCGCGCCATGGGCAGCGACCCCTCGACCAGCGAGGTCGCGGACATCACGCTCTCCTACACCTTCTTCCGGTCGGCCCGTCCGCAGGGGGCCACCGACCTCGCGCGCTTCGCGACCGGACCGGCCGACCCGCAGGCCGGCCGGGTGCTGTTCGCCGAACGCTGCGCCGGCTGCCACGGGCTGGACCGCGCCATCGAGGGACCCGCCCTGCGCGCCGTCTATGGCCGACGGGCCGGGTCGGTGCCCGGCTACCCGTACACGCCGGCGCTGGCCCATGCCGGGATCACCTGGACGGAGCCTGCGCTGGAGCGCTGGCTCGCCGATCCGCGCGGCTTCATCGCCGGCACCGCGATGCCGGCGGTGACAGGCAGCACGGTTGGCCGCCGCGACATCATCGCCTACCTGCGCGGCCTGTCGGCCGCCGCGCACAACGCCCCCGCCCGCCCGGGCGGCACCTGAGGAGCCGGACGGCCCATGCAGAACCCGCACCGATCCGAACGCCGGTCAGCCAGCCTCGGCCGCCGGCAGGCCCTGGCATTGGGGCTCGCCGCTCCCCTGCTGGCCGGCGGGGCCGCGCGCGCCGAGGCGCGGCTGCTCACCCTCGAACAGGCGATCGACGGCGACTGGCGCAGCACGCGGTTCCGCGCCCGCGACGCGTCGCGCCATCCGGCCCAGGAGCTGCGCTTCTTCGGCCTGCACGCGGACATGAACGTGATCGAGATCTGGCCGGCCGGCGGCTACTGGACCGAGATCCTCGCCCCCTACCTGCGTGGCCGCGGCACCTACACGCTGGGGCTGGGGCCGCCCGGCTCGGGCGAGGCGGGCGCGGAGACGGCGCTGCTGGCCCGGATGCGCGCCGACCCGGCGCTTTACGGCGACGTGCGGTTGTCGGTGGCAGCCCCAGGCCATGTGCTCGCCCCGCCGGGCTCGGCCGACCTGGTGATGACCTTCCGCAACCTGCACAACTGGATGAAGGCGGGGGAGGCCGAGGCGATGATCCGCCTCTTCCACGCCGCCCTGCGGCCGGGGGGCATCCTTGGCATCGAGGAGCACAGGGGACGGGCGGACGCGCCGCAGGATCCGCGCGCCCTCGACGGCTATGTGCGCCAGGACTATGCGACCCGGCTGATCACCGACCAGGGCTTCACCCTGCTCGCCGGCTCGGACATCAACGCCAACCCGCGCGACACCACCCACTGGCCGGCCGGGGTGTGGACGCTGCCGCCCACGCTGGCACTCGGCCAGAAGGACCGTGCGCGCTACCTGGCGGTGGGCGAGGCCGACAATTTCGTGCTGCGCTTCCGCAAGCGCTGACCCGGCTCAGCCGGGCGCGCGGCGCAGCACGCTCGCCACCATCACCCCGAACAGGCTGGCGGCGAAGGTGAACACGGCCAGGACGATGCGCAGGCGCAGCGCGATGTCGGCCGCCTGGGCCGTGAAATGCCGGCGCAGCACCTCGCGCGCCACGGCCACGCGGTGTGCGAGGTCGCCCTGGGTGTCGAACGCGCCGGCGCCGTCGGCACCGAGTGCGTCGCGCAACGCGTCAAGCCGTGCCGCCCCGCCCGGGGCGGCGAGTGCCAGGTCGAGCCGGCGCTCGGCATAGTCGAGCCGCTGGAAGGGAAGCTGTGCCGCGTAGGTGGCGAACCAGCCGCACAGCCCGAGCACCACGAAGGCCGCGACCAGGAAGGCCGACCAGGTGCTGCCGGACGAGCGCCCGCCGCGCGTGGCGAGCGTCTGCATGCCGCCGATCTTGTCCGCCATCATCCGCCCCCATCATCGGCCCGCATCATCCGGCTTGGCCTCCCGCCGCACCATCCGCGCCACGAGGCGAGTGCGGCGTCGCGAGGACCAGTTAGGGGGATTGCGGCTCCGGCGAAAGCCAGCCGACGCACGACCCGGATTCGGGATCGCTTGACCCTTGGCGGCAAGATCGGTATCTGGCCCAGCTTCATCCCGCAGGGTCGTGTCCCGCGGAGCGCAAGAGCAGGGTTCGGTCATGAAGATCAGGAACAGTCTGAAGTCGGCCAAGGTGCGCGACAAGGACTGCCGCGTCGTCCGCCGGCACGGCAAGGTGTATGTCATCAACAAGAAGAACCCGCGCATGAAGGCCCGCCAGGGCTGAACCGCCGGCTGGGACCGGCACGGCGAGCGGTGGCAGGCCAGGTGGCGGACCGGTTGCCCCTGTCGGCCTCCTGGCTCGTGTCGGCCCCGCTGCCTGTGTCGGCCCATCGGTTGTCTCGAGGGCGTCGCTTCCTGCGGAGCGGCGCCTTTTTGCTGTCGCCTGCCTTGCTGCTCTGGGTCTTGCTGCTCTGGGTCTTGCTGCTCTGGGTGGTGATGCCGCCTGGTGCCCATGCCGGCGAGGCGCCGCTGCAGCGCCTCGTGGGCGAGCTGTCGCAGGCACGCGGCGCGGAGCAGGCGACGGAGCTGGAGCTCGAGATCGAGACGCTGCGCGAGTCGGTGCTGCAGCCGACCGTGCGCCTGCTGATGCGTCGTGCCCAGCGGGAGCTGGCCGAGGCGCATCCCAACGGCGCACTCGAGGATCTCGACGACGCCCTCGACCTGCAGCCGGACGATCCGGTGTTGTGGCGCGAGCGTGCGACGGCCAAGGCGGCCGCGGGCGATCTCGACGGGGCGGTGAGCGATCTCGGCGGCGCGCTGTCGCGCGACCCCAGCGACGTGCTGGCCTGGCAGTCGCTGGCCCGCATCGAGGAAGGGCGCGGCGCGTGGCCGGCCGCCTTCCAGGCCTGGCAGCATGTGATGAGCCTCGATCCGAAGATCGAAGGCGGCGCCAAGCGGCTCGACCGGCTCAGGCGCCGCGCCTTCGGCCAGCCGGCATGAAGCGCGCCGCCGTCCTGGTCCATCCGCCCGGGCGCCCGCTTGTCGGCCGTGCGGCGCCGCCGGGCTCGAAATCGATCACCAATCGGGTGCTGCTGCTGGCCGGGCTGGCGCGCGGCGAGAGCCATCTCACCGGCGCGCTGAAGAGCGACGACACGGCGCACATGGCCACCGCGCTGCGCGCCATGGGTGTCGCGGTCGAGGAGCCGGGGCCCGACCGCTTCGTGGTCCGCTCGGACGGCCGACTCAGGGCGCCGGGCGGGCCGCTGTTCCTGGGCAATGCCGGCACCGCGACCCGCTTCCTCGCCGCCGCCGCGGCGCTCGCCGATGGCCCGGTTGTGCTCGACGGTGACGAGCACATGCGGCGCCGGCCGATCGCGCCGCTGGTCGCCGCCCTGGGCCAGCTCGGCATCACGGCGAGCGCGCCCACCGGCTGCCCGCCGCTGCGCGTCGAGGGTGCGGGCCGGCTGCCGGGTCGGCGGGTGGTGGTCGATGCCGGCCTGTCGAGCCAGTATGTCTCGGCCCTACTCATGCTCGCCGCCTGCGGCGAGGCGCCGGTCGAGGTCGCACTCGCCGGCTCCGGGGCGATCGGCGCGCGCGGCTATGTCGATCTCACCCTGGCCGCCATGCGCATCTTCGGCGCCCGGCCCGAGGCGCGCGGCGGCAGCGCCTGGCTCGTGCCGCCCACCGGCTACACGGCCACCGACGCCGCGATCGAGCCGGACGCCTCGGCGGCCACCTATCTCTGGGCCGCCTCGGCGCTGACCGGCGGCGCGATCGATCTCGGCCGTCCGGCCTCGGCCTTCACCCAGCCCGACGCGGCCGGCGCCGCGCCCATCGCGGCCTTCCCCGACATGCCTTCGGTCATCGACGGCGCGCAGATGCAGGACGCGATCCCGACGCTGGCGGTCATGGCCGCCTTCAACCGCCGGCCCGTCCGCTTCACCGGCATCGCCAACCTCCGGGTCAAGGAATGCGACCGCATACGCGCGCTGTCGCTCGGGCTGTGCGCGCTGCGGCCGGGCCTGGCGCAAGAGGCGGGCGACGACCTGCTGGTCGCGGGCGAACCGGGGCTGGCCGGGCAAAGTCTGGACGCACGCATCGAGACCTTCTCCGACCACCGCATCGCGATGGGGTTCGCGCTGGCCGGCCTGCTCGCCGAGGGCGTCACGATCCTCGACCCGGACTGCGTGGCCAAGACGTGGCCGGGCTACTGGGATACGCTTGCCGCACTCGGCGTGGAACTCGACTTCACCTCCTGACGGTCCGCTTGCCATGATCATCATCTGCGGCGATTCGCTGATCGACTTCATCCCGGCCCCACTCGCGGAGGGCGGCGTCGGCTACCGGCCGGCGCCGGGCGGCTCGTGCCGCAACATCGCAAGCGGCCTTGGCCGGCTCGGCGCCGAGGTGGGCTTCATGGGTGGCATCTCGACCGATTTCTTCGGCGACCTGATCGCCTCCTCGCTGGCCGCCGACGGGGTCGATCTCGGCTACGCACCGCGGCTGCCGCACGCCTCCACGCTGGCCTTCGTGCAGCTCGGCGCCGACGAGCCGGCCTATGCGTTCTATGACGACCCGAGCGCCCACCGCGCCTGGACGCGGCAGGCGAGCCCACGGCTGGCCGATCGCGTCAGCGCGCTGCATGTCGGCTCGCTGAGCCTGATCGCGCCGCCGATTGCGGACGAGATCCTGGCGTTGATGGGCGAGAACAAGGGCCAGCGCGTGCTGTCGGTCGACCCGAACTGCCGCCCGAGCCTCACCCACGACCTCGAGGGCTACCGCGCGCGCCTGGCGCGGATGTTCGCACTCGCCGACATCATCAAGCTCTCCCAGGCCGATTTCGACTTCCTCCATCCCGGTCAGGATTCCAGGCAGGCGGCCCAGGGCTGGATCGCGGCGGGCGCCAGCCTGGTGATCCTGACCCGCGGCGGCGAGGGGGCCACCGCCTGGACGCGCGAGGGCGAGGTCAGCGTGGCGGCACCCGCGGTGCGGGTGGTCGACACGGTGGGTGCCGGCGACAGTTTCATCGCCGCCACCCTGTTCGAGCTCGACCGCAGCCGCCTGCTGGGGGTCGGCACGCTGGACCGGATCGGCATCGCCGAGGCGCAGGCGGCGCTGCGGCTGGGTGTCGCGGTGGCAGCGATCACCTGCAGCCGGGTCGGCGCCGATCCGCCCTGGGCGGCCGAGCTCGGCCTCTGATCGGGCCCCGGGGGGCGTCAGCTGTGGCGGGTCAGGAGCCGGGCGGCAGGACCTGCGGGTCAGCAGGACATCGCAGCGGTGACGGGCTGCGTAGAAGCCGGGCTGCGTAGAAGGCGGGCGGCATCACCCTTATCCCGGTCTGCCAGCCCGCTGCCGAGGCCGGTCGAGCGAATGCGCCCCGTGTCCGCCAGATGCCGTTCTCGGTCAGCGGCTCGGACAAGGCGGGGTGAGCCTCGGGTCACCTGGGATAGAACGAGCGCATTCGATTGCGGTCGGGAAGTCGAAGCCAGGGGTGGCGATGTGCCGCGTCGCGACGGCGATCAGCCCCGCGGACACGTCCACGCCGACGCAGCCAGCCCAGGGGAGCCGGCAAAATCGTCGAACAGCGCCCAGGCCCGTTACCGCAGGCGAGATCGGGCAGCACGCCGTCCGATTCGAGACCGAGCGCGTTCCTGATCGCCGCCGCGATCAGCCGGTAGTCGCCGCTGGCGGACGGCGATATCGAGGGGCTCCTGTTCAGCGATCGGTCAGGCGCAGCTCGATGCGGCGGTTCTTGGCGTAGGCGGCCGGCGTGTCGGCGTCGTCCAGCGGCTGGAACTGGGCGAAGGCGGTGGCGGCGAGATGCTGGGGGGGCACGCCCTGGGCGATCAGCAGCTTGACCACCGTGATCGCGCGGGCCGCCGACAGCTCCCAGTTGGTCGGATAGCGCGCGCTGCTGATCTGCTGGCGGTCGGCGTGGCCGTCGACGCGCAGCACCCAGGACAGGTCGGGCGGGATCTGGGCAGCGATCTCCTTGAGCGACTGGGCGAGCGCCTTGATCTGGTCGGCGCCGGCCGGGGTCAGGTCGGCCGAGCCCACCGGGAACAGCACCTCGCTCTGGAAGACGAACCGGTCGCCCACCACCCGGATGCCCGGACGGCCGGCGAGCAGCTGGCTGAGGCGGCCGAAGAACTCCGAACGGTAGCGCTTGAGCTGCTCGACCTTGTCGGCCAACGCCAGGTTCAGCTTGTTGCCCAGGTCGGCGATCTTGGCGTCGCGGACCTTGACGTCCTTCTGCGAGATGTCGAGCGCGCTGGTGATGGCGGCGAGCTGCTTGGACAGCTCGGCCAGCTGCTGGTTGAGCAGGGCGACCTGCGCCTGGCTGTCCGACGACAGCTTGCTCTGGCTGGCGAGCTGGCCCTTGGTCTGGGTGAGCTGGGCGGCCAGGCCCTGTGCCTGTGCGGCCAGTGCGGCGCGCTGTGCCTCGGTCTTCTGCTCCTCGGATTTCAGCGTCGCCATCGACAGGGTCAGAGTCTGGCTCTTGCCGCGCTCGAGCGAGAGCATCTGGGTCAGGTGCTGCATCTCGGTCTGCAGCTCCTCCAGCACGTGCTGGCGCCCGCTCAACGCCACCGACAGGAAGGCCTGGGCGAGAACGAAGACCAGGAGGACGAAGATGATGACCATGAGCAGCGTCGACAGCGCGTCGACATAGCCGGGCCAGGCATCGAGCCCGCCGCCCCTGTGGCTGCGCCGCCTCATGGCTGCGCCTCCGCTGCGCGATCAGCCCGGGACATTGGTGCCGCCGATGGCTGCCAGGGTGCGGGTCAGCAGGCGCAGGTCGCTGCGCAGCTCGGCGGTGGTCTGCGCGCGGCCCTGCTCGTTCTCGTGCAGCATGCGGCTCAGCAGGCGTTCGAGGTTGCGCATGTGCTCGTGCGTCTCTATGCCGCCATCGCCGCCGCCGGCCTCGGACAGGCGTCGCAGCACGGGGGTGAGGGCGGCCTGTCCCTCGGCCATGCGCTGCATGAGCTGCTGCTGGACGCGCATCATCTCGCCCAGTTCGCCGATCCGGTCGGAGAGCTGGCCGAGGGTCTGCATGTGGTAGCTGCGCGTTTCCTCGTTGCGCGTCACCACCGCCTGCAGCCCCTCGAGATTCTCCGCGGTCTGCTCGAGCAGGGCCTGGACGTAGGCCGGCATCGGCGTGTCGCCCTCCGAGCCGAAGCCGCCGGAGAAGCGGGTGATGCCGGCCAGCCATTCCTCGAGCTCGTTGAAGAAGCGGTTCTGCGCCTGGCCTGCGGTCAGGTCGAGGAAGCCGAGCACCAGCGCGCCGGCCAGGCCGAACATCGAGCCGGAGAAGGCAGTGCCCATGCCGTGCAGCGGAGCCGCGAGGCCGCTCTTCAACTGGTCGAACATCAGGTTGATGTCGCCGGTGCCGACCTGGAGGTTGCCGATCACGCCGGCGATCGAGCTCACCGTCAGCAGCAGGCCGTAGAAGGTGCCGAGCAGGCCAAGGAAGATCAGCAGCCCGGTCATGTAGCGCGACAGCTCGCGGCTCTCGTCCAGCCGCGAGGACAGGCTGTCGAGCAGCGAACGCATCGCCGGCGTCGACAGGGTCAGCCGGTCGCCGCGGTTGCGCGAGGCGATCATCGAGGCCATCGGTGCCAGCAGCCGGGGCGGGGCGGGCGGGGCAAGACCCGCGCGCGGCTGGCGCAGGGTCTGCAGCCAGCGCACCTCGGGGAACAGCCGGATGACCATCACCAGGTTCCAGACGATGCCGATCAGCAGCACCAGCAGGATGAAGGCATCGAGCGGCGGGTTGTTCTCGAAGGCGGCAAAGAGCCGGACCCACAAGGCAGCGGTCACCAGGCCGATGACGGCCAGGAAGATCAGCATGCGCAGGATGTAGCGGGTTGGTCTGGTCATGGCGTGCGGGCTGCCTTGTTTGATGCTTCCCGTCAGGGGGCGGCTTTTGTTTGTTGGGACGTCTCTTGGCGCGGGAGGGCCGGGGCCGGACCAGGGGCAGGGCGGCCGGCGGGGCTGGTCGGGTTGGTGCCCTGGTTGGCAGCGGAGTTGGCGGCGGAGTTGGCGGCGGAACCGGGCGGGGGCGGGTTCGGGTTGGCCTGCCGGGTCAGGTCGACCCGGTCAGCCGGACCGCCCGCCGGGGGCGGCCCCACCACGCGGACATAGATGCGGGTCGAGGCGATGCCGGCGTTGATCAGCACGGCGCGCGCGGCGAGGCCGCGCGACAGCGACAGGCGGCGCGGCGAGGACGGGTCGTCGGGACTGCCGGCGGCGTAGGCGTCGAGATTGGCGCGCAGCGAGGGGTCGGCCTTCATCGAGGCGGCGAACGCGCGCAGCGCCTGCACCGTGGCGGCGTTGAGGTCGGCGCTGCCCTTGCCGAAGGTGATCCGCTCGCCGCGCGGGATGGGCTCCGCGTCACCGGCCGCACCGGCCACGACCGGAACCGGCGGCGGTGGCGGTTCGGGATGCAGCGGCACGGCCACGACGGGGGCCGGGATCGCTGGCGGCGGCGGCGCGGCGGCCGGAATCGGCGGCGTGGCGCCGACCGCGGCGGATCCGACGGGTGCCGGGTGCTGCGGGCGCTGCGCGCCCGCCGCCCTGGGCGCGCCCGCCGCCTTGGGCGCGGCCGGTGCCGCGGGCGCGGCGGCGCGGGCCCGCGCGTGGTGGGTCGTGCGGCGGTGGTGCGTGCGGTGCGGGTGCTGGGCCGGCTGCAGCGAGTCGAGCGCCTGCTGGTTGGGCGCCTGCTGCCCGGAGTCATGCTGCCCGGAGTCATGCTGCCCGGAGTCCTGCCCGGGCTGCTGCTCGCCCTGGGCCAGCGCGCGCGCGCCCAGGACCGGCGGGAGCAGGACGGCGGACGCGGCAAGGAGCGGGACGATCAACAGGGCCGGAGCGGCCCGCCGGGCGTTCATGGGAGGGAGCATGGTGGACATCGGGGCCGGAGGCTAGACGAGCGAAAGTGTATGCTCAACGTGGCCCGGGCCGTCCGGCCGGGCGGTCGTGGCCCAGGCCGGCCGCCTCAGAGACTGGCCTGGACGATGTCGCGCAGCTTGCCGTGCAGGGCGGGATTGGCGGCGACCACGTCGCAGGCGGCCGCCATCGCCTGTTCGTCGAGGCCTGCCGGATCGGTGGCGAAGCCGCCGGCCTCGCGCACCATCAGCAGGCCGGCACATACGTCCCACGGCTTGACGCCGAACTCCCAGTAGCCGTCGAAGCGGCCGGCTGCGACCCAGGCGAGATCGAGGGCGGCGGCGCCGAAGCGGCGTATGCCGGCCACCTGCGGCATCAGCTGGCCGAGTGCCCGGGCAAAGGACAGCCGGCGCTCGGGCGCGATGGCCGCGAACGGAATGCCGGTGGCGAACACCGCCTCGGCGATGTCGCGGCGTGCCGAGACGCGCAGGCGGCGCTCGTTGAGGTAGGCGCCGCCGCCCTTCTCGGCCCAGAACATCTCGTTGCCGGCCGGGTTGTAGACCATGCCGGCGGCGACTTCGGCACTCCCGTCCGGCAAGCGGCGCTGCAGGCCGATGCTGATCGCCCAGTGCGGCATGCCATGCAGGAAGTTGGTGGTGCCGTCGAGCGGATCGACCACCCAGCGCCAGGCCCAGTTCTCCGAGCCCGAGCTGCCGCTTTCCTCCATGAGGAAGGCGTAGCCAGGCCGGGCGCGGGCCAGCTCCTCGCGGATCGTCGCCTCGGCGCGCAGGTCGGCCTGGCTGACGAAATCCGATGGTCCCTTGACGCTGACCTGGAGCTGCTCGACCTCGTTGAAATCACGCAGCAGCCGCTTCGCCGCCTTCTGCGCGGCGTTCTGCATCACCGTCATGTGGGGCGACAGGCGCTGCGGCATAGGACCTCGGAATTGGTGCCCCAAGGAGTTGCGGGCACGAGAACGGGCAATGGTGAGCGAGAGCGACGCGCCAGCGGCGCGCCCGGCGGTCAGATCAGAGCACCGGAGCGGAGCGGCCTTCCAGGCCGTGAGCACCGGAGCGCATGCGCTGGCCGCCGGATCGCCGCCAGTGCCCCTTCGTCAGGATTTCGAACGTTCGACGTAGCTGGCGTCTTCGGTCCGCACCACGATCCGTTCGCCGGTCTCGATGAACGGCGGCACCATGGTCTTGACCCCGTTCGACAGCTTGGCCGGCTTGTAGGAGGAGGTCGCGGTCTGGCCCTTGACCACCGGGTCGGCCTCGACGATCTCGAGCGTGACCGTGGCCGGCAGGTGCATCGCCACCGGGTCGCCCTCGACCAGGTCGACGGTGACCGGCATGTTGTCCTGCAGGAAGGCGGTCGCATCGCCGAGGATGTCGGCCGGGATCATCGCCTGCTCGAACGTCTCGGGGTCCATCAGCACCAGGTTGGTGCCGTCGGTGTAGGAGTAGGTGTATTCCTTCTCCTCGGTCATCAGCCGCTCGACGGTGTCGGCGGTGCGCCAGCGCTCGTTGGTCTTGTTGCCGGTCTTGAGGTCGCGCATCTCGACCTGGATGAAGGCGCCGCCCTTGCCCGGGGTGATGATCTGCTGCTTCAGCACCGTCCAGCGCCTGCCGTCATGCTCGATGACCTGCCCGGCCCTGATCAGGTTGGCCTGCTGCTTCATGGTGCGCGTCTCGATCCGGGGAAGAATGGCTCAGGAGGTTGGCGAGGCGGCTGTCTAACCGCTGGCGGTCGGGAGAGCAAGCTGGCCCCCCGACGCCCGGCCGGCGCGCTAGTCGCCGGCCGCGTGCCGGCTGCCGCGCCAGTCGCGCACCGCACCGTCCGCCTCGAGATAGTCCGGCCCCAGCGGCACCTTGCCGTGGCCACCGGGGATGTCGAGCACGTAGGTGGGCCAGGCGAGGCCGGTGACGCGGCCGCGCAGCTCGCCGAGCAGCCGGCGCCCTTCGGCGATCGGCACGTGGAAGCGGCGCGTGCCGGGGGCGGGGTCGAGCTGGTGGAGGTAGTACGGCTTGATCCGGCTTTCCACCATGGCGCGGAACAGCGCCTCCAGCGCCGCCGCACTGTCGTTGACGCCGCGCAGCAGCACCGACTGGCCGAGCACCGGCACGGCACGGGCCTGCACCCGCCGGATCGCCGCGCGCGCCTGCGGCGTCAGCTCGCGCGCATGGTTGGCGTGCACCACCAGCCAGAGCGCGCGCGGGAAGTCGAGTGCCGCGGCCAGCGCCTCGTCGAGCCGCTCGGGGGCGGCGACCGGCAGGCGGGAATGGATGCGCACGGTGCCGACATGCGCCATGCCGGCGAGTGCGTCGAGGATGCGGCGCAGCCGGCGCGGCGACAGCAGCAGCGGGTCGCCGCCGGTCAGGATCACCTCGCCGATCTCCGGCCGGCCAGCCAGCCAGGCGAGGGCCCGCTCCAGCGCCGCCTCGTCCAGCACGCCGCCATCGGGGCCGACATGCTCGCGGCGGAAGCAGAAGCGGCAATAGACAGGGCAGACCAGCAGCGGCTTGAGCAGCGCGCGGTCGGGGTAGCGATGCACCACGCCGGGCACCGGCGAGAAGGGTTCGTCCGCGGTCGGGTCGGGCGTCTCGCCCGGTGCCGCGGTCAGCTCGTCGGGGTGGGGGATCACCTGGCGGCCGATCGGATCGTCGGGGCTGTCGATCAGGTCGCGCCAGGCCGGTGGCACGAGGGTGGCGTAGCGCCTCGCCACCGCCTCGAGGGCGGCGCGCGCCTCGGGTGCGGCGAGCCCGGCCGCGACCAGGCCGTCCGGATCATGCAGGGGAGCAAGCTTGCCGCCATCCATGCCGGCCCTGTACAGCCGCCACCATGCGCCAGCAACCGCCTGCTTCGGACCTGACCGCCTCCGTCGCCGACCGGCTGCCGCTGCTCCGCCGACGCGCCCGGCTGCTGGCCGACACGCGCGCCTTTTTCGATGCGCGCGGCTATCTGGAGGTGGAGACGCCGTACGCAGTGCCGAGCCCCGGCGAGGAGGTGCATCTGCTGCCGTTCGCGACCGGGCGCACCCTGCCGGACGGCACAGTCCAGCCGCTGTTCCTGCACACCAGCCCGGAATTCGCCATGAAGCGGCTGCTGGCCGCGACCGGGCAGCGGCTGTTCCAGCTCGCCCGGGTCTGGCGCAACGGCGAGACGGGGCCGCTGCATGCGGCGGAGTTCACCATGCTCGAATGGTACCGGCCGGGCGCCCCGCTGTCCGGGCTGATGGACGAGAGCGAGGCGCTGCTGCGTGCCGTGCTGCCGCCGGAGGTCGCCTGGAACGGCGCCTCCTGCCGGCTCGACACGCCGTTCGAGCGGCTGACGCTGCAGGAGGCGTTCGCCCGCCATGCCGGGCTCGACCTGCTGGCCTCGGCAGACGATGCCGGGCAACTCGCCCGCGACGCCGGCACGACGCTGCGGCCGGGCGAGACGTGGGAGGACCTATTCTTCCGGCTGCTGCTCGAGCGGGTCGAGCCGGCGATCGGACGGACGCGCCCGACCTTCCTTACCCACTGGCCGGCGGCACAGGCGGCACTCGCCCGCCGCGACCTGGCCGACCCGCGCGTGGCCCTGCGCTTCGAGCTCTATGCGTGCGGCCTGGAGCTGGCGAATGCCTTCGAGGAGCTGACCGACGCGGGCGAACAGCGCCGGCGCTTCGCCGCCGACCGGGCACGGCGGGCGGCGCTCTACCCGGAGCGTCCCGCGTGGCCGCTCGACGAGGCATTCCTCGCCGCCCTGCCGGCCCTGCCAGCCTGCGCCGGGATCGCGCTCGGCTTCGACCGGTTGGCCATGCTGGCCACCGGCAGCCGGCGGATCGCCGACATCCAGTGGCTGCCGGGCTGATGGACCGCGCGCCCAAGCGCTGTTCTGCACAGGATTTGGGCAGCGGCCGGCGGAAACCGCGCATTATATAATGTAACCCCCATGCCACGGGATTTTCCGCACCACCTCGTGCGTTAAGTCAGGCAGGTCCTCCTGCTTTGATGCAACCCGATGCATGAGATGGTCTCGTTGATGTCGTTCCGTCGCACCCTCACCCTTGCCAGCCTCGCCGTCCCGCTGCTGGCGCTTGCCGCCTGCGAGGTGCCGAGCCCGGCGCAGCGCCGGCTGCTGGATTCGATGATCGGCCGTTCGCCGGTCGACGTGGTCCGCACGTTCGGCGTGCCGACCCGCACCTACGCGGCCGACGGCCACACCTTCCTTGCCTATGTTGAACAGCAGGGCAACTACGTGCCCGACGGCCCGATCGGTCCCGGCCCGGGCTGGGGCTGGGGGTGGGGCGGTTACGGCTGGGGTGGCGGCTGGGGCGGCGGCTGGGGTCCCGGGTGGGGTGGCTGGGGCGGCTCGTACTATACGAGCTCCTGCCAGACCCTGTTCGAGGTCGTCGGCGACAAGGTGTCCTCGTGGTCGATGAAGGGCGACGGGTGCTGAACCGCGCGCCTTGACCGCGCGTGCATTCGCCACCGGCCGGCGGTGCGCTTTGCTTGTCGTCGCGCAATGATTGCGCGAGCGACGCCAGCCCATTACGCATGAACGGCGGCCCGGGCTGGCAGAGGAGAGCGGCATGACGACCAAGATCGCGGTCAGGGGTTGGACGCGGGCCGCCACTTGCGGGCTGTTGCTGATGGCGGGGGCCTGTCTGGCCGGCTGCGAGAGCAGTGCGCGGCAGGACAGCCTGCTGGTGCGCCCGTCGAGTGATGCGATCATCGATGCCGGCATGCCGATGTACCGCGACCGTCCGATCGACGAGAACCTGCGCCGCTCGCTCGAGCTCACCGACTACCGCGTGGCACTCAACCGCGCGGGCCTGCTCGACCGGCTGCGCGAGGCGGGCCCGTTCACCGTGTTCGCCGTCGCCAATGCCGGGATGGAAGCCGAGCAGAGTGCCGCCGGCGGTGCGCTGCTCGACCCGGCCAACCACCCGACGCTTCGCCGTCTGCTGGGCTACGACATCGTGCCTGGCCTCTACCCGCCCGAGCGCCTGCGCCGGATGATCGCACGCGCGCAGGGTCCGGTGGCGCTGCGCACGCTCGATCCGGCAGCGCCGATCACGGTGGCGATCGACCCGGCCAGCAGCGCGCTGACGCTGCGCGACAGGCGCGGGGCGGTCTCGGCCCTGTCCTGGATCACCTCGCGGCAGTCGAACGGCATCCTTTACGTCTCGCCCGGCCTGCCAATGCCGGGCGATCTCCAGTTCGCCAGCGCGGCGTGGGGAACAGGTGCTCCCGGCGCGGGCGGTCTGGACAACAGCCGCTTCTACGTGCCGGGCAACTTCGCCACCGGCGTGGGCGCCCCAAGCTCTGGCGCCCCAAGCTCTGGCGCCCCAGGCTCTGGCGCCCCAGGCTCTCGTATCCCGAACACCGGCGCCGGGCAGTCGCGCTAGCGGGGCGCCTGCGACGCGGCGATCGCGTCCAGCATGGCGCGCACGCCGGCGGCCGGGCCTTGCGGGTGGTCCCAGACGGCGCTGACCACGGCCAGGAAATCGGCGCCGGCCTCGACCAGGGGGCCGCAATTGGCCGGCGTGATGCCGCCGATCGCCACTGCCGGCAGTTCCATCATCTCCGACCACCAGCGCAGCAGTGCCGGGTCGGCGCGGATCTCGGTCTGCTTGGTGGGCGAGGGGAAGAAGGCGCCGAAGGCGACGTAGTCGGCACCCGCCTCGCCCGCCAGCATGGCCGCGTCGCGGCTGTCGTAGCAGGACACGCCGAGCTGCAGGCTGTCGCCCAGCACCCGGCGCGCGTCGGCGGCGGCCATGTCCTCGGCGCCGACATGCGCACCGTCGCAACCGTGGGCGCGCGCCAGGTCGGGACGGTCGTTGAGCAGGAAGGCGACGCCGCGCGATTGCGCGACCGGTGCCAGCACCTCGATCGCCCGGATCAGCTCGCGCTCGGCCACGTCCTTGAGGCGCAACTGCACCGCGGCCACGTCGCCGGAGTCCAGGGCCGCTGCCAGCAGCGGTGCGAAGCCGGCCGGGTCCAGCGACGGCGGGGTCACCAGGTAGAGCCGGCAGGGTGGGTCGGTCTCAGGCACGCGGGCGCGCCTCATGGCTCTCGTTCATCGCGCCGCTCTAGCCCAGCCCCGATCCGATGTCATCGCAGGCACGTCGCCACCCGCCTGCCAGCCAGGCGGCCAGTGCCCGGGGTGCCCCGGGTGCCGCCAGGTCAAGGCAGGCCGGCCGCTGCTGCACGATGCGCGCGCCGAGCGGTGCCGCCCGGTCCAGCACCGCGGCCCGCTGCGCGCCGCAGCCAGCGAGGATCAGGCGCGGCAGGCCCAGGCGCAGCGCCTGCATGGCCCGGCCGGGTGCCGCACCGCAATCGAGCCAGTCCTCCGTAGCACCCCCGCCATGGGGGTCCGGCCGTGCCGGGGGCTGCGCGACCAGGGCGGCCCACCAGAGCGGGCCCATGAAGCAGCCGGCCGCCCGGGCCGAGAACAGGCCGAGCGTGAGCCCGCCGGCCGCGGGGCCGAGCGCGCGCCAGCTTTCCCGCGCCAGGGCCAGGTCGGCCGCGCCATGCACCACCACGCCCGGGCCCAGGCTCACATTCACTGTTGCGTCTGGTGTCACGCCGAAGGCCTCGCCCGACGATGCCCCGGTGCCGGGTTCCCGAGCCGTTCAGCGGCGGGGTTCACGCTTGACGTCCCGGGGCGGTGGCGCGATTTCTGGCCGACCGTTTCGCGTCGTGAGAGGTATGCGCATTGTCCGATTACCGGGGCTACCAGGGCCGCGATCCCGCCGAGCGGCTCTCCGCCGCCCTCGACCGGATCGCCACGGCGCTGGAGCGGCGGGACGCGCAGGCGCGGGCCGCGGCCGCCTATCGCGACCGGCTGCCGACACTCTCGCCGGGCGGCAGCGCCGAGCTGCCGGCCATCGCCGCCAATCTCGATGCGCTGATCGCACGGCTGCGCGCCGTGCTCGACACGGGTCCGCCCGGCTACGCCTCGCCCGGGTCCGGCCTGACCGGGGCTGCGTCGCACGAGACGGTCGAGAAGGGGGGCTAGCGACGCCAATGGGACAGGTCAGCGTCCGGATCAACGGATATTCCTACGTCTTCGCCTGCGAGGACGGGCAGGAAGGACATCTGCAGGCGATGGCCAGCTATGTCGACCGCCGCGTCGAGCGGATCAAGGGTCTCGGCCAGACCGGGGAAGCGCGGCTGCTGGCGCTGACCGCGATCCTCATGGCCGACGAGCTGCATGACCTGTCAGCCGACCGGATCCCGCCGGCAACCGCGGCGATGATCGAGGAGGCCGACGCGGCCCGTGCCCAGATGGAGTGGCGCGAGCGGCAGATGGCGACACTCGCCGACCGTGCGGAAGCCATTGCGGCGGCGCTCGAGCAGGACTAACTAATCAGGGCGGGGCTGCCCGGTTCGTCAGGCAATTCAACCCCTGGGCCGATAAGCACTTCCTAGGGAGCTGGCACTGTCATGGCTCTTGGCCATGTTATCCGGCGCCCACCTGCACTTGCGGGTTCCGGGAGGTCGACAGTCCAACGGCCATGGCGGCTCCGCACTTCCCCGCACCGCAAGGCGGTGACCCCTCCGTTTCCATGATCCTCCATTCCGATCCCGAGCCGGTGCGCAAGGCCAAGCGCGCCATGCGCGCCGTGATGCGCGCGCGCCGCGGCGGCGACGACGCCTCGCTGGTCGCCGCCCTGCTGCGCGCCCATCTCTGGCGGCGCGGCGAGCGGATCGGCGGCGTCTGGCCGCTGCCCGGCGAGCCCGACCTGCGTCCGTTGTGGCGGATGCTGCACGGGCGCGGCCACAGCGTGCTGCTGCCCGAGACCATGCCGCCCGGCGAGCCGCTGCGCTTCCGGCCGTGGAGCCCGGAGTGCGAGATGATCGACGGGCTGTTCGGCACCCAGCATCCGGCCGCCGACCCGGTGGACGCGGCGTGGGCGCCGGAGCTGATGTTCGTCCCGCTGCTCGCCTTCGATCGCGAGCTGTTCCGGCTGGGCTATGGCGGCGGCTATTACGACCGCACGCTGGCCGCCGTGCCCGGCGCGCGCACACTGGGCTACGGCTATGCCTGGCAGCAGGTCGAGGCGGTGCCGCGCGGACCGTTCGACCTGCCGCTGGACGAGGTGGTCACCGAGCACGGCCCCGTGGCGCACGAGAGGTAGAGTTGCGTATCCTGTTCCTCGGCGACGTGGTCGGTCGTGTCGGGCGCGAGCTGGTCGAAAGCCGGCTTCCCGTCCTGCGCGAGCAGCTCCGTCTGGATCTGGCGGTGGTCAACGGCGAGAATGCCAGCCACGGGTTCGGCCTGGCGCCGTCCATGGCCGACAGCCTGTTCGCGGCCGGTGCCGACGTGATCACGCTGGGCAACCATGCCTGGGACCGCAAGGAGATGGTCGGCCATATCGGCAGCGCGCCGCGCATCATCCGCCCGCTCAACTTCCCGCCCGGCACGCCCGGCTCGGGTTCGGTGCTCGTCACCCTGGCCGACGGACGCCGCGCGCTGGTGGTCAATGCCATGGGGCGGCTGTTCATGGAGCCGCTCGACGATCCGTTCCGGCTGACTGCCGAGCTGCTGAGCCGATATCGGCTGGGGGTGACGGTGGGGGCGATCGTGGTCGACATGCACGCCGAGGCGACCAGCGAGAAGGTGGCGTTCGGCCATTTCTTCGACGGCCGCGTGTCGCTGGTCATCGGCACCCACACCCACACGCCGACCGCCGACCAGCGCATCCTGCCGGGCGGCACCGCCTTCATGACCGATGCCGGCATGTGCGGCGACTATGACAGCGTGATCGGCATGGGCAAGGAAGCCGCCGTCGCCCGCTTCGTGCGCAAGCTGCCCGGCGAACGGCTCGGCCCGGCTGAGGGCGAGGCGACGCTGTCGGGCCTGTTCGTCGAGACCGACGACCGCACCGGGCTCGCGCTTCGCGCCGAGCCGCTGCGCCTGGGCGGCAGCCTCGCCCAGGCCATGCCGGCGCTCTAGCTATGCCGGCGCTCTAGCTATGCCGGTGCTCTAGCTATGCCGTCGCTCTAGCCAGGTCGGCGGTGCGGCCAGGCCGGTGCCCCAGCTAGGTCGGCGGTCCAGCCAGACCGATGCTCGAGCCGGACCGCCGGGTGGGCATGGCTGCCCTCGGCCTGATGCAGGTCGTTCCGGATGGACAACCGGGAGGCGGGATGCTGGTCTGGCGTTGATGCCCGGCCGCACCGCCTCCGCTGTCCTCATCCGCTGGATCGCCACCCGTCTGGGGAGGCAGGTTCGCGAGGGGCGCTGACCGACAGCACCGCGCATCCTTCCCGAAGCCCCGCCGGACGGCCGGGGCTTTCGCACGTCCGGCTCCGGCCTGCCTGGAGCCGCCTCGTTCATGACCGACTCTCTGCTGCCCTTCCTGGGTTTCGCGCTGGCCGCCTCGGCGACTCCGGGGCCGAACAACCTCCTGGCGCTGGCCACGGGTGCGGCCTGGGGCGCGCGTGCCTGCGTGCCGCTCAGTCTGGGCGTGGCGAGCGGGTTCGGGTTCATGGTGGCAATCATCGGCGTGGGACTGGCCAGCCCGCTCACCTCGCACCCCGAGGCCGCGACCGCCATCCGCTGGGCGGGAAGCCTCTGGCTGCTATGGCTGGCCTGGAAGATCGCCGCCGGCGGCGCGCCGGACGGGGCGCGGGCCGCCAAGCCGCACCCCGGCTTGCCGCGGGGCGGCCGGTCACGTCCGGTCGGGTTCTGGAGCGCTTTCGTTCTGCAATGGGTCAACCCCAAGGGCTGGGTCATGGCGGTCGCCACTGCGACCACCTATGCCGCCGGCGCCGCGCGCCCGGCCCTGCACGCGCTGCTGCTTGGCGCCCTGTTCGCGCTGATCGGCCTGCACACGATGGGCGCCTGGTCGGCGATGGGGGCCGGCACGGCGCGGCTGCTGACCTCGCCCCGGCGCTGGCGGGCGTTCAACATCACCATGGGCGCCCTGCTGGCCGCCTCCGTGCTGCCCGAACTGCTGTGACGCGCGGCCCCGGCCGGAGCCGTTCCGAGCGGCCCGCCTGGCCGGCCCCGCTCCGAGCGGCGGCTCACCGCATGGGGAGCGTTCCGTGCCGGCGAAGACGGTGCACTCGTCGTCCGGCGCGTCGGCTCCGGCCAGTTCGAGGGGGCTGCGGCCGTCCGGGCCGGGGCGCAGTGCCGACGCGTGGTTCTGGCAGACCTTGCGGGTGATGGTCCGGACCTGCACGGGAGCGTTGGGCACGCGCCAGACGCCCCTGCCGTCGGGGTGGTCGCTGAGCGCAGCCGCCCGCTCGATGGCGAGGTGCCGCCGCCGGCTGTGCCAGCGTCCGGCCGATCATGATGATCGCACCTTCGGGGCTGCCCGGCAGCGGCGCTCAGACTTTGTGGGGCGTGTTTTGGAAATACGCGCCTCGCCGGTCGGCCGGCAAAATCGCGGGATTGCCCATATCCCAGCCATCGCGGAGATCCGCGCCTGCGAGGCGCCCCGCGCCGTGGGGCCGATCAGCTCATAGGTTATCGCCCTCGTCGGTGCTGGCGAACCAGGTAATGACCGTGGTCGATCCCCGCAGGCAGGAGGCGGCGTAGAGCGGCGTGCCGGCCGCGGGCGCGTCCACCCGCCGTGGCAGCGATCCGTTCAGGGCGTCGCCGGCTGCCAGCCGCCCGCCATGCGCCGGAAGCGCGGGGTCGAGAAGGCGGCATGGAGGGGGAGGGCCGGGTCCCAGTCCGGGCGCCAGGCATCGCCCTGCAGCATGGCGACGGCGACGCCTGAGGGATGCACGCCGGCCCTGGCCAGCAGTTCGAGCCCGGCGCGGGCCGAACGGCCGGTGCTGATCACGTCATCGACCAGCAGCACGCGCCGCCCGGTGAGCCGCGGCAGCAGGCGGGGATCGAGCCAGATCCGACGCCCGGCGCCAGGAGAAGTCACGGAGGCGGTCGGCACCGACAGCGCCTCCTCGTACCAGAGCTTGCGCGTCGTCCCCGGCGCCACCCAGTTGGCGTGGCCGAGCGCGCGGGCAACGCCGGCGCCGACCGCGTGGCCCAGCGTGGGCAGTCCGACCACGATCTCCGCGCGCAGGCCAGCGACGTCGCGCGCGATCCAGGCGCAGAGCCGGTCCAGCACGGCGAACGAGGCCTGGTTGGCGATCAGCCCGGCAAGCCCGGTCTCGCCGAAATCGCGCATCGGCAGGCGCAGCACGGTGCCGTCGCGCATCGGCGCCAAGTAGTGTTCCTGCCACGGATCGGGGCGCGCGTGCGGCGCCGGCTCGAACGCCTGCCAGAACTCGTCCGCACCGGCGCCGCCTGCCACTAGCGGAAGGCCGGCTCGTCGAAGCCGCGCAGCTTGCGCGAGTGCAGCCGCTCGACGCCCTGCGCCCGCAGGCTGCGCATGGTCTCGATGCCGACATGCAGGTGCTGGCTGATCCGCTCGCGGTAGAAGGCGCGCGCCATGCCGCGCAGCTTGAGCTCGCCGTGCAGCGGCTTGTCGGACACGCAGAGCAGCGTGCCGTAGGGGACGCGGAAGCGGAAGCCGTTGGCGGCGATGGTGGCGCTTTCCATGTCCACCGCGATCGAGCGGCTCATGTTGATCTGGTTGAACAGGGTGGCGTAGCGCAGCTCCCAGTTCCGGTTGTCGGTGGTCATCACCGTGCCGGTGCGCAGCCGGGTCTTCAGTTCCGCGCCCTTGAGCCCGGTGATCTTGCTGGTCGCCTCCTGGAGTGCGACCTGCACCTCGGCGATCGGCGGCACCGGCACCCAGACCGGCAGGTCGTCGTCGAGCACGTGGTCGTCGCGCACATAGCCATGCGCCAGGACGTAGTCGCCGAGCCGCTGGGTGCGGCGCAGCCCGGCGCAATGGCCGAGCATCAGCCAGCAATGCGGCCGCAGCACGGCGACATGGTCGGTGATCGTCTTGGCGTTCGACGGGCCCACGCCGATATTGATCAGCGTGATGCCGTCGCCGTCGGCGCGCACCATGTGGTAGGCCGGCATCTGCGGGCTGCCCTCGGGCTCGACGAAGCCGGTATATTCGGAGCCCTCCTCCACCGCCTGCCGCCCCAGGGCGATGAAGGCATCGACATAGCGCTGGTAGTTGGTCAGCAGCACGAAGCGCTGGAACGCGCCGGGCTCGGTGCCGGTGTAGTGGTGCAGCCGGGCCAGCGAGTAGTCGACCCGTTCGGCGGTGAACAGCGACAGCGGCCGCGGCTGGCCCGGGCTGGGCCGCGTCTCGCAATTGGCGATCCGGTCGTCGGTGGTGGCCAGGTCGGGCAGGGTAAAGCGGCCGAGCAGCCGGCGCAGGTCGGACTCGGCGATGTCGGTGACACTCTCCTCGACCACGTAGGGCAGCGGGATGGCCCGGCGGGAGTGGCCGACCAGCACCGGCCGGCGATACTGGCCGAGCAGCAGCGTGATCTGCTCGTGCAGGTAGGCGCCGAACAGGTCGGGCCGGGTCAGGGTCGTGCCGTAGAAGCCCGGCTCGAGCAGCACGCCATAGGGCAGCGGCGCCTCATGGCTGGCCGCCTCGCGGCCGACCTCGATGGCGAGATACGGATAGACCGCCCCCTCCGCCGAGCCGCCCTCGCCCTGGCGGGCGAAGGCGGCGCGCAGCAGGGCGGCACTCTGCCCGTAGATCTCGGCGATGCGTGCGACCGCGGCGGCGGCATCGGTGAAGGGCTGGAAATCGCGCCCGACGCTGTCCTGGACGGCCTGTGCCATGGCTCGCCTCCTGCTGCGGTCCGGCTCTCTGCTAGCGCCGGATCAGGATGTAGTCGATGGTCAGGTCGACGTCGAAATGGTCGCCCGCCATGTCCGGCGGCACCGGCGGCAGGCGCGCGCCGCGGAACATGCCCTGCGTCGCGTCGTCGAGCGCCCAGGAGCCGGACGAGGAGACCAGCCGGATGCTGCGCACGTTGCCTTGCCGGTCGAGCTTGACCACCACGCGCGACGGCCCGTCCTCGCCACGCCTCGCCGCGTCCTCGGGGTAGTACATGTGGCGGCGGATCCAGTTGCTCAGCTCCGCCTCGTAATCGTCGCTGACGCCGCGGATGGTGGTGGTCGAGGCGTAGGGCGTGTTGAGCTGGCCGTTGCGCACCAGCGGCCCGATCGACAGGTTGATCGGCGCGCCGCCACCGCCCGGCCGGCCGGAGCGGGTGCGCGGGTGCGGCACGGCCTGCGAGAAGGACAGGTCCATCGGGTGGGCGAACGGCGAGGGCGCGTGGCGCGCTTGCGGCGCGGCGCGGGTACTCGGCTGCGGCACGGACGGAGGTTGCGGCTGTGGTTGCGGCAGTGGCAGCGGCTCGGGCAGGGCTGCCTCGGGCAGCGGCGGCGGTGGCGCAGGGAGCTCGGGTGCGGTCTCCGCCCTGGGCGGCGGCGGCGGCGGAAGCGGCGGCGGGGCCTGCCGGGGCGGGGCGGGCTGCTCGGCGGCATGGGTCGGCGGGTTGGGCGTGGTCGGGCCCACGCCGCCGGAACTGCCGCGATGGTCGAACAGCATCTCCACCGGCTGCGGTTCGGCCATCTGGCCGCCGGTATGTTCGCGCGCGAACAGCGCCGAGAGCAGGACCAGGGCCAGGAGATGGGCCAGTCCCGAGCCGGCGAGCCGGCCGCCGAGCCGGTCGCGCAGCCGACGCCTGCGGCTCATCGGCGCGCCCGGCGCCCGCAGCCGGGCGGGCGCCTCGGCGTGGGCGATGAAGCCCGTGCGCTCGGCGCGGGCAAGGGCCGGTGCTTCGCCCCGCTCCTCCGCGCGCGCAGCGCCGTGCGCCGGCCGTGTCGTCGTCTGCAGCAGCATGCCGTCCAGAATTTTTCCCCAACCACGCCGCCGGCGACCGCGCACACTCCGTCGCCGCAGGCATCCCTTCATGCCTGTTCGCGCGCGGCCCTGCCGGGAGCCGCGCGGGCGAGTGTGCCATCGCGGCGATTGCTTCGCCACCGGCGCTCTGCTCCGATACGTTCCGTGACGCAGCCCGATCCAAGCCGCACGCCTGACGCGACCAAGGCGGCCGGGTGCCGCACCCCGGCGGCGCGCGCCGTGCCGGCCAGCGGGCGTACGGAGAGGGGCCCGGCGGCCGGCGGGCATGCAGCCGGCGGCCGCGCGGCCAGCGGGGCTGGGGCCATGCGGCGCCACCTGGCCGCCGCCGATGCCGACCTCGCGGCCCTGATCGAGCGGGTCGGACGCTGCGGCCTGCGGGTCGACCGCTCGCGCGAGCCGTACGAGGCGCTGGTCCGGGCGATCGCCCACCAGCAGCTGCACGGTCGCGCCGCCGAGGCGATCCTGGGCCGCATGATCACCCTGCTGGCGCCGAAGCCTGGCCCGCTGATCCCGAAGCCCGGCCACCTGGACTCGGAGGGCCCTGCCGGGCCGCCTCCGCCCCCGGCCTCGCCCGACCGCGCCTTTCCGTCGCCCGCGCACTTGCTGGCCGCCGACCCCGCCGCCCTGCGCGCCTGCGGCTTCTCGATGAGCAAGATCGGGGCGATCCGCACGGTGGCGCAGGCCGCCCAGGCCGGGCTGGTGCCGAGCCGCGGGCGCGCCGCGCGCCTGGCCGACGAGGTGCTGATCGAGCGGCTCACCAGCCTGCGCGGCATCGGCCGCTGGACGGTGGAGATGCTGCTGATCTTCAGCCTCGGGCGGCCCGACATCATGCCGGTGGATGATTTCGGCGTGCGCGAGGGCTACCGGCGGATGAAGGGCCTCGATGCGCAGCCGCGGCCGCGCGAGCTTGCGCGCCTGTGCGCGCCCTGGAGCCCGTATCGCTCGGCGGCGGCCTGGTATCTCTGGCGCGGGGCGGAAACGCTGACCCCCTGAGCCGCCAGGGGATGGCGGCCGCGGTTCAATGGCGCTCGGCGAAATCCTCGAGCAGGGCCGCGAAGCGGGTCGGGTTCTCGACATGCAGCCAATGGCCGGCGCGCTCGATCATCTCGAGCCGGTGGCGGGGAAACAGGCGCTGCATGACCGCGTGGTGCTCGGGGCGGATGTAGGGCGAGCGGTCGCCGGCCAGGAACAGGGTCGGGCCGTCATAGGCATGGCCTTCGGGGATGTAGGGCCAGCCCTCGATATTGATCATGGAGCTGGCGATCTCGTCGAGCCCGATCTGCCAGCCAGGGTCGGCACCCAGCCGGATGTTCTGCAGCATGAGCTGGCGGACGTCGGCATTGGGGATCGCGTCGCTGAGCAGCGCGTCCGCCGCCGTGCGGTTGAGGTAGGCGGGGAAGCGGATGCGCAGCATCTCCTGGGCCAGTTCGCCGCTGCCATGGCCGGTGATCGCCGGCGGGATGTCGGCGACCAGCAGGCTGTGGACCGCTTCCGGACGGGTGAGGGCCAGCGTCATCGCCGCCTTGCCGCCCATGGAATGGCCGACCAGGGTGGCCGGCAGCGCGTCATGCTCGGCCAGCGTCTCCATCAGGTCGAACGCCATGGACGTGTAGTCCATCTCGCCGTGCGGGCTTTCGCCATGGTTGCGCAGGTCGATCGCCAGCGTGCGCCGCTGGCCGGCCAGACGGCGCTGGAAGAAGCCCAGGTTGCGCGCCCGGCCGAACAGGCCGTGCAGCAGGACGATCGGCGGCCGGTGCGAGGCGGCCTGCTGTTCGGGTCCGCGCGGCACGACGTGCAGCCTCACGTGCGAGATCCCACGGCGGTGCATCCTTCCTGTCGGGGAGCTTGGGTCGGGCGACTGCATAAAGCAGCTTGGCCGCCTTTGACAGGCGGGCGCCGCGACGCGCGGCCACGCGGCCCTCGAGCGCAACCCCGGGTGCGCGGCGCCGGGCGTGGCCTGGCACCCCGCCGCGGTCACGGCACGGTGAGCATGATCTTCCCGGAGTGGCTGCCGTCTTCCATCAGCGTGTGCGCCGCGGCGACGTCGGCCATGGCGAAGGTGGCGTGGATGAGCGGCTTGCAGATGCCTGATTCGAGCAGCGGCCAGACATGGCTGAGCAGGGCCGAGGCGATCTCGCCCTTGAAGGCGGCGCTGCGCGGCCGCATCGTCGAGCCGGTGATGGTCAGCCGGCGGCGCATGATATCGACCAGGTCGACCGACTCCGCCCGGCCGCCGCCCTGGGCTGCGATCATCAGCAGCCGGCCGCTTTCGGCCAGGCTCTGCAGGTTGCGGCTGAAATAGGCCGCGCCGATGATGTCGAGGATGGCGTTCACGCCGCGCCCGCCGGTCAGTTCGCGGATGCGGGCGGCGAAATCCTCGCTCTTGTAGTTGATCGCCGCCTCGGCACCGAGCGACAGGCAGGTGGCGCATTTGGCGTCGGTGCCGGCGGTGGCGTAGGGGATGGCGCCCATGCCGCGGGCAAGCTGGATCGCAGCCGTGCCGATGCCGCTGCTGCCGCCATGGATGAGCACCGTCTCGCCGGCCGACAGGCGGCCGATGCGGAACAGGTTGGCCCAGACGGTGAAGTAGGTCTCCGGCAGCGAGGCGGACTGCACGGCATCGAAGCCGGCCGGCCAGGGCAGGCACTGGCTGAGCGGTGCCGTGCAGTATTCGGCATAGCCGCCGCCATTGACCAGCGCGCAGGCCTTGTCGCCCACCGAGAAGCGGCAATCGTTGGCGCGCAGCTCGACGATCTCGCCGGCCACCTCCAGCCCGAGCACCGGACTGGCCCCGGGCGGCGGCGGATACACGCCGCGCCGCTGCATGATGTCGGGCCGGTTGACGCCGGCCGCCATCACCCGGATCAGTGCCTCGCCGTCGCGCGGCTTCGGGATCGGCGCGTCGGCGAGGCGCATCACCTCCGGCCCGCCATCGCCACTGCGCTCGACGTAACGCATCGTTCCGGGCTCGGTCATAGCTGCCTCATCTTGTGGCACGCGTGTCACCGTTCGGAGGCCACTGCCCCGGGCCACGGCCCGGTCGTCCACCTCGCGGCGGACCAGGGCAGGCCAAGCCTGGACTAGCGGCATGTCCGGCAGCTCGGGCGCTCGGGCCCCTGCAACCCCTTTCGCCGGCTCCGGTTGATTAGATCACCGGAAGCCGGATTAAATTACCATGCAAAGTTTTCGTGACTCCCCCTGGCCTCGCCGCGGTGCAGACATGCTGGGCCCCAGCGACGTGCCGCACCCGCCGCCGCGGCCGCCCGACGACGAGGATGAGGACGACCCGGACCAGCCGGCCCCACTCGGCGAGCCGCCGCCGCCCATCCCGGTGCCCCCCGGGCGCAAGCCTCCGCCGCTGCATGTCGCGCGTGGCTAGCGGCCCGGCGGTGGCCCGGCCGTTCGGGAACTGACCGCGCCGAGGCTCAGAGTGCAGCCGGGGCGCCACACTGTGCAGCTATTGCCACCTGCGCGGCGCGGGGCGGCACAGTCCAGTTGATCCTGCCGGTGGCACGCTTCAGAAACGGTTCAGGCGGCGACCGGACGGGCGTTCCGGCGCCTTGCCGGGAGAGAGGGTTCTTGGCGCTCATGCCGGGCATGTTGGGCATCCGCTTGCGCCGCGCGGCGCGTCATGCCGGCGTCGCCGGGGCCGCGCCCGGCGGTCGCGACACGCGGCGGCCAACCTGGAACGCGCCCTATGCGGCGCTGCGCAAGCGCACGGCGCCGGTGCAGCGCTGGGTGCTGCACGCGCCGCAGACCCTGCGCGCGCTGGTCCGTGCCGACGAGATCTGGCTCGCCATGCTGGCCGCCGCCGTGGGTGCGCTGGCCGGCCTGCTGGTGGTGGTGATCAACAACGTAACCCTCGCCAGCCACCGCACGCTGTTCGCGCTGAGCAACGACGGCAGGCTGTCGGGCCTGGCGCGTCTTGAGCCGTCGCGCGCCGTGCTGGTCCCTACGCTGGGCGGGCTGGTGCTCGGCATTCTCGGCCTCGTCCTGTCGCGTTTCGTCTCGGGCCGGCCGGTCGACCCGATCGAAGCCAACGCGCTGCATGGCGGACGCATGTCGGTGCGCGACAGCGTGATCGTCGTCGTCCAGACCCTGATCTCCAACGGTGCCGGCGCGTCCATCGGACTGGAAGCGGGCTATACCCAGATCGGCTCGGCGATGGGGTCCTGGCTCGGCCGGGCGTTCCGGGTGCGCCGCGGCGACCTGCGTGTGCTGGTCGGTTGCGGGGCGGCGGGTGCCATCGGTGCGGCCTTCGACGCCCCGCTGGCCGGCGCCTTCTACGCCTTCGAGCTGGTGATCGGCACCTATTCGCTGGCCAACCTCGCCCCCGTCACCCTGGCCTCGATCTCGGCGATCATCGTCACCCACGCGCTGAACGGGGCTGCGCCCTCCATCGACCTGCCGATGCCGTCGGCCCTGACCTGGCGCGACTACGTGCCGATCCTGCTGCTCGGCATCGTCAGTGCGCTGGTCGGGATCGCCATCATGCGCATGGTGACCCTGACCGAGGCGGCGTTCCGCCGTTCGCGGGTCCCCGGCTGGTCGCGGCCGGCGATCGGCGGCGTGTTCGTCGGATGCCTCGCCCTGGTCAGCCCGGCCGTGCTGTCCTCGGGCCACGCCGCGCTGCGCATCGGGCTCGAGGGGCTGTTCCCGCTACGCCACGCGGCGCTGCTGCTGCTGCTGAAGGCGCTCGCCTCGTCCGTGTCGATCGGCTCGGGCTTCCGCGGCGGGCTGTTCTTCGCCTCGCTGTTCCTCGGCGTGCTGACCGGCACGGTCTGTGGCGACCTGCTCAGCCTGATCGAGGCGCAGTCGCTGCCGCCGGTGACCTGCGCGCTGATCTGCATGAGCGCGCTGGCGGTGGCGGTGGTCGGCGGGCCGCTGACCATGGTGTTCCTGGCCCTCGAATCGACCGGCAACCTGCCGCTGACGGTGGCCGTGCTGGTCGCCTCCGTGGTGTCCTCGCTCACCGTGCGCCGCACCTTCGGCTATTCGTTCGCCACCTGGCGCTTCCACCTGCGCGGCGAGAGCATACGCAGCGCGCTCGATGTCGGCTGGATCCGCAATCTCACCGTGGGCAGGATGATGCGCCGCGAGGTGCGCACGATCCGCATCGACACCTCGCTCGCGTCCCTGCGGCGCGACTATCCACTTGGCTCGGCGACGCGGATCGTGGTGGTGGACGAACGCGGGCGCTATGCGGGCATCGTGCAGGTGCCGGAGCTGCACGCGGCACCGCGCGAGGTGAGCCGGCTGGCCGAGCTGCTGCATGACAGCGACGCCGTGCTGCTGCCGCAGATGAACGTCAAGGAGGCGATCGCCCGCTTCGAGCAGGCGGAAAGCGACGCGCTGGTGGTGGTCGATGATCCCCAGGCACGGCAGGTGATCGGCGTGCTGACCGAGCCGCACGCCCTGCGACGCTACAGCGAGGAACTCGACCGCAGCCGGCGCGACCTGTCGGGCGAGTGAAGCCAACCGGCGCCCGTGCGGGGCGCCGGGGTGCCGGACCTCAGACCGAGTAGTACATCTCGAACTCGACCGGGTGGGGGGTGTGCTCGAAGCGGTAGACTTCCTTCCACTTCAGCTCGACATAGCTCTCGATCTGGTCGCGCGAGAACACGCCGCCCTGCAGCAGGAAGTCGTGGTCGGCCTCGATCGCGCCGAGCGCCTCGCGCAGCGAGCCGCAGACGGTCGGGATGTTCTTGAGCTCCTCGGGCGGCAGCTCGTAGAGGTCCTTGTCCATCGCCTCGCCGGGATGGATCTTGTTCTTGATGCCGTCGAGCCCGGCCATCAGCATGGCGGCGAAGGCGAGGTACGGGTTGGCGGTCGGGTCGGGGAAGCGCACCTCGACCCGCTTGGCCTTGGGGCTCGTCGCGTACGGGATGCGGCACGAGGCGGAGCGATTGCGCGCCGAATAGGCAAGCAGCACCGGCGCCTCGAAGCCCGGGATCAGGCGCTTGTAGGAGTTGGTCGAGGGGTTGGTGAAGGCGTTGAGCGCCTTGGCGTGCTTGATGATGCCGCCGATATAGTACAGCGCCGCCTCGGACAGGTCGGCATAGCCGTTGCCGCCGAACACGGGCTTGCCGTCCTTCCAGATCGACTGGTGGACGTGCATGCCCGAGCCGTTGTCGCCATAGACCGGCTTGGGCATGAAGGTCGCCGTCTTGCCGTAGGAATGGGCGACGTTGTGGATGCAGTATTTATAGATCTGCATCTGGTCGGCCATCTTGGTCATCGGACCGAACTTGGTGCCGAGCTCGTGCTGGCTTTGCGCCACCTCGTGGTGGTGCTTCTCGATCACCAGGCCCATCTCGCCCATGGTGGAGAGCATCTCGGCGCGCAGGTCGTTCTCGCTGTCGACCGGCGGGACGGGGAAGTAGCCGCCCTTCACCGTCGGACGGTGGCCCATGTTGCCCTCGGGATAGTCGCGCAGGGAGGCGCCCGGGCCCTCGACGCTGTCGAGCTGGTAGGAGCTGTAGTTGGGCCCGACACCGAACTTCACGCTGTCGAACACGAAGAACTCGGCCTCGGGGCCGAAGAAGGCGGTGTCGCCGATCCCGGTCGATTTCAGGTACTGCTCGGCGAGCTTGGCGGTGCCGCGCGGGTCGCGCGTGTAGAGCTGGCCGGTCGAGGGCTCATGGATGTCGCAGAACAGGATGAGCTGCGGCTTGGCGGCGAACGGGTCCATGACCGCGGTGTCGGGGTCCGGCATCAGGATCATGTCGCTCTCGTTGATCGCCTTCCAGCCGGCGATCGACGAGCCGTCGAACATGATGCCGTCGCGGAACACGTCCTCCTCGATGGTCGAGACATGCTGCGTGGTGTGCTGCCACTTGCCGCGCGGGTCGGTGAAGCGCAGGTCGACATATTCGACGGAATGCTCCTGCAGCATCTCCATCACCTTGCCGATCTTCTCGGACGACGGACCGGAGGATTGCGGCACTGGAGCCGGCGCCGGGGCTTTCTTCGCCATGCGGAACTACCTGTTCGTTTGGGACGGCTGCACCATGCAGCCGCTTTGGCTGGTGGGGTCGACGAAGCACAGCAATCAGCGTGCCACGCCGGGCTTGAGTCGTACGCCACAGCGCGCCCGCCGGACCTCGTGCCAGGCGCCGGGCGCGGGGCGGGAGGATGGAACGGGCGCGGGCGGGCGGGAAGGCCACACAGGCGTCAGACGGCGTCCTCGCCGCGTTCGCCGGTGCGTATGCGGACCACCTCGTCGAGGGTGCTCACGAAGATCTTTCCGTCACCGATCCGGCCGGTGCGTGCGGCGTCGGTGATCGCCTCGACCGCGCGTTCGGCGATCGAATCCTCGCAGACCACCTCGATCTTCACCTTGGGCAGGAAATCGACGACGTATTCGGCGCCGCGATAGAGCTCGGTATGGCCCTTCTGGCGGCCGAACCCCTTCGCCTCGACGACGGTGATCCCCTGCAGGCCGATCTCCTGCAACGCTTCCTTCACCTCGTCGAGCTTGAACGGCTTGATGATCGCTTCAATCTTCTTCATTGGCCGCCGGTCGCCCGGCTCCCTCCCTGGAGGCTGACACGGGCCGCACTCCGTCGGCCTCGGCTGACTTCAGGCCTGCTGGCCGCCGCGTGACCCGTGAGCGTTATTGTTTTGTTTTTGCTGGCATCGACCGTTCTGGCGCCCACGCTCCGCTCGAACTCCCGTCCCGATTCGCTGGGTAAGACCAGCCGATGGAAACACCAGCCTGATGGGCCGGCCGTGACCCGGCGGCGCGCGCACGGACTCTCGCACGCGGTGGCGAACTCGGCAATCGCATCCCATACTTCGCAGACGCACTCCTGATGCCGCGACCCGCCCGGCGGGCCTCGCGACGAGCAAGCCGGACGACCATGAAACCAGCCAACGCCCTCCTTTCCGCGCTGCCCACCACCATCTTCACGGTGATGTCGGCGCTCGCCACCGAGCATGACGCGATCAATCTCGGCCAGGGATTCCCCGACACGGAGGGGCCGCGCGACATCGTCCAGGCCGCCGCCGACGCGCTGCTCGACAACCGCAACCAGTATGCGCCTCTCGCCGGCCTGCCCGAACTGCGCCGGGCGGTGGCAGATGCCAACGCGCGCTTCTACGGCATCGCGTGCGACCCGATGAGCGAGGTCGTGGTCACCTCGGGCGCCACGGAGGCGATCACCGCCTCGCTCGCCGCCCTGCTCGATCCGGGCGACGAGGTGGTGCTGATCGAGCCGCTCTACGACACCTACGCGCCGGCGGTGCGGCTGCTGGGCGGCGTTCCCCGTCTGGTCCGCCTCGAGCCGCCGGACTGGCACCTGCCGCGCCAGGCACTCGCCGCCGCTTTCGGACCGCGCACCAAGGCGATCCTGCTCAACACGCCGATGAACCCGACCGGCAAGGTGTTCTCCCGTGAGGAGCTGGGCGCGATCGCCGACCTGCTGGTCCAGCACGACGCCTACGCGATCTGCGACGAGGTCTACGAACACCTCGTCTTCGCCCCCGCCCGGCACGTGCCGCTGATGACCCTGCCGGGCCTGCGCGAGCGCTGCGTGCGGATCGGCAGTGCCGGCAAGAGCTTCTCGCTCACCGGCTGGAAGGTGGGCTACGTCACCGCGCCGGCGCCGCTCGCCGCCGTGATCGGCCGCGCCCACCAGAACCTCACCTTCGCCACCCCGCCCAACCTGCAGCGCGCCGTGGCCCTCGGGCTGGCCCGCGACGGAGCCTATTTCGACGCGCTGTCGGCCTCGCTCGCTGGCCGGCGCGACCTGCTGGGCGAGGGCCTGCGCGCGCTCGGCTTCGACGTGCTGCCGAGCAGCGGCAGCTATTTCCTGATCGCCGATTTCGCTGGCCTCCGGCCCGGGGTGGACGCCCACCGGTTCTGCCGCGCCATCACCGCCGAGGCGCGGGTCGCGGCCATCCCGCTGCCGGCCTTCTACGAGGATCCGGACCCGCCCTCGACGCTGGTGCGCTTCGCCTTCTGCAAGCAGGAGGCGGTGCTGGCGGAGGCGCTTTCCAGGTTGCGCCGCTATCTCGCGCCACCCGCCGCCGCCACCGCGGCGGCCGATTGACGCGACCGCGTCCTTCCCTTAGGACCGGCGCCCTGTGGCGGACGTAGCTCAGCTGGTAGAGCGCCAGGTTGTGGTCTTGGATGTCGCGGGTTCGAGCCCCGTCGTTCGCCCCAGCATTCCCTTGAGGCATGTGCGTGGTCGGTCGTGCCGGTCGCCGGGCTGATCCTGGCCGGCGGCCTCGGCACGCGCCTGGGCGGCGTGGACAAGCCGCTGCTGCGCCTCGGCGCGACCACCCTGATCGAGCATCTCCTCGCCCGTCTGCGCCCGCAGCTCGGCGCCGTGGCGATCAGCGCCAACGGCGATCCGGCCCGCTACCGCCGGTTCGGCCTGCCGGTGCTGCCCGACCAAGCGCCCGGGCTCGGCCCGCTCGGCGGCATCGCCGCCGGCCTGGCCTGGGCGGACGGGCAGGGGGCGGAGTGGCTGCTGAGCGTGCCGGGCGACACCCCGTTCGTGCCGCCGGACCTGCTCGCCCGCCTGTCCCCGCCGCCCGCGGTCGCCGCCTCGGCCGGGCGGGTCCACCATGCGGTCGCGGTCTGGCCGGTCGCGGCACGGGCAGCCCTCGAGCAACGGCTCGCGTCAGGTGGAGAGCGCTCGATCTCCGGCTTCGCCCGCACGGTGGGGATGCGCATCGTCACCTTCGAGGCGGGACCGCGCGATCCGTTCTTCAACGTCAACACGCCGCAGGATCTGGCGGAGGCCCGAGGCGCGGGCTGAAGGGAGCGTTCTTCTTTTTCGGGAAGAACCCTGTTCGACAGGACCCGGAAGGGTGGCACCCGCCCAGGTCCAAACGAACAGAAGTTCTCTGGTTCTCGCTTTCAAGAAAGAACGACTCTCCCGCCGGGCCGCGCCGCCGCACGCATCGCCGCCAGGCCCTGGCGCAGCGGCACCGGACTGATCCCGAGCAGGTGGCGCATCGGGCCGATATCGAACGCCTTGTCCTCGCACAGGCGCCGCACCTCTTCGGGGCCGATCGGCGGCAGGCCGGGCAGGAGCGGGCCGGGCAGGGCTTGGCTGAGGCGCGCAGCCGCGGCGAGGGCGCCGGCCGGCACGGGCAGCACCCGGCGCGGGCGCAGGCCGAAGGCGCGGGCCACGGCGGCGGCGAACTCGCGGTAGGTGATCGCCTCGGGCCCGGCGATCACCAGGCTGTGCGGTCCGTCCCAGGCGACCTCCAGGCTGGCCAGCACCGCGCGCGTGACATCGTCCTGGTAGATCGGCTGCACCAGGCTGCGCCCGCCGCCCGGCAGCGGCAGGACGGGCAGGCGGCGCAGCCAGGCGGCAAGCCGGCGGACGTTGTTCTCGCCCTCGGCGCCGTAGATCATCGTCGGATGCAGGATGACGCCGCTGCGCCCCGAGGCGAGCAGGGCGCGCTCGCCGTCCAGCACGCCCAGCGCATGACGGTCGGGCCAGCGGGTGAATTTGCGCGTGCTGCCGAGCAGCACGAGCCGTGCCTCCGCCGGGGCGGCGGCGAGCAGGGCCGGGGCATGGCGGGCATGCGCGGTGCTGACGATGAGCCGCGCATCTGCCAGGGCGGCGGCCAGGGCGCCGCTCGGCGTGCCGGCCGGTCCAGGCCCGGTGGTTGCTGCTCCCGCCAGCAGGCCGCCCTGCGCGTCACCTTCCAGGTCGGCGATCCGCGCAGTGCCGGGGAGCCCCAGGGCCTCCCAACGCGCGCGGGCGCGAACGATCGGCACGTAGTCCCGCCCGGCGGCAGCAAGCGCGCGGCACAGCGCGGCGCCGGAGCGGCCGGAGGCGCCGACCACGTGCACCGGCCCGCCCTCGCCACTGCTCCGGTATCCGGTTACCGTCATGGAAATTGCTGCCCGGGTGGGCGATGTTGCCAAGCACTTGACGCGAGGCGCACAGGCGGGGATAAGGCGCGCCGTTCTGATATGACCTGCTCACGGAAGCGATTGCCCATGAAGACCACCCTTTCGCTGAAGCCTGCGGAGGTGACGAAAGGCTGGATCCTGATCGACGCCGATGGCCTCGTTCTCGGCCGCCTCGCCGCCCTGATTGCCAACCGGCTGCGCGGCAAGCACAAGCCGACCTTCACGCCGCATGTGGATTGCGGCGACAACGTCGTGGTCGTCAATGCCGAGAAGGTGCGGCTGACCGGCAACAAGGCCGGGCAGAAGCTGTTCCACTATCACACCGGCTTCGCGGGCGGGATCAAGGAGCGCTCGATCGCCCAGCGGCTCGGCGGCAAGAACCCCGGCCACGTGATCAGCAAGGCCGTCGAGCGGATGATCACCCGCGGGCCGCTGCAGCGTGCGCAGATGAAGCACCTCTTCGTTTATGGTGGCCCCGAGCACCCGCATGCTGGCCAGCAGCCGCAATCGCTCGATGTGGCGGCGCTGAACCGCAAGAACTCCGTCCACAACCGCAAGGGCAGCGCCACCGAGGCCCGCCCGACCGAGACCGCTGGGGCCTGAGCATGTCCGAAACCAACACCACCCGCACCGGCACGCTGGCCGACCTGCGCGACCTCGCCGCGAGCGGCGCCATCGCCGGTGCCGAGCCGGAAGCCGCGGTCCGCGAGCCCAAGCGCGACGCGCTCGGCCGCTCCTACGCGACGGGGCGTCGCAAGAATGCCGTCGCCCGCGTCTGGATCCGCCCGGGGCGCGGCGACATCAGCGTCAACGGCAAGAAGGTCGGCCAGTATTTCGCCCGGCCCGTGCTGCGCATGCTGATCACCCAGCCGTTCCTGGTCGCCGACCGCTACAACCAGTTCGACGTCTATTGCACGGTGACCGGCGGCGGCCTGTCCGGGCAGGCGGGCGCGCTGCGCCACGGCATCAGCCGCGCGCTCACCCACTACGAGCCGGGGCTGCGCGGCATCCTCAAGGTGGCCGGCTTCCTCACCCGCGACCCGCGCGTGGTCGAGCGCAAGAAGTACGGCCGCATGAAGGCCCGCCGCTCCTTCCAGTTCTCCAAGCGCTGAACGCGTCCGGCGCAACCGATCAGGCAGGGCGGGATCCTCGCGGGTCCCGCCCTTTTTCGTCGCAGGCCGGCCGGGCCGCAGCTAGGCAGGAGGGCAGGCAGGAAGCAGGGTAGCAGGGCGGGGAGAGGGGGAGACAGCGATGCCGGGCATCTTCATCGACGGCGAGGCCGGCACCACGGGCCTCGGCATACGCGAGCGTCTCGCTGGCCTGCCGGTGGAGCGGCTGGCCATAGCACCCGGCCGCCGCCGCGACCGCGAGGCGCGCCTGGCCATGATGCGCGAGGCCGATCTGGTCGTGCTCTGCCTGCCCGACGACGCCTCGCGCGAGGCGGCCGAGCTGGCCGCCAGCCTCGACCGGCCGCCGCGCCTGCTCGACGCGTCGAGCGCCTTCCGCACCGACCCGGACTGGGTCTACGGCTTCCCCGAACTCGCCCCCGGCCAGGCCCGCGCCGTGGCGCGGGCGCGCTACGTCTCCAACCCCGGCTGCTACGCAAGCGGCGCCATCGCCCTGCTGCGTCCGCTGATCGAGGCCGGGCTGCTGCCGGGCGAGCACCCGCTGACCATCAATGCGGTGTCGGGCTATTCCGGCGGCGGTCGCGCCATGATCGAGGCGCATGAGCGCGAGCACGGTCCCGCCTTCCAGCTCTACGCGCTGGGGCTCGAGCACAAGCACGTCCCGGAGATCATCGCCCAGACCGGCCTGCGCCGGCGCCCGGTCTTCGTGCCCTCGGTGGGCCATTTCCCGCGCGGCATGATCGTCTCGATCCCGCTGCATCTCGACACGCTGCCGGGCAGCGTGACCGCCGCTGCCCTGGAGGACTGCCTGCGCGCCCGCTACGGCGCCCCGGGCGCCGCCACGGGCCACGTGCGTGTCGCAGCCCCCGAGGCAGCAATGGTCGGTGAGGCCCTGGCGGGCAGCGACGAGATGGAGCTTTCGGTCCATTCCAGCCCGCGCTACCCGCACGCGCTGCTCACCGCCCGGCTCGACAATCTCGGCAAGGGGGCTTCGGGTGCCGCCATCCAGAACATCCGGCTGATGCTCGGCCTGGACGGTGCCGGGCAGGAGGGGAACGGATCGGGCGGCGGCAGGTCAGGCGGCGGCAGGTCAGGCGGGGATGGGCAGGACGGGGAGGAGCCCGCCGCTAGGCGGACGGCGCCATAGCGGCCGATCACGCGAGCCCCGACGCTGCCAGCAGCAACGCCAGCAGCAACGGCAACCTGGAGCCCGGTTCGAGCGCCGCGCCCGCGCCCGCCGGCGTCGAGGCCGCGGCGGGCTGGCGGGCGCTGCTCAGCCGGCGCCACGCGCCGGCGCTGCTCACCCTCTGCCTGGGCGTCGGCCTGTTCTCGTTCAACGAGTTCCTGGTCGGTACCGCGCTGCCCTCGGCGGTGCGCGACACCGGCGGTGCGGCGCTGATGGGCTGGGCGGTCACCGTCTACCTGGTCCCCGGCATCGTCAGCGGCAGCCTCGCCGCCGCCCTCAAGCAGCGCCTGGGTGCGCGGCTCGTGCTGCTGCTCTGCGGCCTGATGTTCCTTGCCGGCACGCTGGTGGCGGCGGGTGCGCCGTCGATGCCGGTGATCCTGCTGGGCCGGGCCATGCAGGGGGCGGGTGACGGGGCGATCGCGGCCCTGTGCTACGCGCTGGTCCCGGCTTTGTTTCCGCCCGGCCTGATCGCCCGGGTGTTCGGCGTCGAGGCGATGGTCTGGGCGGCCTCCGCCTTCGGCGCGCCGCTGGCCTCGGGCTGGCTCACCGAGCTCGTGTCCTGGCGGGCGGCGTTCCTGGCCAACCTGCCGATGATCGCGGGCTTCCTGCTGCTGATCGGGCGCGTCGCACCGCGCGGCGGCGGCGAGGGTCCGGCACCCGTGCCGCTCGCGCGCCTGTCGATGCTTGCCGCCGGTATCATGCTGGTCGCGGTGACCGACATACTGGGCGGGGTCGGGGCGCGGCTCGCCCTGCTGGTCGCAGCCGGGCTGCTGCTGGCCGGCACGGTGCTGGCCGATCGCCGCCACGCCGACCCCTTGTTCCCGCGCGACATGCTCCGCCTCGGCACGAAGCTCGGCACCTGCTTCTGGATCGTGCTGCTGATGCCGCTCGGCCAGGCGGTGGTGGGTGTCTATCTGGCGCTCGGCCTGCAGCGCGTCTGGCATCTCGGCCCCGGCTGGGCCGGCTCGCTGGTCACGGTGATGTCGCTGTCGTGGAGTGCCGCCGGGCTCGCGGTGGCCGGCACCCGGCGCGCGCGCCTGTCCCTCGCCCGGTTCGGCCCGGCGATGAACGCGGCCGGCCTGCTCTGCCTATGCCTCGCCTTCTCCACCCATCTCCTGGCCCTCGTGCCGGCCGGGCAGTTGCTGATCGGAACCGGGTTCGGCCTGTGCTGGGCCTGGTTGAGCGAGGCGGTGATCGAGGCCGCACCACCCGGCGAGCGCGACCGGGCCTCGGCGATGCTGCCCACGGTGCAGTCGGCGGGCTACGCGATCGGTGCGGCCGTGGCGGGTCTGGTGGGCAATGTCGCCGGCCTGCCGCACCTGCTGGAGGCAGGCGCCCCGGTGGCCGGGCCGATGATCCGGGTGTTCGCCGCCGGCGCCTTGCTTGCGACCGGCGCGGTGCTGGTCCGGCTGCGGATCTGAACGGCGCGCACCGGCTCCGCCGTCGCGGTCGGATCCTGTCCCGGGCAGACCCCGGCCGCGACCCGGGGGCGCGGAGGGTTGCGGATCTCGCTCGACAGGGGCGGAGCGTCCAGCTGGGCGCCCAGCGGGGCGCCCAGCGGGGCGCCAGGCGCGCACCGGTTTGTAGAAGCCGCGCAACCCTGCTGAAATCGGCGGGTTGGGTTCGGGCGGCCTGCGTGTCCGGGACACGACCGCTCGGTGCAGTATGAGGAGCCGGCTTTTGGGCAAGATCCGCGTCGCGATTGCAGGGGTGGGCAATTGCGCCTCGTCCCTGATCCAGGGGATTCACTTCTACCGCGACATCAGTTCCAACGAACCCGTGCCCGGATTGATGCATGTGGATGTCGGCGGCTACCGGCCCGGTGACATCGAGGTCGTGGCGGCCTTCGACGTGGCCGACGGCAAGGTCGGCCGCGACGTCGCCGACGCCCTGCTCGCCGAGCCGAACAACACGCAGGTGTTCGCCGAGGTGCCGAGGAGCGGGGTGGTCGTGCAGCGCGGGCCGACCCTGGACGGGCTCGGCAAATACCTGCGCGAGATGATCGACGAGAGCGAGGCCGCACCCGTCGATGTCGCCTCCGTGCTGCGCGACAGCCGCGCGGACGTCCTGATCTCCTACCTCCCGGTGGGCTCCGAGCAGGCCACGCGGTGGTATGCCGAGCAGTCGCTCGCCGCCGGCTGCGCGTTCGTCAACTGCATCCCGGTGTTCATCGCCTCGGACCCGGAATGGCGTGGCCGCTTCGAGGCGCGCGGGCTGCCGCTGATCGGCGACGACATCAAGTCGCAGCTCGGGGCCACGATCCTGCACCGCACGATCGTCAACCTGTTCCGCGAGCGCGGCGTGCGGGTCGACCGCACCTACCAGCTTAATTTCGGCGGCAACACGGACTTCGCCAACATGCTGGAGCGTTCCAGGCTCGAATCGAAGAAGATCTCCAAGACCCGCGCGGTGACCAGCCAGCTCGGCCAGGAGCTGGAGGCGGGCAACGTGCATGTCGGGCCCAGCGACCACGTGCCGTGGCTCACCGACCGCAAATGGGCGCACATCCGTGTCGAGGGCACGACCTTCGGCAACATGCCGCTCAACTGCGAGATGAAGCTGGAGGTCTGGGACTCGCCCAACTCGGCCGGCGTGGTGATCGACGCGCTGCGCTGCGCCAAGCTCGCCCTCGACCGCGGCATCGGCGGGGCGCTGGTCGGACCGTCGAGCTATTTCATGAAGAGCCCGCCCGAGCAGTTCACCGACCACGAGGCGGGCGAGCGGACCGAGGCGTTCATCCGCGGCTGAGCTCATCCGGGGGCGGCGCCATGACGGTCTTCAACCTGGTCCGGCACGGTGCCTACCACCTCGTCGGCCACGGGCTCGGCGGTCGTGCGCCGCACGCCCTGAGCGAGGAGGGGCTGGCCCAGGCCGCACGGGTGGCGCTGGCACTCGGCGAGCGTCCGGTCGCCGCCCTGCTGTCCAGCCCGGTGCGACGGGCCTGGGAGACGGCCTCGGTGATCGGCGACCGGCTCGGGCTCGCGGTCGCCGACGCGCCGGAATTCACCGAGATCGATTTCGCCGGCTGGACCGGGCTGAGCTTCGCCGCCCTGGAGGCTCAGCCGGCCTGGCGCGCCTGGAACCGCTTCCGCAGCACGGCGGCGGTGCCGGGTGGCGAGACCATGCTGGCCGTGCAGGCACGCGCGATGGCCGGGCTGCGCCGCCTCGCCGCCGCCTGGCCGGACGGGGAGGTGGTGGTGGTCAGCCATGCCGACGTCATCAAGGCGGTCCTGGCCCATGTGCTGGGCGCGCCGCTCGACCTGCTGCACAGGATCGAGGTCGCGCCTGCCTCCACCAGCCGGCTGGCCGTCGCCGAGGAGGATGCCGTGGTGCTGGGCATCAACCTGCCTGCCTGAGTGTGGCCGCGATCCGGGCCAGGGGCAGGGTCCAGTCGCCGGGTGCGGCCTGGCGGAACAGCCGCGCTGCCGGATACCAGGGACAGGTGGGGCCCTCCGTCCAGCGCCAGTCGGCCTGGTGCTTGAGCAGCAGCCAGACCGGGCGGCCCAGCCCGCCCGCGAGGTGGGCGACCATCGTGTCGACCGTGATGACCAGGTCCAGGCCGGCGATCAGCGACGCGGTGGCGCTGATCTCCGCCGGGCACCCCCCGGGGTTGACCGCGCCGGGGAACGGGTTCGCCGGGGCGGGCTGCAGGAGCACGACCGGGCGCCCGGCGATTGCAGGGGCGAGGGCTGCGGCGAGCAGCGCCGGCGGCACCGAGCGTCCGGGGTCCCAGCCGCCCGCCTGGCAGCACAGCCCGACCGCGCCGCGCGGCAGGCTGGCCGGGCTCGCGTGCAGATAGGGCGGCGGCACCGCCCCGGGCTGGAGGCGCAGGGCGTGCATCAGTTCCATGATCTCGAGGTCGCACTCGGCCGGCGGCGCCGGGCGGCCGGGGATGAAGGGCAGCAGCCGGGGCGCCTCGGGCATGGCGGCCAGGAGATCCAGCAGTTCCGGCGGCACCTCGGCGGTGACGGACGCGGCGTGGCGGCGCAGGACGGGCAGGGCGCGGGCGAACTGCAGCGTGTCGCCCAGGCCGTGATAGCAGCGCACCAGCACGTGCCGGCCGGCGAACGGCCGGCCGTCCCACACCCAGCGCTGGTGGTAGGGCAGCGCCGGGTCGTCGCGGGTCGCCGGGTCGCGCAGCGCCAGCACCTGGTCGCTGATCTCCCAGGCGGCCGGGAAGTCGCCGCGGCGCATCGCCGCCATCCAGTCTGCTTCGATGTCGCGCATGAAGCCGCCACTCACAGGGAGGAGGCGGGAAACGCGGGCGGACCTGTCGCGTTGCGGCAGGCCTGCGCCGATCGGGCGAAACAATCCGCACCCGGCGCTTCGCCGCTGGCGGATCCGCAGCACGCGGCGCGGCGCGGGAAAGCCGTCCTGCGATCCGCCCTGCCCGGGGATGGCGATCGCCGGGCGCGCGTTCTACAGGAAGGCGGAACGGGGCCGATGGTGACGGCTGATTCTGCTGGGGGGAGTGCCGTGGATCGATCCAAGCCGGACGGGTGCGAGCTGACGGCGGAGCAGATCCGCGCGCGGATCTCGGCTCTCGGCCCGTGGTTCCACAACATGCCGCTCAAGGGTGTGTGGACGGCGCCCGAGCATTTCCTGGGCGACTATCCGGGGGTGAAATGGCGCCACTACGCCGATGTGCTGCCGCGGGATCTGCGCGGCAAGACGGTGCTCGATATCGGCTGCAACGCCGGCTTCTTCTCGCTCGAGATGAAGCGGCGGGGTGCGGACCGAGTCCTGGGCATCGATTTCGACGAGACCTACCTGGCGCAGGCCCGGTTCGCGGCCGCGGTCGAGTCGCTCGACATCGAGTTCCGCAGGATGTCGGTCTATGACGTGGGCTCACTCGGCGAGCGGTTCGACATCGTCTTCTTCATCGGCGTGTTCTACCATCTTCGCCACCCGCTGCTGGCCCTCGACCTGGTCCACGAGCATGTGGCGCGCGATCTGCTGGTGTTCCAGACCTTGCAGCGCGGCAGCGCGGAGGTGGCCGAGATCGCGGCCGATTACGATTTTTCCGACACCGCGATCTTCGACGCACCCGGCTCTCCGAGGATGCATTTCATCGAGCAGCGTTACGCCCACGACCCGACCAACTGGTGGGTGCCGAACCGGGCCTGCACCGAGGCGATGCTGCGCAGCGCCGGCTTCGAGATCCTGGGCCGGCCGGAGGAGGAGACCTATCTCTGCCGCCGCGGCGCACGGACTTACGCGGAATATGGTCCGGTTTACCCGGCGCAAGCAAAGGATGGGGAATGATCGAAGCGGCGATGATCTGGAACGAGCCCAACAACAAGTCGCATTGGGACCTCGAATCGGATCCGGAATGGAAGATCTTCTCGCGCATGACGGTGCTGGCCGGGCAGGCCATCGCGGCCGAGGCGCCACGCCTGCCGCGCGTGCTGGGCGGCATGTCGCCGATCGATCCGGCCTTCCTCACCCTGCTCGGCGAGCAGGGCGCGCTGGACGCGGTCGATGCCGTGGCGGTGCACGGCTTCCCGCTTGACTGGAACCATTGGCCGATCTCCGACTGGCCGGAGAAGCTCAAGCTGATCGCCGGTGCCACGCATCTCCCGGTCTGGGTTTCGGAGGTGGGCGTCTCCAGCTTCGGCGCCGAGGAGGTGCAGGAATGGGGGCTGCGGCGCAGCTTCGAGCTGCTGAACGGGCGCGTGCCGCGCGCCCACTGGTATAGCCTGTATGACCTTCCCGCCTCGTGGCCGGCGACGACCCGGCACAAGGAAGCCGAAGGCTCCTCCTACTACCGGCACTTCCACATGGGGCTGTTCGACGAGCACGGGCAGCCCAAGCGCGCGGCGCGGATCTTCGGCGAGTTCGCACCCGAGCTCGGGCTGTGCCAGTGGTTCCATTTCGAGGACCACAGGCTCGACGACGCGGTGCGCCGGATGAAGGAGCTCGGCGTCACCTACCTGCGTACCGGCCTGAGCTGGGCGGATTTCTACCGCCCCGATGCCGAGCGCTGGTTCGACCGGCAGATGCGCGCGCTGGAGGAGTTCCAGGTCACCGTCACCTTCTGCTTCACGCCCGAGCACAAGGGCACCTGGCCGCACTACACCGCGCCGCCGCGCGAGCCGGAGGAGTTCGCCGAGTTCTGCGCGGCGATGATCAGGCGCTATGCCCCCGGTGCCGACGCCGGAACCGCCGGCAGCCCGCGGCCGGCAGCCGCGCTGGAGGAGGGGCCTGGATTGTTCGAGCAGGCGGACGTCGCCAGCGCCACATGAGCGCAGCCCCGGGGCTGGCGCCCCTGCGGGGCGCCGGTGCTGCTCAAAGCAGGGCGCAGCCGAGCACGCCCGCCACGACCAGCCAGGGCGGGGCGCGCCAGGCGAGCAGGGCGCACAGGCCGGCCGAGGCGATCAGCAGGTCGCGCGGCCCGGTGATCGCGCTGCGCCAGACCGGGTCGTAGAAGGCGCTGGCCAGCAGCCCGACCACGCTCGCATTGGCCCCCGCCAGCGCCGCACGCGCGCCGGGAGCCTGGGCAAGCCGGGTCCAGAACGGCAGCACGCCGAGCAGCAGCAGCAGGCCGGGCAGGAACAGGGCCACGAGCGCGAGCAGGCTGCTCGGCACGAGGCCGGGCAGCGGCCGGATCAGCGTTCCGTAGAAGCTGGCGACACTGAACAGCGGCCCCGGCACCGCCTGAGCCGCGCCGTAGCCGTCGAGGAACCGGCCCTGGTCGATCCAGCCCGGGCCGACCAGCCCGTCCTGCAGCAGCGGCAGCACGACGTGGCCACCGCCGAACACCAGCGCGCCGGCGCGGTAGAAGGCCTGCCACACGGCGAGTGCGCGCGCGCCGGAGGCGAGCCAGGCGAGATGGACAAACAGCGGCAGCAGGGCCACCGCCGCCAGGCAGGCGCAGCCGGCGCGTGGCCCGAGCGTCGAGCGGAGCGCCGGCCGCTCTGCCTGGATCGCGGGTTCTGGCACCGTCGCGGCGGGCGCGTTCAGCCTTGCCGCCAGCAGACCGGCGAGGGCACCGGCCGCGATCGCCGCGAGCTGGGCCGGGCCGCTGCCGCCGATCGTCACGACGGCGAGCGCCGCCACCGCGATGCTGGCATGGACGCGGCCGCTGGCGTTGGCGCGGACCATGCCGAGCAGGGCCTGGGCCACGACCGGCACCGCGACCAGCCGCAGCCCGTGCAGCAGTGCGGCCCAGTGCGGGCTGTGCGCGGGCAGGTGGGCCAGCAGACCGGCCAGGGTGGTCATCAGCAGGGCGGAGGGCAGGGTAAACCCGGCCCAGGCGGCAAGGCCGCCGGCGAGCCCCGCCCGGCGCAGCCCGATGGCGAAGCCGAGCTGGCTGGAGGCGGGGCCGGGCAGGAACTGGCACAGGGCGAGCAGCCCGGCGAACTCCTCGCCGTCCAGCCAGCGGCGCCGCGCCACGAAGCTCTCGCGGAAATAGCCGATATGCGCGACCGGGCCGCCGAAGGCGGTCAGGCCGAGGCGCAGGAAGGCCAGCAGGACCTCGCCCGGCCGGCCCCTCCCGCAGCCGGCGGGAACGGGCTCCGCGCCGGCCGGGCCAGGGACGGGGAGCGCCTCAGGCGGCGTCGAGATCCTTGATGCTGGCAATGACCCGCTCGACCATGCCGTAGGCGATCGCCTCGTCCGCACTCATCCAGTAGTTGCGGTCGGTGTCCTTGGCCACCTTCTCGTAGGACTGGCCGGTCTCGCGGGCGAACAGGCGGTTGAGGCGCTCGCGCATCTTGATGATCTCGCGTGCCTCGATGTCGATGTCGACCGCCGGACCCCGCACGCCGCCCATCGGCTGGTGCAGCAGGAAACGGGTGTTGGGCAGGCAGAAGCGGCGCTCCTTGACGCCTGCGACATAGATCAGCGCGCCGGCGCTCGCCACCCAGCCGGTGCCGATGATCCGCACCGGGGCGAGGGCGTCGACGAAGCGGATCATGTCGTGGATCGTGTCGCCGCTTTCGACGTGGCCGCCGGGCGAGTTGATGTAGACGTCGATCGGCTTGTCCGAGGCACCGGCCAGCGCCAGCAGCCGTCCGGTGACGTCGCGCGCCACCTTGTCGTTGATCGCCCCGAAGATCAGCACCTTGCGCTGGTCGAACAGGCGCTTCTCGAGCTCGCTGATTGGCGAGGAGAGGGTCTTGTTGTCCTCAGGCTCATGCGTGTCCGGGCCGGACGGCTCGGGGACTTCCGGACCGTCCGGATCCTCGTCGTCCATCCGGATCCGCGACAGCTTCCCCGACAGCTTTCCCGGGGGCGGCAGCATGCCGTTCATCACACTCTCCTCAAAACCGGGCTTCATCCGCCTTCCCTATCTTGTTTCCCGTACCGCTCCAAGCAATGCCGCCCCGAAGCATCGCGGCTGACGCGACATGCCCCAGGCTGCTGCCCGGCCGATGCCTTCTCGACGGCGGGGCGGCGAAAGGCGGGGTGCTGCGGCAAAGGGAGCGGGACAGCGCGCCTGCCGCGCGCTACACCGCGTTCGGCACAGTGGACCCCGGAGCACGGTCCGCGAGCGGGCCGGGGGATCAGATGCGACGAGACGCCGAAGCTGGGAGCGCTGCGGGAACGGGCGCGGGAAGCCGGCGGATCCGCACCGCGCGACCGGCCTGGACCGCCTGCTGGCTTGCAGCCCTCCTCGCTGGCTGCGCGCATCGCGACGTCGTCGACACGCCGGTGCAATGGTGGCACCAGCTCGAAGGTGGCGAGATCGCCAAGCAGCGGCCGCCGCCGCCGGGGGTGAACGATCCCTACCCGCTGGTCGGCACCGTGCCGTCGCATGCGCCGGCCGTCGCCTCGCCCGCCCTGCGCAGTTCGGTGACCGAGGCGCTGCTGCGCCAGCGCAACCTCGCGACACGGCTCGATGCCAACACGCCGCTGCCGCCGCCCGCGGCGCCGGCTGCACCCAAGGCCGGCCCGCCGCCGCCGGCCTCGCCAGCGCCCCCGGGGCAGGCTGGCGCGCCGGCGGCCGGCTCGGCGACCCTGGACGCGGCGCAGGCCAAGCCGGCCGCGACGTCCGATCGGGCGCCGGACGATCCGCAGCCCGAGCTCGCCCTGCCGGCGCTCGACCTGCCGCCGGCCCCGCAGCAGGCGGCCGCCGTCCTGCCCGGCATCCCCGGCGCGCCGCCGGCGCCGCCCAGCCTGCCCGGCTTCTCCGCCCCGGCCGGGCTGCCGGCGAGCTGGACCCCGCCCGACTACCAAACGGCGCCTCCGCCCGGCACGCAGCTCGCCTTCGCGCCGGGCACCGACACCCTGCTGTCCGGACAGCGCGGAGCGATCCATGCCGTCGCGGTGCGCCGCGCGGGCGGCCCGCTGCTGGTGACCGGCTACGGCGACTGCGCCAGCGCCGATCCGGATGCCCAGACGCAGGCACTGTCGCTGGCCGCGCTGCGCGCCCGGGCGGTCGCGGCAACGCTGCAACAGGAAGGGGTGCCCGCGTCCGCCATCCGGCTCGACGCACGCGCCTTTGGTCGCGGCGCCAGCCTGAGTTTGGTACAGTAGCGCACTGTCCGCACCGGGCAGGGCAAACCAGGGCGCCAGGACGGCGCCGAGAGACGAGTTCGATGACCGAAGAATTCCACCGCATGCGCAGACTGCCGCCCTACGTGTTCGCCGAGGTGAACAAGGCCAAGGCGCAGGCGCGAGCGCGTGGCGAGGACATCATCGATCTCGGCATGGGTAATCCGGACACCGCCACCCCGCCGCACATCGTGGCCAAGCTGGTGGAAACCATTTCCGACCCGCGCTCGCACCGCTATTCGGTCAGCCGCGGCATCCCCGGCCTGCGCCGGGCGCTCGCCGGCTACTACGCGCGCCGCTTCGACGTGGGGCTGGATCCGGAAACCGAGGTGGTGGTGACGCTGGGCTCCAAGGAGGGGCTGGCCAACCTGTCCTCGGCGATCACCAGCCCCGGCGACACCATCCTGGTGCCCAACCCGTCCTACCCGATCCACCAGTTCGGCTTCATCATCGCCGGCGCATCCGTCCGCTCGATCCCGGCCGCGCCGGACGAGGAGATGCTGCGCGCGCTCGACCGGGCGGTGCGCCATTCGGTGCCCAAGCCCACCGCGCTGATCGTGAACTTCCCCTCCAACCCGACCGCCTACCTGGCCGATCTCGATTTCTACCGCGAGCTGGTCGCCTTCGCCCGGCGCCACGAGCTGTGGATCCTGTCGGACCTGGCCTATGCCGAGATCTATTTCGGGGACGTCCCGCCGCCCTCGATCCTCGAGGTGCCGGGTGCGAAGGATGTGGCGGTCGAGTTCACCTCGCTGTCCAAGACCTACTCGATGGCCGGCTGGCGGATCGGCTTCGCGGCCGGCAACCAGCGGCTGGTCAACGCGCTCACCCGCATCAAATCCTATCTCGATTACGGCGCCTTCACCCCGATCCAGGTCGCCGCGGTGGCGGCGCTGAACGGGCCGCAGGACTGCATCGCCGAGGTCCGCGCGCTGTATCGCGAGCGCCGCGACGTGCTGATCCGCGGGCTGGCCGGGGCCGGCTGGGCGGTGCCCAGCCCGGAGGGCTCGATGTTCGCCTGGGCGCCGATCCCCGAGCGCTTCGCCCACCTGGGCAGCGTCGGCTTTGCCAAGCTGCTCATGCAGCAGGCCGGCGTCGCCGTGGCTCCCGGACTGGGCTTCGGCGAGCACGGCGAGGGCTTCGTGCGCATCGGCCTGGTCGAGAACACCCAGCGCCTGCGCCAGGCGGTGCGCAGCATCAAGGGCTTCCTGGCCAGCCATAATGGCGGCCCGGACCAGGGAGAGGCGGGCAGGGCCGAAGCGGGCCAGACCGAAGCGGGCCGGACCGAGGCGGGCGAGGCGGACCCGGGCGAGGTCGAGGCGGGCGACGCGCAGGCGGACAGCGCCGCGTCCCTCGAGCCCGCTTCGTGAGTGTCGCGCCCGGGGCGGCGGCGAGCGGCCAGGGGGGTGAAGGCCAGGGGGGCGGAGGCCAGGGAAGCGAAGGCCAGGGAAGCGAAGGCCAGGGAAGCGCGCGCCGGCCGTTGCGGGTCGGCCTCGCCGGGCTCGGCACGGTGGGAGCCGGCGTCGTGCGCCTGCTCAGGGCCAATGCCGACCTGATCGCCGCCCGCGCCGGCCGGCCGATCAGCGTCGTCGCGGTGTCCGCCCGCGAGCGGCGGCGCGAGCGCGGCATCGAGATCTCCGACCTGCGCTGGCATGACGACCCTGCTGACCTGGCCGCCGACCCGTCGGTCGACGTGGTGGTCGAGCTGATCGGCGGCGCGGAAGGGGCCGCACGCCGGGTGGTCGAGCAGGCGCTGGCCGCCGGCCGGCCGGTGGTCACCGCCAACAAGGCGCTGCTCGCGGTGCACGGCGCAGCACTCGCCGCCCGTGCCGACCGCCACCGCACGCCGCTCGCCTTCGAGGCGGCGGTCGCCGGCGGCATCCCGGTGATCAAGGCGCTGCGCGAGGGTCTGGCGGCCGACCGGCTCACCCGGGTGGGCGGCATCCTCAACGGCACCTGCAACTACATCCTCACCGCCATGCGCGAGACCGGGCGTCCGTTCGACGTCATCCTCGCCGAGGCGCAGGCGCTGGGCTACGCCGAGGCCGATCCGTCCACCGACATCGACGGGATCGACGCGGCCCACAAGCTGGCCATCCTCGCCGCCCTGGCCTTCGGCCGGCCGGTGGATTTCGCCTCCGTCCATGTCGAGGGCATCCGCCACATCACCGACCAGGACATCGCGTTCGCCGCCGAGCTCGGCTACCGGATCAAGCTGCTCGGCATCGCGCGCCTTGGCGCGGACGGGGTCGAGGCGCGCGTGCATCCCTGCATGGTGCCGACCAGCGCGCCGATCGCGCTGGTCGAGGGGGTGTTCAACGCCGTCTTCGCCGAGGGCGATTTCGTCGGCCGCCTGATGCTGGAAGGGCGCGGCGCGGGGGCCGGTCCCACCGCCTCGGCGGTGGTCGCCGACCTGATCGACATCGCCCGCGGCACGCTGATCCCGGTCTGGGGCTCGGAGGTGGGCGGGTTGTCGCAGGTGAGTGCGGTGCCGATCAGCCGCCACCAGGGCGACTACTACCTGCGCCTGCATGTGCGCGACCAGCCCGGCGTGATCGCCGAGATCGCCACCGTGTTGCGCGATTGCGGCGTCTCGCTCAAGAGCATGCTGCAGCATGGGCCGGCCGGCGAGCGGCGCGACGGCGAGTCGGTGCCGATCGTGCTGGTCACGCACCGCACGCTGGAGGCCTCGATGCGCGAGGCGCTGCGTCTGATCGCGCGTCTGGACGTTGTTCTGCTCGAACCGACCATGATCCGCATCGAAGCGGCCTGAAGGAGTTCCCCCCGCCATGTCCGCCACCCAGCACCCTCCCTACCACGCCAGCGACCGCAACCTCGCCCTCGAGCTGGTGCGGGTCACGGAGGCGGCCGCACTGGCCGCGTCGCGCTGGACGGGGCGAGGGCTGAAGAACGAGGCGGACGGCGCCGCGGTGGAGGCCATGCGCCGCGCCTTCGACACGGTGGCGATCGACGGCACGGTGGTGATCGGCGAGGGCGAGATGGACGAGGCGCCGATGCTCTATATCGGCGAGAAGGTGGGGGCGGGCGGACCGGCGATGGACATCGCGGTGGACCCGCTGGAAGGCACCATCCTCACTGCCAAGAACGTGCCCAACGCGCTGACCGTGGTCGCGCTGGCCGAGCGCGGCAATTTCCTCCATGCGCCCGACATCTACATGGACAAGATCGCCATCGGCTCGGACCTGCCCGCCGACCTGGTCGATCTCGACGCTCCGATCGGCGAGAACCTGCGCAACCTGGCGCGCGCCAAGAAGACCGACCTCAGCGAGCTCACGCTCTGCACCCTCGATCGCGAGCGCCACGAGGAGCTGATCGCCAAGACCCGCGAGGCCGGCGCGCGCGTCACCCTGATCTCGGACGGCGACGTGGCCGGCATCGTCGCCACCTGCCTGCCGGGCAGCGGGGTCGACATCTTCGCGGGCTCCGGCGGCGCCCCCGAGGGGGTGCTGGCGGCGGCCGCACTGCGCTGCGTGGGCGGGCAGATGCAGGCGCGGCTGATGTTCGAGGACGAGGAGCAGGTGGCCCGCGCCCGTGGCATGAGCGAGGGCGACCCGCGACGCAAGCTCGGCCTGTTCGACCTGGCGCGCGGCGACGTGCTGTTCTCCGCCACCGGGGTCACCACCGGGGCCATGCTGCGCGGCGTGCAGCGCACCGCCGACAGCGGGGTGACGCATTCCATCGTCATGCGCTCCAACTCCGGCACGGTGCGCTTCATCGAGGGGCGGCATAATTTCCGCACCAAGACCTGGAGCCCGACCTGACCCTGCTCGCGGGCGGCCTGCCGGCGCTTGGCGAGCTGACCCCTCTCGTCGCGGGCGCAGGCGCCGGCTGCCCGGGTCCGGCCGTCGCCTGCCTCGGCGTCGAGCGCAGCCTGTCGGGACGGCGCTGGCTCTGGGGGGCGGGCGAGGCGGGCGAGCTTGACGGCGCCGCGCCGCGCCTCGTCGCGGGGCTTGCCCAGCGCCTGGGCCTGCCGGAGATCGTGGCCAGGCTGCTGCACGGGCGCGGGGTCGCGGCCGACGCGGCCGCCCTGTTCCTCGAGCCCACCCTGCGCGCGCTGCTGCCCGACCCGGCCTGCCTGGCGGACATGGAGACCGCCGCCGAGCGTCTGGCCGATGCCGTCACCCGCGCCGAATCGGTCGGCATCTTCGGCGACTACGACGTGGACGGGGCCTGTGCGACCGGGCTGCTCGCCGTCCTGCTGCGCGAGCTCGGCTGCACGGTCGGCACGCACATCCCCGACCGGCTGACCGAGGGCTACGGCCCGAACGCGCCTGCCCTGTTGCGCCTGGCCGGCGCCGGCGCCTCGCTGGTGGTCTGCGTCGATTGCGGCACGGCGGCACCCGAGCCGCTGGCCGCACTGCGCGGGCTGGCCGACGTGATCGTGCTCGACCACCACAAGAGCGAGGGGCCGCCGCCGCCGGTGCTGGCCACCGTCAACCCCAACCGGCTCGACTGTCGCTCGGGGCTGGGCACGCTCTGCGCCACCGCCATCGCCTTTCTCGCCGCTGTCGCCACCGTCCGTGCCCTGCGCCGGCGCGGCTGGTTCGCCGCCCGCGCCGAGCCCGACCTGATGGCCCTGCTCGACCTGGTGGCCCTGGCCACGATCTGCGACGTCATGCCGCTTACCGGCCTGAATCGCGCCCTGGTCACCCAGGGGCTCAAGGTCATGGGGCGGCGGGCGCGGACCGGGCTGGTGGCGCTGCTCGAGGTGGCCGGGGTGCGCGATCCGCTCAGCGCCTTTTCCTGCGGCTTCGCGCTCGGGCCGCGGATCAATGCCGGCGGGCGGATCAGCGAGGCCGATCTCGGCCTGCGCCTGCTGCTGTCGCGCGACCCGGAGGAGGCGCGGCTGCTCGCCGAGCGGCTCGACGCGGTCAACCGCCAGCGCCGCGGGGTGGAAGGCGCGATCATGGCGCGCGCCGAGGCCCTGGCCGAAGCCCAGATCGAGGCCGGGCACGCGGTGCTGGTGCTCAGCGACGCGGGCTGGCATCCGGGCGTGGTCGGCATCGTCGCCGGCCGCATCAAGGAGCGGTTCAACCGCCCCTGCCTGGTCGGCGCCCGCCAGGAGGACGGCACGATCAAGGGCTCCGGCCGCTCGGTGCCGGGGCTCGATCTGGGCAGCGCGATCATCGCCGCACGGCAGTCGGGCCTGCTGCTCACCGGCGGCGGCCATGCGATGGCGGCCGGCTTCTCGCTCGCCGCCGACCGGATCGAGGCCCTGCACGCGTTCCTCGACAGCCGTCTCGCCGCCGCCCGCCTGCTGCCGGCGTCGCTGGACCTCACGATCGACGGCACGCTTGGTGTGGCCGGCGCCACGGCCGAGCTCGCCGGCCATGTCGGGCGCCTGGCACCGTTCGGCGCGGGCAACGAGGAGCCGGTCTTCGCCATCCCCCGCGCGCGCGTGGTGCGCGCCGAGCGGATCGGCCGCGAGAACAACACGGTCCGCGCCCTGGTCGGGGGCGAGGGCGGCGGCGCGCGCCTCAAGGTCCTGCTGTTCCGCGCCGAGACCAGCCCGCTGGCCGCCGCACTCGAGGACCGCTCCCGTCCGCTGCTCCACCTGGCCGGCCAGTTGCGCGCCGAGAGCTGGAACGGGGCGACGACGGCGGGGCTGTTCCTGGTGGATGCGGCGTTTGCCTGAAGGCCAGGGGCGCTGCCCCTGGACCCCGCCGGGGTCTTGACCCCGGGCCCCTGGTGATCGGCAGGGCCGCGTATAGCAGCAGGCTGGCGACGGCGATCGCCGCGGCGAGGGGCGCGTGCGGCGGGCGGTAGCGGAACACCACCTCCGAACGTCCGGCGGGCAGCGGCAGCGACTGGAAGATCTCGCCGCTGCGCACCACCGGCACGGTCCTGCCATCCACGCGCGCCTGCCAGCCGGGATAGAACAGCTCGCGGCGGACCAGCAGCGACGGGTGCGCGCAACTGGCGACCAGATGGTCGCGGTCGCGCGCCGCGATGCGGCAACCGGCGGCCTCGGCGTAGCGGGCCGGGGCTGCGATGGTGGTGATCCGCATGGCCGGGCCCGCATAGAGCGTCGTGGCCTGCGCATCGGGCGCCTCGTGCAGGGCGAACACCGGGCTCCCGCCCCTGAACCAGAGCGCCACCGGCGGCTCGCCCGGCGGCCGGCCGAGCGCGAGCGCGAGCGGCTGGCCGGCGCGCAGCGCGAGGGCGGGGCGCAGGGCGATGGCGAGCGGCGCATTGTCGCGCTGTCCGGCAAGGTCGGCGCGCCCTGCGGCGCACCGACCGCCCTGGCACAGGCGCAGCGACACGAGCCCGGCACCCGGACGGCCGTAGAAGCCCAAGGCGAGGCGGACGGCATCGACCGGAACGCTGCCGCTGTCGCCGGACAGCGTGGCGGCGAGGCTGCCGCCGGGCAGGATCGGCACCGCGCGGAGCGGGGCGGCCGGTGGCGGCGGCGAGCGCCAGCCCTGGCCGGGCGGTGTGACGATGAAGCCCACGCCGAGGCGGGCGAGGGCGGCCGGGCGGCCGGGGAGGGCGGGGGCGCCGGGCGTGGTGCCGTTGAACACCGCCGGATCGGCCAGCGGGTCGAGGTGGCGGCGGATGTAGCCGGCCCAGTCGCGCGGCACGAGCACGCTGTTGTAGTCGATGCTGGCCAGGCCGAAGAAGCCGGGATAGTTCGGCCCCAGCGGGCCTGCGGTGTAGATCCGCTGCAGCCCGAGCGCCTGTCGCAGGGCGCTCACGCCCCCCAGATCCAGCGTGCGCGACCGGGCGCCGGCCAGCATCGGCAGGCTGAACATCAGCGACGCGTCGAGCACCAGGAGGCCAGCCAGCAGGGCGCGCGCTCTGGGCCTCGCCGGGCGGCCCAGGGTGCGGGCGAGCAGTGCGAGCAGGACGAGCGCCCAGCCGACCGAGCCGGCGAGGAACCAGCGCTCCAGCGGCCGGTCGCCGAAGCTGCGCAGGGTGGGGCCAGCGGCGAGCAGGGCCGCGGCGGTGAGGCCCGCGACCAGCAGGGCGGCCAGCGCCGGCCAGGGACGCCGCAGCGGTGCCGCGTGCCAGCGATCCAGCGCGAACGCCGCGAGCAGGCAGGCGGCCATCTCCAGCCCCGGCTGGCCGTAGCGGAAGAACTGCACCATGCGCATGAAGGGCAAATGGTTGAGCAGCCCTGCCGCGGGCGCCACGTTGCCGAGCTTGAGGGCGGCGGCCAGCATCCACAGGGTGAGCAGGCGGCGCAGCCCGCGCTCGGGGGCGCGGGGGAGTGCGGCGCCGAGCAGGGCGAGGAGCAGCAGGGCAGTGTCGCAGGTGCCGCCGACGAAGGTGCTCCACAGCGCATAATGCCGTGCCCAGAAGGGTGGGCCGAACAGGGCGGGCAGCAGCAGCATGGCCCAGTGCGGCGCCTGCAGGCCGAGGGTGGCGGCGCTGCGCACCGACAGCCCGGTGGCTTGCAGATACTGCACGAACGGCCAGGTGGCCGGCAGGGTCGCGGCAAGCCCGAGCAGCGCGCCGCCGCACAGCTTGGCCGCCAGCCGGGCTCTCGCCGGGCCGGCCTGGGCCAGGCGCAGCAGCGACCAGGCGCCGGCCAGCAGCCCGTCGAGATAGGCGAGTTCGGGGAAGCAGGCGACCAGCGAGAAGCCCAGGGCGAGCGCCACCAGCCCGCCGCCGCCGCGCAGCCCCGCGCGTGCGCGCGACGCGCAGCGCTCCACCGCCAGCAGCAGCAGCGGCAGGAAGGGCAGGGGCATGATCGGCGCGTCGGAGAACAGGGCGAAGGTGCCGTTCAGCTCGAACAGGACGCTGCCCAGGCAGGCCGCCCAGCGCCCGACGCCGAGCCGGCGCAGCAGGGCGTAGGTGGCAAGCCCTGCCATGGCCTGCATGGTGACCTTGAGCCAGGTGAGCCCGTCCCACAGCCCGAGCAGCAGGATGAAGGGCAGGAAGAAGGCGCCCGGCTGCATCCCGGCGGCCAGCGGCAGGCCCACGCCCGCGTCATGGTTCCACCAGGGCACCTGGCCGTGCAGCCACTGCCGCACCACCACGCGGCCCAGCGCCTGCATCGTGACCCCTGCATTGCCGTCGACGAACGGCGCGCCATCAAGCAGCGGCCGGCCGCCGGGCGAGAGGCCGGAGAAGAAGCTGTAGATCGGGTTCTGCGACAGCCACCCCGACCAGTCCGGCCATTGCAGCAGGACCGGCAGCAGGCACAGCAGCAGGGGGCAGAGAAGCCGAGAACGGCGGTCCGGCGCGCGCATCGCAGGCTCCCTACGACACAAGCGCGCCGGCGAACATCACTGCCCGCCGCCCCGCGGCCGGCCGGCCTGCGCGCTTGACCCTTGCAGAACCCTCCGCTACGGAGCCAGCCGCCTCGTCCCGTTCGTCTAGAGGCCCAGGACACCGCCCTTTCACGGCGGTAACACGGGTTCGAATCCCGTACGGGACGCCAGCACGGATGGCAACGCATCGCTGGTCGGTTCTCCGCCAGGCGAGGCCGGTGTCCTGCGCCGGTCCCTGTGGCAAGCTGTGTCCATCCGGGCGCTGGCACCCGGCCGCCTTCCGGGAGCGGCACGAGGGCCGGCCCAGGAGACGGTTGCTGGTCGGACGCGGGGGCGGCATCGTGCGGCTGATCGATGTCGAACAGCCTGCAGGGGACTGGCGGTGGTGCGGCTGCCGAAGCGGGCTGCGGAGTATGTCGAGGTTGCCGCTGCGTGCGGATAAACGGCATTGGATGCCGCCCGGTGTTCCTTCTGTGGGGTGCCGGACGAGACGGATCCGCGCGGTGTCACGCGCATCAGCTTCATGGCCGATCACGTCGCCGCGTCGCTCGAGTATTTCTTCCGGCTGCACGGCGCACCGGTCTTCACGCGGACGGACCGCCACCAGCGCTACCTCGCCGAACTCGAGGCGCGCCTGCGCAGCGGCTCGGTGTCGGCGGCCGCGGCGCGGGATCTGGCGCTGAGGGCGATCGGGGCTGGGCCGGGCGGTCGATGAGGACCGGCGAGGCGGGGGGCGCCGGCACGGCCGGCAGACGCAGCCTCGTGCACCGCCCGGACGCCTTGTGCCGGACGAGGGCAAGACGCGCGGCGGCGTACGGATGATGGCGCGCCCCTCGCGCTGGCCGGCAAGCGCTGGCGCAGTAAGGCTGAAGCAATGACCGTCGGTCGTTACAGGCAATGCGAGCCAAGATCAAAATAGAGACAAGTCATCGCCGCCGGCGACAACTTGCCAGCGGTCTGGCCGACTGCTTAGTTGAGGCATGCGGCAGATGGGATACATCGAAGCCATACAGCCATTCCAGGTACGTGGCTGGGCGTTCGATGCCGACCGGCGCAGCGAGCGCTGTGCGATCGAGCTGCGCGTGCACGGCATTCCTCGCGCCTCGGGCACGGCCGACCTGCCGCGCGACGATCTGGCGCGCGAGGGCATCGGCGATGGCGGACATGGTTTCGTCATCAACATCGATGACGGGCTCTCGGACGCGGAGTTGGGCGAGCTGGAGGCGATCGCCTACGCCGCGTCCGGCGAGAACTGGGCGCTGCCGCTGCTCCGCGCGCCTGCCGCTGCCGAGGCTCCCGCGCGGCTCCGGCTCGAGGGCTTTGCCGCGGTCAATCTCGAGCACCGCCCGGTCTTCGTTCTTGGTGCGGCCCGATCAGGCACCAGCGCGATCGCGCAGGCGCTGCTCAAATGCGGTGCCTACGAGGGTTACGAGGAGGGCCACGCGCTGCCGCTGATCGCCCGGCTGCTGCAAACGGTGCGTGTCTACTACGAAGAGAATGGCGAGGATGCTGACGGGTCGCGCAGCACGCAGCTTGCCGACATCTCGGTCGAGTTCGTCCTGGCCTCGATCCGGAGCCTGTTCCTCGACATCGCGGAGCGGATGTATCCGAGCCGGCGATGGCTCGACAAGACGCCGACGATCGGCGCGATCAAGGTTGCACCTCTGCTGGGGGAACTCTGGCCCAACGCCCGCTTCATCTTCGCCAAACGGCGCGGTGTCGAGAACATCATCTCCAGGACAAGGAAGTTCAGCAGCCTGCATTTCGGCGAGCATTGCGCCGACTGGGCCGGTGTGATGGCTGCCTGGGCGCAGGTGCGTGACAGGCTGGCCGGCGCCTCGCTGGAGATCGACCAGCTGGACATCGCCGTCCGCCCCGGCGAGATCGCCGCCGAGCTGGCGGCACGTCTCGACCTCACTGCCGAGCAGGCGCAACGGGCGCTGGCTTCGCTCACGTTCGACTATCCCGAGCGCACGGGGAAGATGCTTCTGTCGTACGGCAGTGCCGACGACGTGGACTGGACCGCCGAGCAGCGCCGGATCTTCGTCGAGACGTGCGGCGCGATGATGGCGGCATACGGCTACCGGATGCCGGCCTGGTAGGCGGACGCGGCGGTGCCCTGTGGCGGGTGGCGGCAGGCACACGCCGCCGATTTCCGGCCGCCCGGACCAGGGTTTGAGCGCCCGCCGCATGGCGCGGCGGCGTCGCACGACTGGTATTGCCTGGAGGCCTCGTGGTGAGACGTCAATCGATCATCGGCGGCGTGTCGCTGCTGTCCTGCCTGGCCCGGCGAACGCGCGCGGCGCGCCGGTCTCGGCACGCCCTGCTGGCCGCGGCCTCGATGCTCGGCGCGCTGGCGCTTGGTGCAGCACCCAGCCGGGCGGACGGGATCAGCATCCTCGACTACGCCCCGACCGGCACCAAGGTCGACCGCTCGGGCACGGCCGACGCCGCGCCGGCACTGACTGCGGCGATCAACGCCGCCAACGCGTTGACTGCCCAGGGCAAGCCGGCTTGCGTCTACATCCCGACAGGCACCTACCGGATCAAGAGCAATCCGCCGCAGTTCGCCCGCGCCGGCTGCATCAAGGGCGACGGGCCCACGCAGTCGACGCTGCTGCTCGACAAGGATTTCTCCGGCGATCTGTTCACTTGGTCCGAAGCTTGGGGCCCGACAACACCCGGACCAACTGTGGTAGGCCTCCGCATCGTAGGTGACCGAACGGCAGGTCACCAACAGAACGCGCTTGTATTCTACGACCGGGACGACGAAGTTTTTCTGGATCAGATCGTCGTGTCTCACGTTCCCGGGCGTGCGCTTTACTCTGGGATTTCAAAACGCAGCTCTCGAGCCTATATGCGGGAGTCGCATCTTCGCTCACTTAGGTTCTTCGATGATGGCGCTCCGGGAGTGCCGGTTGTCGAGTTCAGTTCAACAGGCCAAGCCCCGACCGATGCTACAAACGAGATCCGGCTCTCGCAAGTTGATATTTACGGAGCGCGCGGCCCGGGCTTCGTCATTCGCAATGCAGGGGACGGGTTCGTTCGAGCGATCACAGCCGACTCACTTCGGATCGAAGGGCCCGAGAGCGGCCAGGCAATCGGCGATCTCCTGACGATCGGGGATCCGCACCTAGGTGGCACAGTGAGCGACATCAGCTTCACAAACCTCGAACTGATTGATGTTCCGAAAGGCTTCGCAGCATTTCGGCTGACAGCACCAGAACACGGCAAGGTCCCGTATCTGGTTTCGGTATCCGGCATGATTAGCGGCGGCGCCTCACAAGGGGAAGGTTTGCGGATCGACGCTGGACGAACCTCGAACTTCCACTTTCATGAAATAGCAACGAGCGGCACGAACGTCATCGTAAGTAGTCGCGCCTCTCAGATCTTGCTCGACGGCTCGGGAGTGGAGTCCTGCTGGACGTACGACATTGCCCCAGCCGCTGAATCGCAGGTTATGATACCGGCTCGCCTAACACTCAAATCAGTGTTGAGAACGAGCGGGACAAAAAGCTTTGAACCTGTAGTCCCTCGTTGCTGAACGTTGCAACTAGACGTAAATTTCCACCTCGTCCAGGTGAAGCAGTTCCTCACGAGGGACGTGCAGGCGTATAAAACGTAATGACGTCGGCTCGGGAAAGATCACCACTAGAGGGTGTCCATCTGCACCGCCAAAGTCGCGATCGCCTGCATGGCGATATAATTCCTTCCAGTCCATCAGATCGCTTGAGCCGCCCACCACGAGCCCTCGAGCCCGGTAGCATAAATCCATGCGATTGAAGATGCGGATCTCTCTGACCGGGTGGACGGCCTCCAAATCGACACACCACCAAGGTTCATGCTCGAATTGGGTGTGGAAGCCGTAGGTGCCGGTGATCTGGCCGTCAATTGCTCCACACGCATCCTTGTCAGCATCGGGGTGCCTGGACCAAGGCGAAACCGAGGATTGCGTCGCCCGTTTCCCTAAAGCCACATTGAAAAGCCTGCCTTCCCTTTGTTCTCCGTGGCGCGCGTAAGTCTGGAGCGCATCGATCGCATCGGGGTCATTCTCTGCCACAAAAGCGGCCAAATACATCGTCGCAATGCCAAGCCGATCGAAGCGCGAGACGTGCGTTGCTAAAGGAGAGCTCGGGTCAAGAAGACTTCTTGGTTTCCAGCCAAGTTTTGTCAGCGCCTTAACACACCGTTTTTGGTCGAGCACAGGGTGAACCGCGACGCAGGAGGAGAGGGCAGGAAGAGCAAACTCCGGGACAGCCGGCGCCCAGTCGTAAGCAGAAACATCTCCGAACGTCGAGAGAGGAGCCGCATGCACGCGGGAGAGCGCTATTTCCGCGCCGACGAATGCCTCATTTGACGCCCAGGCTACAGCTTGTGTCCCATGCTCTCGCTCCCGGGCAACAGCTTGCAATGACTGGTGCAAACGCGCCTTGTGCAATCGAGCCGCGAACTCGCGACTGAAGGCCGCGCAGCATAGGAGTTGCCCACGAAATGCGAGATCTTTGGGGTAGTACGGCGCCGCTGACGTCGTCCGGGGCCATGATAAGGGATCAGTTCTGACCGGTTCGCCGACAAATTCAGCCTTCTCAACGACCATGTAGTCAATCAAATCCGAGACATCAACATTCAAGACGCAATCATACTCACAAATCACTATATATTCGTAAGATGGCAAATTATCGGCGAAGTAATACAATTGGTAGTCTGTATTGTACCAGAAGAGGTTGCCCTCAGGCTGGTGGCGCAGCCCGCCGGCTACAGCCATAGCTTCTGTTAAACGGATGACCCGGTCATATCTGATTTGCGAGATACCCCCTTTTGTCTCGTCAGCGATTATGAAGACGTCACCGGGCGCGGACTTGCTGCAAAGCCGCCTGAACTGCCGTTCAATGAAGTCGTCCCAGTAGTGGACCTTGAACAGGACTGCATATCGGGGTTCGTCGAGCGCCTGCGTCATAGCTCGACGGGGGTTACTTTATTGTGGGGATCAGCGGGATCTATCCTACTGTAGTCGATAAGGTCCCATACCTTGCATAGTATCGAAAACTTTTCGCGCTGACTGGCAGAGTATCGCCGCCAATGGCTGATGTCCTTCGTGAACCAAGCATCCAGTTCGACTACGTCGCCGTCAAAACTCCCCACTGGCATGATGCGTCGCACGACAAACCCAAAGTCGCTAAGGAGCGCGACGAGGTCATGGAAGAGCTTCTGCTCCCGATAGATTGGGTAAAGATGCGCTTCGACTTCAATGCCGAGACACTCTTCGAGGAGCCCGCTAAACCCAAGAAGAACCTCATACTCGAAACCCTGAACGTCGATTTTTATGCAGTCTGGCTGCGGAACCTGACCGGCTGCGAACAACGCGTCGTATCGAGTGCACGAGATAGCTTCTTGCTTCAAGACCGTGAAAGCATGGCCGATCCGATATCGGGCAAGGAGACTCTCGTCTGGCGTTCGCAGCGATGAGCAACCCCAGTGTTGTGTGATGTTGAGCTGCCGCGGTCCGGTAACATGGGAAAGCCCCGTCTCAATCACTCCTGACTGATCGTAGGTTGACCGTAACTCACGCCGAATCTTGTCTGCTTCGACTGGATTTGGCTCAAACAAGATTGGAATGATACGGTCGGCGTAAGGGCGCCAATGAGGCTGCAAGCCACCTGCACCTCCAACATCCACAACACAGATCTGCTGTTCGCTGCCTGTGCTTCGCGGTAGTACCTGGTTCACCCGATTCATCGTATTCAAGCTCTGCGGTTGAAGTTCTTTTTTTGCTCAGCGATGAACTCCTGGTAAGGCTTGCGCGGATAGCTCAAGACAGCGCTTAGAGCACGAATAAAGGCTTCTTCCGGAGAATAGCCTCTGCCAGATAGGTAGGGATAAAGGAGGAATGGCGGTCGGTCGTCGTCCGAAGCACACCAGCTAAGGTAACGTTCAACATTTTCCGTAATTAAGACGTCCGGTGCAAACTGGCTGCATAGGTCGGGGTGGAAAAATGGAGTACGAAGGAATAGCGTCTCCTGCACGAACATCGATATGAATCGCGCGAGATCACGCCCGAAAGAGTCGCCAAAGATAAGTACTCGCGTCGGATATCTCGCACGGAGATTCAACATCAGGTCTACAAGTCCATTGTTGCCGCCGTTGAGGTCGTTGTGAAATCTTTGGCCGACCCAAGCGTCATCTTTGTAGACGAGTTTTGTTTCAGTGAGAGGGGGCGAGAGACGTCCACCGAGATCCCCGATCCACTCGACTGGTTGCTTGATACCTGCGAGAACCCCTTCGATCAGGTCCTCAGCGTCTTCCGCTACGACACTGCGTATGATCTCTGCTGCAACAATGCCCGTGCCCAAGTCGCTCAGGTGCGTGTCCGTCTTCTGGAAGACATCCGCCCCCACTTGCTGGAGCACCTGACGCGGATACAGCACTGCTTCGCGTAACTCGGGATGCCGGGATAGATAGATCTCACCGAGGCAAACCGGTTCCGGAAACGGGAAGTCGGATGTCAGGACGGACTGCTTATCAGGGAAGACGACGTGGCGGTACTTCACACGATTGGCTTCTGCAAACGCGCGCCGTTCATGGATATTGCGCGCAAAATTTGCAACCGACTCGTCCTCTACCGATCTCTTGCCGAGAATGAAATCGAGAACGTCGTGTCCTCCGTCTGACAGGAATAGCTGTCCACCCTCCCCAAACAAGACACCTTTTTCTGACTCGCCGGGCTGCCTCATGCTGTTATCGTACCTTCATCATAAACAGGCAGCGAACTCGTCGGGAATCGCAAGCCGGATCGTTTCCGGTTGGAACTCGCCACCGTGATAAACTCCACCGAAGCCACTTACGTATCGAACCGCACTGATGAAACGCCGATTGTACTCGGTTCTGACGAAATCCGGCCAGCCCGACGCAGTCGGGAACGAGAAGATGCTAGCCATCATGGCTTCTAGCTTCTGTCGCGAGGAGGCGTGATACTCCTGAAACAGCGGCTGATCAGACTCGGCGGCGACCATCGCGCCAATGCTCAGCTGCATGTCGATGTCCGCATATTTCAAGTGGAACAAGAAAACGTCAGAGAAGGCAGGCCATACCGATGCAAAATGGAAGCCCGGTGCCCAAGTGAGTGGGATACTCGTGATGCATGTCTTGTTCAGGGCGTCGTACGGGCAGCAAAAAGGGCGTTGGTTAGCAAGAATCGGCCGTTTCCGCTCGAGAGGGCTATCTGAGGGTTGCGAAACGACATTGTATCCCATCGCCGTAACGTAAGCGGGCGGATCCGTCTCGAGGAAGTGCCTGAGGTTCAGGAACTTTCGAGGGTCAGCCACTAGGAATTCGTCTGTGTCAACGTGAAGGACAAATTTATAAGTCTGGAGCAGGAGGGATGTTAGTGCTGACACCGTGCTGCATCGGTCATTGTTGTTGTAAGTCCCGAATCTGAATACGCCGCCAAGTACGAAGTCCGCAAAGGCGGATGGAAACTGGTGACCGGTGATGATAAAGATGTTTTCGGCACCGAAAAGGTGCGAATAGTATCTATGGAATAGCGGAAAGTAGAAGTCGGCGCTTACAGCGTCGGTCACAATCGCAGCTAGCTTCTTCATCAACGCAGCCCCATGGCTAAGGCATCCTCTTTTTGAGGTACGTAGATGTCCCTGAAGGAAGCTGCCATCGCGGAGCGAGAGGGAGGAGACGGTGTGGCTGCCGCTAACCGCCGCCAGAGCTCGGGGTCTCCGACAGCGTCCCTGATCACCCGCGCCAGCGCCCGGTGGTCGCCCACCGGGAAGTGCAGCCCCGACACCCCGTCCTCGACCCGCTCGGCCGGGCCGCCGACGTTCGAGCAGATGACCGGCTTGCCGAACATCCAGGCTTCCGAGATGACCAGGCCGAAGATCTCCCACCAGGTGCTCGGCACGATGCACCAATCGACCCGGGCCATGCGGTTGGGCAGTTCGTCGACATGGTAGGAGCCATTGTTGCGCACGATCTGCTCGTCGGGCGGGCGGGCAGCCTCCTCGGCGAGGAAGGTCTCGATCTCGTCGCGCACGGCGGCGGAGGCGTACTGGAGGTTCGCACCGTTCAGGTCGAGGCTGAAGCCGGTGAAGCCCTCGGCGCGCAACTGGCGCACGGCACGCAGGATGATGTGCACGCCCTTGTTGTCGACGAACTGGCCGAAGAAGCCGAACCGGTTCTTCGGCCCCGCCGGCGGCTCCTGGCGCGTGCCGTAGGGGCGCTGGCCGTTGGTCACGTGGTGGATCCGGTCGCGGGCGATGCCCCAGCGGACATAGTGCTCGATCATGAAGCGGCTCGGGCAGGTGAAGACATCGACCACCGACAGGTGGGTCTGGAACCACAGGCGCCGGCTCATGAACTGCTCGGGCGAGCGGTCGGGGAAACATTGGTGGCAGCGGACGGGGCTGGCATGGGTGCACAGCGAGCGGTCGGTGCGGCGCACCATCTGGCCGTCGGCGGCGCAGATCGACATGAACTCGTGGAAGGTGAAGACGATGCGCGCCTCGGGCAGCACGCGGCGGGTGAGGGTCAGCAGGTCGGCGCCATAGGTGAAGAAATGGTGGAAATGCACGACATCGGGCCGGACCAGCTTCGAGGAAGTCGGCAAAGGCGTCGATCACCTCCGGCGAGCCGGTCTTGTGCCACCAGTAGTCGTAGTCCTGCATCAGGAACAGGAACTCGTTGGGCCGGCCGTCGAAACCGGTGATGCGGGCACCGGCCTTGTAGAGGGCGGGGTAGGCGGTGTCGGTGGAGGCGAGGAGCACCACGTCGCACTCGTCGCGCAGGCGCAGCTCCTCGAACAATTCGTAGCAGATCTGCTGCGCGCCGCCGCGGATCAGCTCGGGGTGGAAGAGGCTGACGAGGAGGATGCGCGGCCGTTCGGCCACGGTGGCGGCGGCGCTCACGAGGCGGCGCGGGCGCGGCGGGTGGGGCGCGGGGCAGGGGCGGCCACCGAGGCGCTCGCCCGGCCGCTCGCGGGCGCGCCTGCGGGCCGGTCCACCGGGCCCGGCGTGCGTGCCGGCGCGGCCGCGGGCGTCTCCGCCCGAAGCCGCGGTTCCGGCCCGGCGTCCATCACCGCCGCGGGGCTGCCAGCCGCCGCGGCCGGCGGGGGCGACAGGAGCGGGTGGCTGGGCGTGCGGCCGAGGAGCTCGGCCTCGATCAGCGCCCCCCAGGTGCGGGTGAAGTGCCAGCGGTTGACCAGCGAGCCGCCCTCGTGGACGGGGCGGCGCACCGAGCCCTTGCCCTCCAGGTGCCAGAACGCGATGTCCTGCAGCCAGGCCGGCACGCCGGCCTGAAGGCTCCTCAGGCACAGATCGGCGTCCTCGTAGTGGCCGAACACGTAGTCCTCGGAGAAGCCGCCGAGCCGCTCGAACCAGTCGCGCGCGACGGAGATGAAGGCGCCGGTGACCGCCGGCACGGGGCGGCGGGCAGCGTATTTCGCCGACCAGGCCGGCGCACCCTTGCCGTAATGCTCCACGCGCAGCAGCGGCCGCGCCTCGATGCCGTCGGCCCTGACCGACAGCCCGCGATCGGCGAGGAAATACATGCCGCCATGCATGAGCGAGCCGTCATCGTAGTAGAGCGGCGCGCCGAACAGCCTGGTCTCGTCGCGCGGCCGGCTTGCCAGGAGAGCGGCGTGGCGGACCGCCCAGTCGTCGTCGCGCGGGAAGACGTCGGGGTTGAGGAACACGAGCCGGTCGCTCCGCGCAACGCGGGCGGCGGCGTTGTTCGCCGCGCTGAAGCCCGCATTGCCGGTCAGGATGACGAGGGTGACGCTCAGCCCGTAGATCCGCTCGGCGATCCGCGCCTCCTTCTGGAGTCGTTCGGTGAGCTCTGGACTGTTCGAGACATAGATGAACTCGACCGAGCCGGCCGCAGCCCCCTTGGCGAACAGTGCGTTCTGCAGGTAGAAATATTCGTGCCGGCCGAACAGGCAGACGATGTAGCTCGCATCGAACCTGGGCCGGGACGGCCCGAAGCGCTCCACATGGGCGCGCGACGTGATCGCCGAGGTCACCCTGCGGTTGAGGCCGATGATCGCCTCGCCGATGCCCTGATCGAGCGCCTGCGAGGCTTCCAGATCGCGGTTGCCGAGATAGGCGAGCCCGGCGAAATAGCCCAGCGCGGTTTCGCGCAGATCGGCGTCATCGACCAGACGCGGGCGCATCTCGACCTGCGTGAAGCGGCCGTCGGCGAACTGGCTGCGGAACATCATCGCCGCATCGGGGCGGCTGGCGGCAGGATCGCCGAACAGGGCGCCCACATCCTCGAGCAGCCAGAAGCCGAATGGATAGGAGGCGGGTGCGCCGAGCGCCTGCTCCGCGTCCTCGCGCCGGCAGCGGCCGATCTTGCGGCTGTTCCACCCTTCGGAGCCGCGGATGGCCGAGATGCTTCTCAGCGCGTTGGCCCGGTCGTCGCTCCAGCCGGCCAGAAACAGCGTGCCGCCGGTCGAGAGAAGTGCCGCCTCGAGACTGACCGAGACCTCGCCATGCCCAGGTCGCTCGCGGGCGCCGTCGGCGAGCTGCAGCAGGTAGTTCGGCTGGGCAAGCCGTCCCTCGCTGCGCCCGACGGCGAGGTAGTGGTCGAGTGCCGCCGCGATCCCGCCATGCTCGATCAGTTCGGCTACGTCAGGATAGCAGCGGAGGTATCCGGCTTCGCTGAACTCGACGATCCCGTGCGCCGGGTGTGCGGCGCTGCTCCTGCCCGCGCCCTCGTCGAACATCACGCGGTCAAATTCGTCCATCGGCCCTCGCCGCCGTTCAGCTCCCGGTCGTCTGGGTCTCGTGCTGATCCTGCTCCCGCCGCTTTCTCAATGCAAACCCGGGATACGGATGCCGGCCCTCCCGGTAGCCGGTCTCCTCGAAATGCTCTTGTGCGGACTTGTAGATTTCGTGCCGGATCGCGCCCTCGACGTCGGGATTTTCCGAGAGATACCATTCAGTATTAACTTTGATGAAATAGGGCATCCGGTGCTCGAAATATCCCGAGTGACAGTAATGATCGAGCGCGCCACGGAGAACGCCGCCACTCACCGCCTCGGCGACATCCGGGTAGCGGCCGAGATACCATTCCTCGTCGAGGTCGACCTGCCCGACATGGGCAGAGAACGCTGCGATCCAGTAATCACGATCCACCGCGACGTAGTTGGACTTGCTGGACGGGAGAACCTTCTTGAGGTTGAGGAGCATCGCGTAGGTCTCGAATGGCATCGTGAACCCCCATGCTTTGTTTCGGAAATCTATCGACGATAGCTCTGTCTCCTGCGATGAGCCAGATCCAAACATGTGGGTCGGTCCACAACCGCTGCTGCCAGCGCCGTGCCGGTTGCGCAGCCGTGTTCGTGGTGGTGGACGTGACGGCGGTCGGCGACCGACCCCGCCGCTTCCGCCTCGCACGCGAACAGGCTGACGGCGACGTGCCTGTCGATGTGCAGGCCCTCGTATCGGAAAAAGAGAACCGGACAGAAATAGATCATCCGTTGCATGTGGCGAGATCCAGCCGTCCACGCGGCGGGAGCCTCGCGACTTGCATCCGCTCACCTCGCCGGGAGCCGGCGCGCCGGCCTGACAAGGCTTTCAGCCAAAGGCGCGCGGGGAGGACATGCGCAGGGGTCGCGCAGGGACACACTCGGCGTCGGTGCAGCGCAGGACAGCGTTGTCTTGAGTTCCAGATGCGGAACGGTTATCGCTGTCGGCTTCTTCAACTCGGAACCGAGGATGACCGACATCCAGGCGTCCCGATCTGGATTTTCCGCGGCCCGGCAAGCTCCGCCGGGGCCGGTAGGCGCGGGTGAGCGGAACGGCAGCGCCGCCGGATCAGCCCCTCCCGCGCCGCTGGTCTGGATCGCCGCCGGCACACTGGTTGCCAGTATGTTGTTGGTCGTTGCCTGTGTCGGTTTCCTGTTGTGGGACGACCGGCCCGGGCACATCGCACAGCGCGACGCCTGGGTGGCGCGCAGCTACGAGACGCTGTTCGCGTCCGAGCGCGTGCTGACGGCGGTGAACGCGTGCGAGGCAAGGGTGCGCGATTTCGCGCTGACCCGCGATCCGGCCGACCTGCCCGGCTTCGACCGGGCACGACGCGACGCGCTCGACGCGGCCGCCCAGCTCCGCCGGCTCGCAGCTTCCAGCCCGCTGCTGCAGGCGCAGCGCGACGACCTGGATGTCGCACTCGGGCAACGACTGTCGCTCGCCACTCGCGTCCTCGAGCTGGCGCGCAACGGCCACGACGCCGAGATGCGGCAGCTCGTCCGCAGCGGGCAGGGCGGACGCCTGACGGGGCGGATCGAAGGCCTTGTTTCGGCCGCGATGCAGGACCAGCGCCGCCTGCTTGCCCGGCGCGAGCAGGCGTCGGTGGCACGGCGTCAGCGCCTCGGCACCGACCTGGTCCTGTGCGTGGTGGCGGGAAGCATCGTGCTTGTGCTGAGTGCTGCCTCGACCCTGCTGCTGCTGCGTCGGCGGTCGGCCGCGAGATTGTCCACCGCGCTGCACGAGCGCGATGCGGCGGCGGTGCGCCTGCTGGTCTCCGCCAGCCCGATCGGCATGGCGCGGATCGACGCGCGCGGGCACGTGCTGGAGGCGAACTCCGCCTACAACCGTATCGTGGGTGACGGTGCGGAGCACTCCGGCACCGACCCCGAGGCCGCCGGCTCCCGGTGCCGGGCGCGCACGCTGCCGGAATGGAAGCGGCTGGAGGTGGTGGCGTCGGCCAGCATCCCCGCCTCCGGGCGCTGCGAGCCGTTCGAGACGGAGCTCGTCCGGCCCGACGGCAGCCATGTTCCGGTGCTGGTGGCCGCCGTCGCGCTGGATGGCGGCGACGCGGAGTCGGCGATCTTCGCCCTGGATCTGAGCGAGGTGCGGTCGGCGCGCACGGAAATGCTGCTCAGCCAGGATCTGGCGCGCGCCCTGGCGGAGAACTCGGTCGACGCGATCAAGGTGCTCGACCTGGAGGGGCGCATCCTGTCGATCAACGGCGTCGCCTGCCGCAAGCTCTGCTTCGACCGCCCGGAGGAGGCCGTCGGACATGCCTGGCATGGCCTGTGGCCGGGCTCCGAAGCGCCGCGGGTGCAGGCGGCCATGGCCGAGGCGCGATGCGGGCGGACCGGGCGGTTCGTGGCGAGTACAAGCTGTGGCGATGGCGATACCCACTGGTGGGACGTCGCCGTGACCTCGATCCCGGGGGCTGATGGATTGCCCGGGCGCCTGCTCGCCATCTCGCGCGACATCACCCACATGAAGGCCGCCGAGGAGGCAATGCGCTTCAGCGAGGCGCGGCTGGCCTGCGTCATCGAGACGGCCGCCGATGCCATCCTCGTGGCCACCGCCGGGGGCGCGATCGTGTCGGCCAATCCGGCGGCACTGCGGATGTTCGGCTATCCGGCCGAGGCCGACCTGATCGGACGCGACCTCGGCCTGCTGATGCCGCCGGGCGAGGCGGCCCGCCACGCGGGCTATCTGGCGGACAGCGGCGAGAGGTCGGCGCCGCGTGTGATCGGCGTCCCGGGGCGCGACCTCGTGGCGCGGCGCAGGGACGGCTCGGAGTTTCCGATCAGCCTGTCGGTCGCCTCGTTCGGCACGCACGACGCCCGCCTGGTCACCGGCATCGTCCGCGACGTGACCGCGCAGAAGGAGGCCGAGGCGGCACTGCGCGCCAGCGAGAGCCGCCTGCGCCTGGCCTTGACCTGTGCTGCCATCGGCGTCTGGGACCTCGACGTCGACCGCCGCATCATCGAGTACGACGAGCGGTTCAGCATGATCACCCGCGGGCTGCTGCCAGCCGGGCCCGTGTCGCTCGACAGCCCCCGGTTCAGCGCCTTCGAGGCGAGCGTCCATCCCGACGACCAGGCACGGCGCGCGGCCTACTGGGAGGCTTTCGCGACGGCGGAGTCCGACGTCTTCGAGCTGGACTACCGGGTCCGCTCGCCGGACGGACGGTGGCTGTCGCTGGCCTCGCGCGGGATCGTCTTCGAGCGTGATCCGGTCAGCCGGCGCCCACGGAGCGTGGTCGGGCTGCTGATCGACCGGACCGAGCAGGCCGAGGCCGGGGCGCTGCTCGAGCTCCGCGTCGAACAGCGGACACGCGAGCTGGCCGAGACGGCGCGCGAGCTCAAGGCGGAGATCCGACGGCGCGAGGAAGCCCAGGTCGCCCTGTTGCAGACACAGAAGCTGGAGGCGCTGGGACAGCTCACCAGCGGCGTGGCCCACGACTTCAACAACATCCTGGCCGCGATCTCCGGCACGTTCGAGCTCATCGGCAATCACGCGCCCGACGAGCGGATGGCCAAGCTGGTGGCGAACGGGACGAAGGCGGCGCGGCGTGGCGCCGACCTCGTGCACCACCTGCTCGCCTTCGCACGGCGTGAGGAGTTGCAGCCCGTCATCATCGATCCGGCGACGCTGCTGCCGGACCTCGAGCCCCTGGTGCGCCACTCGCTGGGCTCCAGGATCAGGCTCGAGATCAAGGGGGAGGCGCAACTCTGGCCCGTGCTGGCCGACCGCCATCGCCTGGAGGTCGCGATCCTCAACCTCGCGGTGAACGCGCGCGACGCCATGCCGGCCGGGGGTGCGCTGCGCATCTCGGTCCGCAACCTTGCCGCCGGCGAGCCGCGTCCTGGCGACCTGGCCGACGGCGACTACGTCGCCATCTCGGTCAGCGACACCGGCAGCGGCATGTCCGACGACGTCCTTGCCCGTGCCACGGAGGCCTTCTTCACCACCAAGGGCGCGGGCAAGGGCACCGGTCTGGGGCTGGCCATGGTCGCCACCTTCGCCAGCCAGTCGAAGGGCGGCCTGGCGATCAGCAGCGCACCGGGCCAAGGCACGACCGTGACGGTCCTGCTGCCTAGGGCGGAACTGGTCGCGGGCGCCGCGGCAGGCGAGGGACAGCCGGCCGACGTGCTGGAACATCCCGGTGCGACCATCCTTCTGGTCGATGACGACGAGTCGGTGCGCGCGGTCACGGCGATGATGCTGGAGGATCTCGGCTGGGCCGTGATCCAGGCGCGCAACGCGGAGGCGGGCTACGCGATGATGCACGCCACGAGCGTCGTCGACCTCGTCGTCTCCGATATCCTCATGCCGGGCGCCGACGGGCTGGAACTGGCCGAGCGTATCCGGACCACCTTCCCCGACCAGAACATCGTCTTCCTCAGCGGCTATCCGGAGGGTCACGACGTGTCGCGCGAGACCGTGCTGGGCAAGCCGTTCAACAAGGCGTCGCTGAAGCAGTTCGTCGCCGGCGCGCTTGCCCGGGCCGCCAAGGCAGCGTGACGGGACGGCAACGATGGATGGCTTGACCGGGCGAGGTTGCGGGGGCGTCGGCCGGAGGTGCCGCTTGCTGCGCGCCGATCCCCGGCTCTCTCGCCTGCCGCCTTGCGGGCTGGGCGAGAGAGCCGCCCGCGACGGTCCGAACCCCCCGCGCCCTGTCCACATGAGTCCTGCAGACCTGCGCGCCGCCGCGCCGCCGTTCCACCGCCAATCCGGAGTGTCAGCTCATGACCGCCCTGGTCCCTAGGCTCAGGACCCTTTACGGCGCGAGCCTGACGTGATTCGACGGCATCTGGAGGGTCCAGATGTCGAAGCTGCCGATGTTGTCCGAGGCGCAGATGCGCCGCCTCCAGCCCTTCTTCCC
>Ga0080006_1141020_pt1 | contig 86403 bp, 73 predicted proteins | sample RS3BMetagenome_FD_69209 | JGI IMG/M metagenome (GOLD analysis project Ga0080006, IMG submission 69209) | Ferric oxide microbial mat and aquatic microbial communities from Rainbow Spring, Yellowstone National Park, USA - RS3B (SPADES... ... | reverse complement strand
GGAGACTTTTAAGCCTCTGAGCAATATCGCCAACAAGAACAGGACGCCTGTACTTCGGACACCATACAATATGGTACTTGCAGGTAGATACAATATTTTTATTGGATTTCAATTGTTCTTTCCTGTTCATACATAATTATACTACACATAGCTATAATTTATCGCCTTATATCCCCATGCCTGAAGGCAGGGGCATTACGGCGATGGATGGTAAAAGAGGATCCAGCTGCCCATCCTGAGGTTCTGTGTGCGCCGCGCTGCCGCAATGAACTCTTGCACAGGACCGAGGGAGAAGACCAGAAAGGCCGGATTCGGTAGCGCATCGGCAATGGCTGTCGAAATAGAGAGGTGCTGCTCCAAGGGATGGTCTGGTTGTCGAGTATCCGCGGGAAGCACATGTATCCACATCTTCAGGCTCGTCTTTTTCGCAAGCTCCTCGTATAAAAGCCGCCAAATGTGGAAGTACAGGCGTTTCTCTTTGTCTGATTGGGCCGCTAGCTGATTCACCAAGAGCTGGAGAATGTGCTGGCCTGCTTTTTCCTGCACTTCCTCATCCAGTTGCTGCAGATTTTGAGTGGGTAGCGACACGGGTTGAGCTTGGGCCTCTGCCGATAGGGGATGAGTGAGGGTGGGAGTCACCCGGTCCCAGTAGGCCTCGGTCCCCTCAGGGAAATTCACCCGGTCAGCGGGCGAAGCGATAAGGTCGGCCTTCGTCGCCAGGTTTTTTTCTTCATCAGCATTGGCCGGACGCCCCAACACAATCTGCTGTAATGCTTCGGCAAGCTGGACATGGGGAGTATGAAACACCGACCGCAAGACCAGTGCCTTCCCCGGCGGGTCATGTAGAAAGGCGACGATTTTACGCGTCCACTTGGTTACCATCCCGTTACCTCCATCACAGGGCGAAATTCTTCCTTAGAACTAACTTCTTGGATGAAGTCATCAATCAAGGACAGATCCGGATAGACGGGCGGTTCTTGTCGCTCCAGCTTAAGCTTTTCGTGTTCTTCCAAAAGCTGAGCTTGGAAGAATGCCAGGACTAATGCATATTTCCTATTAGATAGACGGGTCATATGGATAAAGAGGAGAGAAGCCCGGCGATGATGACGCTCTCCTACCGAGGTCACTTTGGCTCCATTACGTAAGAACACAATGGGCAATCCAAATGCCGCCCGCTCAACCGGCTGACGCCGCTTCCGGAACTGTTGGATCTGCTGGCCTGTCAAACATAACTACATCCTAAACGGTGGGCTTCTCTGGTGCGGAAAGTGCGGGAACGAGATGGAAGGGCGCTCTGGAACCGGGGCCAGGGGTGTGAGGTATTATTACTACACTTGCAAGAACAAAGAATGCAAGTTCAAGCTGCCTGCAGATGAAATCGAGGGAGTTATCCTAACAAGAATTAGAGAGCTCTCCACCAAAAAAGACATCATGGAGAGCATCATTAGCTCCACCAACGAAAAATTGCCGAAGGAACTCCTGGAGTTGAAAGAGCAAAAAACACTCCTCCAGAAGGAGCTTACAGAAACAAGAATTTTGCCGATGGCATTATGAATAAGTGGGCATCCCTGGCAAGCGAGGACAGCAGTCTTTTCCTCAAAGAGAAACTGGATCAGTTAGGCAAAAGAAGAAAGGAGATTGAAACTGGCATCCAGGCGTTAGAAGCGACGATCAAGGAAATAGAAAAGAAGTCCGCCACTCAAGAATTAGTGATGCCTGCCTTGAATAAATTTCCGAATGTCTTTGAGCACACCCAGCCTTATCAACAGAAAGAACTCTTGAGACTTGTCTTCCATAAGACCATCCTTGCCCCAGACAGCATAAAATTAGCCCTATTCGGGTCCACCAGAAATAGGACTACTTTCTTTATGTGAATCTGAGATACGCTCTCAGACACCAATCTGGCTGCCCGGCATGGACTCGAACCATGACTAAAGGCTCCAAAGACCTCTGTGCTACCATTACACCACCGGGCAATACAGCTCTATTTTTCTCTACGAGCCTGGTTGCTTCTTTATTCTCCTTGGCTACGAGAATACCCCTCCATCCCATTAAAAGTATACAATAACTCTGTTTTAGTGAATTCCAATCCGATTTTCTGGATTCGATCCAAAAGTCTAACAACATCACCATGAGAAATGGTTGAATTGTTTTCTTTATTTTTAATAAAACGGCATTGATAGGGACCAGCCAGCAAAGCTTCCTCAAAGCAAGCAGGCCATACTGACATTCCTCTATTTGCAATCGATTCCAAAATAAATGGATCAGAACAGCCTCTTAAATGGTCCGCTAATTGAGCAGGATGAAGAGGATATTCAACAAAAACATCTACTCCAACTAGCTCTTTCCTCTCTTGAGGGAGAACAATAGAAAAATTTGTTTTAGGATTTTCTTTAAATTTAGTGGAACAAAAAGGTTTTAAAACCTCCGGTTCTTTCCCTAAATTTTGGATAATTTGATCGGAAAATTCTTTTGTGCCAACTTTTTTTCTACTAACCCCTTCTCTAAAAATGTCATAGGTATGAATTCCTTCTTCAATCGTCCGAAGCCATGCATTGTATACCCTATCGGCAACAGAATTTTGTCCAATATGGACAAGCATTTGAACAGCAGCTAAAAGAAGACCTGAAGGATTTGCTACATTCTGTCCAGCTCTCCTCGGTGCAGAACCATGTATAGCTTCAAACATAGAATATCGCATTCCTATATTGGCAGAGGAACCCAGACCAACAGAACCAGCAATCTGAACAGCTACATCTGAAAGAATGTCTCCGTAGAGATTAGCAAGGACGATAACATCAAAGGATTCTGGGCTATCAGCAAGTTTAGCCGAGCCAATATCAATGATCCAATGTTCCTTTTCGATCTCGGGATATTCTTTCCCCACCCTTTCGAACACCTTATGAAACATGCCATCGGTTATCTTTAATATATTATCCTTTGTAAAACAGCTTACTTTCTTTCTCCCAAAACAACGGGCATATTCAAAAGCATAACGAATAATTCGTTCTGTTCCTTGAAAAGACAAAATCTTCAGCGCCTGATACGAATCGAGACTTTGTCTGTGTTCTATTCCACTATAAAGATCCTCTTCGTTTTCTCGAATGATTACTAAGTCAAGCTTAGGATGTTTTGTAAATACAAAGGGATGATAAGCAATGCAAGGCCGTACATTTGCAAAAAGTCCTAAGGCTTTTCTAAAAGTAACATTTAAGCTCTTAAAGCCTCCTCCCTGAGGAGTTGTAATGGGTGCCTTTAAAAAAACTTTTGTTCGTTTAAGGCTTTCCCAAGCTGCAGGATCAATTCCGGTGGGATTCCCTTGCATATAAATTTTTTGACCGATCTCAATGGTCTCGATTTCTAGCTCAGCCCCAGCCGCTAAAATCACTTTTAATGTGGCTTCCATAATTTCGGGGCCAATTCCATCTCCATAAGCTACAGTGATTGGTACTTTTTTCATTTTTTGTAGAATTTGTTAAATTAATTAATTTATTTTATTTTTTTATCCTTATTAAATGCCACATGTCAATTAGCTAGATACTTAATTACCCACCATCGAGATTGTCCACCCGTTGCAGAAGAGAGACCGACTAAAACAGGAGCAGCAATAAAAAAACCAGGACCTGTCGCTGCAGTTGCCCCATAAGCTCCTGCAACCCATATAGCTTGTCCAGCAGCCGAGCCTAATGCAGCAGTTGCACCACCTGGCAGTATCCCATAAGCCTGATATTCCAATAAGCCATCCGCCCCCATTTTTTTTGCTTTTTTAGTAATATCTTTCAGTAAAGAGGATTTTATTAATCCACTTCTTCTATCATGAATAATCCCAATAATTTTATATGGGCGAGGAGGTAATCCATCATACCAAATGTCTATTCCATTAATTTTCTGAACTGAAGCTCCTTTCCCTTTTTGTCTTCCTCCTCCTTCATAAGGTATATAATTTGTTGAGGAACAAGCCCAGAGCCACAAAAGCAAAAAAACCATTAGTGTTTTTTTTACAAGGCTCTTCATACAATCATTAGGAATTAGGATGTTTTTTTATCCTTTCTTTTTTTTCTCATTCTGAGAATGAACATATTTAAATACCCACCAGCGGGACTGTCCACTTTGCGCTCCAGAAAGTCCAGCAGATGCAGGTCCAGCATAGGGCAACCAACTTCCCATAGTAGACCCATAAGATTGAGGAAAATACATTGCATTGGTTCCAAAACCAGCAGCGGCGGCCGCTAATTGATTAGCTGCTACTGCATAAGCTTGATATTCGATAACACCATCAGCACCAATTTTCTTTGCTTTTTTCACTATATCTTTAATCAATCCAGAAGAAAAAAAACCGCTTCTTTCGTCATGAATCACCCCAATAATCTTATATTTATGGAGTGGAAGTCCATCAGACCAAACTTCTATTCCATTAACAATCCTTTTGCCTCCTCCTTTTCCTTCCTGAATGCCATCTCCATGGTATGGAAAATAATTTGTATGAACACAGCCACAAAAATAAAGAAAAACTCCAGCTATCCCCATTATTTTTGTAAGTAGAAGAAAAGAACTTTTAAGAAAACTCATCGGTCTATTTAGTCAAGCTAAAATTCGATATACCGGAAGACTCTTTGAATGAACCAGCTTTCTTTTTAACAATTAAACTCAGTCGATGAGTCAAAGTTATAAAATGAATGCAAAAAAACTCCAACACCAATTAGAAAAAAAATCCCTTACTTTATTCAAGTAAGGGATTTCATCTCTGGCAACGCCCTACTCTCACGTACCCTATCGGTACACTACCATCGGCGAAGACATGTTTCACTTCCGTGTTCGGGATGGGAACGGGTGGTTCCATGTCTCTATGGTCACCAGACCTCTTCCTTTATACACAAAGGAAGAGGTCTAATGACCATTTCGTTCTTTGAAAACTGCAGGTTAATTGAGAATAAAAGACCTAAGCACTTAGAGAACTACAAGCCAATCGGGCTATTAGTACCGCTCCGCTCCATGCATTACTGCACTTCCACGCGCGGCCTATCAACGTGGTAGTCTACCACGGCCCTAATGGGGAGATCTCATCTTGGGAATGGCTTGGCGCTTAGATGCTTTCAGCGCTTATCCTTTCCGGACATAGCTACCCGGCGCTGCGCCTGACGGCACAACCGGAACACCAGCGGTCCGTCACTCCCGGTCCTCTCGTACTAGGGAGTGAACCCCTCAGATCTCCAGCGCCCACAGTGGATAAGGACCGAACTGTCTCACGACGTTCTGAACCCAGCTCGCGTACCGCTTTAACCGGCGAACAGACGGACCCTTGGGACCTTCTCCAGCCCCAGGATGCGATGAGCCGACATCGAGGTGCCAAACCGAGCCGTCGATATGGACTCTTGGGCTCGATCAGCCTGTTATCCCCGGCGTACCTTTTGTCCGATGAGCGATGGCGATTCCACATTCAACCACCGGATCACTTGGTCCTACTTTCGTACCTGCTCGACCCGTCGGTCTCACAGTCAAGCTCCCTTCTACCCATGCGCTCGACGCACGATTGCCAACCGTGCTGAGGGAACCTTAAGAACTCCTCCGTTACTTTTTAGGAGGAGACCGCCCCAGTCAAACTGACCAGCTGCCATTGTCCCAAATCTCGATTCAGAGAGTTTGGTTAGAACTTCCGTTACGGAAGAGTGGTGTTTCATTGGCGACTCTGCTTCCTCCGAAAAGGAAGCTTCACAGTCTCCCACTTACGCTAAGCATCCATAACAGAAGTCCAGTAACAGCGTACAGTAAAGGTGCACGGGGTCTTTCCGTCCTACTGTGGGAAGGCGGCATCTTCACCGCCACTATAATTTCACTGAGCATCTCTTTGAGACAGTCGCCAACTCGTTACACGATTCGTGCAGGTCGGAACTTACCCGACAAGGAATTTCGCTACCTTAGGACCGTCATAGTTACGGCCGACATTCGCTGGGACTTGGGTTCAAAGCTTCGCCTTGAGGGCTAACTTCTCCCCTTAATCTTCCAGCATTGGTCACGTGTCACTCCCTATACGTCGTCTTCACGACTTTGCAGAGAGCTGTGTTTTTGTTAAACAGTCGGTTGGCGCTGTTCACTGCGACCTCCTTTGCAGGAGGCACCCCTTTTCCCGAAGTTACGGGGCTAATTTGCCGAGTTCCTTAAAGAGATTTCACTCACGCGCCTGAGTATACTCTACCCACCCACCTGTGTCGGTTTCCGGTACGGGCACCTTAGTCTACCCGGAAGCTTTTCTTGGCATTTCATTTGAAAGATCCCCTCAGGATTTCTCCCTCAGGTCCCCTTGCGGGACAAGGACTTTCAGCACCTCGCCTTTCTCTTGAAATGCGTCCCTTCCGGTTAAATGTCGGTGGTGCTGGAATATTAACCAGCTTGACATCGTCTACGCCCTTCGGCCTCAACTTAGTCCCCGACTAACCCTGGGAGGACGAACCTTCCCCAGGAAACCTTGGGTTTACGGCGGGCCGGATTTTCACCGGCCTTATCGTTACTCATGTCTGCATTCTCACTTCCAAACACTCCACGGTCGGTTACCCTCCCGCTTCACAGTATTTGGAACGCTCCTCTACCGTGTCTTAACGACACCCGCAGCTTCGGTATGCAGCTTAATCGCCAATCATTTTCGGCGCAAAATTTCTCGGTGAGTCAGCTATTACGCACTGTTTAAATGATGGCTGCCTCTAAGCCAACATCCTCACTGTCTAAGAAATTTCACATCCTTTCCACTTAGCTGCATTTTGGCACCTTAGCTGGCGGTCTGGGTTGTTTCCCTCTCGACGATGAAGCTTATCCCCCACCGTCTTACTCCCATGTTCCACCCTGTGGTATTCAGAGTTTGATTGGATTCGGTACCCCGGTAAGGGCCCTAGTCCATTCAGTGCTTTACCCCCACAGGTCAGCACATGAGGCTAGACCTAAATCTATTTCGAGGAGAACCAGCTATCAGGGGGTTTGATTAGTCTTTCGCTCCTACCCACAGCTCATCGGAGACGTTTTCAACCGTCACCCGTTCGGACCTCCATCACCGGTTAAGGTGACTTCATCCTGGCCATGGGTAGATCACCTCCCCTTCGGGTCTACTGCCTGCAGCTCAAACGCCCTATTCAGACTCGCTTTCGCTTCGCCTCCATCCCAAAAGGATTTAGACTTGCCACAGACAGTAACTCGCAGACTCATTAAGCAAAAGGCACGCCATCACCCTTTCGGGCTCTGACACCTTGTAGGCACATGGTTTCAGGTTCTATTTCACTCCCCTCATCGGGGTTCTTTTCACCTTTCCCTCACGGTACTGGTTCACTATCGGTCGCCAGGTAGTATTTAGCCTTACGCGGTGGTCCGCGCAGATTCACGCGAAGTTTCCCGTGCATCGCGTTACTCAGGATACCACCAGGCGTTGCGCAAGCTTTAAGATACAGGCCTCTCACCTTCTATGGGGCGACTTTCCATCCGCTTCTCCTAGCTCTACAACTGCCTATATGGTGGTCCTACAACCCCAGTCAGCAAGCTGACTGGTTTGGGCTGTTCCGCTTTCGCTCGCCACTACTAACGGAATCGCTTTCGCTTTCTTTTCCTCCGCTTACTGAGATGTTTCACTTCAGCGGGTTTCGCTTATCCAGGTCTATGGATTCAACCTGGTATGGTACGACATTACTCGTACCGGGTTACCCCATTCGGAAATCCCCGGATCAAAGCGTGCTTCCCACTCCCCGAGGCTTATCGCAGGTAGCCACGTCCTTCATCGCCTCCTGGCGCCAAGGCATCCACCATGTGCCCTTACTTGCTTGTAACTCTCTTTAAGTACTCTTAAATGTTTTACTCTCAATCACCTGCAGTTTTCAAAGAACATATAGCCTTTTAAAACGCATCCTCTACCCCAATCATTAGAAAAACTTTGTCAGGAAAATCGGAATGCCTTTCTTTATCAATAACCATCTGGGCCTGACTGGGCTCGAACCAGTGACCCTGCGCTTATCAAGCGCATGCTCTGACCAACTGAGCTACAGGCCCAATGCAGTCCCGACGTTTTGGGCCAACCGCATGCTGGTGGAGGCAAGGGGATTCGAACCCCTGACCTACAGCTTGCAAAGCTGCCGCTCTCCCAGCTGAGCTATGCCCCCGATAACCTATCTGTAGGATTATCGTTTCGTTACTCCTTTTCCAAAGCATGCCATTGTGATCCATTCCGCTTTACCTAACAAAGTATTTTGTCGTTGCCTTTCTCTATCCCTCAGAAATGCCTATCCTTTGAGTATGAGATACACAACAACAAAATCATCTCACTAAGCTCAACATGGACCTTCTTCGCTTCTACTGAAACTGGATACTATTCTTAGCTGTTGGTTTTTGCTTTAAAAGGCTATGGTCGCCAGTTCAACAGAACTGAGTTGTGCAGAATCCTTATTATAAGGTTGCAGTATCATTTTTTCTACTCGCCTCCAATCTATGATTGCAAGGCAAGTAATCGACCTAAGCAACGAATATTTTCGGAATCTTACCGAATACTTTCGCTGCTTTACTCCTTAGAAAGGAGGTGATCCAGCCGCAGGTTCCCCTACGGCTACCTTGTTACGACTTCATCCCAATCACTAGCCATACCTTCGACAACCTTACGGTTGGCTTCGGGTACAACCAGCTTTCAGGATGTGACGGGCGGTGTGTACAAGGCCCGGGAACGTATTCACGGCGCCGTAGCTGATGCGCCATTACTAGCGATTCCGGCTTCACGAAGGCGAGTTGCAGCCTTCGATCTGAACTGGGCCCGGTTTTTGGGATTTGCTCCACCTCGCGGTCTTGCTTCCCTCTGTACCGGGCATTGTAACACGTGTGCAGCCCAGGCCATAAGGGCCATCCTGACTTGACGTCGTCCCCACCTTCCTCCCCGTTATACGAGGCAGTCTGTTCAGAGAGCCTTTCGGCAACTGGACATAGGGGTTGCGCTCGTTGCGGGACTTAACCCAACATCTCACGACACGAGCTGACGACAGCCATGCAGCACCTGTGCCGTTCGCCCTTGCGGGCCATTGCCTTTCGGCAACTGAACACGGCATGTCAAGGCCTGGTAAGGTTCTTCGCGTTGCATCGAATTAAGCCACATGCTCCACCGCTTGTGCGGGCCCCCGTCAATTTCTTTGAGTTTTAGCCTTGCGGCCGTACTCCTCAGGCGGTGCGTTTAACGCGTTAGCTACGGCACTGGCGGGGTCGATTCCGCCAACGCCTAACGCACACCGTTTACGGCTAGGACTACCGGGGTATCTAATCCCGTTCGCTCCCCTAGCTTTCGTGTATCAGAGTCAGGTACCGTCCAGGAAGCCGCCTTCGCCACCGGTGTTCCTCTCGATATCCACGCATTTCACCGCTACACCGAGAGTTCCGCTTCCCCCTCCGGTCCTCTAGCTAGACAGTATCGAATGCAGTTCCTTTGTTAAGCAAAGGGATTTCACATCCGACTTATCTAACCTCCTACACACCCTTTACGCCCAGTAAATCCGAGCAACGCTTGGGACCTCTGTATTACCGCGGCTGCTGGCACAGAGTTTGCCGTCCCTTCCTCTCCCTGTACAATCAAACTTCCAGCTTTATTCAAGCTGAAAGTCTTGGTCCAGGGTGACAGGAGTTTACAACCCGAAGGCCTTCATCCTCCACGCGGCGTCGCTCCATCAGGCTTTCGCCCATTGTGAAAAATTCTCGACTGCTGCCACCCGTAGGTGTCTGGGCCGTGTCTCAGTCCCAGTGTGGCTGACCACCCTCTCAGGCCAGCTACCCGTCTTAGCCTTGGTGGGCCATTACCTCACCAACTAGCTGATGGGCCGCGGGCCTCTCCTGAAGCGTAAGGCCTTTGCAGGTCCCCTACTTTGATCTTTCGATCACATGCGGAATTACCCCATCTTTCGATGGGCTATTCCCCACTTCAGGGCAAGTTCCCACGTGTTACTCACCCGTTCGCCACTGAACTTTTTCCTTGTTGCCAAGGAAAAAGCTTCGTTCGACTTGCATGTCTTATCCACGCCGCCAGCGTTCGCTCTGAGCCAGAATCAAACTCTCCGTAAAGAGAAAGATTCTTGGCTTAATGCTCTAAATTTTAGAGCAGGCCACAAAACTACTGCAAAACCTTACATAAGGTTCTGCACAACTCAATCCTGTTTTTAGGCGACCTAAAGTTATCAAAGAACAATTTTTTTATTATTTTGCTTTCTCGTAGGGAGTTTATCCTATTCACTCTCCCATTTTAGTCAATAGATTTTTTTACTATAAAAAAGAAAATTTATTTTTCATTTCAAATATAATGCTTCCTTGAGTAATTTCAAATAGCCAAATAATCTTGTTATAAGATTGTTCTCTGTTATTATTCTTCATTCTTTCTAATTATAACGCATCCAACAAATGGATTCCATCAATAGCCATTCTCATATAGAAAAAAACCAAACCCCACCCCCCTTCCATAGGACAAATCTTTTTTATCCTTCTAAACAATGGCTTTTTTTGCCACCTTTCTTCCTATTCTTCTTTGCCTTTGTTCTGCTTTCCTCCGGATCTTATTCGCTACCACTCATTGATCGGGACGAACCAAGATTTGCAGAGGCGGCAAGGGAAATGCTTCAAAAAAAAGATTTCATCGTTCCCTTCTTCAATGGGGAGTTCAGGCTGGATAAGCCACCATTAATTTATTGGTTGATGGCCTTCTTTTATCAATTGTTTGGAGTTAATGAATTCTCTGCTAGACTCCCTTCGATCCTGTCTGCTTCAATTTTAGCCACGATTCTCTATAGCATAAGCAATGGCTATTGTTCTCCCATCCGATGGGTGGCACCTATAGGTTTTATTGTCTCCGTGCAGACCCTTATTCATGGTAGATTAGCTACCGCCGATATGGTCCTGGTGCTCTTTGGAACACTTTCTCAATGGGCATTTTTAAATCTACTTAAAAAGAAGTCGCCTTTGTGGTTTTTTATTTTTTGGATTTCTCTTGCCCTCGGTTTTCTTGCTAAAGGACCTATAATTTGGTTCATAGCCTTAATTACTTATTTGCTTCACCGGTTTGTTTTCTGGAGGAAAGCTCTACCTATTGCCAATATTGCTCCAATTCCAGGTTCGCTGTTGTGCCTTGCAATCGTCAGTTGCTGGGCTATCCCAGCATTGATCGAAACAAAAGGGCTTTTTTTTAAAATAGGCATTGGAGAACACATTATTCATAGAGGAATAGAAGCGTTTGATAATCGCCCGTTCATTCCTTTCTATTATTTTCTATCTTCTTTAGTAAGTCTCTATCCAAACTCCGCATTTTTTGTATTTTTTTTTGAAACCTTAAAGAAAAACTGGTCAATGGAGAATAGTTTTTTGCTTTCCTGGTTTCTGGCTCCTATTCTCATTTTTTCTTTCTATGCCACAGAGCTTCCCCATTATATCATGCCAGGCTTTCCCGCTTACTTCTTGTTAATAGCCCAAGGCATTGGCGAAGCCAAACATACCAGATTTTCTTTTCTTTTTGCTCTCTTTTTTCTTGGATTATTTACAATCCTTGCTTTAAGCCTCATATTTTTTTGCCTTTACCAAGGATGGCCTCAAGGCACCTCCCTGAAGGATATTCCAATACTTGGGGGTTTGGTCCTTCTTTTTTTATCCCTTTTTGGTTTCACACTCCTTTCGTGTATAAAAAATCGTTCCATCTCTATGCCTTTTGCCTTCATTATGGCCCTGCTGGCTGCTTTGCTTGCTTCTTCCTTCTCTTTTTTATCCAAAGACTTACGGTTTCTTTCCCTCACCATAAGACTCTCTGCTATGTTTAAAAACATGCCCGCTACATCGATAAACTGTGCCTGGGGATATACAGAGCCAAGCTTAGTTTTCTATTCGAATAGAAATTGGAGATGGGATACAGCTTTGCCAACTTCTCCTAAACCACCCTTTTTTTTGATCCAATTGGAAGAAGAAACCTCCCTTGGAAAAGGACTAATGCAGTCCTTTGAAAAGACCAAGCAGCCTCAAAAAAAACAAGAAAAAGCAATTGCATCGCCCCCCCTTTCTTTACCCTCTGCATTGAAAAATCAAGATAACCTCGGAGAAGGAAAGATAGAAGGATTAAATCTTGGAAGAATGTCGTGGTCAAAAATTTTTTATCATTATCATTATTGAACCTAGAGTGTTTCCTTTGAGAGATTCATTAAAAATGCTTAAACATAGAGAAGAGCCAAATCAACCTTGAAGATTTGTCGCCCAGTAAGATTTTTTGTTTTTTTCTAAATTTCTAAAATAAATTAAAAAATATTTCTTTGCCCATCAACTATTAGAACCAAAAAGTAACTTTCATCCTAAATTGTGCCTACTTGTTTTTCCTCTTTAAAATGATTTCTATGTACCCATGCATTTTCAGAGATCCCCATGGTTCAAGAGCGCCATTTATACATTGCAAAAACTGCTTCTCTTTCTTTTGGCTCTCCTATTGTACTTTAATGGACTTCGAGAGACTCTCCGCAGTGAATCCCGTACTTTTGAGCTCACTATAGAAGATACAATTATTACTCTAGTCAAAGATCAAAAATTCCACACTTTTGCGTTCAATGGCCAGGTTCCCGGTCCCCTTATCCATGTTAAATATGGGGATGACTTAACTATCAAAGTCACAAACCTCACTACTCTGCCACATACGATCCACTGGCATGGAATTCTTCAAACCGGCACCTGGCAAATGGATGGTGTGCCAAATACAACTCAGCCTGAAATAAAACCTGGAGACACCTTTACTTATCATTTCAAGGCTTTACCTGCAGGGACTTATTGGTATCACTGTCATGTCAATGTCAATGAACATGTATCGATGAGAGGAATGTGGGGCCCATTGATTGTCGATCCCCCCAAACCTAACCAATTAGAAAAAAAAGTGACCAAAGATTTTATATTGATGCTCAGCAGTTGGCCTTCTCACTGGGCAAGAAAACCTGGATATGGAGGCATTCCTGGAGATGTCGAAGACTATTTTACAATTAACGCTAAAAGCTATCCTGAAACCCAACCAATCAGGGTAAAAAAAGGAGATTTCATCCGTTTTAGGATTTTTGCAACAAGTGATACTGTTCATTCTCTCCACATTCACGGTCATGTGTTTTTGATTGGTTGTAAAGATGGACACTTCCTTCCAAATCCTATTGAAGCTGATACTGTCCTTATTTCTCCAGGAGAAAGATACGATCTGTTTATGTACGCAGATAATCCGGGCCGTTGGATGGTTCACGATCATGTGGATGTTCATACTACCAATGGCGGCAATCCAATGGGAGGAATCATGACCATAATCGAATACGATGAGGTCGAAAAGACTGATTCTTGGTATGAGTGGAAAGACAAAAAATTCATACCTGACTTTTTTTATGAAGAATCGATGAAAAAACCCTATGGCCTTTTCATAAATCCAGCATTTAAAGGAGAACCTGCCCCCCAATAAAAATGAAAATTGGTTACTTTTATTTTCTTTCTTTATTTTTCTATTTAGCTGCTAACCGGCTCATTGCTGACGATGGAATGCAGATACTGCAAGCTCAGTGTTCTAGCTGTCATGCCATAACCAAACCAACCGATAATTCATTGGAAAGATTATGGACAAGAAAAGGACCCGATCTTTACTATGCTGGTCTAAAATTTCAAAAAAAATGGCTGGTAAAATGGTTACAACAACCAACTATCATTCGACCAGCGGGAGAATTTTATTTTAAGCATATTAAAAAGACTCCAAACGGGGATGAAATAGATTCTTCATCTTTAAGCCCCCATCCAAAACTTTCTCCTAATGAAGCAGAATCGGTCGCTAATGCTTTAATGAGTTTAAAACCCGAAGGGCTGATTATTCCCGGCAAATTTAAAAACGAACCAGTCAATCCTTCGATTGGTGCAATGTTTTTTGGTAAATTAAGGGGTTGCTCAGCCTGTCATGCCACAAAAGAGGGTGGAGGAGGGCTGTCAGGACCAGAGCTTTATGACGCAGGTGACCGACTGCAAGGAGATTTCATTTACTCATTTATTGAAGATCCACAGAAGTTTGAACCACATATCTGGATGCCTAAGCTTGAGCTTGCAGAAGCTGATCTGCAAAGACTTTCATCTTATCTCCTGAGTCTTCATAGATCTCAACAAAAGGAGGGAAAATGAGAGGACTGGATCCAATCGATTTTTTTACCAAACAGATTCAACGCTCTCTTCTCTTTGTTCTTGTGCTGCTGTTGCCTACTTCCTTTATTCCTCCTGTGGCAAGAGCCGATGATGCTAAATGGACTAAAATAGAAAAGCTATATAACACCTATTGCGTCCAATGCCATGGCATAGAAAGAAATGGAACCGGAATTAATTCCAAATTTATGACTGTCCAACCGAGGGATCACACAGATCCGAAGGAGATGGGAAAAATTCCTGACGAAGAAATTATAAAAGCCATTACTTATGGCGGGATTTCTGTGCAAAAATCAATCCTCATGCCTGCTTGGGGTAAAGTCCTTACACAGCAAGAAATTTATGAATTAAAAGATTACTTAAGACATGTCTGTAATTGTGGAGGAGAAAGCAAATAAACCAAACCAAAAAGGAGGAGAAATGAAAAAGCGATTCATAAAACACCTAATGGCATTGCTCATAACTGTTTGCACCATTTCGATAGGAATGGCAAAAACAGTTTCAGTAACATTCCATGGAAAAGAAGCTGATGTGGTAATTGATAATAAAGGAACTAAATACTCAGCCTGGACATTTAATGGACAAGTGCCAGGGCCCTTAGTGAGAGTGACCGAAGGAGATATCGTTGATTTCACATTGATTAATGAAATAACAAACAAGAAATCTCATGCTATGGATTTTCATGCTGCTCAATTAGATGCTGCTAAGGATTTTGGCCAAATAAGGCCTGGGGAAACAAAGCATTACACCTTCAAAGCTAACTATCCGGGAGTGTTTTTCTATCATTGCGGTGCCGATCCCATGGTTCAGCATATTGCAAGAGGGATGTTTGGAGTAATTATAGTAGATCCAAAAAATCCATACGCTATGCCCAAAGCTGATAGAGAATATGTTCTTGTCCAATCAGAGATTTATTCCAATCCTGATGACGAAAAAAGTTTGATGGAGAGCAAGTGGGATTTTGTCGGATTCAATTTTTGTAAGTTTAAGTATGATCCAGTACATGATGAAAGAGCAACAACTTGGTTACAAGCAAAACCTGGAGAAAGAGTTAGAATATATTTTGTCAACGCTGGCCCTAATGAGTTTGCTTCTTTTCATCCAATCGCCGGTATTTGGGACAGGGTCTATGTGTCAGGAAATCCCAAAAATGTTCTCTATGGCCTTCAATCTTTTACTGTTGGACCAGGGGATGGAGCCATTTTTGATCTCATTTCCCCCGTAGAAGGAGCTAATGCCATAGTGACGCATTCTATGAAGGAGGCTTTGACTGGAGCTATTGCTATAATCATGTTTACAAAAGATGCCGATCCTAAAATGGGACATGGAGATCAGATCCTTGTGCGTTAAAAAAACTGTCAGACTTACTCGACTCTGTCTTTTGTGCAAAGCTTAAGCGAATAGGCAAGTGCTTTGTGGGTAACCAAAATAAGAGTTGATCTAAGTAAGAATTGCCTATGGTAGGAGTACTGCTATGACTGGATAATTATAGCTGCCAGTTAACCACAATCATGAACAGCCATTGTGAAAGGAGCAAATTTCAGTTTCTGCTTCAACAGTACTTACTTGAGTCTGATTAAATTCTATTTCTTTTTGTAATTCTTCTACACTTTTTAACACTTTCATAAATTTTTTACCAAAAGATGTTAGTTTATATTCTACTTTTGGCGGAAGAGTGGGATAAACAGTTCTTTCCACTATTCTCCATTCACAAAGCTTCTTCAAAAGATCGTTAAGAACTTTTGTCGTTATCCCCGGAATATTCTTTTTCATTTGACCTGGTCTACAGATATTCTGACAAATCAAATCCAGGACCGAAACTGTCCATTTGCACTTAAAAATGTTTTCTACCAACCGGGCAGCTTCCGAATTCCTGGTCGGTATCACAACTTCCCTTTTAGGCCGCTCGTTGTTCATCTTTTAGCAATAAGGATAAGTTTCTTTAAAAAAATTGTCAATTCTATATCATCTTCTTGCTACTTTTAATATAGGGATTATTACTTATTTTGCTTACAGATGTATTAAAAAAAAACGAAACAGCTGCTGTAATTTATAGGGAAGAAAGTGAAACGCAGGTATCTTGAACTATATCTAACTTTTTTGGATAATCCACTATCCAATGAGCTCCTCTACTCTCTTTTCTTTGCAAAGCACTTTCAATAATAACAGCTGCTACCAAGACAATATTCTTGGCTTTGACTTCAAGTAAGGATACTATTTTTTCTTTTTTTTCTTTATTTTTGAAAAAATCGATCTTCAGCTCAATTTCCTTTTTTGCCTTTTCCAGTCCAGCAACCGACCTAACAATACCAACACACTCCCACATTAATTTTCTTGTTTCCTCGATAACTATCAAGATATCACTGGCACTTTGCTCTTTTTTTTCAACCACAGGACAACACGCAAAATTCCAATCAATACGCGTTCTTAAAACATTATTTTGGCTTATTGAAGATTTTGCCGCTCTTCCAGCTACGACTATTGCTTCTAACAAAGAATTGCTCGCTAACCTATTTGCTCCATGAAAACCTGTGCAGGCCACCTCTCCTGCTGCCCATAATCCAGCAATAGAAGTCCTTCCATAAGTATCTGTAGCTACACCTCCGCACTGATAATGTGCAGCCGGAGCAATGGGCACAAGATCTTTAGACATATCAATCCCCTGGCTCAAACAATAAGAAAAAATATAAGGGAACCTTTCCTCCAACCATTCTCTTTGTTTTCCCCGAATATCCAAATAAACATAGGGAATATTTTTTTCTTTCATTTCCAAAAAAATCGCCCGACTAACAATGTCTCTGGGTGCTAGTTCTCCCCTCGGATCGGCACACTTTAAAAAATGTTCCCCGCTTTGGTTTATAATTTTTGCTCCTTCTCCTCTTACCGCCTCACTAATGAGAAATTTTTGGGAACTTTGTTGAAAAAAACACGTAGGATGAAATTGAATCATCTCCATGTTTTTCAACAAAGCTCCAGCTCGATACGCCATGGCAATTCCATCCCCTGTTGCACTCGATGGATTAGTCGTATGGAGATAAATTCCTCCGCAGCCACCAGTAGATAACAACGTATGGGGCGAAAAAAAGGCTCTAGTAATCTTTTTTGTTTTATCAAAAACATAGGCCCCAAAACAAATCTTATCGATGACAATAAGATCAATAGCCCATTGGTTTTCCCAGAGGAGAATTTGTTTCCTTTTCTTTGCTTCTTTTTTTAATGCTTCAATAATTGCCATGCCCGTATGGTCCTTAACATGATAGATCCTTCGATGAGAATGTCCCGCTTCTAATCCCAAGTCATAATTTCCTTCGGCAGTCTTTGTAAATGGAACGCCAAGGCGTATTAAGTCCGCTATCCGCATAGGTGCTTCTTCGACAAAAGATTTAACAACGTCGGCCTTGCACAATCCATCTCCAGCTTTGAGTGTATCGGAAATATGCGATTCAAATGAATCTTGTGGGGAACTTACACAAGCTATTCCTCCCTGAGCATACCAAGAGCTGGAATGAGTAAAACTGCCTTTTAGTAAGACATCCACTCTGCCAAAACGTGAAGTTTCCAGGGCAAAAAACAATCCTGCTATACCTCCTCCAATGACAAGAAAATCCGTTTCAACTCTTTCCATTATTTCTATTAAAACCTAAAATGAATGATTTTATTTCAATAACGAAATTTTATGAGAGGCTTTGTGCTTCTTAACCCGGTGTAAAACAGGGAGAGGTTTTTTCAAATTTCGATAAGTTTGTACAATTGTTACTAAGTTATTAACTGTCCAGTAAAGTGACAGAGCCGAAGCAAAATTATAGAAAAATACAAGGAAAAAGACAGGCATCCATTGAAAAACTTTTAATTGAGGATTGTCTGAAGCTTGAGGAGTCATCCGAGACAGAAGAATTTGTGTACCAACCATTATTAATGGCAGAGGATTAATATCCAAATTAAGCATCGACAAATGATAAACAGTATCTGGTTGCGTTAAATCTTTAATCCATAAAAAAGATTGGTTTCTTAATTCGACGGAACCCTGAAGCATTGTATAAAAACCGATAAAAATGGGTACTTGAACTAGCATTGGTAAACAACCACCAAGAGGATTCACTCCATATTCTCTATAAAGCTTCATCATTTCTGCTTGCATCTTATCAGGCTGGTCTTTGTAGCGTGCTTGAAGTTCTTTGAGTTTTGGAGAAAGCGCTTGCATGGCTTTCATATTGCGGTTTGCGCTTGATTGTAGCGGCCAAAAAATCCCTTTCAGTAGTAAGGTAAATAGAATGATGTCTAAGCCATAATTAGGGATGAAAGAGTGAAAATGGACCATGCACCACACCAAGGGTTTCACTACCCATCCCCACATCCCATACTCCATGACTTTTTCAATATGATCACCAAGTTTGTGAAGTCGGGCATATTCTTTAGGGCCACTATAAACTTTAAACTGAACGCTTAATATAGAGTTTGGTTCTAAGGATAGCTCTGAAAAACGCGCCCAGGCTTTTAGACCTACCGGTATACGGCTTTGGCCTTGCTGTTCCAAAGGAAATTGGGAAAGCTCCACAGGGATAGCTTCAATTTGAAAGGGAGGAAGACTCGATGGAGGAATAACAACAATGGTAAAATATTGGTTCTTAACAGCGGCCCAACGGAGAGATTCTGTCGGACTAGTAATAACGGTTCGAGGACCTCTCCAGTAAAACAATCCTAAGAAGCCTGCAGGATTGAAGTCTGGAAGGCCAATGCGACCAAATCGAGCTCCCTTGAGAGTGAGCCAGTTAGCTGCGAGAGTCTGGATCGCATCTTTGGCATGGATTGGAGAAGCTAAACCTATATTGAGTCTTGATGCTGGAAGATTTACGGAAGCTGAAGATTTATTGACAAGCCTCTGTTCCATAATAATCTGGTAATCTTGACCAAGAGTAAAAACCCTTTCCAAGCTTACTCCTCCAGAAAGATCTCTTTTAAAAATGACTTTCCCCTCTTTAGTTTCGGATTGATATCCACTAAGATGATACTTCCCATCCCAACCAGAAAGATTCAGTAGAGGTTCTTCATCAAAACGATTTAAAAGAATGTTTTCTCTTCCCTTTGGACCTCGAAAAAAGTGCTCTTTTAGTTCAATATTTTGAATTGCTCCTCCCCATGAAGTCAAAGCCACACGAATTTTATCGTTTTCAAGATAACTTAGCGTTTCTTTTCCAAGAGCAGGTGATTTTTCGAAACTTTCAAGGGGACTTAGAACCGGGCTTTCCTCATGATCCTTAGGAGCAGGTGCGTTGGTGGAAAGCTCTTCAGAGGCAGAAGACTGTGGAAGCGAAGAAGGAGATTGCTCACTCTGAGTTGGTTGGTTCCTAACGTAATGATATTCAACGTAGATTTGCCAAACCAAAAGCAAAACAAGACAAATGCCAAAACCAATCCAACCTTTTTTGTCCATAACAAATAGTTTGTTAATTACTAAAGAAAAACCAAGATTCCTTTCTTCTATCGATATTTACAAGAGATTTTTCCATTTTAAAAAAAATTTCTACTCTAGATGAAACTTATTTTTTTATCCTGATTTTTTTCTGAGAGATTTTTACCTCATCGGGAACAGGATCCCATCCTTTACCTCCCCAAGGATGACATCTCAGCAACCTTTTGGATGCAAGTAATAGCCCTACTATCACCCCATGTTTCTGTACCGCCTCTTTGCAATACTGAGAACAGGTTGGATGATACCGACAAACACCATAAATTCCAAGGGTTTGACGAATCGAACTTAGGCCGTATCTGTAAAAGGATAAAAGAAAAAAAATTATTTTTTTCATACTCTATTAAAAAAATGTATCGCTTTTTCGCCTAATTCGATCATATCTTTTTTCATTTCTTTAAAATTTGCGGTCAAAATCCTTTCTTTTGCAATCCAACCAAAGGAGTAGGGCACAAGCTTAAAGGGGGCGTGTTGTCTAAATATCTCCCTCATTCTTCTTTTAATAAGATTTCTTTTGGCAGCTCCGCGGATCTTTTTCGAAACAGCAAAAAAAACTTTAGGAAAAGAATCGATTTCTCTTGGTAAAAGAAAAAGGATAAAAAAAGGAGAAGAAAACTTTTTCCCATGAGAAAAAAAGAGGGCAATTTCGTCTTTTTTTTTAGCAATGAATCGCCTCGGTAATTTATTGTTCAAGCCGGTTGAGCAACCAAAATAGACCATCAAATATACTAAAAGCTAAAGCGCTCGGAAAAAAAAATCACGAAGAAGTGTGACGACTAAATTTTCTTTCTGTGTTTTTAGGGACTAACCGCCATCTCCCTTTTTTTCTTCTCCTTTTCAATATTAATCGGCCACCTTTAGTCTTTGAACGATTTAAAAACCCATACTGTCTTTTTCTTGTCCTTTTGGAGGGTTGGTATGTCCTTTTCATAAGATCCTTCCCATTTTAACAAATTAAAAATAAATACACTATAATGCTGACTGGGCATTGACAAGTTCTGCTAAATGCTTTCCTAAAATATTGCCCACATCGAGCAAATATTCTTTCTCATCACTTTCTGGTAAGTGATCTAGCTCTTTTTTCCCTTGCTCAAGGAAATTCATAGCCGTCTGAAACGTCTTTTGGAGAACTCCTTCCTTTACGATCCATAATTGAATTTTTTCCCAATCTTCAGAGACGCCATTTTCAAAAATTTCGACAATGGTTCTTTTCATTTCCTCGGAGCCTTGTTGGTAAAGATAAAGGATCGGCAAAGTCAACTTCCCTCCTCCTAAATCTGTTCCCAATGTCTTTCCCACATTTTCTTCATTTCCGAAAAGATCCAAACAATCATCATAAATTTGATAGGATGAACCTAGTGCTTGGCCATATCTGCCCAAAGCTTCGGAAATAGATTGGGAAGCCGAATTCAGTCTTGCGGCAAGTTCACATGGAATACGAAAGAGTTCGCCTGTTTTCATTTGAATGATTTTCAAATATTCCTCTTCCAATAAATTCCAATCAAATCGTCTTCTTGTCTGAAGAATCTCTCCGCTGCAAACCACACAGACACCGTTAGCCACACTTTTAATAATGTCAGGATGCAGCCGACAACATACCTTAAGAGCCTGTGCAAACAAACTATCACCAAGAAGTACTGAAATTTCTGAACCCCATCTGGAAGTCACCGAAGGAAGTCCTCGACGCATAGAAGCCCCATCAAGGATATCGTCATGGACAAGAGTCGCCAAATGGATCATCTCAACAACAACTGCAAGATAAAGATGATCCTCAATTATTCCTCCACTTCCCTTTGCAGAAAGCAAAACAAGAAGAGGCCTAATTCTCTTGCCTTCACTCTCTAAAACATAGCGAAAGAATGGAACAACACCCGCATCAAATTCTTCCGCTTGGTTTAAAATTTCCCTGTCTATCCAGCCAAGATAGTCTTTGAGTTGACTTGTCAAATTATGAAAAATATCCGGTTTTGATGCAATCGGCTTTGCATTGTTTTTAAATATTGTCATCTTTGCTTCATTGTTGCGGGCGATCTTATTTTCGATCATAAACAGCAGCCAGCGCCACTGATATCTCTAGTAAAATTGCCCATCAGTTTTTCTCTTTTAAAGAAAAACCATAAGATAAATACAAGCCGTCCCCTTGCGTCAAGTTGGTTAGCCTAACAGCAATAGCAGCTTTCAAACCAATTTGACCCTTTAGGCCGTTGCATTGGAAGAATCCTTACAAGCATTGATCATGGAATCGAGTGCTTTTCTAAATTCTTCCAATCCAGGTGCAGGAATGATAATTGCATCCCTTCTTCCTCTTACATCTTCAGTAATTCGAAGAAACCTCCCCCTTCCATTTTCTTTTAGATCAAAGAAGAAGTTCTTTCTTTCAACAGTAATTTTTTCACTTTTTATGTTTTTTTGCTCGCCATCCATTTCTAGAACTCCTCGCTGGTTTTAGAGTAATGTTTAAAACGCCTATTTGTCAAATCCTCGTTTTTGATCTTTAAAAGAAACCGTTTATACTTTGCCTTTTCTCTTTTAATGTGCAAAATATTTTTTTGTGCCATAAAGCATCGTTTATTGTGACTAAACAAAAATCACATCTAAGAGGTTTCCTTCTCCTTTCTTTTGTTATTCATTTGGCTATTACTTTATTTCTAGGATCGGGAATTTTAAAACAATTTTTTCCAAAAACTCCTCCTCCTGATTCCCCACCACCAACCTTAACCATGCTTGAAATGGTCCAACCTGAAAGTTTTATTCCTACCGAAGAATGGCAAAAAACAGATCATCCTGACCCCCACGCTCTTCTTCAATCCGATCGTTCCACCGCTTTAAGGAGCCAAGAAGCTCCGCAAAAACCGGACTCTCCTCTTCCTCAACTTTCGGGAGATCCCCGCTCATCAATGAGCTATATTGATCAGCCTGCCTCAAGGCCTTCCCCTCCGAGGCCTAGCGGCCGATCCACTCCAGCTCAAAAACAAGCAGTTCCCACAAAACAAATAGAACAAGAAAACCAACAGAATCAAGCTTCTTCAAACAATGAAGCCAAAATGGAAAACAAATCCAAGCAAGAGACTAAAGAAAATCACCTCCAGAAAGACAATCAAAAACTGACTACAAAATCTGAAGAGCCAACCCCTACAGAAAAACCTTCCGAAGACAACCCCTCCAAAGTGCTAGAAAAACTTCTCAAAGAGATTAACAAACCATCTGAAGAGTTTTTAAAGAAAGAAGATCCAAATGGAGATCCTCTCATGCCCTTTCAGAACAAAACTCCCAAAGAGCCAGCAAAAGCCACCGAAAAGGAAACTTCAAAAAATGCAACCGCAGCTTCTACCACTTCCAAACAAACGGATCCTAGCCAACCCAACTCTTCTTCCCAATTTAGTCCTCCCCCCAATCCCCCTCCTTCTCCTGAATCCTTTGAAAAGCATAGAATGCAAATCTCCGGAGGACGTACAGCTGAACTAGGGCCTGTTTCTCCCTCTGCACGTGAAACCGAGCTTGGTCGATATAAAGCAAGACTTTATCGTGCTATTGGCTCCAGATGGTACTTAGAAGTAGAACAAAATATGGGGTTGCTTGCCATAGGCTCAGTCAGAGTTCGGTTTTATGTCCAATCCGATGGTACTATAAGCAGTCTCCAAGTTATCAGTGAAGATGGCATAACCGAAGTTTTAAGATCAATATCTCTTGATTCTATTCGTTTATCGGCCCCTTTCGGTCCTTTTTCTGAAGCCATGAAAGGACAGATTGGAGATGGATTTTGGGAAGAAATTACCTTTACCATTTACTAATAGAAGAACAGTGCTATTTTTTTTGAATAATATCGCTTGAGGAGAGCTTATGTCGTTTGCCATCTCTTTTAACTGGAACCAACTATCATCTTATTTTGCCATAAAGAATTTTATCGAAGGAAGCGGTCTATTCATCTATCCAGTCATTCTGTGTTCGATTATCGGACTAGCAATCATTCTTGAAAGGTCCTTTTCTTTACGTCGTTCGAAAATTATTCCAAAGAAATTAGTCAAAGCCATTGAAGAGCTTGGCTGGGGAGAAAATCCCGAACGCATAGAAAAACTTTGTCAGGATCAAAAGTCCACTTTGAGTCGGCTCGTTTATCTTTGTCTACAAAATATGACTTGGTCGAAATTCGAGAATTCTGAAGCTCTTCAAGTCAAAGCCCGCTCTGAAATAGCTCAATTGGAAAAAGGATTAGTTATTTTGGAAATTATTGTGGGAATAGGCCCTTTGCTTGGCTTGCTAGGCACCTTATCGGGACTTATTACTATCTTTGGTAATGTCGGAACCCATGGCATGGCAACCCAAGGAGCGGCAATAGCTCATGGAATTTCTGAAGCTCTTCACACTACCCTTGCAGGATTGGGAATTGCGGTTCCCTGCTTAATTGCTCACAGTCTTTTTTCTAGAAAAGTTGAAGCTTATGCTGTTGAGATGGAAAATATTTGTTCTGAGCTTTTAGCAAAAATTTATACGGAAGCCCCTACCCCTGAATATTGACAGCTTCAAAAATATTTTTTTCTATAACAAAAAACATGGAATTCAGACCTAAAAGTAATCGAAGACCGTTAATTAACTTAGTTTCTTTAATCGACATTCTATCCATTGTTTTGCTCTTTTTTGTCGTAACGACAACTTTTCAAAGAGAAGAACCTGCCGTTAAAATCGATTTACCTAATTCAGTTCGTTCCAAACCAATAAGATCCGATCTTCCTAAAATTATCTTCGTTACCGAAGACAAGAAAATCTTTCTAGATAATAAACCTGTAGAACCCGAGCATCTCGGAGAATTATTGAAAAAAACAATTACCGAAAATCCTGACACCAAAATTGCCTTAAAAGCAAGCAAAAATGCACCTTTCGAAATAATCATCCAAGTAATGGATGCAGTCAAATTTGCAGGAATCCCAAATTTACCTACATTTACTGCAGAAGAGGATAAAACCAACCGGAATTAATTTTGTTTCCATTATGATATTAAACCTTATACTCTACGATAATCCGATTCTGAGAAAAAGAGGAAAGGCAATCGAGGCCTTTGATCAACAGCTTAAAGATTTAGCTTCTGACATGCTTGAAACCATGGCCTTTTACAAAGGGGTTGGGTTAGCCGCTCAACAGATAGGTAAAGCCCTTCAGTTTGCCGTGGTTGATGTCAGCAACTCTAAAATTCCTTCTTCCTTGCTTATTGGCGGAAAACCTGTTCCAGTCGAAGAGCATATGCCGCTTTTTCTTATCAATCCTACCATAAAATACACTCGATCCAAAGAAATAAGCAATGAAGGATGCTTAAGCTTTCCAGGGCTTCGTATTGATGTTCCTCGGTCGAAAAGAGTTGAGCTCAATACCTACGATCTTAATGGGAAACCTCTAAAATTTGAAGCCGGTGGTTTTCTTGCCATTGCTATTCAGCACGAATACGATCATTTACAGGGAAAACTTTTTATTGATTATCTTTCAGCTGAACAGAGGAAAACAATCAAAGAAGACCTCGAAAAAATCAAACGAGGAGAACCTATTCTATCCAGTAAGGATAAGGAGTAATTAAAACTTGTAGCGACACCGAAGCAAATAGAAGCATGATTTTAGGCATAACTGTCATTCCACTTTGTCCATTAGCCCTGCCAATACACCTCGCCTTCTAATTCAAAATAGTAGAACTGATCCACCCATGGCTGAAGCCAGGGGGGGCTAGGGATGAGATACGCCAATTCCTCGCGCCCCTCCTGCTTGCTTGAGAAGCCAAGCGGTACGACGTGCCCGTTCTCATCGGCGGCTGGCATTCTCTTTCGGCGGCCGCCCCGCGCTCAGTTTCTTTAAGCTGTTCCTCGAAGAAGCCGATACCGCAAGGAGGCGATCCACCTCTTAAGCGCCTTTCTCTTCACTGTCCAGTCCTCATGGAAATTGTCCGGGTTGGTTGCCCGGCGCAAACGGCCAAACACGCTCTCTGGACGGGCCTAAGCTTGCGCCAGGGCTGCTCTACCCTAGGGAAAAACTTCTCCTGGTAAGCTGCGGTCTCCCCAACGATCGAAACTGTAAAAGGGCCGATATCAGGGCAAGCGTTCTCCTCATCGCGCGCCTGCCGGGTCTTCGCAGGCGTCGTCCCCTTCTGGACGAGCGGCACCTACCAGCGGTCCTGGCCCCGGATCCTCCGTCGAATGACACGGCAGTATTTCGTCTCGGAGGAGAGTGCGGCGGCTTGCCAGCCGTCGCGGTCCCTGAGGATCGAACATGGCTGGGATCGAAATGCCCTTCCACTCGATCTTGCCGACACGGAAATGGATCGCTGCCGCGTTGCTTTTGCCTTCGATCGAGTGGAGGCTCGCGGTATCCCTTGAAGCGAGGCCTGCCGCGCAGTCCTACGGCGTACTTCTGAATGGCGTAGAAGGCACGCTTGTCCACTGTCTGCGCTTCATGTGGACTGAGGTGATCGCCAGTCGCACAGCCGCGTCGGCATGCGATCGCGAACCGCTCGAAAGCCGACTGCTTGAAGTCGAATCAGTCGATAATCTCACGTCTGAGCGCAGTGCGCTTCCACGCTTGTGGCTCGCGGCTGGCTCGCTGCCAGTCTTGGCTCTTGCGCATGAGAGCCAGCACCCGGAGCGACTCTCACAAGACAGCGCCTGTTCCCGATTCTTCTCAGACATTCTTTTGCTTCTCGATGTATCGTTTGATGGCTGAAAGGGGAGTGCCGCCTACGGTGGACACGAAGTACGAATTCGACCACAACGTCGGCAGGCGGCTCCTGAGCCACGCGAACTCCTGCCGCAGGAGCCGTGATGACCGACCTTTCATCTGTCGGATGAGCCTATGAATCCCATACTGCGGATCCACTTCGACAAGCAGATGAACGTGATCCGGCATGATCTTTAATTTGAAAATCTCCGCACGACGCTCCGCCGCCATGTCCTGAAGAATCTTCTTCAGCCGCACGTCGACCCCCTGAACGAGTACCGGACGCCGGTACTTCGGCGTCCACACGACGTGGTACTTGCACGAGTAGACCACATTTTTATTCGTTTTGTACTCCACTCAGCCATTATAAGACACATGGATGTATAATTCAACCCCTAACGGGAAAAATCCTAACCTGCCTTATCCCCATGGCTGTTGCCAGGGGCAGGCGGCGGCCGCATTTGGTCATTTTGATCCCTTATCTCCTGTTTGTTTCTCGGGTATGTCTTTTATCCCTTTTTTGCGAAAAAAATCCAAAAGTTCTTTTCCTCCAAAATCGGCAAGAACTTCATCTTCCCATTCCAGTGTAGGAGCTCTGGATTGCTCAGAAATCTTTACCATCCGCTGGTAAGATTCCCTGTCTTTCAAGACGTCGATACGCTGGTAACGAATGCCAAACCTTTTTAAAAGATCTTCAGCTTCCTCACACCAAGGACAGCCTTCTTTTACGTAAAGGATGATTTTTGGCTCTTTCATGCATTTTTAAAACTTTCTTTGGTTGCTTCTTATCTTTGAACTCTTTTTATTGCTTCATTTAAAGACATCTGCAAACCACAATAAAACGAACCGAACTCTGCAAATTTAGCGCTCACTGGATCAAAACGCATTTCATAAACGATCGACTTAATATCATATGGATCATTTGCATATAAGCTTACCGCCCATTCCCAATCATCAAGCCCCGTAGATCCAGTGATATACTGAATGACCCTCCCACTATATTTTCTGCCTACTGTCGCATGGCCTTTCATCAACTCCTTCCTCTCTTTAAATCCAAGAGCATACCAATTTTGACCGCTTTCTCTTTTTTTCCTCATTGGATAAAATGAGAAAAAGGGATAATCAGGCAACGTGGGATACAGCCGAACCGTGGTGTAATACTCCATAGCTTTTTCAAAAGCACTCATTCGGTTCAAAAAATCCTCTGTTCCGGGTTGAATGCCAGAAGCAATTAATTCTTCTTCGAACTCTTCTCTTGTCGTAGTATATTCGGATTTTTCTGTCATCGAAAAAAAAGAATAATGAAGGTTCCAACCATCTAAGCTAAAAGTTTTTGTAAGACTTTTTTCAAACTCCTGCATTTTATGCAAATCAGGTCCTAGAATCATAAATCCAATGTCACAATGACACAGCATACAAAAAGTTGCGATTTGAAAACCTTCTTCCTTTTTCATTCGGTCAACTATAGAACCGATTTCAACTTCAAAATCTGGATGAACATGCCCATCTTTTCTTTTCCAATGATCAATCGAAAAGAACAAATGAACAACAAAAAGCCCTTCTTTTGCCTTCAATCTATTCATTTAAAAAAAACTCCTTTTTGGATTGCATAATACTTGGTAGAATGCATTGTATCTATGGCATAATTACATTTTTTTGAGCAAAAAATAGTATTAGAAAGTATCACTTTCTAAATGCTAATTCAACTGCCTTTTCCATAATGAATACAAAATATAGTGGGAATAGTTCTCCTTCATCTCCCAACGAGCTATCTAAAAATCCAAATGGTCTTTATATCAATACCATGCGTTCTCATTCCTTAAGTGAGGCCTTAAAAACCTTTAAACAAAAAACCCAACTCCCCTCCCCTTTCTCTTCCAATGCTTCTCCCTTATCTTTAGAACAACCACGTCAAACTCTCTCTTCCAAGTCCACTACTCAACTGGTCTCCAAAGGTCCATCCTCCAAAGGAGTAAGTGGTGAAGCCCTCATTAGATCTGTTCAACTGGTGAAAGAATATGGTGGAAGAAAAGTGGTTAATGGAGTGGATCTTGTTGTTAACAAAGGAGAAATTGTAGGGCTTTTAGGTCCTAATGGGGCAGGTAAAACAACCACCTTTTATATGCTTGTAGGCTTAGTGACGCCAACAAAAGGAAAGGTATTTATTGAAAATGAGGACGTAACAAAAATGCCGATGTATAAGAGAGCTAGAAAAGGATTAGGATATCTTCCTCAAGAAGAATCGGTATTTAGAAAGCTAACGGTAGAAGAAAATCTCATGGCTATTCTTGAATTTTTGGATATATCCAAGGAAGAGAGAATGCATCGGCTCGAAGAACTTATTCGTGATTTTGGGTTGGAGAAAGTAAAAAAAACCATTGCGATGTCTTTGAGTGGAGGGGAAAAAAGGAGGCTCTCTATAGCAAGAGCCTTAACAACCTCCCCTTCGATTTTACTGCTTGACGAGCCTTTTAGTGGAGTCGATCCACTGGCTGTTTATGATCTGCAACAGCTTGTCTTAAGTTTAAAAGAACGGGGCGTTAGTGTGCTCATAACAGACCACAATGTCAGAGAAACTCTATCCATCGTTGATCGTGCTTATCTTATATATGAAGGAAAAGTCATGAGCCACGGCACAAGTGAATTTTTAATCAACGATCCTATCACAAGAGAACTCTATCTTGGTCCTCGATTTAGCATGTAAAATCTCTTCCTTTGCTATTTTTTACCAATAAAAAAGTCGAATTGTACTTTATTGTTTTCATTCTTATATTTCTTCATTTCCAATAGGAGAGGTGCTTAGAAGAGGTTTTTTAAAAAACCCTAAGTATTTTTTCCATACAAAACTACAAAAAGATAAAGAAAAGAAGCCTGTGATCGATTACGAATCTGAACTCAACGAAGAACAGAGAAAAGCGGTAACCGCTCCACTTGGTCCAATCCTAGTTATTGCAGGAGCTGGAAGCGGAAAAACTCGTACTTTAACCTATCGGGTTTCCTATCTGATCGAAAAACAAATCAAACCCGACCATATCCTTCTAGCCACTTTTACCAATAAGGCTGCTAGAGAAATGCTCCACCGAGTTGATCGGCTTGTAAGAACAGATACCTCCAAAATTTGGGGAGGTACTTTTCATCATCTTTGTAATAGGTTTTTAAGAAATCACGCTACAGCCATAGGTTTCGAGCAAAACTTTACGATCCTAGACAGGGAAGATTCCCTAAGTCTATTGTCTGAATGTATTCAAGAACTGAATATAAAGCATAGTGGCAAACTTTTTCCTTCTCCAGAAGCCCTGCTTGAAATTTTCTCTTTATCAGTCAATAAAGTAAAGCCTCTTTGGAAAATCATCGAGGAAGCTTTCCCACATTTTTCTACTTATGCTGAAGACATTTCAAAGCTTCAGAAACTCTTCAACGAACGGAAAAAAAAGTCTCAACTTGTAGATTATGATGATCTCCTATCCTATACGGTAAAACTTTTTCAAGAAAATGAAAAGATCTGTCGCTTTTATCAATCTTATTTTGAATACATTCTTGTTGACGAATATCAAGATACCAGTCGGATTCAAGCAGAGTTCATCGATATGCTCGCTCAACGCTTTCATCAAGTCATGGCGGTAGGAGATGATGCTCAAAGCATTTATTCCTGGCGCGGTGCAGAAATTGAAAATATCCTTACATTCCCTAAAAAATACCCATCAGCTTTAGTCGTTAACATAAAGACAAACTATCGAAGCACACCCGAAATTTTAGCTTTAGCCAATGCAGCCATAGCAGGCAATCAGTTCCAATTTCCAAAAGAATTAAAAGCCATTAGGAATAGTCTCAAAGAAAGCAAGCCGCTTCTGCTCAGCTGTTCAACGGCTTCTACTCAATCAATGGAGATTGCAAATCATATCGAAAAATTTAAAGCCCAGGGCATCAATTATAACGAAATCGCTATTCTCTATAGAGCACATTTTCACGCATTAGAAATCCAACTTGAATTGACCCGCAGAAAGATTCCTTTTGAAATCACTAGTGGCATCCGTTTTTTTGAACAAGCTCATATAAAAGACATTTGTGCCTTTTTACGATTTTACATCAATCCATACGATGAAACTGCTTTTAAACGAATTGTAAAAATGTTTCCTGGAGTTGGACAAAAAACGGTGTCGAAACTTTGGGAAGAATATATAACTATCACCGGGTCAATAGAAAAACTCAGCCCTCCCAAAGTCTCCTCAAAGGCATGGAAAAATTGGTTAGACCTCCAAAAGATGTTAGCATCTAAAGAGTATGAAAATAATCCTTCCAAACAACTCGAAGCTGTTCTTAATGGAGTGTATATGGAGCATTTAAAAGTCCTTTATGACAGCTATCAGAGAAGACTTGAAGACATTGAAGGGCTTATTAGTTTTGCTTCCAATTACGATGCCACCGAAGACTTTCTTTCCCAGGTTTCTTTGTTAACAGGAGTGGATACAGCCCAGGAGGAAAAAAATGGGGTACGTTTAAGTACGATCCATCAAGCCAAAGGATTGGAATGGAAAATAGTTTTTTTGATTATGCTGTGCGATGGACTATTCCCTTCAAATTATTCTTTAAAGCATGCAGCACTCCTTGAAGAAGAAAGAAGACTTTTTTATGTCGCTGCAACACGAGCAAAAGATCAACTTTTTCTATGTTATCCCTGCAGTAGGTCTTTTAACTATCGAGAAACTCTTTATCTCCCCTCACGTTTTGTTGAAGAAATCCCAAAAAATCTTTTGGTCGAAGTAAAACTGCCTTAATCTATTGCTATTATGAGTGAGGGCTTTGTTCATCTCCATCTCCATTCAGAATACAGTCTTCTTGATGCATCTGCTCGAATCAAAGATATCGTCAACAAAGCTAAAGAGTTGGGCATGCCAGCGGTAGCGCTCACTGATCATGGAAATCTTTATGGGACGATCGAATTTTACAAAGCTTGCATTCAAGAAAACATCAAACCCATCATCGGCTGTGAAGCTTATATAACTGCTGGAAGCCGCTTTGACCGCAAAGGCAGTAGAGAGAAAATCTACCATATTACTCTTTTAGCTAAGAATCAACAAGGGTATAAGAATCTTTTAAGACTCATTTCTTTATCTCATCTAGAAGGATTCTATTACAAACCCAGAATCGATCGGATTCTGCTTAAAGAATGTGGCCAAGGGATTATTGGTACGAGTGGCTGCATGAATGGAGAGATTCCACAAAAGATTTTGGAAGGAGACATCAAAGCGGCTAAAAAGCTTGCCGAAGAGTATAGCCGTCTATTTGAACCCGAGTGCTTTTATTTAGAAATACAAAACCATGGCTTAAAAGAAGAAGCCACAATAAGAGAAGTGCTCGCCGATTTTTCTAAGAGTTTGGGACTGCCTTTGGTGGCTACTAATGATGTCCACTACATGGAGCAAGAAGACGCCCAATACCATGATGTTTTACTCTGTATTGGAACAGCCAGCCAGATCAATGACACTAAAAGAAAGAAATACCCTTGCGCTGAATTTTACTTCAAATCCCCCCAACAAATGGAAGAGCTTTTTAAGGAATATCCTCAAGCTCTAGAAAACACTTTGACTATAGCCAACCAATGTGATGTTTTCATTGAGTTAGGTAAAAACCGGTTTCCTGCCTATCATCCTCCTGCTCCCTATAGTCAAGAAGAATATTTAAAAAAGCTCTGTTATGAAGGCTTAGAAAAAAGATATGGCGACAGGAACCTAGAGGAAAAGGAGAAAATAAAAGAAAGATTGGATTATGAACTGTCCGTTATAGAAAAGACAGGTTTTTCGAGTTATTTTTTAATAGTCTGGGATTTTATCCATTATGCCAAAAAAGAAGGCATTCCTGTAGGTCCAGGCAGAGGCAGTGCAGCAGGTAGCCTAACAGCCTATATCCTAGAAATCACTGATATTGACCCTTTAAAGTATAAATTGGTCTTCGAAAGATTTCTCAATCCACAAAGGGTTTCACCTCCTGATATTGACATCGATTTTTGTTATAACCGCCGTTCAGAGGTTATTGATTATGTCAGAAAAAAATATGGAGAGAGATCTGTCGCCCAAATTATCACTTTTGGGACGATGGGAGCAAAGATGGCGGTAAGAGATGTAGCTAGAGTGCTGGGTCTAAGCTATCAAGAAGCGGATCGTATTGCCAAGATGATCCCAACTGACTCGTCAATGACCATAGAGAAGGCCAAAGAACTGAATCCGCTCCTCCAACAACTCTATGCTCATGATCCACAATGCCAAGAAGTTCTCAATATCGCCTCCAAACTGGAAGGATTAACTAGACAGGCTGGTGTGCATGCAGCTGGGGTTGTTATTTCTGATGGAGATCTGCTGGATTTTGTCCCTCTTTCTCGCGGAGATAATGAAGAAATAGTGACTCAATGGTCCATGGAACCTATTGCAGAAATCGGACTGCTGAAAATGGATTTCTTAGGGCTAAAAACGCTAACTGTCATTTCTGAATGCTTGGAGCTTATAAAAAAAAGCGGGGAAAATCAAACACTTGATCCAAATCGTTTTCCCCTTGATGACAAGAAAACATACGAGCTTTTGGGACTTGGATGGACCGTAGGGGTATTCCAGCTGGAATCACCGGGTATGGTTGAGCTAGCTAAAAAACTTAAACCAGGAAATATCGAAGATATCATCGCTCTAGTGGCTCTTTATAGACCAGGACCAATGGAAAATATTCCTGCCTATGCTGAAAGAAAGTTAGGCAAGGTGCCTATAACCTATGACCATCCTCTTTTAGAACCGATTCTAAAGGATACCTACGGGGTTATGATCTATCAGGAACAAGTCATGCAAGCGGCTAGCGTTTTGGCTGGTTATTCTTTAGGAGAATCAGATCTTCTGAGAAGAGCCATGGGCAAAAAAAAGCCTGAAGAAATGCGAAAGCATCGCAGCCTATTTGTCAAAGGATGCAAGGAAAAAAACAACATTCCTGAAGAAAAGGCCAATCAGATTTTCGAAACGCTGGAAAAGTTTGCTGGTTATGGTTTTAATAAAGCTCATAGCGCCTGTTATGGTTATTTGGCTTATGTTACTGCTTATCTCAAAGCAAACTACCCTGTATTTTACCTTTGTACGCTTTTATCTAACGAGTTAGGAGATACCGAAAAAATCTCCCAACTTGTTTCCGAATGCAGACGAATGGGTATTGCCGTTTTACCACCCGATATTCTCAAAAGCGAGGTACGCTTTTCAGTAGAAAATGGAGCGATCCGCTGGGGACTTTCAGCAATTAAAAACGTAGGAGAGTCTGTTGCGGAAGCAATAGTACGAGCAAGGAAAAAACATGGCGATTTTGCTTCCCTGTATGAGCTGTGTGCGCATCTTGACTGTCCATTAAATAAAAAGTTTTTAGAAAGTCTGATTAAATCTGGTGCGTGTGATAGCCTTAGAAAAAGTAGAAAAGAATTGCTTGAGAGTCTTGGAGAGGCAATGGCTCAAGGAAACAAAACTTCCAAAGAAAGGTTAAGTGGCCAACAGTGTCTTTTTGAAGAACCCAAAGAGAACAATCCTAAGGCTTCTGAAATAGCCGAAGAGTATCCACTGAACCTTCGGCTCCAATGGGAAAAGGAACTATTAGGAATCTATTTAAGTGGTCATCCAATTGATGAATGGATGCCTCTGATCAAATTATTCCAACAAATCCCAATTTCCCAGCTGCAAGAGCTAGCGGATAATACTCGGCTTTACATCCCTGGAGTTATCACTCAAATTGAGAAAAAGACTTCCCAAAAATCCAAAAAACCCTATCTGAAGCTTATGCTCGAAGATCAGACTGGACATATCGAAGCCATTCTTTTTTCCGACGCATTCCAAGCGACTTCTACCAGTGAATGGGGAGCAAAGGCTTTTATTGTAGATGCTCAGATAAATAAAAAAGAAGAAAGTATTTCGATTCGATCTTCACATCTTTTTACTATAGAAGAAGCTATTGAGCACTTAAAACCTAGGCTTTTTTTGACCATTGCTGAAGAAAACTGGACTCCAAACCACTGGAAGAAGCTTCACGATATTCTTTTAAAGCATCCAGGCAATACCCCTGTTGTATTAAGGTATCTAACAAAAGAAGTCGTATGTGAAATCGCCACCGGCGAAACCTTTAATGTTAATGTTTTGCCTTCTCATCTGCCTTCCCTTTTGCAGGAGTTAACTGCTCTGCTCCCTCAAGATTCCTTAAAACTGAAATTTAATAAATCTTCTTACGATCATTCCAAGCAAAGCTCTCTTCCCTACTCATGAATAACGAAAGTCTTATTATAAGGGTATCGACTCCAAGTAGAAACTACTTGGTTCGGATAGGCAGAGGCCTCCTACAGTCAAGTGGTTTGCTTGCCTCCCAATTAGGTTTGGAAAACCGAGTCGTTCTTTTACATGACGAAGCAGTCAAAACTTATGCCCTGCAAATAATCGATTCACTGAAAGGCTATGGCTTCAAGCCTGGGATTATTTCTATTGCTTCGGGAGAAAAATCAAAAAGTTTTAGGACTCTAGAAGCAATTGTCAAAAGGCTTGCAGAAATGAAGTTGGATCGCAAAAGTACACTACTCGCTTTGGGCGGTGGTGTTACAGGCGATCTCGTTGGATTTGCTGCTTCTATATTCCTTAGAGGAATATCTTTCATTCTCATTCCTACAACCCTTTTAGCAATGGTTGACAGCTCTATTGGAGGAAAAACAGGCATTAATCTTCCTCAAGGGAAAAATTTAATTGGCTCGTTCTATCAGCCACTTGAAGTATGGATCGATCCTGAAGTTTTGCATACGCTCTCGCCAAGACTCCTCAGTGCAGGTATGGCTGAAGTCATCAAATACGGGATGATTGCTGAAGAAAAGTTGCTGGAGGAAATTGAAAAAAAAGAGGAAGCCAATCTCCTCGATCTGATAAAAAGAAGTGTTGAAATCAAAGCAAAAATAGTAAGCGAAGACGAACAAGAAAAAACTGGGAAAAGAGCTATTCTCAATTTTGGCCATACTCTAGGACATGCCCTAGAAGCAGCCAACCAGTATAAAGATCTTTTGCATGGTGAAGCCGTTGCTATCGGAATGCATGCTGCCTGCTTGCTCTCCAATTGGTTATTGTCGTTTCCACTTTCTTCGATTGAAAGATTAAAACACATTTTGCGATTATACTCTTTACCTCTGATCGCTAAGGGGTTTTCCAAACAAGCAATCCTCCATGCCCTTGCTGTAGACAAAAAAAGAGTTCAAGGCGTTAATTCTTGGATTCTCCTTCAGTCTATTGGTTTTCCAGTTATTAGCAAAGAGGTAAAAAAAGCCGATATTGACCGCCTACTAAAAGAAATCCTACAAGGGAGCTAATCGAACTGTTGGCATGAACAATGATTATTATATAAAGTTCGACTTTATCTTCGATTTTTACAAATCCCGGCAATAGGATCCGGAAGCAAAAATCATCACCGATTGTGGTGGCATTGAAAATGTTTTTCAAGACTACATCAAAAGAGATTGTTGAAAAATGTGGTTTAAGCCAAAAAATCACTCAGAAAATTTTCCTGCCTATTGATGAATAGAAGATTAATGAGAAAATCAATTAGTATAGGAACCTTGGCATAGAGGCAATTTGTTACGAGGACCCTACGTATCCTTCGGTACTTAAAGCTATTGATTCTCCGCCCTTAATGCTTTATTGCAAAGGACAGATTCCAGAAAAACGGAACTGTGGTATTGCCATTGTGGGAAGCAGAAATCTAACCCCTTATGGCATCCAAATAGCTAGAAGACTCGCCTATCAAATTGTTAGGGTAGGATTTGGTATCATTTCAGATGGTGCTTTGGGTATAAGCTACCCACGCTCAACTGTGAGCTCTGTGGCTGCAGAGGGAATCACATGGGCCATAATGGGTTCAGGACTGGGTTGGTTTCATCCCCCTCAAAAGAATCTTGAATTATTAGAAAAGGTCATGAAAAAAGGATTGATCCCTAGTGAATTTCCTCCTGGAACAGCACCTAGCCGATCTACTGTTCTTCTCAAAAATAGGATTATTAGTGGCTTATCTATTGGGGTGATGGTGAAAGCTGTCCAGGGACGTACCTCCCTTTTAACTGCTCTCAATAGCTCTGGAACAGGGCAGACAACTTTTTACCGTTCCTGGTCGTAGAGACAATCTCTTTGCTTTTGGCCCCAATCAGCTTATCAAAAAGGGAGCAAAGCTTGTATGTGCCTTAGAGGATATTCTTGAAGAGATTAGTTATTCTTAGAGATTAGTTATCTATCCCCTTTGGTCTATTCGAAGAGAGGGGATAAAGAAAGAGCTTCAAAAATTAAACTTTCTAAGGATGAACAACAGGTGTATCTAGCCATGGAAGCAGAAGAAACTTCTATAGAAGAATTGGTCAGAAAAACAGGCTTAGCTCTTGCTACCCTTTTTTCTGTATTAAATCGATTAGGGACGAAAAAAATCGTTTGTCAACTTCCTTTAAGGCGTTATGACCGGACTTTGTAAAGGGAAAAACTAGAATGGCTCACTTAAATGCTTTTAGATTTCTTGTGTAAAATATTTTAATAAATATCATTGAATAAGCAAAACAAACAAAAGAACGAGATGGGTAAAACATTGGTTATTGCAGAGAAGCCGAGTGTGGCTCAGGATATTGCCGAAGCTTTGGGAGGTTTTCCTAAAGGACGGCATGCGGTTTATGAAAATGAAAAGATGGTGATTAGTTCAGCAGTCGGACATGTCGTTGAACTCTGTCTGCCTGCGGAAATGGATGTTCGACACAAAAAATGGTCTTTGGTTAATCTCCCCATTCTCCCAGCTTCCTTTTCCTTAAAACCGATAGAAAAATCAAAAGAAAGACTCGATCTTCTGGTTTCCTTGCTCCACAGAGAGGACATTGATCTGATTATCAATGCTTGCGATGCCGGAAGAGAAGGAGAGCTTGTTTTCAGGTATCTCATTCGCTATGCGAATGTCAATAAGCCCATACAAAGGCTCTGGCTTCAGTCGATGACCAAAGAAGCCATTATCGAAGCTTTTAGAAATCTAAGAGCACTAAGTGAAGTAGAGGGATTGGCCTGTGCAGCAGTATCAAGATCAGAAAGCGATTGGCTTATTGGCATAAATGGAACAAGGGCCCTTACAGCCATCCATTCCAAATCCAATGGATTTAGGTTGACTTCCGTCGGTAGAGTGCAGACTCCGACTTTAGCAATGGTTGTAGCGAGGGATAAAGAAATCCTTCAATTCAAACCACAGACTTATTGGGAAATCGTGGGAACATTTCGATCCTTTCAAGGAGAATATAAAGGGAAATGGTTTTTAGAAAAAAACTCTCAATCAGACAAAGCAGACAATCACCCTGAACGGCTATGGAATCAGGAACAATGTCAGAAAATTGTGGAAAAATGCTTAAACAAATGGGGGAATGCCACTGAAGAAAAAAAACTTTCCTTACAGTCTCCTCCTTTACTCTTTGACCTCACAACACTTCAAAGAGAAGCTAATTATCGTTTAGGCTACAGCGCCCAGAAAACCCTACAGATTGCGCAATCCTTATATGAAAATCACAAACTGATTACTTATCCTCGGACGGATTCCAAATTTCTTCCCGAAGATTACGTCGAGAGAGTTAAGGAAGTGCTGAAAAGTCTTTCTAATGAATCATTTCAAGCTTTTGCTAAAGAAATCTTAACTCATGGATGGGTGAATCTAAAGAACAGGATCTTTAATAACCAGAAGGTTTCCGATCATTTTGCTATTATTCCAACAACTAATACCCCCAAATCCCTCAATGCTAGTGAGGAAAAAATTTATCAACTTATTGTAAGAAGATTTCTGGCTTCCTTCTATCCTCCAGCCGAATGGGATGTAACAAAACGGATTACAATTATCGAAGAGGAAGCTTTTAAAACCGAAGGCAAAAGCCTTAGATCTGCTGGCTGGTTAAAAGTTTATGGAGCCGTAGAATCTATAGAAAATAAAGAGGAAAAGGAACAATCACTTTGCCCAATCGAGCAAGGGGAAAGAGTTTTAGCCATTGCATTAGAAACCGTTACTAAAGAAACAAAACCCCCAGCTCATTTTACAGAAGCAACCCTTCTTTCAGCCATGGAAAGTGCAGGCAATCTTGTTGAAGATGAAATACTTCGGGAAGCCATGTCGAAAAAAGGGTTGGGAACCCCGGCAACCAGAGCTGCAATTATTGAAGGATTGATAGAAGATGGTTATATTCGAAGGCAAAAGGGAAAAGAACTTTTGGCTACCCCAAAGGCATTTGCTCTCATAGAACTGTTGGAAGCCATCAATATCCATACCTTAAGATCCGCTGAACTTACTGGAGAATGGGAATTTAAACTACAGCAGATGGAAAAGGGGAACTATCCTCAAGAAAGATTCATGAAAGAAATCTACCAACTGACCGAATCGATTGTCGAAAAAGTCAAAGCTTTTGGTTCAATCGATAATTTTAGAAAACCTCTTCCCATTTCTACTCCTCAAGGGCATACCATCGAAGAAACCTTATATGAATATAGATCCCATGATAACTCCTTTCGATTGACAAAGTATATCGCTGGACGGCCGTTGTTTCCCAATGAACTGGAAGGTCTGCTTGCCAACAAAGAAATTGGCCCTCTCAAAGGATTTTATAATAAAAGCGGGGATCCCTTTAGCGCCTCTTTAAAATTAGACGACGAAAGTGGTCATGTCAGTTTTGTTTATGAAAAAAAGAATCCACAAGAAAACATCGAAGAAATTATTTCTGAAGAATCTCTTGGGAGTTGCCCTCTGGATCAAGCATCGGTAGTGGAAACAAAAGGATACTATGCCTGTACCAATTTTCTTCAATCCTCGCATAATGGAAACCGCAAGTGTACATTTAGAATAAATAAAGAAATTCTTGGTCAAGAATTATCCAGAGAGGAAGTCCAAAAGCTTCTGAAAGAGAAAAAAACCTCTCTTCTTACCCAATTCCGATCTAAAAAGAGAAAGAAAAACTTTTCAGCCCATCTTGTTTTGAACGAACAAGGAAAGCTCAGCTTCGAATTTCCTGCCAAAGCAAGCAAGAAGAATGGAGTTATTAGCCGATCCAAAACAGGGGAAACTTCTAAAAAAAGGAAATCAGCAAAAAAAACCTCCAAAACTAAAAAGAAGCAATCTCCAAAAAGCAAGAATTAATGACCATCCGCTTCATCCATACCTCCCCCTTAGGTTCTCTGAAAACCTTTTGAATTATGTAATTGAACCACAGGAGGAGCTATTGTTAAAATAGGCTTTAGAAAAGCCAAACGGCTACTTTTTCTCTAATTAGAGCAATGTTCTTTGGTCAACAGCTTCATACCAGAGAATACGTAAGCTATAGAAAGCTTATTAATTAGGGAGTCTAATGGCTCAACGAGGCCGAAGAAAAGTATTCTTTTAGAAACTTATTCTCTCTCTCAGCATTTATTGATATAGAAATTCAAAGAAGCCTCACTCCCTAAACTCTAAAGCTACAGGAGATTTATTTATGTCTGCTGATATCGAAAACATCGATCTGCACATTGAATATTGGAACGCTGCAAATTATCTGGCAGCTGCCCAATTTTATTTAAAAGAAAATCCTCTGCTCCTTGTTCCATTAAGACCCGAACACCTAAAGCCACGCATTCGAGGGCATTGGGGATCAGCCCCGGGATTAAATCTTATTTATGTTCAGCTCAATAGGTTAATTAAAAAAACCAATGCTCAATTCCTTTTTATTACCGGGCCTGGGCATTGTTCCTCGGCGATTCTGGCAAACCTGTATCTGGAAGGGACTTATTCAGAATTTTATCCTGAAATTTCTCAAGATCTAGATGGTCTCACTCTTTTTTGCAGGCAATTTTCTTCCCCTGGTGGAGTTCCCAGCCATGTAAGCGCCATGACGCCTGGATCTATCCACGAAGGGGGTGAACTGGGCTACTCTCTTTTGCATGCTTTTGGTGCCGTATTCGATCATCCTGAGCTTATTGCAGCAGCTGTTGTGAGTGATGGCGAAGCAGAAACTGGACCGTTGGCTGCCAGCTGGCAATCAATAAATTTTCTCAACCCCACTAGGGATGGAGCTGTCTTACCGATTTTTCATGTAAATGATGGAAAACTTTCTGGACCCACCATCTTCGGAAGGATGGAAGATAAAGACATAGCCATGTTTTTTTCTGGCATGGGTTATGAGCCTCTCTTTGTTTGTGGAAACGATCCAAGGCAGGTCCATACGGAACTAGGCATTGCTTTAGAAAAATCCTACGCAACGATTCGGCAGATTCAACAAGAGGCAAAAGAAAAAGGAGTGCATTCCAAGCCCCGATGGCCCATGATCGTGTTAAGAACCCCTGATGGGTGGACGGGCCCCAAAGAAGTGGACGGTGTAAAAATAGAAGGCACTTATCGTTCTCATAGAAGTCCACTGATGGATGCACGAGAAAATCCTGAACATTTGAAACTTTTAGAATCTTGGCTTAAGAGTTACCATCCTGAAAAACTGTTTGATGAATCTGGAAAACTACGAAAAGATCTTTCAAATCTTGCTCCAAAGGGGAGTCTTCGAATGGGTGCAAGTCTCTATGCGAATGGAGGTAGTCTTTTAGTCGATTTGGTTTTGCCTGATTACACTGAATACCAAGTTGGTGTCAAACAACCTGGAAATACCGTCTCAGAACCCACACATGTTCTAGGGAAGTATCTTCGGGATGTGCTTCGAAGAAATCCAACGAACTTTCGTATCTTTTGTCCTGATGAAACGGATTCGAATCGGCTTTCAGCTGTTTTCGAGGTAACAAATCGCTGTTTTGTAGGCAGGACAAATCCAGATGACGATCATCTATCTGCTGATGGAAGGATCATGGAAATTTTGAGCGAACACTGCTGCCAAGGTTGGCTCGAAGGCTACCTTCTTAGCGGCAGACATGGACTGTTGGTTTCTTACGAAGCTTTCGCCATGATTCTTGATTCAATGGCAAGTCAACATGCCAAGTGGCTAAAACTCTACAGGGAAATACCGTGGAGAAAACCTATAGCTTCTCTTAATTATCTATTGTCTTCCCATGTATGGCGCCAGGAATACGATGGCTATACCCATCAAGGCCCTGGATTTATCGATACACTGATTAACAAAAAAGGATATGTAATCAGAATCTATCTCCCACCAGATACAAATACATTGCTTTCGGTCATGGATCATTGTTTAAGAAGCAGAAACTATGTTAATCTGATTATCGCTGAAAAGCAGCCAGCTCTTAATTGGCTTAATATGGAGGAAGCTCGTGCTCATTGTGCCCGTGGGGCTTCTATTTGGACCTGGGCTAGTAATGATGAAGGAAATCCGAATATCATTCTTGGCTGTGCGGGGGATGTCCCAACATTGGAAACAGTGGCTGCTTCTTGGCTTCTACAAAAACATTTTCCTGAGCTTAAAGTCAAAGTAGTGAATGTTGTCGATCTGATGACCCTTTCTCCTCCAGCCTATCATCCCCATGGAATGGATGAACAAAGGTATATTCATCTTTTTAGTGCCACTCAACCTGTCCTTTTTGCTTTTCATGGCTACCCTAGAATGGTCCATGACCTCATTCATGGACGACCTAATCCGGCCAGGTTCCACGTCCGTGGCTTCCAGGAAGAGGGAACAACCACAACCTCTTTTGACATGGTCGTTCTCAATAAGATGAGCCGGTACCACCTGGCCATTGATGCAATCAAATATGCTTTAAAAGGAGTCCCTCATCTCCGAACAAAAGGAGAAAATATGATCGCCTTTTTTGAAAGAAAAATAGCTGAACACTCTGCTTATGTTAAGGCCCACCTGGATGATATGCCAGAAATTAAAAATTGGACCTGGAGCAATCCTTCAGCTAGTTAAAGCTCAACTGATGTTAGGCTTAAGTTTTTTTAATCCTGGCAAACCATATGAAAAAGGTGATAAACAAATAAATAATGGCACAAAACCGGAAGGTATCATCAACCGCTAAAATATAGCTTCTTTGGCTGACTAAATTCCCATAGATTTTTAATGCCTGCATGGAATCAAGTCCCCAATCTCTGAGTCTTTGGAGAAATTCAACCACCTGAGGGTCGAATAAGCTACGGGTTTCAACAAGACGAACTTGCTGGAAAGCAGTTCGATGCTCTAAGAGTGTGCCTAAAAGTCCTCCGCCAATAGAAAAAGAAAAAGTCCTTAGCAAGATACTCTCGTTTATCGCCTTTTGCTGATTGCGCTTCGATAGACCTTCCATACTTATTCGATTGATTGCTGGCAATAACCCAACCATGCCTCCTAACAAGATTTGGGAGAACAGAACTGTCTGAATAAAAAAGGATCGACGATTGAAAAAGTCATAATTACTTGTCATGTAGCAAAAGAGAGAGAGTATGGCAAAGCAGAGGCTGGCTACGGGCCTAGGATCAGAACGATTAGAAAGAAACACAGACAGAGGATAAAGAAAAGGAAGACACAAAAGCATAGGAAGAAGAGGCAGACTAGAAAGAAATGATGTATAACCTAATTGCTGGAGTGCTCCAATAAGCACAGAAAAGGAACCATATAGAAGGCCAAAAGAAATCGGTCCAAGCAAGTTAGCGATGGAAAAGTTAAGTTTTAGAAAATGTCGAACATCAAAGAATGGTTCTTTTTCTCCCAATTCCCAGATAATAAAATAAATGAGAGAACTTATCCCTAAAAAAAAGAAACAATTAATAAAAAATGAATTATACCAATCTTCATCCTGACCCCTTGAGACGACTATCTGGAAGGAGAAAAAACAAATGCTAAGAGAGGAAAGACCAATCCAATCCAAGGGAACGCTACGAGTTAAGTTATTCTTTTTTCTTAGAAGAACAAAGAGTACCCAAAAAAGAATCATATGTAAAAGGAAATTAATCAAGAAATAATCTCTCCAATTCCATCGGAATTCTTGCAGGATCCCCCCAATGGGTGGCCCAAAGCCAAATGTTGTCAATAGAAGAAACCCAAAAAGGGTCGTAACAAATGGCCATTTACTGATCGGATAAAAATCCATCAAAACATATTGACAAAGCATCATCACAGCTCCAGCTCCTAAGCCTAAAGGAAGCCTAAAAAAAAGAAAAAGATAGAAATCAGTTGTTATAGCCAAGATAAAATTACTCAAAATAAGAATGACAATGGCACCTAAAAGCGAACGCGTTTTACCATAAACAGTTGATAACCATGGACTGAGAAACATACCCAAAGCCCTACCAATAAAAAAAATGGTCGAAGTCCACATCGCATGACTTGGGCTTTGGCCTAATTCTCCTACAGCATGCCTGTTAAGCACCGCATAGGCAGATGAGCTGTAAACGGCCAGCAAAAATTCTGTGCTTAGCACAAGATGCAGAAAAAAAAAAGAAACTTTACCCATTTGCTGCCGCAAAGCAGGAATCCTTATCATATTTATAAAAAAATATTATTAATACAATAAAAAAGTTAAATTCTAAAAATGTTTTAAAATATAAATATGTTTTATATTCTATTATTTTTTATAAATATTAGACAATTTTATGATTTTTTACAAAAAAAATTTTTCTAGAATCAAATAAAGTCAATAAGCAAAAATAAAATATTATTATTTATATTAATATTTTTCTAGAGGCACTGAATTTTTATTCTTACAAAAATTTTTCATTTCAAAAAAAAATTAATAGTATTGAATTTAAGTTTTGATTCTTTAGAAAATATTTAAACCGAAGAAAAAAAATTTTAGACAATGGCTTTTGAAACTAAAAAAGAACTTAAGCCGGCTTTGCTTGTTTTGTTACAGGGGCTCTTTAGTATCGAATTTCTTTTAGGTACCTATAGTCCTCCTGCTTATGCCACCTTTAATCTCTATCCAGCAGGCGATTTGGGGGTAAGCCCAAGCCATGCGTCCTGGATTTCGACGATTTATTTCGCTGGTCAGGCCTTCGGGCTATTTATAGGCCCTTGGTTTGATCGAGCTTTTGGTCGAGTCCAATCTTTGCTTTTCTCAATCGGGTTTTTTGCTCTATTCGATTTTCTTGTTGCCATTAGTTCAGACTACTATCTTTCCCTGTTCTTTAGACTGCTCCTTGGTATTTCTGGTGGTAGTACCATGACACTCTGCCAGCTTAATCTGCTCGATTACTATCCAATTAGTCGATGGCCTTTTGTGATCACCTATTTCGGATTTCTTCAGGTTTCTGTCTTTGGGTTTGGCCCAGTAGTCGGAGGGTTTATTAATGAATCATTTGGCTGGAGAGCCTATTTTTTGACAAGCTGCTCTCTTCATATCATCTGTGGGCTAATTATAAGCTGGATTCTTATTGTTCTTACCGAGAAAAGACAGGACGATAAGCCAGTTCCCCTTCCTTTCGATTGGATTGGATTTATGCTTTTGCTCTTTGCTGCTCTGTGCTTTCAAACCTTAGTCACGCGTGGACAGGATGAAGATTGGTATAATTCCACCTTTATTGACCTTCTTTTTCTCTTTGGTGTGATCTCGCTTCTCTATTTTGTTGTTTGGGAAATGGGTGAAAAAAACCCTTTCATCAATCTCAAACTTTTCTTAAAACCAACCTTTCTCATCTCCTCGATCATAACCCCTATTTCCTTTGCCATTGTCTATGGGCTTTTCTCGACTCTTGTTTTTACCCTTCAGGTATTGAAAAACCATACGAACTTCTCCTCTTTTCAAGCTGGACTAGCCATGGCTCCTTTATTGTTTTTTCTACCGATTATTTATCCTCTCTCCGTTTTTTTATCTCCAAGAATCAATCCCAAACTGATTGCTTCCTTTCTCTTAACTCTCTTAGGCATCTTCTGTTACTGGACTGGATATTACGATTTTTTCAACAAAAGAGCCTTTTTTGATCAATTTTTCAATCAATACATTCTTTTTAGTCAAGTCCTCAATGGTGCCTATGTTGGTCTTGTTCCAGCACTCAATGCTATAGCCATTAATGGATTATCAAAAAAAAACCAAGAATCTGCCGTGAATACAAGTATTCTCTTACGCACCTATTTTCTTACTTGGGGTGGAGGACTCCTTGGAACCATGCTGATGGAGCATAGGCGTGATTTCCAGCAGACACGCCTTGTTGAAACATTTACAAGTCAGAATTCAGAAAGTCTAAGCTTTATAGCCTCACTCCAACATCTAGGTCTGAATAGCTTACAGATCCAATCGAAGCTGGTAGAGCAAGCGGCTAGCCATTCCATTATTTTAGCTCTGGATGACACCTACAGGCTTTGTAGCTGGATTTTTTTTCTGATGGCTATTTTAGTCTGGATTCCAGCCATGAAAAGAAAAGAAATATAATTTCTTAAAATTTTCTACAATGTTTGTCGAAAAGAGAAAAACTGGTCTTCACAAAATATTATAATGGAGTGTTGTTTATCTATGGAGCCCTTGACAAAAGACAGATTTTGTAATGCTTATTTTCTCCTATTTATGTCAATGCTGATTGGCATGATGATTACGGGCTGCGCTACTTTGCCAAAAGACACACGTGTTGCAGCCCCCCTTGAAACTCCACAGATTAAAGAAACGCTTCATGCCCAATTTGACAACTCTTCTGAAAAAATAGTAAAAAAATGGCCTTCTCTTCGCTGGTGGGAGGAGTTTCACAATCCTGAAATGAATCGGATTATAACTATAGCACTGGGGAAAAATCCTGATTTAAAAGCTTCACTTTCAAGGATTCATCAAGCATGGGCCATTGCAGCCGGTGCCCGCAGCCGCTACCTTCCTTCCTTTAGTTCCACGCAATTTCTTTTCCCGGTGCCCCTGGGAGTCTTGCAACTTCCTGGGAGCAGTTTTTTTGGTCCGTTCGGAGACAACAGTTTCTTTTTTTGGAGTGTCATTCCTGCCCTCTCAAACTATCACTTAGATCTTTGGGGAGAAGATAAAGCTCGGGTGAGAGCAGCCATTGGCATGGCAAGAGCTTCTGAAGCAGAATATGCCCTCGCCCGACTTTTTCTGAGCACGACCCTCGCCAGTAGATACATTAGATTGGCTTCTGCTGAAGAAGAATTAGGACTGGCAAGGAGTGGACAAAAAATCATCAATGAACTGCTTCATCTTGTTCAGATGAGAAAAAAAAGTGGTATAGAAAACCTACTCCCAGTCCATACCATTGAACAGAGGCTGGAAACAATAAACCAACTCGTTAACAGCCTTGAAAGAGAAACGAAAATCTTAAGAGATGAAATCGCCAGGCTGGCTGGACAAAGTCCCGATTGGGGTAGAACGATTTTAGTAAAAGAATCGACCTTCCCAAAACGATTTCCCTTGCCAAAGTCTCTTCCTCTGGATCTTTTAGGAAGAAGACCTGATGTGGCGGTGAGCCGATGGAGAGCAGAAGCTCTTGCCCATCAAGTCAAAGTTACAAAAACGGCATTTTATCCAAATCTTGATCTCGTTGCTCTCGTCGGCTTTGAAACTTTGAATTTTGCAACCCTTTTTCTCAATCCCGCTTTACCTTTATTGTATATTGCTGGCCCTGCCTGGAATTTACCTATTTTCACTGCTGGCAGACTCAGTTCGGAACTTGTCGTAGCTCAGGAAGAATACAATATTGCTGTGGAAAGTTACAACAGCACGCTGCTTTCGGCTTTCCAACAAGTAGCCGATGCATTAGCCGTATGGAAAGAAACGGATAAAAATCTGAGTTCGCAGGAACAATCTACCAATTCAGCACAATCTAACGCTGAACTATCGGCAAGACTTTTTTCTGCTGGAATTAACACCAAGACTGATCTTTTAGACTTACAGTATACACTTATTCAATCTCAAATAACATTAAGTAATAGAACTGCTGAACATCTAGAAGCAGCTGTCGGCCTTTTTTTAGCATTAGGGGGTGGATATGAGTCCATCGAATGAAGCGGAAAAAAAAACAACCAATCTCAAGGACCCATGGAAGAAGATTTTGCGGTATTTAAATAGGTCAATAATCGCTTCTACCCCACCTAAATACCGAAGAAGAGTCATCCGCAATAGACGGCTTGTCCTCCTAACCTTGGGCATACTCTTTTTAGGATTTCTCTATTTCCTCCTTTGGTTTTTTATTTTCTGTCGAGTAGTGATCACTAATGATGCCTATGTCATAGGCAATCTTGTCCCCTTGAAATCACAAGTCAGTGGTGTAGTCACAGAAGTACTTTATGAAAACACTCAGCTTGTGCATCAAGGAGAGGTCCTAGTCAGGTTAGATAGGCTTGATTCAAGAGTCGCCCTGGAACGGGCAGAAGCTAATCTAGGGGAAACGGTCAGAAGGGTTGAAGATCTCTTCTACCAAGTCCAGGTCAGTAGGAATCGACTGTTAGCAGAAATTGCTAGATTAGATCGGCTCAAGCACGATTTAGCACGCTATAAAAGTGTTGTCTCTTATGGAGCCGTATCCGAACAGCTTGTGGATGATACCGAGCAGCAGGTCAAAGAACTTGAGGCACAAGTCAAACAGGATGAAGCTTCTCTCTATGATGCCGAATCCCAAATCTTTAACACAAAAATAGAGGATCACCCTCTAGTCAAACAAGCCGCCACCGAACTGAAAAATGCCTATTTGGATTATGTCCGAAGGGAAGTTTACGCCCCTGTTACTGGTTATATTGCCAATAGAAAAGTTCAGCCAGGGGATGAAGTCCATCCCGATACTTATCTTTTGTCAATTGTGCCTCTGGACTACCTATGGGTAGAAGCGAACTACAGAGAAAGAGAAATGAAAAAAATTCGTCCAGGTCAACCCGTTACTATTACAGTGGATTATTACGGAAGAAGGCTCATCTATCACGGTCAGGTAGAAGGATTGCATCCAGGTACTGGGAGCGCTTTTGCTTTGCTGCCTCCTGAAAATGCAACCGGAAACTATATTCATATTGTCGAAAGAGTGCCTGTCAGAATACGTCTTTCTCCAGAAGAACTAAAAAGACATCCCTTACGACCTGGTCTTTCAGTCATAGCACTGACCCATGTAGACAAAAAAGGAGAGCCTATTTTAAGTTCTTTAGTAAAGTTCCCAAAGGAAAAATATGAAGCACATATCTATGAAAGAGAACTAGATGGAGCCGACCAGCTTATCCAGAAAGTCATCGAATCGAATCTTTACAAGAACCGTTTATCACAACCTATCCATCCAGATAAAAAAGAAAAAGATTAATGAATTTAATAATTTTCTTTGACTGTTGTTTCTATTTTTGTCAAAAAAGAAAAAAATATCTTTGATCAATGGTTTTCATATGCGTCCTAAAATTAACAAGGTAGTCTTTTTTTTCCTTTTTTTAATCCTTAATTTTTCCACTCTTCTTACTTTGCTTACTTTGCCTCTTATGGGTGCCGATTTTGGGGATGACAACAGTGTATCTGTGGAAAATTCTGATCCTAAAGCAAAAGAAGAATTATCAAAAAATTTAAAGAATTTATCTAAAATCGATACCTTTCACTATCATCAAGGAGTTTATGCGGCTCTGTATGGGGGTGGAGGATACCTAGATTCAGGCCAATGGACCTATACAGATACAAAAGGAAATATAGGGATGGGAAATTATGGTGGCTCTTGGGGAGGAATTGGAGGGCTAAAAGTCGGTTACCAATATAAAGGTTGGCAGATCGGTCATTCCCCTTATAGAGTAACCGAAGCAGTGGAATTCGATGGGTTCTATGCTGGCTATTCGAATCCAATGAATGGGTACATAGGGACTTTTTCTGGGCCAGTATTCCATGGTAGCAGCGTGACTCCTGACATGCAATTGAATGTGGGGATTATGACAATTAATTCTTTAACCAAATTAATCACTCCCTATCGTTTTGCCCCATATATTGGATTTGGAGTTGGTGGAGGAATCGTTACAGCTTCTAATATTACTGGGATTGCTCCAGTTGGTGGATTCGATACTTCCCATTCCAGCACAACCGGAGCCTTTGTTCTTGGTGAAATTATGGGAGCAGAATATTACATCACTGATCATCTAAGTGTTTTTATTGAAGGGAAATTCATTTACTTTGATAGTTCAATTTCAATCTTCAAAAATTTGGCTCACTTTAATGTAATGACAAATACGCCGGCACAAGCTTCTTTCGCTTTAGGTAACTTTTTCCAATACATTGGTGTTGCTGGTGTCAAATATGTTTTCTGGTAAAACAGCGACAATACTTTATTCTTATTCAGGCTTATTGAACCACAAGCTATCTACGTATTCTATCCAATGAAGAACGGGAAGAGTGGTAGCCGATTGCAACTGCAGCCGACAGCCAACATTAGCCGTAAGAATCACTCCTGGTTTTCCAGAAAGAATATTTTTTATTTTTGCATCCAGTAGTTTTTGAGAATAATCTTTTTGGAACAAGGAGTAAGCACCTGCTGCCCCGCAGCAAATGTGATTATCTGGAATATCTATTAGGTGAATACCTAATTTTTTTAAAAGGGCTTCTACCCTCCCCCTCATTTTCATCCCATGTTGTAAAGTACAAGGACTGTGAAAGGCCACAGAGGGAAATAGGTCCGCAGCAAGTTTTAAAGGAAGCTCCTCTTTTTCTAAAATTTCGACAGGATCAAAAGTCAATGTAGCTATCTTCAAAGCTCTATTTTTATAAACTGGATCATCTTTAAAAACAACTCCGTAGTCTTTAATCATCTGACAGCAGGCCGAAGAACAGACAATAATCCCATTTATTCCTTTTTCTAGGTAGCGAGTCCATAAGTCGATATTGTTTTTCATCTGTTCCTTTGCCTTTTTTTTGTAGGATAAATGATAAGCCAATGCCCCACAACAACCTTCGTTTTGAACATCAATCAGTTGAATATTCAAACTGCCGAATAGTCTTCTAGTCGCTTCAAAAACAAAAGGATACAACACAGGTTCAACACATCCTTTAAAAAGAATCATTTGAGCTTGTCTTTCCCTCATCCACTGAGGCTTCTCATAACATCCTTTCTGGATGTTAGAAAGATTAGGTAATTTGCTGCGCAAATGTGGAGGTAAAAAAGCTCTCAAAAGATTTCCAATTTTAAACAGATAAAAAAACCTTTTCCTTTCTGACACAAAATAGAGAAGAAGCCAACGAAAGGCTTTGTCCAAAAAAGGTCGTTCTTTTACCTGCTCAACGAGTTCTTTGCCAATATCTGCAATTCTTCCAAATTGCACATTGGAAGGACAAGACGTTTCACAACCTTGGCATAACAGACAACGATCAAGATGCATTCTGGTCTTTTCTCCAGAAGCCTTGCCTTCTAAAAAAGCCTTTATCAAATATATTCTTCCTCGCGGTCCGTCTAGTTCGTCGCTTATTAATTGGTATGTTGGACAGGTGGCATTACAAAATCCACAATGCACACATGCTTTGATAAGTTCCTTGGCTTCCTTCCCGGCTTGAAGCTTGCTATACTTTAGGTGCAGTTGTGTATCCATGAGATGATTTAAAACTCCTCATAAATTCTACCTGGATTTAAAAGCCCAAAAGGATCAAAAGCCTCTTTAATCCTTCTATGAATCCGCATAAGAGCAGTATCCAAAGGAGAAGCCAAAGTCTCTTCCTTATCAAGGTACCAAGCATATCCTCCTTGATCACGTGCCCAACGAAAAATGGCCTCCCTATTGTCTCCTTCTCCCTTCCACCATCTCTGACTTCCACCCCAGTCGAAAAACCATTCCCCTTCAATCGGCGTCAAAGGGGCAGCTTGGGGAAGGACAAAGCGCCAGAGTCTTTGGCTATTTCTAAAAAAAGGATGGGTTCTTTCTTTGACGGAGTTCCAAAATTGATGATCGTTGGCTAAGATGTCTCCCCCAATTGCTTTTGCAGCCCTCCTTACAGGTTTTTCATAACCAGAAACTCTCACATAAAGTCGATTGTTATAATAACAACTGGCAGAAATCGGAAAATATTTAGCTGCAATGATTGAAAGAAAACGAAGTGCCTCAGTAGCATTTTTTTCTAAAACTACGGTAGTAGAAAATGGAGGGAGGGGAAGTACTTTAAAAGTCACTTCCAGAATTATCCCAAGGGTTCCCTGTGCTCCAGCCATAAGCCTGAAGAGATCAAAGCCAGCCACATTTTTGATGACCTGACTACCAAAGGTTAGCACCTCTCCCTTTCCATTAATGATCTTCACTTTTAAAAGATAATCTTTCAATGCTCCTTTGTAGGGTCTTGATGGACCAGAAAGTCCACACGCAACCACTCCACCTACAGTAGCTTGTTCTCCCAGATGGGGAGGTTCAAAAGGTAAATACTGGCCATGCTGCTTCAAGACTGCTTCCAGGTAGGCGATAGGAGTCCCACTCCTTACTGTTACAAATAGTTCCGCCGGATCATATGTAATGATTCCTCTATTTTCAGAAACGTTAATAGGATTCCCAAAAACTTTTCTACCTAATCTTTCTTTCGTTCCCCCGCCAATGATTTTTATCTTCTCTTTAAGACTAATAAGCCTTCTTATTTTTTCTATAAGCTCGTTTGTGATTGAGGAGGTGGTTGAAGAAGGAAAGTCTATCATTTTCAATTAGTAAAAAATTAAAATCTTTCTACATTTCTAAAAGCAATCTGTCCTTGATGCACATGCATCTTTCCAAATTCCGCACATCTATGAAGCGTGGGAATAGCTTTCCCTGGATTAAGCAATGCGTGTGGATCCAAAGCTCTTTTTAGCCGATGGAACTGCCAAATTTCCTCCAAGGAAAATTGGAAGCACATTGGCCCAAGCTTTTCAAGACCCACTCCATGTTCTCCAGTAATCGATCCTCCAACTTCTACACAGAGTTCAAGAATCTTTTCCCCTAAGCTTTCGACTCTTTCCTTCTCCCCAGCAATACTATTATCATAGAGAATAAGGGGATGGATATTCCCATCGCCCGCATGAAAAACATTTCCAACTCTAAGATTATATTGAGCGGCTAATTCGGCAATCCTGTTGAGCACAAAAGCAAGGCTTTTTCTTGGAATTGTTCCATCCATACAATAATAATCAGGAGAAATTCTCCCAGCAGCCGGAAAGGCTGATTTTCTTGCTTTCCAAAGGAGCAACCTCTCTTCCTCATTCTTAGAGAGGATGATCTCCGTAGCTCCCATCTGAATCATCATTTGTTCCACCAGCCTACACTCTTCCTCCACCTCTTCAAACATCCCATCAAGCTCACACAGCAGAACGGCTGCAACTGAAATTGGAAAGCCTACTTGAATATAGAATTGGACTGCTTCAATAACTAGCTTGTCCATAATTTCAAGTCCTGCAGGCACTATGCCTGAAGCAATAATCTGGCTTACTGTTTTACTAGCCTTAGTGATATCATCAAAACACCCTACAACAAGCTTTGCACATTCCGGCTTTGGCACAAGACGTAGTGTAGCTTCTATAACTATTCCAAGCATTCCTTCGGATCCTACTATTAAAGAAAGAAGATCACAACCAGGGCTTTCACCCCCCACATTCCCTATTGATACAATCTCCCCTTCTACAGTCAGCATCTTTATCGCAAGCACATTATTGACTGTAAGGCCATATTTCAAACAATGGATTCCTCCAGCATTCTCAGCAATGTTTCCTCCAATCGTACAAGCAATCTGAGAGGAAGGATCTGGTGCAAAATAAAGTCCATAAGGAGCAGCAGCCTGGCTTACCTGCATATTAGTGACCCCAGGCTCTACTCTAGCAATCCGATTTATAGGATCGATTTCAAGAATCTGATTGAATTTAGACAGGCTAAGAACAATCCCTCCCTCCACAGGTGTTGCACCTCCCGAAAGCCCCGTACCCCCTCCTCGCACCACTATGGGTACTCCGAATCGCTTGCAAGCAGACAAGATCACAAGGATCTCTGCAATTTTTTGTGGAATCACCACAGCTAAAGGCAATACCTTAAAAGCGGTCAGTCCATCGCACTCATACACAGAGAGTTCTTCAGGTTCATGGATCACTTCCTCTTTAGGTAAAGAGTGTAAGAGTGTTTTGATTAACTCCGAATGGTTTTTAGAATTTTTTGTTTTTCTTTCCTTAAACATTATATATATAAAAAATATCCTATTAATACATTATTTGCTATTGCTTCAAGATAAACGTTGAGATTCAAAAAAGATAAAATTGCATTCGTAATAGCTATGTAGTAGCCCTAAACACCGTTTCTAATAATTTTATTTTGCTTTGGAAAGCAACGAAAAAGAAAAAAAGAAGGAGGTATTCCTTATTCAGTAATCTTGAGAAATGACTGTTTTTTTTGTAATTTATAATGTCTATGGATTGCTTTACTAGTTATTTTTTAGCCATTACTCCCACCCCTGATACTATTTCCTATAGGAATTCTTTTCAAGGCTATATTAGCATTTCTTTATTATTACTTGGATCCTCCATTGCTTCCTATTTTGCCATTCAAATATTGAATGTAAGAAAATTGAAAGCAAAACCTGATACTTTGACCCTCGTTTTATTTTCTATTTTTGCTTTATTCAGTTTTTTGGGAATGTTATTTTGGAAACCAATCCCTGAAGACTATCGATGGATTGGAATTTTGCTTGGTTTATCTCTATTGTTATTACTAATCAAAAGATTCTCTCCAAGAACCATTCATCCCAAAATCCTGCCTTCTGTGCTCATACCTTCAGGAATTGTTTCTCTCCATTACCTAGTTCACGAAAAAATTGAATTCTTAATTGTCTTCTTCGTTACTCTGTTTGCCTTAGGTGTGGTCAAGGAACTTAAAAGCTAAAGCATCTCTTCTCTTGACTCAAAACAATTTATAACCAGCTTTTTTTCCGCAGCTTCTCCTCTTACCTTCCAAAAAGATGGGCTCTTCTGGCAGGCAAAGAGAAAATTTAGCTTCTCTTATAAATACTCGTAAGTAATGAGTGTCAAAAACTCTACGAAATCTTTTGTTAACACAACTTCTTCAATCACTCGATCTATTTGATCTAAAAAAGGAAGATGCTTGAGTAGCTCTTTTTCTTCTCTTTTCCAGCATAGAAAAAGTTCTTTGTCAAAAGGAATTTCGTTATCCATCTCAGCTTCCAAATGAACCCATTGCCATAGCTGACTGCGCGCAATTTCAGCAGAAGAAATATCTTCCTTAAGATTAAAGATATCTACGGCTCCATGACCAGAAAGCCAAGAAGAAAGATACATGAAAAGAAGGCTAATATTGTTTCTAACACCAGATTCAGTAATAGCCCCAGGGATCTTAAAATCAAGCAAATCCTCCGGTTTCACTAAGATGCTCTCTGGAAGTTCCTTTGCTTCCGTAGTGGCTTTTCTTGCAACATTCTTAAAAGCTTCTCTTATCACAGGAACAAGCTTTGGATGATTAACGATACAACCATCCATTCCTAGAGCAATATCTCTTTGTTTTTCGGACTTTATTTTTTCGAAGAGCTCTGCATCCTCATAAATGACTGATGGTTCTAACAGAGAGACTCCTCCGATGGCAAGAGCTTTTCTTTTATGACAGCTCCCCACAAGAAGCTTCCTATAGGCTTGCAGGAAGTTTGCATCCATTGTAATTTCCGACCTGTCAGGTATAAGTGCTTCTCTTCGCCTCCGGAATTTCTTTATGACACTGAAAACATAGTCTCGTGGGTCTACGCTCAAGGCCCAAGCATGGTTTTTCATGGAATGAAGGATTTCTTCCATTTCAAAAACAGCCGTAATAGTCTCTATGATGACAGTTGCCCGTATACTCCCAGAAGGAAGGGAAAGAGCGTTTTCAGTAAAGGAAAAAAGAGAAGACCAAAATTCGGCCTCATAAAAATTTTCTATTTTTGGAACATAAAAAAAAGGTCCACTTTGTCTTTCTACAAGCAGTTTAGCATTGTGATATGCATAAAGACCAAAATCAAAAAGACTCGCCGCAAGGGGTTTGCCATCTACATGAACATGTTTTTCCAAAAGATGTATTCCTCTTGGCCTAAGATGAAGAAGAGGCTGATAGTTTGTATTGCTATCATTTTTTTGCCTCAAGAAATCAAACAAAGAAATCTGGCTTTCGATGATATTTTCCCAGCTCGGCGATAAAGAATCTTCTAAATCAATAATGATCCCATTGGCACCTGACTGCACAGCATCCTTCAGAAAGTCCAAAGAAGCAGTTCCCAGAATCTCAACTTTTCTCTCTGGCAAGTTTTGAGGCAACGCAGCTACTTCCCATTTATCTTCACGAATCAGACGAGTGTCCGAAAGAAAGTTTAAAGAAAGACTATTATTATCTAAGGCTTTCTGTATTTTTTTTCTTCTTTCCAGTAGTTCCAAACGCAAGGCATCAAACTGCCTATGAAGAGAAGCAATAAAACGGAGTGCCTCATACCTAAGGATCTTTTCCCATTCCTTATGATAGGAACCTACAATCGTTACTCCTAAAGGGGCTGAATAAATACTCATGTTTTATATCTTACCCACAATGGTATTATAAATCAGTTCAAAATAGCTTGCTCCGACTTCATGTTGGTGACTGAGAGCAGTATATCCCTCCTGTTGTGCTTCTTTTTCCTTTTCTTGAAATACAGAATAAGCTACCAAACCTTTTTCTTTAATTTCCTTGGCCATTGTAAACATGCCATAACAGAGGGCATGAAAACCGGCCAAAGTAATCAGTTGTAATTTATAGCCCCAGGAAGCCAACTTATTGTGAAAAGCTGCCATCTGTCCTTCTTTCATATATTCTTTCCAATAAAAAGATGGAGAACAATTATAAGCAAGCAACTTCCCTGGGAAGGTTCTATGGATAGCTTCAGCAAATCGTTGGGCAGCCAATAAATCGGGCTTTGAGCTTTCAAACCATAACATATCCACATAAGGAGCGAAAACCAGTGCACGAGCTATTGCTAAGTCCAATCCTCCTTGAATTTCAAAAAATCCTTCTTCAGTTCTCCGCTTTATAAATTCTCGATCCCTTTCATCCACATCCGAAGACAAAAAAGAAGCCCCATCGGCATCCGTCCGTGCTATAAGAATGGTGCTCACTCCCAATATATCAGAGGCAAGTCGTGCAGCTATCAGTTTTTCTAAAGCCTCTCTAGTCGGAACCAATACCTTAGAACGCATGTGTCCGCACTTCTTAGCCGAAGGAAGCTGATCTTCAAAATGCACCGCAGCCGCTCCTGCTTCAATTAACCATTTTGTCAACTCGAAAGCATTCAATACCCCTCCAAATCCTGCTTCCCCATCAACAACAATCGGCACAAAATAATTGATATCTTTTTTGTTTTCGGCAAAGTCGATCGCATCGGCTCTTCTCAATGAAGCATTGATCCTTTTTACAAGTAAAGGCATAGAATTAGAAGGATAAAGAGAAAAATCAGGATATGTCTCTTGAGCCAAATTAGCATCAGCAGCGATCTGCCAGCCTGAGCAATAAATAGCTTTAAGCCCTGCTTTGACCATCTGAACCGCTTGCATTCCTGTTGCAGCTCCAAGAGCAATGACTGGTTCATTGTCCTGGAGAAGTTCCCAAAGTCGTGTTGCTCCATGCCTAGCAAGGGTATATTCAATAGAAAGCGATCCTGAAAGTCTTACAACATCGGCTGCTGTATAGGCTCTTTTGATCCCTTTCCATCGATCTGAACAAGCCCATTCTTCCGATATTTTTTCAACTAGAGAAAGCATAGGAAGAGTTTTAGAAAAGCTTAATCGATAACAATGAGTTTCACCTCACCTTCTTTTTTGAGAAGTCTCACCCCTACATTATGTGGATAACGCGATAGTTCAACATCGATTCTCCAATTACCCACCCTTAAGTCTTGAATAATGACTTTTTCCAGAAAGTCAGGTAGTCTTGGTTGCTCAAAAATCACTAAATTTTTGGTGGCGTCAATTTTCAATCCAATGGCTGATTGTAAGAGCAAAAAGACAGCGCCACTGGACCAAGCATGGGGTGCACATGCAACTGGATAAAGTGTTGGTCCTTCTTGGCCTCTTTTAGCTATCCCTCCAAAAAGTTCAGGTAACCGTTGAAGGTCGAAAAAAAGGGAGGCTTCAAAAAGTCCTTTAAAAAGTTTTATAGCCATCTCTTTCATTCCGTAGGACATCATTCCAGCAGCAATAAAAGCGGTATCAAAAGGCCATACCGAACCATTGTGATAGGAAATAGGATTATAGCGTATTTCTGTAGAGGCCACAGTACGGATGCCCCAACCGGTAAAAAATTTATCGCTCATAAGAAGCTTGCCAATTAGCTCAGCTTTATCTTGTTTGGCGATCCCTGAATAAAGGCAGAGGCCAGCATTTGAAGCAAGAACCTTACATTTTTCTTTTCGTCCGTCTAAGGCTAGAGCATAAGAAGAAAGTTCTTCAACCCAAAATTCCTTTTCGAATTTTTCTTTCAATATCTCAGCTTCCTTTAGCAGCCTGTCATGCAGCGAGATCTGACCTAAAACAGAAGCAAGATAAGCAATTTTTTTCTTTGCGGCAAAAACGAACCCCTGCACTTCACATAAAGCAATTGGACCTACGGGAAATGAACCATCCTTCTGGAAGACAGAATCAAAAGAATCTTTCCAGCCTTGATTTGTTAAGCCCCTTGAACTTCTTCTTCGATATTCTACAAAACCATCGCCATCTACATCGCCATAGCGATCAATCCAGAGAAGAGCCAGTTCTATACTTGGCCAGAGTTCTTCGATAAATTTTCTGTCCGCGGTCCGCTGATAATATTCAGCAGCAAGAAGAAGGAACAGGCAGGTTGCATCAATGCTTCCGTAATATTTACGAAAAGGAATCTCGCCCAGATTGGCCATTTCTCCTTCTCTGGTTTCATGCAAAATTTTTCCCGGCTCAGCATCCGCTTCAATATCAAAGTCTTTTGCTTGATTGGCCGCAAGAAACGACAAGACCCCTTTCCCAAGTTCAGGAGCTAACCAAAGACACTCAAGAGTTGTAATAAGCCCATCTCTGCCAAATGGCGTACAAAACCAAGGGACACCAGCATATGGAAATGGACCTTGTGGAGTTTCTGTGATTAACATCAAAAGATCAGACAGGGATCGATTAATCCACCCATTGAATTGGCTGTTAGAGGTCCATATTTTGCACCACTTTTTCTCTGATTCTTTGTAAGCCTCAATCGATTTATTGGAAGCCTCTTTATAGCTCAAAAAAGAAGGAAAAACTCTCTTTTCATGGCTTTGAAAACATTCTACAGATAAATGAATGAGCTTTTCTTTTCTTGGGATAAGTTCTAAAGAAACAGCCGCTGACGTAGTACAAAGATTTAGGGGTTTGGGATCAAAAAAAAGTAGGGTCTGACGCAAAATATTATCTAAGCCTAGATATTGAAAAAGAACACTTTGCTCAGTAAGCACTGGATTCAATAACTCTCCTCTTTTTTTCCTTTTTGTTCCTCGTACTTCAAACAGATCGACAAAATCAGCATTAAATTTGAACAAAAGTATGACTTGAACTGGAACTTCTCCATAATTACAGATACAAATTTCTTCATAAAGGCATGACTCCCAAATAAACTTCGAACGAGTAATGAGCAAGGTTTGTTGTCGGATAATCTTTCCTTCTTTTTCTATCTCCGGGTTAGACAAATCAATAGTAAACATCGCATTATCTTCTCGAATCGTCGAACTGAGAAAAAGAGGATAGCTTTTTTCAATGAATAGAACGCTTTCGTTAAGGTGTCTCGTGCCCCGATAATAAAGTCCCTGATCTCCTAATCCCAAGGGTTGGATATCTCCTCGCCGATCAAAAACTCCAAATGTTTCTTTGTGTTTCAAAACTCGCGTGCGATCATCTGCAAAAGGAGAACACACCCTAACATAGTACGTATCACCAATCTGAATAAAATCTTTTCCATTTTTTAAACCTATAATTTTACTCTCCATAAAGCAGATTGTTATATATTGATAAGTAAGATTGTGCCATTTTTCTTGCTGTAAAATGATTTAACACATGTTTTCGACATTCCTTTCGATCAATTCGATCGATATCCATAATTTTTTTTACTCCCTCATCCACCGAATGGATAATGTAGCCTGTTTGCCCATCAACGACAATTTCTGGAACTGATCCATTTCTCCATCCAATAACAGGAGTACCACACGCCATTGCCTCAATCATCACCAGTCCAAAAGGCTCTGGCCAATTGACAGGGAAAAGGAGCGCGTAGGCATTGGCTAAAAATACTTTCTTTTCTTCTTCTCCGATTTCTCCAATAAATTCAACAGGGGCTTTTTTAAAAAGGGGAAGAACAACTTCTAGAAAATATTGTTTGTCCACCTCGTCCACTTTTGCAGCTATTTTTAAATCCATCCCTACCCTCTTTGCTATTTCAATGGCTCTTTCGATTCCCTTTTCAGGAGAAATTCTACCAACAAAAGCCAGATAATTTCCTTTCTCCGGATAAAAGGGATAAAGATCTACTGGAATGCCATGGTAAACGGTGCCAACCCAATGAATCCAAGGAAGAAATGAGCGCTGAGCTTTCGAAATAGAGACCACAGGAATCTGATCAAACTCTCTATAAAGAACGATTAAATCTGGAAGATCAAGTCTTCCATGCAGAGTGGTAAGGTGCTTGGTTTTGCTGCGTTTTGAATAAGGAAAATGGAAAAAATCGATATGATAATGAATGATGTCAAAAGTTTCGGCCATTTGAAAGACTTTTTCTAACATCAAAATATGATAAACCATGGGATCTTTTTTGCGTTTTTGAAGCCGCAAAGATTCGGGAATAACAGATACAAGCTTCCCTTTTGTTATCGAATCCCCACTAGCAAAAAGGGTTGTTTCATGTCCTAGAGTAATCAATTCCTCGGTTAAATAGTGGATAACTCGTTCGGTTCCTCCATAAAGCTTTGGAGGCACTCTTTCATACAAAGGAGAAACCTGGGCAATTCTCAATAGAATTCCTCCTTTTTCAAATTCAGAAACAAGTTCAAAATTTAAAAAAAGAGGCGTTTTAAATAAATTCAGCTACCCCAGCCCTAAAGGGCGGGGCTTGCGCCTAGCCTTACGGCTGAGACGATAGGCTGGCTGACAGCAGCCCGCCGGAAGTGGACATGCCGCCTCTGGGCAAGATATTGCCGAGCAATGTTGCGAGCCGCCTTTAGCTCGGCGTTCAGTTCAAAGCCGCAATTTCGGCACACAAAACCTGATTGTGTTTGGCAATTGTATCGGTGGGTATCCCCACAACACGAACACATTTGTGAGGTGTAGTCAGTACGGAGTGTCCAGTACGTCTCGTGATGCAATTTCACACCATTATTGCAACGCTTCTGCCAGCCAACAGCGCAGACAGCTTTGAAACAATCATCATACTCAGGGAGTATGCGCAAGAGGATTTCAGCCTGTTTGGTTGTAGGTTGTAGAAACAATCGGATTGTCCTCCTCATACTTCACATACTATCCTATTTTGCGAAGCGAGAGTAACAGCACTCCTCCCCATGCCTAAAGTAAGGGGTCTTGCGCGACGCTGTTGGCTGATGAGTTTTTATAAAGAACAATAAAAAAATATAAAAAATAGACTTTATTTCAAACCAAAATTTTTTTAGCTAGAGCTCATTCATGAACAAAGACAGTTTGTTTGAAATGATTCAATTAAAAAACGTTACCCAAATTTACTGGGATCTTTCTGTAGCTGAACTCTATGAACAGGCAATTAAACGCCATGAAGCTTTACTTTCAGCTTCAGGCTCTCTTGTCTTTCATACTGGTCAATACAAAGGAAGAACGCCTAAAGACAAATTTATCGTCAAAGATCAACAAACAACAGAACAGGTCGATTGGGGAAAGATTAATCAACCTTTTGATCCGCTTTCCTATAAACGGCTTAAAAGCAAGATACTTTCCTATCTTCAAGACAGAGATCTTTTTATCCAACGGTGCTATGCTTGCTCCAATCCAAACCATCGCATCAATCTTTGGATATTATCTGAAGGGCCTATCTATTCTCTTTTTTCCCGAAATTTATTCCTAGTTGAGAAAGATCCAGAAAAAAGAAAGCATCTGCTCCCTGACTTTATCCTTATCCACACTCCAGGCTTTAGGGCCGATCCTGAAACAGATAAAACACAGTCTGGCGCTTTTATTATTCTTAATTTCGATGAAAAAATGATTCTTATTGGCGGTACCGGTTATGCGGGAGAAATTAAGAAAGCTGTTTTTACTGTATTAAATTTTTTATTACCCCAGAAAGGGGTATTTCCAATGCACTGTTCTGCCAACTTCGGAAAGGATCCTCAGGACTCAGCCATTTTTTTTGGTCTTTCAGGGACCGGCAAAACGACTCTTTCTATTGATTCTACCAGAAAGTTGATTGGGGATGACGAACATGGGTGGGATGATAGCGGAGTATTTAATTTTGAAGGCGGCTGTTATGCGAAGGTCATTAGAATAAGTAAAGAAGGAGAACCAGAAATCTACCAAGCAGCCTTGCGTTTTGGAACTATCCTCGAAAATGTCATTATCAACCCACAAACCAGAGAAATAGATTTTAATGATGAATCCCTCACAGAAAACACTCGGGCCGCTTTCCCAATTGAATCTATTCCAAATGCTTCAAATCAACTTGCTGGCGGGCATCCTAAAAATATCATCATGCTTTGTTGCGATGCTTTTGGGGTGCTTCCTCCGGTAGCAAAACTCAATCCAGAACAAGCCATCTATTATTTTCTTCTTGGTTATACAGCTAAAATCGCGGGAACCGAAGCAGGAATACAAGAGCCAACAGCTGTTTTCAGTCCGTGTTTTGGTTCTCCCTTCCTTCCCCTCTCCCCAAAAACGTATGCAAGAATGTTTAAAGAGAAAATTGAAAAACACAAGCCCAATGTTTGGTTGTTAAATACGGGATGGACTGGAGGGGCATATGGCATTGGCAAAAGAATAGCTCTTGAAACTTCTCGTCGACTTGTTAGAGCTATTTTAAGTGGAGAATTAGCAAAGGCTGATTTTGTAGATGAGCAATACTTCCATTTTTCTATTCCCCAAAGTTGTTCGGATATACCAACTGAAATTCTTCATCCAAGTAAATCCTGGAAAGATTTATCCCAATACGAAAAAAAAGCAAGGGAACTGCAAGCGCTCTTTGCCCAAAATTACCATGCTCTTTCTCTTGCTTAATCTCTTTATTCTATTAGAGTGATATACATCCTGTCCATAGTTGAAGAGAAGATATTTTTAATTATGTCTTTTCTTGCAGGCATTTCCAAGCAGGCCTATGCCTCGACTCCACTGCCTCTTTTTCTTCCTATAGAGCAGAAAGGTAGCTTAAAGGGGACTCACTCAGTAGTCCTACATTTTTTTACAAAATCTCACCATTCTCCTCCTCCCAAAGAGGCTTTCTAAAAGAGCCACTCTTAGCAGAGATCGGCTTATAGCTCTTTTTAAGAGGCCCGTCAACCTATCGCTTAGAGCTAATTTTTCTTTTCTATCTTCTTTTTCAATGCCTCACTGCCCAAAAGGATAACTTCAATCTCTTCTGTGATTTCCTCTTGTCTAAGCCTATTAGCTTTTTTATTCAATTCTTCTACTTTCTTATCAAGCTGGTCCAATGCCGACTGCATATGTTCCATTCTTATTTTGCTTTCGGTCAACAGCGAAGAGTAAAAAGCAAAAAATAACCCAACCAGAAGAAAATTATCTACAAGATCTATAAAAAACTCTCTTGGATCTATATTAAGCAAGGGGGGTGGAGGCATTTTTTTTCTAGCAGCTTTGATTTTTTCTTCAGAAACAGGTATAGGGAGCAGAATTTTTCTTCTAATTTCGTAATTGTCGGGAAGATGGAAAAATACAGAGACTGAAGTGGGAGGTTCCTCTTGAATCAAAGACTTCCGTACGAGTTCTAAAAATTCAAAAATAAAGGGAGAGACTTCTTCTGCAACGCTTGGTCCTGAAACCGCTTTAATAATTTTTTGAAGGCCGCTGGCACGACTTTCCAGTTTGCTTCCTACTAAAATCAACCCATAGTGGTCAGGCAACATAGAAGATCTCTCCATATTTTCCCAATAGCTTGTCAGAGAAGAATTGAAGTCTCCACAAAATCCCCTTTCCGATCCAATTAAAATATACAGGGGTCTATCTATCTTAAGTGGCCGATTGAGAAGTTCTGGAAAGGAAGGGAAAAAATCATCGGCAGTATTCTGCAAGGCATCGACTGCTTGTTTTTGGCTTTCAAAATATTTGGCTATTTTTCTCTGTTCCACCAGAGCCATGTTCTTCATGGCCTTCATGATTTCGCCTATCTCTAGAAGTGCTCCACGATATTTAATTAAATCTCTACGCTTGCTCATGCCACTTTTTGTTCTGTTTGCTGAACTGTTGAACTGATAGAGTGAAAAGCTTCCTCTATTTCCTTTAGCCATTTTTCTCTTGGATCGTCTAGAACCAACGTAGTTGCTTTAAATTTCTTTAAGAGCTCTTCTTGAAAAACCCTCAAACTCTCAAAGGGAACATCATCGAACAATCCTTCATTAAAGGCAATTAACCAACAATATTCTTGTTCGGGTGAAATAGGAGAAAGCCTCTCCTGCTTAAGAAGCTCTCTTAAAATCCTGCCTTTTTTAATCTTTTTTTCTAGAGAGGCTTCAAGTTTTGTTCCAAATCGGGTAAAAACTTCAAGTTCTAAAAATTGCAAATAATCTAGTTTCATCCTACCTGCTTCTTTTCTTAAATGAGGATGCTGTGCAGCCCCTCCAATTCTTGAAACAGATCGGGTCACATCAATGGCAGGGAGAAATCCGGAGGAAAAAAGAAACTGTTCAAAATAAATCTGCCCATCGGTTATGGATATGAGATTAGTAGGAATATAGGCAGCAAGTTCTCCCTGTTGAGTTTCTACAATTGGTAAAGCCGTCATGCTCCCTCCTCCTTTTAATGGAGAAAGATGTGTAGAACGTTCCAGAAGTCTGGAGTGCAGGTAGAAAACATCACCTGGATAAGCTTCTCTGCCAGGTGGTCTGCGCAAAAGCAAGGACAACTCTCTGTAAGTTTGGGCATGAAGGCTTAAGTCATCATAAATCACAAGGGTATCTCTGCCTTTTTCCATCCATTCTTCAGCTATAGTGCAGGCAGCAAACGGAGCAATGTATTGAAGTCCTGGGAGTGAAGTCGCTTCAGCTACAACCACAGTGGTATAATCTAAAGCAGAGCATTCTTTTAGCGTATCAATCACATGGACGGCGGTTGATCTTTTTTGGCCAATAAGACAATAGACACAAAGAACATTTTTATCCTTTTGATTGGCAATGGTATCTAAAGCAAATGTTGTTTTCCCCAGCCCATTATCTCCAATTAGCAACTCCCTTTGTCCCTTTCCAATAGGAATCATTGCATCCACAATTTTATTGCCTGTATAAAGAGGTTCATTAACAAATTCTCTATCAATGATTGCAGGAGCTTTCACTTCTAGAAGCCGTTGTTTGGAAGTTAACGGTGGTCTTCCTCCATCTAGAGGATTACCTAAGGGGTCAATCACCCTACCAAGGAGCGAATCTCCAACAGGAACGCTTAGCCTACGGCCTGTCTTGTGGACAAGGGTTCCAGACATGATTTTTTCGGTTTGAATAAGCATCATGGCTCCTACCAGTTTTTCACTCAGGCTGTAAACAAGAGCCACACTGCCATCTTCACATTCCAGCAGATCATCGATTGCAGCCAAAGATAATCCATCAATCCAGGCTGTCCCATCACCAATAGCCACAACCCTACCAAATTCTTCCACCTTAGGTTCGAATTTGTATTGTTCCACCCAATGCGCCACTTTTTCAATAGGACTAAAAGAACCTTCTGAGCTTTGATTCATCTATTTTCCTCCTGGAGAAAAAACTCAAGTTCATCTTCAATGCTTGCTCGAGCTATCCAACTACCTATGATAATTCTTATTCCAGCCATGATTTTTTGATCTTGGACAAATTCAAATGAAAGCTCTGTTTTTGCAAGCTGCTCTAAAAGCTCTTTAAGTTTTCTTTTCGTTGCTTCTTCCACTGGATAAGCACTCTTAACGCAGACTGAATGGATCTCTTCTCTTTGGATTGTCTGCTGTATCAATTCAAGGGTTTGTTCTGGTAAGGAACGGAGTCTATCCAGGCAGAGCTCAATAAGCTTCTTTTCGACTGCTTCAGAAGCGAGTGTTGATAGAAAATGGGCAACAAACTTAGCTCCGATCTGAAGAGCCCTCCTCTCAGCTTCCATTTGCATGTCCAATTTTCTCTTCTCTTCTAACACTCTGTTCCTTTCATTCTCAAGCTCCAATGCTTTTTGATTTTCGGCTATTAATTGAGCTCTTTGTATTCTTAATTCCTCCTGAAGCTCTTCTTTTGCTTTCTTCTTTTCCTCTTCCCATAATTTTAGTCTATTTTCATAATCGGCTTTCAGCTTTTCTGCAGCTTCTTTGGCCTTTTGAGCTTCATTCCACATGGACGAAACGACTTCCTTTCTTTGCTTGATGAAGTTTAAGACTGGCTTATACAGGAATCTTTTGAGTAGCCAGACAAAAACAAGAAAGTTAAAAATCTGAAGAATGAAAGTCGTCGTATTCCAGTTCATTCTTTAACTTAAAACGGACTATTTGGTCAGATATTCAAGCATTGGACTTCGGAAAAGAACAATTAAAACAATAACCAACACGTAAATCGCCAGAGATTCAATCATAGCAAGGCCAATGAGCAACCAGCGAGTAATTGATTTCTCAAGTTCTGGTTGTCTTGCTATGGCTTCTAATGCCTTAGCAATGGCTATCCCCATGCCAAGTCCCGGACCTACGACTCCTAATCCTATAGCCAAGACGGCCATTGCAGTGACCAAAGTTGAAAATAACCCAATATTATTCATTTTTCCTCCTTTTTAGTTCGAAGTTTAATCTATTTTTCTTCTGCCAGTGCCTCCATGCCACTAGCAATATAAATCAAAGCCAGAATGCCAAAGATGTAAGCCTGGAGAATCGCTTCGATCAAATGTAACAACATAAAGCCCACTGGAGAAAGAAACCCTGCAAGAAGCAAAAGAATGCCAATGCCAATTTCCATGCTCGACATATTCCCATACAATCTAACAGCTAGCGTGATGGTACGGGTAATTTCGCTGATTATATGAAAAGGAAAAAACCAAAAAAAGGGGACAAAATATGTCTTTAAGTATGCCCAAAGCCCTTCAGCACGTATACCGTAGTATGGAACAGCAAAAAAAACGATACAGGCTAAGGCCGACGTTATCGAAAGATCTGCCGTAGGAGAATGAATCCCCGGAATAAGTCCGATAAGATTGCAAAGAAAGATGTAAATCCAAAGGGTCCCTATCAGAGGAAGTACGTCTTGAGGATTTTTAGGAATAGTATCATTTACAGTTTTTTCAATAAAGGAAATAAGCTCTTCTATCACTACTTGGAAATATCCAGGAGATTCCAATTTAAAACGACGAATAGACACAAATGAAAGGACCACTACAACGGCCATGATACTGATAGAACAGAGGGTAGACTCGCTTAAGAATTTTATGTTTAAAGGATCTGATTGCATCCTGGCCTCTTTTTAAATTAAATCTTGTTGCGTATAAAAACATACACATTCAATGCCCCTAGAATCACTCCTAGAATAATGAACGATATCGTCCAGTGTATCGCATAACCTGGAAGCTTTTCATCAAGCCATCTTCCTAGATAAGCGCCAATGATCACCGGGATTATAAATAGCACTCCAAGAGTTCCTAAAAAAGCCGTTTGCGACAAAAGAGTTGGCTTGAACTTTTGAGCTTTCTCTTTTTTTTCGACATCTTGTTGTATTTTTTCAACGAGTTTTTTTTTATCCTTTTCCATGCAGACTCTATAACCTAAAACTATTTAGGGGCTTCTTTTTGCATTTCCCACATTCTTTTGAGCATCTCCTTTTCAAGATTTTTAGCTCTTTCTCTCATCTCTTTTCTCTGCTGTTCTTCTATTTTTAATTCCCGCTCAAGATTTATGGAGATCTTCTGCATATCCTTATCCACAAAAAAATGAGGCGTGACTATCGAAAGGATATTCCTGCTAAAATGCAGGATGCCTCCAGACAAGGCAACATAAGTAGGGAGGGGATCATCAATAGTAAAAAACCAACAGAGCCCGAGCAGTAGGGAAGTCATAAAGGTTTGGTGTCTGGCCATGATCCCAAATTGGCCACTTCGATCAGAACCATGGAAAAGGGTGACGTTTTTGCATCTTAGTTCCTTAGTGGAATCAATCATAACAAGTTCGAAAGTTTGCATCAAAGATCCTACGCTATTTTTTCTTAAATTCGGCTTTTAAAGAACCTTTCATATAGCATTGATCTTCAGAAAGATGATCATAATCCCCATTAAGAAAAGCTTCACAGTCATCAAGGGTATCAGAGAGAGTGACACTGACCCCTGGAATACCTGTGTGTTCGGCTGTCGTAAAAAAGGGTTGAGTCAAATACCGCTGGATTTTTCTCGCTCTCAGGACAATCTGTTTGTCTTCTTTGGATAACTCTTCCATGCCAAGCAGATTAATGATATCTTCTAGTTCCTTATAACGGGAAAGATATTTTCTGACTTCCGAAGCAATAGTATAATGCCGTTGGCCAAGGAACTGTTTATCCATAATGCGACTAGTCGAAACCAGAGGATCAATGGCTGGATAAAACCCTTTGGCGGCTTGAGATCTTGAAAGAATAACTACCGTATCTAGATGAGATAAGATAGCCATCACTGCTGGATCCGTCATGTCATCGGCCGGGACATAAACAGCCTGAACAGCAGTTATGTTCCCAGTCTTTGTTGAGACGATCCTATCTTGAAGTTCAGCCACTTCAGAGAGTAAGGTTGGTTGATACCCTACCATCGCAGGCATCCTTCCCAGCAGCCCAGAAACTTCGCTTCCTGCCTGAACAAAACGGAATAGATTATCCATCAAAAAAAGAATCTCCGTTTGTAGTGTGTCTCTAAAATATTCTGCATAGCTTAAAGCCGTCAACCCTATCCTAAATCTGACCCCTGGAGACTCATCCATCTGACCAAAAGCCATAAGAGTTTGAGGCATCACACCCGCTTTCTGCATCTCCTTCCAGAGCTCATGGCCTTCCCGAATCCGTTCGCCCACCCCTGCAAAAACTGAAACTCCATGATGAATCAAACTCACTGCCTTCATGAATTCCATCATCAGAACAGTTTTTCCAACGCCAGCCCCTCCAAAGAGTCCAGTTTTTCCTCCTTTTACAAACGGACAGAGCAGATCAATTACTTTTATTCCAATCTCAAGAATCGATTTTGGACCTAAGGTATTATCCAAGGGAGGAGGATCAGAGAAAATATTCCGGTAGCTATCTGGTTCGATTGGCTCCAACCCATCAAGAGGCTCTCCAAAGATATTAACCAGCCTTCCTAGATATTTCTTTGATACGGGAATAGAAACGGCACATCCCGTATCATACACATCCATTCCCCGGCGTAATCCAGCTGTTGCATGTAGCGTTATCGCCCGCAGATGATGCTCATCGAGATGCTGATGGACTTCAAACACATAACTTTCGTGATCCAGATAAGTTTTTAAACAGCGGTGAAGAGGTGGTAAAATCTGACATTCTATATCAACTACCGGACCATGTACTTCAACCACTTTGCCGATAAGTTTTTCTGAAAAAGGCCACCCAGACTTCTTTGACGCTTGTTTTGGTTGTGAACTTTCTCTATCCATTTGAGTCAAAGCGGGTTGAGGAGTCATCATAAAAAGTTAGTCAATAAATGAAACACGCTATCAAAAAATAGGGTTCGATTTAAATTATATCCATACAATAAACAACCAAAGACCCAAAACTATGAAAATAGAAAATAGTCTTCTTTTGACCGATCTGTACGAACTAACAATGATGCAAGGCTACTATTATCATAAAATGGAAGGAATGGCTTCCTTTGAATTTTTCGTTAGAAAGCTGCCAAAAAACAGGAATTTTCTTCTATTTGCTGGTTTAGAACAATTGTTAAATTTTGTAGAATCTGCCCATTTTGAAAAAGAAGAAATTGAGTGGTTAGCCCAACAAAACTTCCGGAGAGATTTTCTCAATTACCTCGAGAATTTTAGATTCAGCGGGGATATCTATGCAATGCAAGAAGGAACCATTTTTTTCCCTTTTGAACCTGTTCTAAGAGTCACAGCTCCCATTGCTCAAGCCCAATTATTAGAATCAAGGCTAATGAACATTATCCATTATCAAACACTCATAGCTTCCAAAGCGGTTCGCTTTGCATTAGTCGCTCCTGAGAAAAATCTTGTAGAGTTTGGCCTACGCCGGGCTCATGGCGCTGAGGCATCCATTTTTTCTGCTCGAGCAAGTTTCATTGCTGGCTTTAGCGGTACTTCTAATGTCCTAGCTGGCAAATTGTTCGAAATCCCCATACTAGGAACAATGGCGCATTCCTTTATCCAAGCGCATGATAAAGAAGAACAATCCTTCTTTGATTATGCGATGGCTAATCCTCAAAACGTCACATTACTTATTGATACTTACGATACAGAAAGAGCTGCAAAACTAGTTGTAAAGCTTGCTCCTAAATTAAAAGAAAAAGGCATTTCAATAGAAGCAGTCCGCTTGGATAGTGGGGATCTAGAGTTACTGTCAAAGCGGGTTCGGTCGATTTTAGATAGTGGAGGGCTCAAGGAAACGAAGATTTTTGCCAGCGGCAATCTTGATGAGTATAAACTAGAGGCTCTTATTAAATCTGGTGCTCCAATTAATGGCTTTGGTATTGGAACTTCTTTAGATACCTCCAGTGATGCTCCCTATCTTGATTGTGTCTATAAGCTTCAGGAATATGAAGGAAAACCTAGGAGAAAGCGATCGACAGGCAAAGCCACTTGGCCTGGGATCAAGCAAGTATTTCGATATTTTCATAAGAACGGTTCAATGCAAAAAGACCTAATCGGTCTAGCAACCGAAAGGTATCCAGCCGCTACTTTGTTGCATCCTGTGATGCGCAATGGAAAAAGAATTTATCCGAAGGAATCTCTCATTGAAATCCAAAAGAGAACAAAAGATAATCTTGCCAGGCTGCCTTCCGAAATTAAAACTTTAGAGCCTGCAAAAACGGCTTATCCTGTCGAATTTTCTCAGCCTCTTATCTCTTTAAGAGACCAACTAGAAAGAGAAGAACTACAGCCTGAATAAAAAATAATCGCTTCAAGAGGGTTGCAATCTCCCTATCTATAAGATTTGTTAGTTAGAATATGAAAAACTCATTTATCAGAGAAAAACTTGTACCTCCTGGAGGAGTGGACAAAGTTTTACTCCATTCTTGTTGTGCTCCTTGCTCAGCCGAAATAATGGATGCGATTATTGCCTCTGGGATTCATTTAACGGTGTTTTTTTATAACCCCAACATTCATCCACGCGTAGAATACGAAATCCGTAAAAATGAAAACATACGTTTTGCAAAGAAAAGGGGAATTGAGTTTATTGATGCCGATTACGATAAAGATCGTTGGTTTGAAAGAGTAAAAGGCCTTGAATGGGAACCTGAAAGAGGAAAGCGCTGCACAGTCTGCTTCGACATGAGAATGGAACGCACGGCACTCTATGCCTATGAACATGGATTTAAGGTTTTTAGTTCTAGCCTTGGAATTTCCAGATGGAAAGATTTCGATCAAGTGACTTCGGCTGGCAAAAGAGCGGCATCCCGCTATGGCTTGGAATATTGGAGCTATAACTGGAGAAAAAAAGGGGGATCAGAACGGATGATTTTAATTTCAAAAGAAGAAAATTTTTATCAACAACTCTATTGTGGATGTATCTATTCTCTCAGAGATACCAATCAGTGGCGATTGTCTAAAGGCAAACCAAAAATCACTTTCGGGAAAACCTTTTATGGCTTTGATTCAGAAGATTCTAATTCTTCTTCCAGTAGTATCCATCCACCTTCCTAAAATCTATCTCCATGAAAGCCCATGAGGAGAAACCTTTTCTTGAGCATTTAGAAGATCTAAGATGGGTCATCATCAAATCCCTAATGGCCTTGATGGGAGGAGCGATTATTTGCTTTGTTGAAACAAAACCCTTGATGGCTATTCTATTGAGACCCCTTAAAGCCGCTGGAGAGGATCCTCAAAAAGTTTTAAGAGTCTTAGGAGTAGTCGATCCATTAAGCGTCCAGCTCCAAATTAGTTTACTTAGTGGATTAGTATTGAGCCTTCCCTTTATTCTTTATTTTATCGCTGAATTCATCATCCCTGGACTTACTCCTTCAGAATTAAAACTGCTTTTTCCCATTTTCAGTGCTGGAGCCCTTCTCTTTGTCGGAGGCATTCTCTTTTCTTACTTTATACTCCTACCCCAAACGCTGCGCTTTTTTTCCACCTACAATCAATGGATGGGAATACAGACCGATTGGACACTTCAAAACTACGCAAATTTTGTTGTGCAAATGTTAGTGTCTTTTGGGCTTGCTTTTGAACTACCTCTGATTATTGTGCTATTGGGCCTTCTTGGTATATTAAATACTTCAACATTAATCCATTATAGAAGGCATGCAATCGTAGCAATTGTCATAGCTGCTGCCTGCATTACTCCTAGCTCAGATCCTTTAAGTCTTCTCTTTCTTTCTGTCCCCATGTATCTGCTTTACGAAGCTTCCCTTTTGGTTGTCAAAAGCATAGAATCAAAAAGGGGAATTTCCAAAAATCGGACGATAGAAAATAGAAAGGAAGAGCTGTTTTCTTAGTTCCTTATCCTAAATATTCAAGAGCATTATTTTTATTCCGCAGAATTATCGATCCTCCAGGGTTCAAAAGAATGGCTTGCACTCTCTTCTTGTCATCAAACTCCAAAATCAACTGCTCCTCATTTTCTAAAACTTTTTGGAGACCTTGCCCTGACTTAATTTCACCAGTGATAGCTCCTCTAATCTTTACTTGTAACGAAGAACCATCACTAAAATCAATGACTAAAAGGCCTTCTTTAAGCTCCGTTTTGGCTACTGTCCTGCCTGCAATAATTTGAGAGAGCTTTTTATTTAGTCCCATACGAATTAATTAATAACTTGGTTCATTCTTTCTAGAAAGCAAGAAAAGAGAGCAGCCAGCGGTTCACTTAGCCTTCCCTTCTGCCATATATTTTTTATAAGCTTCTATCCAATTAGTAGCAATTGCCCTTTGAGCTTCCTTTAAATCGACCACTCCAGCACAAACTAATTGGTGCAACTTATATTCCAGCTTGTCTTTAAGATAAGCGTTCCAGGGAAAGGTCCAATAAGATTGAGGCCATAGATTTTTTATTGAATTGGAGCCACCAAGTCCCAAAGGAATCAAATGATCTATCTCATAATGATGCTTACCAGGATGAATAATGCCATATCTCAAATATACCTTTCTTTTGAGTGCGTAGGGAACATCCCTGACAAGCTTTGCATAACCAGGAACGCAAATGTCCTCCTTTGTGACATCAAAAGTATCGCCCGGCGTCAACTTAGGATCGGGTAACAGAGGATCCTCAATAGCAAAAAGAGAAAAAGATAGGCTAAAAAAATAAAGGCATAAGCAAAGAAAAGCACCTTGGAAAAATCTTTTATTCATAAAATCTTTCTCCTTCTGTAATCCCTTTCTGTATCGATGTTGAGCTAAGTGAGTTTGGCCAGAATCACCATGTAAGCCTCAGCTTTGTACTCTAAATTTAGTCTGCAGGCGGCATGTTGGCTAACTCTCTCTATTCTATCAGCAGCCTAATGGAGAAATATTCCTCCTTTCTAAACCAGCGAATTACTCGGTCTTTCTGAAAAAGCTCGCAGGAGCTAGTCGAATAACAAAGTATAAGGGATCTCCCCTTTTGGCAAGAAGCTACAGAAACATAAAGTGGAGCGATACCGCCCCTCTTCCTCCTCGTGAAAAGAGGATAATTATCCCCAACGCCGCTAAAAACCGAAGACCTTGAGAGCATTTTTAGCTTTCTTGAACTGTCATATCTAGACCTATTAGCCACCTCCAATAAACCCTCTTTCCAGGCTGCCAAATCTGGTTTCTTTCCAGAGTAGTCTGTTCGACCACCAAAAAAGCGGTATTTAGAAGTTTTGCTTCCAGCATCTTTGATATTCCTCAGAAGCAACGGGTCCTCAGCCAAGCAGCATCTACCAATCCAATGAAATGGTCTTCTTGGCATTGGACACAGCCGAATATCAAACATCCTGAAATAGTTCAATCATCTTCTTAAGATGCACCGAAACAAGAAATACTTTCACCTGAGAAGGTTCAATTTGCAAAAGTTTACAGAGGGCTTTTCGATAAAGCATAAGTTGACAGTGGTATTTTTTCGCCAGCTCATGCAGACCCTCTAGAGAAAAAACTAAATCAGTCTTAAAATCATAAATTTCACAGCTGATTCCTTTGTCTGACCCTACTTTCAGATGAACTCTATCAAATGAGCCTTTTATCCAAAGCCCCTCGACTTCAAGGCAAAAGTTTCTTTCTATCCAAATGTCAATATCCTCAGGCGGAGTAAATATTTTTCGAATCTCTGGAGTCTGCAAACACTCCAAAACATCTTGAAATGGATTTCTTTCTGTGTCTTTTCCTTTATATTCTAAGGCTAACTTTTGTAAAGATTGAACGAACGGATCGGTTAGTCTCTCTAGGCGTCCAAACAACCCGTGAATTTTTCGACCATACTCTTTATTCTTTTCTCTTTCTAAATTAAAAAGGAAAGAAAGACTTTTATTTTGAGTTTGCTTTTCAAATAATGAAGGAGAAATAAAATTGTCTCTTCGAATTGGTCTAGGCAAAAAGAGAAGATCCTGGCTTGAGCAACCGATGGAGGCTTTTTGGATTTGATTTCCTTTTTTTTCCTGCGGAATCCAATTTCTTTTACCCGATTCAAAAAGGGTAAGCAAAGGAAAATCATCAAAAAAATATTTTTCTTCTTCCTCTTTGCTATTCAATCCTTCTATGAGAAAATCTTGCCAATAAATTACTCTTTTTTTAGAAGATTTTTTCCATTCCCCTTCTTTCATTTCTCCAACAATATACAATCCTTGCCTAGCTCGAGTCATAGCGACGTAGAGAAGGGAGATTTTTTCTAACGCTTCTTCTCCTACCAGCTTTTTATATACAGCCTTCAAGTTTGGAACTTTTTCAATAACTTCTCTTTTAGGAAGGAAAAAAATTCTTTTTTCTTTTTCTGGCGACTGATACATAATAGGTTGGTCTCTAGGCTGATTCATCGCTATTTTATATGAGCCTTTGAGTTCAGTAATAAGGACAACATCAAATTCAAGTCCTTTGGCGCTATGTACTGTTCTTATTTGAATGGAAGAGGGATCATCACAAATCGGTATGGAATAGTTTTTAAAATAGTCTAAAAATAAATCGCAATCCCTGCTTCCGGTAGTATCGAAAGATTGACAAATTCGAAAAATCATAGCCATTCTCTCTTTATGAAAGTCATCCAATTGTATTTTTTTTTCTAAAACGGCAAAGAGCCAGGAAGCCACCTCCAAAAACCCTCCCATAAAAAGTTTTTCCCAAATATTTTTCCTCCACGATTCTTCTCTAAAAATGTCTCCCAGAGGGCTAGCCTGTAACCATCCTAAGGCCAAAGAATCGTTGGGATGAGCAATGGATTGAACCAAAGCAGAAAAAAATTTCGCTAATCTGTTATCTTTTCCTGGATATATTTTTCCTTCTAAGGAGACCTTAAGGGTAGAGCATGTAGATAAATAGTGAAAAATATCTGCTGCTTCCTTATTGGTTTGGACAAGTATGGCGCAACTTAACTTTTTTTCTTGTGGTTTGATTTCATCAATCAATAACCTTTTTATTGCTTCGAATCGAAGCATAGAGGTGTTAGTAACTACTTGCTCGGCTTGTTTTTCCTCTATTTCCTCATTGGAAGAATTTTCTAGGCTAAAATCCTTTTCTTTCGACGGTTCTTTGACACACAACAAACAACCATAACCCTCAAGCTTCCTCTCAAAACAATCTTGAATAGTCCACCTTTTTTTCCAGATTTCCACACATTCTGGGAAAAGCTCTTCAATCAGTTCAAAGTTTCCAAAAAGCCTATTGACCATATCCAGAATAGCCCCTGCAGATCTTCTTGAGCCTTTCAGCTCCTGCTTTTCCAAGTGAAAAAGAGAAACGATCGAATCAATTAACTCCCCACAGGCTCCTCTCCAACCATAAATGGATTGTTTTGGATCGCCGACACAGAAAAAAGATCGAGATCCATCATCGTTTTGTAAGAGTTCATCAACAAAAAGTTTGATCACTTTCCATTGTAACAGACTTGTATCCTGAAATTCATCGATTAAAAAATGGTCCCATTTTTTGTCCAGATTAAAAAAAAATGGGTTGGGTAGATCTAATCCAAAGGCTTCTAGGATAACCCTCGGCATATCCTCAAAAGAAAGAACCGCAGCTGTCTTTATCTTCTTGCGATAATGCCTATCATAGAGCTGTAGTAGTTGAGCAATGCCTCGAGTTCGTTCATGAGATTTTTCAAGAAAAAAAGCAATGGTTAGCTCTGCAAGCTTTCCCAATGACAGGGCTAAGGGAGAGCTAAGGTTATATTTTTTACGGTCTAAAGTCAACTGAAAGCATTGACGCAAATCAGGATCGTAAGCCTTTAAAAGATTTTGGTACAGTGTAGGAAAAGAACGGATATTTTTTTTCTGTTCATCCCACAGCCTCGTAGGGATTCCCTCGGTTTTCAATAAATTCTCGATATGAGCGATGAGAGAAAGAAAATCCTCATTTAGCGTTATTTCTTTGATATTATAGAAAAGATTTGGGGCTCCCCAATACTCTACTTGTGGAAAATCTTGAAAAAAAGGATAATATTTTTCTACCAATGCTAAATATTTGGAAAATACATTTTTAAGATCTTCTCCCCCAAATACTTGTTCGAATGCTTCCACAATAGAATCATCTAATGTTTCTGAATTTAGTACGTTCCAAAGGATTTCTTCACGAAGTTTTAATTGTTGGAAATCATCCAATAAAGAGAAGTTAACAAAGGTGGCTCTTTTCTCAGGTGGAATATGATTAAGGAGCTTATAGAAAAAGGAATCGATGGTTTCAAAATGAAGATAAGGTAAATGATCAATTAATGTTTTTAAGGTAAGAATTGCTTTTAAACGATGAGGAGAAACCAGCTTTTCTTCACAGGCTTCAGAAAGGATTTGCTGAGCTAGAATCGAGAATAGGCGATCAACTATTTCTTGCGCTGCTTTTCTTGTAAAAGTGATAATAACAACTGTAGTGGGTGGAATGCCCCTAAATAAAAGGTCAATGGCTCGCTTCACAAGCTTATAGGTTTTACCCACTCCAGCCGAAGCCAGTACAATCAAATGCCCTGGTTTTTCCATTTTTAAAACTCTGTCCTAGTAGAGCCAGAAAAAGAAGAAGCAGCAAAAAATTCTTCCGGATTCTTATCAAACCAAAAATCCCATGGAGCATACTGCCAGAGGACTGCCTTTGGGTTGGGAGGCCAGAATTTATTCTCTTTTATTGCTCTAATGATCCGACGGATGGCATCCATGCTTTCTTCTAAAAAATTGGACTTATCCTCTGGCCAAAACCATAACCGGCTGTTGTCTTCTACTTTAGACAGGAAATAAAAAGCAGCAAGGATATGTTTTCCTAATCCCATTGATTGGACCCCATAATAATAAGCAGGCAGTTGGAAATTTACCCAACGCCATCGTTTTCCCCCTGAAAAAAAATAGGCCTCGGCGGGAGGTTGCTCTTCTTTTCCTCCTCTTGAAATGGATAGATGACTGCTAAAAGGATCCTTCTTTATGCCCATGCCAAAAGTTTTGTAATCGATGATCACCACATTTTCCTCTCCTATGTAATCTATACGATCGATCCGTCCTCGAATGTTGAGTCCTTCTATTTGAAGTTCAAATTCCTTCTCTACATCGATAATCTCTGCTCCTTGGTTCCTCCAATCAGCTTGAAATAATGAGAAGGCCTTTAATCGCTGAGCTAATGCCTTTTGTTGAAGCTGAAGGCCAATAGTACGTTTTTTCCCAAACCTCTCAGTGAACTCTGCTTCCAGTTGTGACTCTAGAAAGGCATAAATTTGTTCTGGATCATTCCACCTCCTTGCTTCGGTATCTTTACCGAAAGCTCCTAAAACCTTATGTATTAGACTTCCAAAAACAGATTCATCCATTTCCCCTTTGGGTAGCGTGACTGGTTGCCAATGCATTTTATGCTTTAAATAAAAATAAAAGGGACAGTTTAAATAATCATTTAAGGCACTGACAGAAAGACTTTCTAAAGAGAAGGGCAGATCAAAGGGAATTTGTAACAGAAAACAACTTTTTGTTTTCGGCTTGGGACTGGTTTTGGAAGGAAGAGTTGTAAAAAGCAAAGCAGTTCGAGCAGCCAGTTCCTTTTCGTCAACTTTGAAAAGAAGTCTTGAAGGCAACAAATTTTCTCCTTCATGACTTGTTTTAGATAAAAAAATATCTATTCTGCCTCTTTTGCTGAGTCGCTCCACAAGAGTCTGAAGTATCACCATGTCTCTTGAAAGACGACTTTCTATGGTCTTCAGACCCAATTGCTTTCTGACCTTTTCGGTCAAAATACAATTAGACTCTAAAGCCTTTGGGATATCCCCTTCTTGGAAGCCAGCTAAAATAAGATAAGAGGCATCGTCATAGAGCAATTCTAGCCATCCTTTAAGTTCTAATTTCTGGCCTTCTTCGGTTAAAAACAGCCTTTCTTCCTTCATTGCCTCTAGAAACAGGGATAAAAAGGCTTCACAGCTAGAAAAAATATTAAAAGAAGCCAAACGGTTAAACTGATTGAGAGATCCAACAAGAAAAGCACTAAATTTTTCCAATTGTTCATCTAAAAGCGAAGAGAAATTTTCTAGGGCTTCAGAGAAAAAACTTAAAAGGGCTTTGGGCCAATGTTTCGATTGGAGTTTGACAAGAAAGTCATTCAAAAGCAAAAAGGCTTCTTTGAACGAATCCTCAGAAGGATTCCTTTCTATAAAATCACTTAGAGTGGATGGAATATAGGCATTGACAAAAGCATCAAGGTTGCCCAAAAACGCATCGGCTTGATCCTGTTGTTTTATTTGAAGCCAGGCATAAAACAACGGATTGCGGACAAACTTTGTTATGGTTGCTAGAGAAGGCTCTTTGAGTATTTCTTTCAAAAGGAAAAAAAAATCGAAAAAGGGGCTCTCGACATAAGAAAGTCCAGAAAAATTAAAAAATGGAATGCATTTTTGCTTCAACTGGAAAGTAAGCAGCTTAGTCAATTGATTTCTGCATATTCCAATTGTTGTAGCTTCGTTGCTGTTCACAGTAGAAACAAGCTCAATGATTTCCTCAACCATTGCCGTTTCATCCGCATGCAAATGAATACATTGCTCTGGTAGAGCTAAGACTGTTTGCTGCCAAAGGCTTTCCAGTGGCCTGCCTTTGGCATCAAAATACTGAGAATATTTTTCTGTTACGGGAAGCAGCACATCAGCAGTTGATGGTTCTTTCAACTTTTCAAGAAACTGCAATGCCAAAGGATGAGGATCAAGACAGCCTGCAATGACTACTTTTTCAATCTTTGAAGGAAGTTTTGGATTTTTTAATAACTGCTGTTTGCGCCAAAAAGGATCGATAAAACCTAATCGATCCATTCTTTCTAAATATATCGATTCCAGCACGCCAATCTCTTCGAAAAAATTATCTTCCACAAAAGCCGCTAGATCTTTCAAAACCAAAGATTTCTCTGCTAGTTCTTCTTGTGTTTTGCTAAGAATTGTTGCAAAAGAAAGAAGACTTTCAAAGTCTCTATTTTCTTTTAACCATTGCCCACAGCTCCCTTTTTCAATAGCTTCAACCAATGCATTGATCCAAAAGATCTTCTTTTGCAAAGGAGTAGGTTCGACTTTATGATCAAGTTGATAATCCGGATGATTCTCAAAAAGACCCATGGGGGTGATGATGATGGGAGAAAGAAAACTATCCCCAAGACGCATCTTAAGGGCCCGATGAAGCATTTTCCCAGATAGGGTAGTAGGAACGATCACAAGACAGTCTGAAAGGTCAAAAAATCCAAAAGAATTTTTACTATTTTGAGAAGTAATCCACTGAGCAACAAGAAGAGGGAAAGGATCCTGCCAACCAAGGAAATGGCATTCAAAATCCATTTTTTAATTCTAACTATTTACTGTTGCGACTACCAGTGAAAAGATATCTAGGAAAAATCAAACAAAGGAATAGACTTAAAACTTGATTTTTTAATGCTTCCGCCTCATTTTTAGACTACTTATCTTTTTTAAAATAGAAACTGCGGGTGTAGCTCAGTTGGCAGAGCGCAACCTTGCCAAGGTTGACGTCGCGGGTTCAAATCCCGTCACCCGCTCATTCTCTAATGCACTCTCCAATCCTAACCCTAGACGGCTATCCCCCAATACCTCTTAAAGCTATTTGCTAGCGTATGAGAATAAAAATAATTACCATTCGAATAACCAAATCCCTAGATAGAGCCTAAGAAAAATTGCTCAAAAAAGCTTCTCTATCGAGGATCGAACATTCTGCTTTACTTTTTAGAAATGATATAAAGTAAGGCCGTATCCAAAATCATCCAGAGGAGAGATAAGATAAGGACAATTTCCACAGCAATAAAGAAATTCGTCGCAATAAATTCCCTGGCAGAATTATAAGATTGTTCGACCCTATCCAACTTCACTTTTACCGCCGAAGCAATATCATCGATATCAAATTCCTTTTCTACATATTTATAAATCGTTCGTAGATGCCAATCGGATGCTATCTGGTTTACATTAGCAAAAACCGAATAGATTGATTCAACAATTGAAAGCTTATCTTGCACAAAATTCATGCCTTCTTCAGAAAATTTCTGATATCTTTGCGGCATCATCCAAAATTTATACCAAGGAGGCAGATGAGCTAGAATAGATTGCACTTTATCCAGTTCTCTATCCAATAAAAAATTATAAGAAAGTAAATTCCAATAAAGAGCATATACCAACCGTATAATGTTCAAGATTACTTGAGATTCGTAAGAAGAAATGACAGCTCCGAACCGTTTAATCAAAATTAGTTCATTTTCATAATAGCCAAAATTGATTAGCTTTTCATTTTCCATAACAAATTGGGATAAGCTATCGTAATTGGCTTCACCAGATACTATGCCATAAAGTTTCTTGTAATGCTGTTCTAGAAATTTTTCTGCGTCTTTTACACTCCCTGGCTCTAAAGAAAATACAGGAAATAGATCTAATTCCTCCAGCCGATAGACATACTGATAACTGGCAAAGACCTTAGCTTGCTCAATCAAACTGTTGACAAAAGTTTTAACCCAAGACAATATGCCCATTGAACCCACACTGATCGATTTCACTTCCGTTGCAAAGGATGTGAGAAAACCCATTTCGGCTTCCATTGGAAAAGATACTTCAATTAGACCAACACCAAACTTATAGATTTGGGTAACCACTTGAGCTTTTGCCGTCATTTTGTCTTTAAAGGCAATAAGTTGCGTGGTTCTTGCTGAAATTTCTTTGACTATTCTATTAGCTTCCTCGCCTCCAAACTCAAGTTCTAAGCCTAAATCAAAAGGAATAAGAATGGAAACCTCCGATTTCATAATTGAAAATAACAACAGGAGTTCTAAAAATATACTCCAGTATAAAGAAAAATGGAAAAGCAATTGTAGTTACAAATCTAGGGGTAATTTGCCTTTCCAGCAGAAGACAGTGACAGAGAAAAGCTCCAGGGCAAAAGGCAAATAACCGAGATATCCTAAAAGAGGCATTTCAAATATTGGGAAAAACCCCAAAAAGGGAATATGATAGACCCATCTGGGATCTGAATTCCAATTCCATGTTTCCCAACATAATCCACAAATTAAGACGCCAATAGCCAAAGAGATAACTGCTCTCCATTCACCTTGATTTAAATCGCCAAAAAGAATCGATCTTTTTTTAAACTTCGCATTGAGTGGTTCTGTTAAAAAGAAGAGAAAAATCCAGCATAAAGGATAAAATATATGAGGAAAACATAAAAGAAGCAGAAGAAAGCCTAAGCCTAAAACAAAAATCAATCCTTTGGAAGGGACAGAAATTGCAGGACCCTTTTTTAAATTTTCAATCCATCTCCAATGCCTAACCCATTCAGAAGTGGTCAAAACAGCGGGTATAACGGTAGAAAAATTCAAAGAGGCAAACAAAAAATAACTAATAGGTCCAAACTTGTGAGAGCCTACATACTCCCAATTTTGCATTCTGAGATTTATCCCTTCGAATAGCCACCAGAAAGGAATAGACAATAAAAAGAAAAAAAGATAAGAAAATCCAGCCCTTGTCAGAGGAGATACTCCTCTTTTGATGACTAACATGCCATCGATCGTTAAAATGTATCCAACCCACAAAAAGAAAAAGAAATAATGGGTTCGAGCTCCTTCGAGGGTCTCATTCATAATCCAAGAAAAAGCCAAGAGGATGATTCCAATATAAAAATGGATCGCAGCCACAGCTTTAGCGCACTCCACTTTCATCTTTAAAAAACAAGAATTTAAAAAAAAAACCACAAAACCAATCAAAGGATCGCTATTGGTCTGCACACTACCGGCTCATTGTAGCCATCTTAAATCTTATTTGCTGGGCAAGACGAGGATCCATACCTTCTAATTTTGACAAATCCTTATCCCTCTGGCTATAATCATGGAGATGATTTTCAAGAAAAACGAGATTGATTAATGGTCGAATATCACCAGGGAGGGATTTCTCAGCTAACCGCCACGCTTCAATTGCTTCAGGATAAAGGTGGAGTTCTTGATAGAGACAACCCAAGTTATACCATCCTATGCCAAAATCTGGATCTAGATTTACAGCTTTTTTGTATGCATTCATCGCTACCAATCTTTCTCCTGCTCTCTGACTGAGGACACCAAAATTAAACCATCCGTCTCGATCTTTTGGATTTAATTCTATGACGCGCATAAAACAAGCCCGAGCAAACTTTTCCTGCTCCATTTTCAACAACACAAGACCAAGGTTATACCACACGGCTCCATTTGTAGGCTCCAAAAGACTCAGTTCCGTATAGGCTTCAGAAGCCTGCTCCCATTTGGAAAGTTCTCTATAAGAATCAGCCATTCCTACCCATGCCCGTATAGATTGTGGATTTAATTTTGCCGCTTTTGTAAAGGCACTGATAGATTGTTCCCAGTGATGCATTTTTTGATAGATTTCACCCATTAAAATCCAGGCGCTAACATGCCTGGGCCGATTTTCCACATAACTTTTCAGTTCTTCTACCGCTTTCTCGTATTGTCCAATTTTATACAAACATATTCCTAAAGGATAAGCAATTTCCTTCGAAAGGGCCCCTTCTTCTCGTGCCTGAAGCAATGCATCAATAGCGGGATTCCACTCCTTCCTCCCAATTAATATTTGGGCAAATAAAATCGAATAATGATAATCAGAGGAATTCATGGCAATAGCTTTTCTGGCAGCAAAATCTGCCTTATCCCATAAAGATAACCTTAAATAATTTGCTGAGGCAGCGGCCCAGGCGACATCTAATTTTGGGTAGAGTTGAATCAAAATATCAGCGTTCTTTTCGATCTCATTTTTTTGAGTTCCCTGCCATAAATTTCTCCAATAAGTAGAAGAGGAGAGCAAGGGATTTTGCTCCCCTTTTTTCCTAATCGCTTCTAAGTTTTCTTGCCAAAAGGCAAACTCAACAAGCCGATCTGCTTTATTTAAGATTTCCAAAGGACCATCCAGCACTCTTACCCTAACTAAACTATTTTGAATGTCGATCCAATCAACAATTCCAATAGTTTGTCCTTTTTCATTAATGATGGGGCTACCAAGCAACACGCTAGCGGTCGGGCCTGTAAAAAAAAGATGCTCGTTATCTTTCTCTGGCATTTCTTTTGGAACATATTTTGCAATTCTTCTAGGTTCTTCAGAGGTAGGGATAGGAATGTAAAATTCATTTCCACCATTCACAGGCCAACTTTCTCTCGAAACAATTCTTAGCGCCGAAAGGGATTTGCCTTCGACTTGAAGCAAGAGAAAATTTTTTTCTGGATCCTTCACAATCCATCCAACATATTGTACAGGTCGAAAATCCCATCTCTTTACTTCTTTAATCTTCCCTTCCCCATTAAAACTATCAGATAAGGTCAGCACTTTCCCATCCGCGGATAGAACTATGCCTCTGATCCAATGAGTCATTCCATTGGAATCGGATAGAGAGAAATCAACAATTCTTGAGGTCCAAAAATCAGAGTCAAAAGATGATTCTTCTTCTGACTTCAGGGTTGAAAAAGATAAGAAGCTCAAAACGAGATAAAAAGAAAAAAAATAGGGCCAAGCATCAATACGAAAACAGGATAGTTTCACAACACACTATTCGGGGATGAAAATTTATACCCATATAAACAAAGCCAATTTAAAAATAAAGAAAAACTTATTATTAAAATTAAAAGAATGAATCGAACTATTTTTGGTTTTCCATCCAACTATAAAGTGCGCAAGTATATCCTTATGGGAGAAGAAGGTGGCGTTTAATAATTTCTCTGGGGTAGCCGCCTACCAAAACAGTCTTATCCACTTTTCACATATCAGACAAAAGAAAAGGATAAAGAATTTGCTCATTTACTACAAAAAATTTTGCCAAAGTGCTTAGAGCAAGCTACTATCCCTTTCGATGTGAATCCAATAATGGCCCAACAGCGTGAACAATCTTTTCGAGGGCAGGCCGTAAAGCATTGATATAATCTTCATTAAAGTCTCGATACCCATCATAAAGCCAAACGTGGGCTCTTTGAACATTCCCAAAGGAACCAAGGTGAATGGCTTTGGATGCTTTTGAAGGATAATAGTCAGCAAAAAGTCGAACCACGACGTCGGTAGCAGCATTCGTACCAATAAAAGAATATCGCCAGCGACCTAAATCAACCCTTAGAATTGGTATGCCTTCCTTAGCCTGACTAAGTTTATCGATCCTCTTAACCTCCAAAGAAGGATAAGCTTTTTTAAAGGCAGTAATCATTTCTTGATAAAGAATATCCCTTTGTGAAAGATAATCATACCTCGATAAAACAAACTCCGGCGGCCTGTTAAACCATGCTTCATGAACCACTAAAACATATAAGGCTTTGTCGTTTGCGCTCTTTGAAGGTTTTCCTTTGCTTTCGGGGAAAACATCAAAGAGAAAAACAAAAAAGAATAACAGCAAAAATAGATTTCTCATCCCATAATCATTATAAATCACGCTACTGGTTCTGGCTCTATTATTGACATCCTCCCCATGCCTAAAGGCAGGGGATTCCTGGAGATAACTGACCAGATTTAGCCAGGGCAAGCTCTCCGATGAGGGTGTTGAGGTTTTGATAGACCCTGACACTCTCATCGGCCTCACTTACCTGTCCATCTCCATTCCTGCGAGAACGGCTCAGGTGTCCCTTATCCAGACACAAGGCAAAGGACAAACCTCGCCTACTTGCCGTTTGACTATATACCCGGTGACTCGCAGCCAGCAGTTGTCTATCTGCCTGGTGGTCATAACGAGTCAGTTCACTCTCCCACTCACCGGAGTTTGGATTGCAGAACAATCCAAGATAAGCTGATAAGACATCCCTCTGTGCCCTGCACCCACAGCTACATTCGTGTAGCCTTTCGGATAGTTTCTTTTTCTGACGGCTACCACAAATGCACCGTTGTGACAGGGCACTCCTTAACGGCAGTTCTACCACCTCGCTCCCGGCCCTCTCAGCCCTGGATAAAACACTGTTTATAAAATACGAGGGGGCATAACTGCCTATAGATTTGCCATAATTCGACTGCCAGGCCTTATAGCTGTTTTGCTCAACCCTGAAGGAATTACCTAATGCTATCAGTATGTTTGATAACTCATTGATAGCTGTCTTCCTCGTCTCTCTGATTAACCTGTGTATCTCCCTTATCTTCCCCTGCGTCTCAATGTAGCCCTTCGACCGTTTCCATTTCAGGTGTTTCTTTCTCTTTATGGTTCCGTCAGGGTTATAGTTGTCAGGGTTTGCTGCCCTCCTTTGCCTGTCAAGCCTTCTCTGTAATACCCTTAACTGCCTTTCATACTCTATTAGCCTGTCAAATACAGGCTGAAAAATCGATAGAAGATACTGTTCGTTTTGAAGAACAATGGCCATGTTCTTAGGCCCCATATCAAGAGATGTCCGAAACTGTTTATAAAGACCTGCTGATTTTATCAGTTCTATAATCTTATTAGTCTCAGGATACTCAATAATGCTCGATAGAAAAGGTTTTGGCCTTAATCTATTAGTCGGTTTACCCTTTTCTATTGCCTTCTGGATTAGTTCTGCGTTATATTGAGCTATACGGGCGTTTTCCAGTTCAACCATCTCCTCTGTATAATCTACAGGCCGAACATTTATAACAAACTGAACATAGAAAACATTATGTCCTTTTATGATTCCTCTTACCAATCTAATATAAGAGATGTCTTTCTTGTTATGATTTCTATAATTGTCTATTCTCTGTTCAAGATACCATCTGTGATAACCGCTGTTATTTCTATACTCCAGTACTAATGGAATAGACAGCTCCCTGGAAGTGATACTTATGCTATCAGGGTCAAATATGAATCCTGTATCAGCGGACTTGGAGTTAACAGAGGCAAGGATATTGTCCCATTTGCCCTTAAACCTCACACCCCTTGCCTTATGATAGAGGACTTTTTTTATGGCATCTACTGCTCGGTCTGCAAGAACCTGCACAAACTGCGAATTAAAACCCTCTTTGAGATAACCGGCGTTGTCCTTGACAAACTTCTCTATACTGGTTTTTGTCAGATTGTATTTACCCTGAATAATATCCCTTAGCTGTTCGTCTATCTCAGTGGTAGGTTGATTCTGTTTCTTAAGGGTCCTGCGTATCTCAAGAAGTTCATGATACCGTTTGTCTGCCCTGATCCTGTTGAGACGTTTCTTACACTCAGACAAGGCAAGATTATAAATATATCTTCCCTTTTCAAGGAGTTTTAGCAACTGTTTCTCAATTAAACGGTTGGTCTTGAGTCTGAACTCTATGGTTTTTGTCATACGTTTTTCTGATTCTCTATATACTGATGAGGAGACTTTTAAGCCTCTGAGCAATATCGCCAACAAGAACAGGACGCCTGTACTTCGGACACCATACAATATGGTAATT
>Ga0080006_1087851_pt1 | contig 86441 bp, 83 predicted proteins | sample RS3BMetagenome_FD_69209 | JGI IMG/M metagenome (GOLD analysis project Ga0080006, IMG submission 69209) | Ferric oxide microbial mat and aquatic microbial communities from Rainbow Spring, Yellowstone National Park, USA - RS3B (SPADES... ... | reverse complement strand
GGCGCGGACGCGCTCGATGGGGGATACTCGTTTCGACACGGGTGTGGGTTTCCTTTCTGTGCTTGTCAGGCTTGAAAGGAACCTACGCCCGTTTCACTTTTACACCGCGGAGAGGACGCCATCCGTCCGAGGTGCTGACCGTCGTCGACTACGGGGACGCGGCGGTACATCCGATGAGCGTCGAGGAATCGCACGACGCCATCCGCGACTTCGTTCGTGAGATCGCCGAAGTCTGCGTCGTCCCCGTCGTGCTCGGCGCGGACCGCAACGACACAGACCACGCCGTGGTGGGTGCCACGGTGTCGGCCACGCTCGACCGGATCTGGCGCGGCAGCACCTCCCAGACCTGGCTGGCCGCAGCCGACGGCGGTGTGTTCGCCTTCGACGACGCCCCGTTCAGTGGCTCGCTGGGCGGGACGCCGCTCAACCAACCGGTGGTGGCGGCGTGGGTCCACTGACACCCACCGCCTCCCCCGGAACCCCGTCGGACGCCTGACGGTGCACGGCGCCGTGGCTCACGATCGACGGGAATAGTCGTATCAATTGTTACGTTTACCTCAGTATGGAACAACAGTTGAGTAGGTCGGAGGTCGACCCGGGCGGGCGCAGACAGCCGGTCACAGGTCGCGCCGTCGACCTCGAGGAGGGGTTGGGCTTCCGGCTGGACCGGGTTCAGCGCAACCTGCGGGCGGGGTGGGCTGCTGAACTGGCGACGTTGGGACTGACCCCGCCTCTGGCGGCGACGCTCCGTGGTGTCCGCCAGCACCCGGGCACGTGCGTCCGGGGCCTGTCCCGCGTGCTCGGTGCGGACGTGATGACCGTCAAGCGCAGAGTGGACGCGTTGGAGGCGCGCGGACTGGTTCGGACCACGTTGCGACCGGACGACCGACGACTCCGCTGCCTCGAGATGACACCGGCCGGGCGGCGGCTGGTCCGCCAGGTCGACGAGCGGCTGCGTGCCCGAGAGGCCGTCTTCGACGGGCTCACCCCCGGGCAGTTGCATGCGTTGGAAGAGATCCTGACCAACCTGGAGCGACGTCTCGACCTGGGAAATCCACCGGACGGACAGGTACAGGACTCCGACGAGAGGACCGGGGACGACCATGGTTGAGTACGAGCACGGACACGAGCACGGGGCGCGCTGGGAGGAGCCCGCGGACCCCGACCCCGCAGTGATGTGGGACCGGCGATTCGGTGAGGACGAGTGGTCGACCGAACCTGACGCCGAACTCTGCGCGCGGGCGGTTTCCCTGGAGCCGGGGACTGCGGTCGACCTCGGCGGAGGAAACGGGCGCAACGCGGTGTGGTTGGCGGAGCAGGGCTGGTCGGTGACCTGCGTCGACGTGTCTTCCGTCGGCCTCGACCAGGGGGCGCAGCGCGCGGCAGCCAGCGGTGCGGCCCTCGACTGCGAAGTGGCCGACCTCCGGTCCTGGGAGCCCGGCGGTCGGCGGTTCGACCTCGTGGTCCTGGCCAATATCCACCTGCCCGTCGACGAACGTGTCCGGCTGTTCACGGTGGCCCAGGATGCGGTGGCTCCCGGTGGTCGGCTCTTCGTGGTCGGCCACCGCGTGGACTCGTTCGGTCCCGATGGCCATCCCCACGCCGAGCGGCTGTTCACCGAGGAGCTGCTGGCGAGCCTGATCGACCAGCTGGAGATCGACGAACTGCGCACCGTGGAGCACCAGGCCGACCACGGCCACGTCGGTGTCGACGTGGTGGCGTGGGCCCACCGACCATGACCGCCGCGCCGGAGGTCGGGGTCCCGGGCGAACGCCGAGCCCGCGAGCGCCGCGGCGTGGCGCTCGCGGTCATCGCGACGGCGCAGCTGATGGTCATGCTCGACATGACCATCGTGAACGTGGCGCTGCCGTCGATCCAGCGCGAGCTGCACATCTCCACCCCCAACCTCACCTGGGTGGTCGACGCCTACGTCCTGGTCTTCGGCGGGTTCCTGCTGCTGGGTGGTCGGACCGGCGACCTCTACGGCAGGAAGCGTATGTTCATGGCCGGAGTCACCCTGTTCACCGCCGCATCGTTGGCGGGTGGACTGGCGACTGGGGAGGGTTGGCTCATCGCCGCCCGTTCGGTCCAGGGCCTGGGGGCCGCCGTCGCCGCACCGGCGGCGCTGGCCCTCATCGCCGCCATCTTCCCCGAAGGTCACGAGCGCACACGCGCCATGGCCGTCTACGCGGCCATGACCGGAGCCGGAGGAGCACTCGGCCTGGTCCTCGGCGGACTGCTGGTCCAGGTGGCCTCGTGGCGGTGGGTGCTCTTCGTCAACGTTCCCATCGGGATCGCGCTCCTCGTCGGAGCGGCCTTCGTCCTGCCCAGGATCGAAGGACAGCACGGACGACTCGACGTCATGGGGGCGCTCTCCGTCTCGGCCGGCATGTCCCTCCTGGTGTTCGGGCTGGTGCGGGCGCCCAAGAATGGGTGGTTCGACCCGGTCACCGTCGGCGCGTTCCTCGTCTCCCTCGTCCTGCTCGCCGCCTTTGTGGTGATCGAACTGCGGACCCGGGACCCGCTGATCCCCATGGGGTTCCTCGCCGATCGAAACCGCTCGACCGGTTACGTGGTCATGCTCCTCGTCGGTGCGGCCATGCTGTCGCTCCTCTTCTTCCTCACCCAGTTCCTCCAGGAGGTCCTCGGGTACAGCCCGCTGATGGCCGGGGTGGCCTATCTGCCGATCCCGTTCATGGTGGCGACCACGAGCCTCCTGCTGTCCAAACTGGCCCGCCGGATCAGGGTGAGGCTGCTCCTCACCGCCGGGCCACTCCTCATCGCCGCCGGACTGCTCTGGGCCGCCTCGCTCGGGGCGGGCTCCCCGTACCTCCACGTCTTCACGGCCCTGGTTCTGGTCGGCCTCGGGATGGGGCTGTCGTTCGTCCCGTTGACCCTCAACGCCGTCTCGGGAGTCGGTGCCCGCCAGCAGGGTCTCGCCTCGTCGCTCCTCAACACGGGCCAACAGGTGGGCGGAGCCCTGGGGCTGGCCGTCCTGGTGACGGTGTCGACCACGGTGGCGCGTCATGCCCTGGGCAGCTCACCCGCCGACTCTGCGGCAGCGCTCCACGCGTCGATCCGCGGCTTCCAGGCGGCGATCCGGGGTGGGTCCATCGCTGCGGTGACTGCCGCAGTCCTGGCGGCGGCGCTGTTGCGCGACGGACGGGTGACGCCCCGTGAGGGTGCGGTCCACAGGCCGGTGGCGGACCGCGTCTGAATTGACGCCCGAGAGGAGCGCGGACGTATCGGGCATCGGAGGTAATGGTCGAGCGCGGCGACCCGGCCGTCTTCGTGCCCAAGGCGCTCATCCGGATGCGGGCCGGAAACTTCGACCGGTGGAACGACGACACCTGGTCGGTGGACTCCACCTCGGTCGGGCGTGCTCGCCGCCGTGAGACGACCAGGCGCAGTGACTGCCGTGGTCCTGCCGGATCCGGCTACGGCGCCAGCCACTTCCGCTACTTCTGGGGACTCCGGGGCCACTGGGTCACGGCCACACCGGTCACTACTGTTCCACGACGACCGAACCCCCGGAGTTGATCGATCCAGGAGCCGCACCGTCCGCCGGCGATGCAGCCGGAACGAAACGGGGAGTCGGTGCGTTCGTGGTGCACGGCGGCGTGTCTGGTCCCCGGACCGGAATTCCCGGTACTCCAGGCACGTTGGACAGGCTGTATGTGCTGGTGCACTACCGTCCCCGCCATGACGTCCACCCCCTACGACAACCCACCCGCGGGGACCGTCCTCGTGACCCTCTGCACGGGCAACGCCGCGCGCTCGGTGATGGCCGGCGCCATGCTGCGCGACGGGCCGCTCCCCGTGGTGACGGCGGGCACCCACGTCGTCGAGGGCCAGCCCATGAGTCGGCGGACACGTGCCGCGCTCGAGTCGGTGGGCGTGAACGCCGACGGCCACCGCAGCCACCAGATCACCGAGGACGACATCGACGGTTCCGTCCTGATCCTGGCCATGGCCGCCGAGCACGTGGCCTACATCCGTCGCAAGCACCCCGGTGCCGCTCCCCGTACGGCCTCGATCAAGCGGTTGGTGCGTGACCTGCCACCGGGCCCCGCCCCGCTGACCGACCGCCTGGCCGCCCTGCACCTGGACGAGGTGGAGCTCGGTCCGTGGGAGGACGTGGAGGACCCGGCGGGCGGCGAGGACGCCGTCTACGTGTCCTGCGCCGTGGAGTTGGCCGACCTCTGCCGCCGGCTGCTCCCGCTCCTCGACTGACGCCCATCACCGCCCGACCCGGGTCACCCCTCGCCCGGAGCGCCTTCGACCGTTCGTGCCTTGGTACCGTCGTCTGGTGGACCCCGCCCCGCCCGACCGTCACACGGGCGCCGCCGACACCGCGGCCCCGCCGGGTGGTCCGGTGAGGTGGCTGAGGCGTCGGGACCCGGGACTCCGGGCCACGGCGCGCTCGGTCCGGGCGGCGGTGCTCGTCCCCGTGGTCTTCGCCATCGCCCACTTCGGGATCCGGAACGGCCAGACCTCGTTGCTCGCCGTGTTCGGCGCGGTGTCGCTCCTGTTGTTCGTCGACTTCGGCGGTCCGACCCGGGAGCGCCTCGGGAACTACGTCTGCCTGTGGTCGGTCGGTGCCCTCTTCATCACCCTGGCCACGCTCTGCTCGACGCTGCCGGTCCTGGCGGTGGTGGCCATGGGCGTGGTCGGGTTCGCCGTCCTGTTCGCCGGGGTGGTGAGCCCGGCGACGGCCATGGCGTCCACCGCCACCCTGTTGACCTTCGTGCTGCCGGTGGCGATCCCGGCCCCTGCGTCCGAGATCGGATGGCGGCTCCTCGGTTGGGGGTTGGCCGGTGTGCTCTGTGTCCCGGCCGCGTTGGTGGTGTGGACGGCCCGCTGGCACGACCGGCTGCGCCTCTGCCTGGCGGACGCCGCCGGCGAGGTGGCGGCCGTGCTCGGGGACCTGGCGGCCGGAGGTGCCGACCCGGACCCCACGACGATGGATGCGGCCCTGGTGGCGTTGCGCACCCAGTTCGAGGCCACGCCCTACCGGCCGACCGGGGCCGGGCCGACCGACGTGGCGCTCGCCAACCTGGTGTCCCAGCTCGAGTGGGTGGGTGCCGGGACCCGGTCCGTGCTCGCCAACCACCAAAGGACGGCGGAGGAGGAGCACGCGTCCGCCATCGAGGCCGCCGCCGCCGAGGTGCTGCGCCTGCTGGCCACCTCCATCCGGGACCAGGCTGCCGGGGGGCGCCGCGCTGACACCTCGCGGGAGGAGGCGGCGGTCGACCGTTTGGTCGTGGCCCGGAAGGTGTGCACGACCGCCGCGTTGGCCGAGCTGACCGGCAACCTGTCCGCTCCTGGGGTCGACGACGCGGCACCGTCGGACGACCAGGTGTCGTCGCTCGACGACGTCGATCCGACCTGCCGGGTCCGCATGCTCGCCTTCACCGTGGAGCAGCTGGCCGGCGTGGCGCTCGCCGCGCTCGGGTCCCGAGCGTCGGCATCCTCCACCCCGGAACGTTGGACGGCGTCACTGCGCTCCTACGCACGCGTGGCGGCCGGTCACCTCGTCCTGAATTCGGTGTGGTTCCGCAACAGCCTCCGCGGTGCTGTCGCCCTGGCGGTGGCCGTGGCCGTCGTCGAGGTGACGACGGTGAGCCACGGGTTCTGGGTGGTGCTCGGGACCCTGTCCGTACTCCGCTCGAACGCCCTGGGCACCGGCGCCACCGCCGTGCGGGCCGTCGTGGGTACGGCCCTCGGGTTCGTCGTCGGCGCCCTCGTGCTCCTCGCCCTCGGCCACCACGACACACTCCTGTGGGCCGTCCTGCCCGTGGCCGTCCTGGTGGCCGGGGTGGCACCGTCGGTCAGCTCCTTCACGGCCGGGCAGGCCGGCTTCACGGTGCTGGTGGTCATCATCTTCAACATCATCGATCCGGTCGGGTCGTCGGTGGGCCTGGTGCGGATCGAGGACGTGGCCATCGGTACCGGCGTCAGTGTTGTCGTGGGCCTCGTGTTCTGGCCCCGTGGCGCAGGTGCGGAACTGACCGATGCCCTGGTCGATGCCTACGGTGCGGCCACCGCGTGGCTTGTTATCGCAGTGGACCAGATCGGTCGGGACGAACTCCCGGCCGGGCAGGTGGCGTCCGGCCGGAGGGAGGACCGCACCGTCGCCCTGGGCGCGGCGCGTCGCCTCGACGACGCGTTCCGCCAGTACCTGGCCGAGCGGGGGGCGAAGCGGGCGCCGCTGCCGGTGGTGACCCGGCTGTTGACCGGGTGCGCCGGTATCCGGTTGACCGCGCGCACCCTCGAGGGCCTCCCGGTGCTGATCCCGCCGGACGGGGCGCCGCCGATCGAGCCGGTGGTGCGGGCGCGCGAGGCCGTCCTCGACTCCTGCGGTGCCGTCGAGCAGTGGTATGCGGTGTTCTCCGGTGCGCTGGGTGACCTGGCCGGCGCCGACATGGCGTCGGTGCCCGGGGACGGGAGCCTCACCGCCGTGCTGGCCGAGGCCTGGTCGGCGGCCCGCCGGTCCGGGCGTCCCGATGAGGTGCTGGCCGTGCTCCGTTACGCGTGGGTGGCCGAGCGGCTCGACGAGCTGTCGCTGTTGCAGGCCGACCTGGCGAGGACCGCCTCCCACCTGCGCTGAGGTACGGATCGACCGAAGGGCCGAACGGTTGCTGCAACGGCCTCGGACGGGCGCCCACGGACGAGCGCCTACAGACGAGCTCCCACGGACGGTCGGCCTCAGCCGGGCGGTCGCAGCACCTTGCGCATGGCGATGCGGGGCCCGAAGTCGTCGTTGCCCGCGTCGCGCTCGTGGGCACGGATGGCCGCCAGCTCCGGTCCGGGGTCGGCGACCTGCTCGAAGCCAAGCGTCCGGTAGAAGGGGCCGTTGAACGGCACGTCGCGGTAGGTGGTGAGGGTCAGCTCGGTGTAGCCGGAGTCGGCCGCCCACTCGATGGCGGTCTCCATGAGCGCCCGGCCGATGCCGCGACGTCCGTGGTCGGGAAGCACGGACAGCTGCTCGACGTGGGCGTGGCCGTCGACTGGTACGAGGGACACCACACCGACGGCCGGATCACCGGCGACGAACACGGCGAGGGCGACCGACAGGTGATCGGCCGGCCCGTCCTCGGCGAACGGGCCGATGCCGGACTCGGCGAGGATCCGGTCGGATGCTTCCTCGACGGTGCGCAGGTGGGCGAACTCCGAGAGGTCCGCCGAACGTACGGTGGGAACCGGGGCGTCGGACGGTCCTCGTAGGTGATCGGACACCGATGCTCCAGTGGACGGACGGGCCGCCCGGTCGGCTCAGATGCCGCGGTCCCCGGCGAGCTGGGGGTGGCGCTTGCTCAGGTCGGCGCACTCCTCGCAGATCGACTCGGGAATGACCCCGAACCGCATCAGCACGGCGAACGCCTTGCATCCGAGGCACAGACCGAAGGCGGCCTCCAGGAAGGCGGCACCGATGAGCAGGCCCAGGACGACATAGGCCGCGGCGTGCAACCCGAACCCGAACGCCAGGACGAGCGCCGTGGTCGAGAAGACGACGCCGACGCCCTGGGCGAAGCGCTTGGGCGGCCCGGGTACGGGCTTCGGCGGACGGCCGGTCCACGGCACGATCACCCTCGAGGCGATGAGGGCGAGCGGGCTGAACCGCGGCCCGCACAGCACCCGTGCCCAGAACCCGTAGACCAACGGGATGAGGAGCCACGGCTGGTCCAGGGCGATGGCCGCCACGCTCATGATGACGACGCCCGTGGCCACCACACGGCCGACGTTGTCGTTGACGGGGTTCGGGTACGTGAACACCCGAATACCTTACCTGTTGAGTCAGGTATAGGACACGCTGCGCGGGAATCGGGCCCGGACAGGCATCTCCCCCCGCCGGCCGTTCCCCTGCGCTCCACCCTGGTGGACACCGGCTCGGGAACGGGTCGACAGCCCCGTCATCCCGGAATCCTACGGCTCCGAATAGTGTCCGTGGACATGGATCTCGAGCAGGCGAGCGACGCCAATCTCGTCGTGGCGGTGGGACGGTGGCACGAACCTGCCCTCGCCGAGGTCTACCGTCGCCACGGCGGCGCCGTCCACGCTCTGGCTCGCCGCATCCTCCGCTCCGACCCTCCGGCCGAGGAGGTCACCCAGGAGGTGTTCCTCGACCTCTGGCGGAACCCGGAGAAGTTCGATGCCGTCCGGGGCACCCTCCGCTCGTTCCTGCTGGCACGCGCCCACGGCAAATCGGTCGACGTGGTGCGCTCGGAGGAGTCGCGCAAGCGGCGCGAGGAGCGGACCTCCCGAGAGACGGCGACGGCGGCCTACGACATCGACAGAGAGGTGTGGGACATGGCCGTGGCCGAGCAGGTCAAAGAGGCGCTCGGCGCCCTTCCCGACGACCTGCGCCTCCCCATCGAGCTCGCGTACTTCGGTGGTCGGACCTACCAGGAGGTGGCGGTCCTGCTCGACCAGCCCGAGGGTACGGTCAAGAGTCGGATCCGCTCCGGACTCGGACGCCTGCGGGTGGACATGATCGAACGTGGGATCGAACCGGCGGGAGCGGGACTGTGACCCCTCCCGCTCCGCCCACCCACGCCGAGATCGAGGAGCTCCTGGGCGCCTACGCCCTCGACGCCGTCGATCCCGAGACAGCCGCGGTCATCACCCGACACCTCGACGAGTGCATCCGCTGCTCGGTCGAGGTGTCCCAGCACCACGAGGTGGCCGGGATGCTGGCCAACTCGGGTGGAGTTCCGTCGGCCGCCGTGTGGGACGGCATCGCCGACCGTCTCGGCGGCACCTCCGAGGACTCGTGGGACCGACTGGCAGCCAAGCTCGACCAGCCCGATGGCCAGGCCGCCGACCGCACGGTGACCGCCCTGACGGACGCAACGCCGCCGACGGACGGGACGCCGCCGACGGACGGGACGCCGCCGACGGACGGGGTCGTCGTCGCCCTCGACCCGGGACGTCGTCGCTCGCGCCTCGTGGCGGCCGGGGCCGGACTTGTGGCCGCCGCCGCCGCCCTCGTGGCCCTGGTGTTCGGTGTGCAGGTCCACCACCTGCATACGCAGGTCAACGCCCTCCAGGTGTCCCCACTGTTCTCGGGGGCCGAACGTGCCGCACTCGCCGCCCCGGGTACCCGAAGGATCCCTCTGGCGGATCCGACGGATCCGGCCACCGGCGCCACCCCGGCCACCATCGTCCTGACGGCGACCGGAACGGGGTTCCTGGTCGACGACGGCACCCACGGCCTGACGCCGCTGCCCTCGGACCGTACCTACCAGCTGTGGGCGGTCAGCGGATCCCGGGTGATCTCGCTCGGACTCCTCGGCCCGCATCCGGGCATCGTCCCCTTCAGCGTGGCCGGATCGGCGGGCGTGTCGGCCTTCGCCATCACCGACGAGGCGGCCGGGGGAGTGGTGACGACGAAGAATCGGCCGGTGGCCGTCGGCACCGTCCAACTCTGAGCCGCCGATCGCTGCCGAGGCCAGCTCGGCGGCCGTGACCGGCGTCGCGTCCGGATCAGATCCGGTGGACCTGGCGGAGGCCGGCCCAGGCGAAGTCGGCGAGCTGTGCGGCCAGCCGGGCGGCCTCGGCCTCCCGGTCGAAGCTGGTCTCCGACGCATCCGTGCCGCCGCGGTGGGCGTCGAGCCAGTGTCGGCTCGCTCCCTCGGCCATGCCGACGACGGCGTGGGCCAGCAGCCGTCGGTGCTCGGGATCGAGGCCGGCGTCGATCAGGGGGTCGATGGCCTGGGCGATCGTCTCCTCCACCCGGAGCAGGGCGGCACCCAGCTCGGTGTCGTCCGGGGCGTCCCGCTCGTAGAGGAGCCGGAAGGCCGGCTCGTTGTCCACCATGAGCTCGAAGTAGCCGGCGAAGCCGAGCTCCACCTGCTGGCGCGGTCCTACCGCCGCTGCGGTGGACTGCACGATGCGGTCGACCAGCTCGAGCGAGACCACGTCCAGGAGCTCGAGGTAGAGGGCCCGCTTCGAGTCGAAGTGCTGGTAGACGAGCGGCTTGGTCACGCCGGCCGCCTCCGCGATGTCGTCCATCGTGGTGGCGGCGTAACCGTGCTCGGCGAACAGGGTCAATGCCACGTCGAACAGCTGGCGGCGACGGGCGTCGGCCGTCAGTCGACGGGTCGGTCGGCCGGTGGTGGCCGTGTCCCCTGGATGCGCGGTGGCGGTCGACATGGCGGTCATGGTAGCCCCGGTCCGAAACCCGCCGTCTCCCGCCCTCTCACCGGGGATCGTGCCCCTACCTCGGACGACGTCCGGGGGCGATCCGGGTCCGGACCGTCGGGGTCTTCAGATCGGGGGCAGGAGCGCGCCGATCCGTTCGGCCAGGTCGTCGAGGGAGAAGTGGGCGCGGGCGACGGTCAGGTTCCGCTCGAGCAGGTCCTCGTCCGGGGTGGTCAGCCAGGCGTCGAGCTTGGCCATCGAGTCGAGCGGGAACCACTCGAAGCCGAACGAGGCCAGCTCCTCGGCCACCGGGTAGTCCCCGATCACGAGGGGCCGCCGGTGGACGACCGACTCCAGGCTCGGGTTGCCGAACCCTTCCCACGTCGACGGCAGGGCCACCACGTCGCAGGCACCGTAGGCGTCGTCGATGAGCAGGGTGCCACCCCACCCATCTCGCCCGCCCGACCCATCCGGCGGTGCGGCGAGTTCCGGGATCCCCAGGATCACCGGGCACGGGGCCGACGCCACGAGGCGCTCGAGCTCGGGTCCGTAGCCGTCCTCGGCCGGTCCGAGGAGCCAGTAGGTGGCGTCCAGGCTGGTGGCCGAGGTCAGGCCGGCGGGCACGTTCTTGCGGGCCAGCGCCCGGGTGGGTTGGAGCACGAGGCGGTCGTCGGGACCGAGTCCGAGGGCGTCGCGCACGGCGATGGCCGCCGGTGACCGGTGGGGGAACGGACCGTCCTGGACCGCCCCGGGCGGTGGGACGGCGAACGAGTTGTAGATGGTGCGGGCGCCGATGCCCAGACGCATGAGTTGGCGACGGCTCAGTTCGTTGATGGTGACGTGGCGCCACCGGGGGTCGTCGGGCGGGCCCGGACGGTCGAGGAACTGGGGCCGCTGCCACGGCAGGTCGTGGTGGTGGAGCACGGCGGGCCGCCCGACCAACGCGGCACCGACGACGTCCGCTGCCGGCACGTTGAGCGGCAGCGACAGCAGGTTCTCGACGATGACGAGGTCGGCCCGGGCCAGGGCGTCGTCGATCCGCCGGCGGGTCGGTGCCTCGGAGGCACCGATGGCGAGACCCGGGATGATCTCGTCCACCGGTCCGTCTCCGGCCACGGTGTACGTCGAGAAGCCCAGCTCGCCCAAGGCGTGCTCCCACTTGGCAGCCTCGATGGCCACTCCGTCGGAGCCACCGAGTCGAAAGGAGAGGATGGCGATGGTGGCGATGGCGTCACCGTAGTGGGGGTGGCCGCCGAAGCGACCGGCCGGTGCCGCCCGCGGTACCGTCGGTGCGTGCCTCACGATGCCCCCACCAGCGCCGAGACGTCTCCCGACCTGCTGGCCGTCCGCGACGGTCCGGTCCTCACGCTGACCATCAATCGACCGGAGCGTCGCAACGCCATGACCTGGGACGTCATCGCCGGGCTGCGCCGGGAACTGGCCGTCGCCAAGGTCGACCCCGCGGTGCGGGTGGTGGTGCTGACCGGCGCCGGGGACCAGGCCTTCTGTGCCGGCGCCGACCTGTCGGGCATGGTGCCGAAGGATCCGGGCGGCACTTCGGACGAGTACTTCGACCACCACCTGGCCCGGGGTTGGCTGGCCCAGCTGTTCGAGGAGATGTGGGCGCTCGGCAAGCCCACCATCGCCCGGGTCCGCGGCTGGGCCATGGCCGGCGGATTCGGCCTGGCCCTGGCCTGCGACCTGGTCATCGCCGGGGAGAGCGCCCGATTCGGTGCTCCGGAGCTGAACGTGGGACTCTGGCCCTACATGGTCACCGTGTCGCTGCTGCGGTCGATGCCGCCGAAGAAGGCCCTGGAGCTGATGCTGACCAGCCGCGTCGTGGGTGCCGAGGAGGCCGACCGGATCGGCTTCGTGACCCGGGTGGTGCCCGACGCCGAGCTCGATGCGGCCGTGGCCGAACTTGCCTCGGTGCTCGCCTCCAAGCCGCCCGGGGTGACGAAGCTGGGTCGCGATTCGTTCTACGCTGTCATCGACTCAGCGGCCTCCGAGGCCCTGCCCTACCTCCATGCCATGCTGACGGTCACCAGTCAGACGGCCGAGACCCGGGAGGGGATCTCCGCGTTCGCCGAGAAGCGACCCCCGTCGTGGCAGGTGGTGCCCGAAGACGGGCCGGCCTGACCAGACACCCGTTCCCACACACCGGATCCCCGAGGAGCACCCACAGCATGGCGAAACGAGCACTGATCACCGGCGTCACCGGTCAGGACGGCTCCTACCTGGCGGAGCTGCTGCTCGACGAGGGGTACGAGGTCAGTGGCATGGTCCGGCGGTCCAGCACGATCAACTTCGAGCGGATCGCCCACATCCAGGACCGCATCAACCTCGTCGCCGGCGACCTCCTCGACGAGGTGTCGATGATCAACATCCTGAAGGAGGTGCGTCCGCACGAGGTCTACAACCTGGCCGCACAGTCGTTCGTCCAGACATCCTGGAACCAGCCCGTCCTGACCGGGGAGACGACCGCCCTGGGTGTGACCCGGGTGCTCGATGCCGTCCGCACCGTCGACCCGGAGATCCGGTTCTACCAGGCCAGCTCCTCGGAGATGTTCGGCAAGGTCCAGGAGGTCCCCCAGGTCGAGACCACGCCCTTCTACCCCCGCAGCCCCTACGGCGTGGCCAAGGTCTACGGGCACTGGATCACCGTGAATTACCGCGAGAGCTACGACCTGCACGCCTCGTCGGGCATCCTCTTCAACCACGAGTCGCCCCGCCGGGGACTCGAGTTCGTGACCCGCAAGGTGACCCACGGCGTGGCCCGCATCGCCGCGGGAATCGACGATCGCCTGGCGCTGGGCAACCTCGACGCACAGCGCGACTGGGGCTTCGCCGCCGACTACGTGCGGGCCATGTGGCTCATGCTCCAGCAGGACCACCCGGACGACTACGTGGTGGCCACGGGGGAGACCCACTCGGTCAAGGAGCTGGTGGAGCTGTCCTTCGCCGCCGCGGGCCTCGACTGGGAGAAGCACGTGGTCATCGACGAGCGCTTCCTGCGCCCGGCCGAAGTGGACCTCCTGGTGGGTGATCCGGCCAAGGCGGAGGCGACCCTCGGGTGGCACCGTGACGTCGAATTCCCCCAGCTGGTCCAGATGATGGTCGAGGCCGACCTGGCCCTGGTGAAGAGCCAGCAGGCCTAACGGTTGGACATGACCGGACAGGTGGCGCTCCATGCCGACCCGCTCGGTCTCCTGGTCGCCTTCGGCGCGGGGATGCTCTCGTTCCTGTCGCCCTGCGTACTTCCGCTGGTGCCGGCATACCTTTCGATGGTGTCGGGGCTGACGGCCGCCGAGCTGTCGGCCCTGGGCAACGACCGGTCACCGGTCGTGGCCCAGGTCCCGGTGACCGTGGGCGGGGGGTCGCCGGACACGGCTGTGCACAGGGACAGGTCGAGCGCGGTCGATGGTTCGACGTTGGCCCAACCGTCGACCCCCGCGGATCCTGCCGGTGCTCCCGCTGCCGCCGGGGTGGCCGGGGCCACGCCATCGGGTCTTATTCCCGGGGCGCTCCGTAGCCAGCGCAGCCGCCTGCTCCGGGGCATCCTGGCCTTCATCGCCGGGTTCACCGTGGTGTTCACGATCCTGGGCGCCACCGCCTCCTCGATCGGGCGTCTGTTCCTCACGCACCAACAGGCGCTCGAAGTGGTCTCGGGTGTCGTGATCGTGCTCTTCGGCGCCGTCCTGGTCGCCATGGCCGCCGGGGTGGCCCTGCCCATGGCCCTGTCCGGGGAGAAGCGATTCGTCGTCCGGCCCTCCGTGCTCGGCGCCTGGGCGCCTCCGCTGATGGGCATGGCCTTCGCCTTCGCCTGGACCCCGTGCATCGGCCCCGTACTCGGGAGCGTCCTGGCTCTGGCCGCCGGCAATGGCGGCTCGCCCAGTGGTGGCATCGCCCTGCTGTTGGCCTACTCACTCGGCCTGGGCGTCCCGTTCCTGCTCAGCGGGCTCGCCTTCGGTCGGATGACCGACCTGATCGCACGGGTCCGCGGCCGTCTCCGTATCGTCGACCTGGTCGGAGGTCTGATCCTCATCGCCTTCGGCGTCCTGCTCCTGACCCACAACGTGAGCATCGTGTCGGCCCACATCTCGACCTGGCTCCACGACCTGCACCTGGACCGCCTCTCCAGCAGCTGAGTCCCTCCTGCACTCCCGTTCGGAGGTTCGGGCCCGGGTCGGGGCCCGTCTGGCTACCGGCCCCGGACCCCCGTAGCATTGACGGCAAGCCCATGGCCTCCGCAGCCCTCCCTCCCTCCGCAGTCTCCCTCCGTGGCGCGGTCGCGCTCTCCGGTCGGTTCCCCCTGCTCGCCGGGGTCGACCTCGAGGTGGCAGTGGGGGAGACCGTGCTGGTCGAGGGGCCGAACGGAGCGGGCAAGACCAGCCTCCTGCGGGTGTGCGCCGGCCTGGTGCCCCTGGCCTCGGGACACCTGTCCGTGCTCGGCCTCGACCCCGTCCGCCACCGGAACCAGGTGCGCCGTCGGGTCGGCCTGTTGTCCCACGCCTCCCACCTGTACGACGACCTGACCGTGAGGGAGAACGTGCGGTTCGCCGTGCGGGCCGCCGGCGGCGACACCTCCCGGATCGAGCCGGCCTGCGAGCGGTGGGGGCTGGTCGGCCGCCTGGCCAAGACCTCGGCCGGCAAGCTCTCGGCCGGACAGCGCCGGCGGGTGGCCCTGGCGGTCCTGACGGCACGATGGCCGGAGGTGTGGCTCCTCGACGAGCCCCACGCCGGGCTCGATGCCGCCGCCCGGACCCTCCTCGACGCTGCGGTCACCGAGGCGGCCGCCAGCGGGGTGACGGTGCTGATCGCCAGCCACGAGTCGGGTCCGGTGGAGGAGCTGGCCGCGCGCGCCGTGACGGTGACCGGCGGCCGGGTGACGGCCGAACGGGCCCTGGCGTCGGTGTCGGGCGCTGCCCAGACCCCGGCCGCCGATGCGGCGACGTCGGCGTCGGATGCCTCCACCTCTGCGTCCGACGACGGTTCGACCCCGGTGTCCAGGAGCGGTGCGACCCCGGTGTCCAGGAGCGGTGCGACCCCGGTGTCCAGGAGCGGTGCGACCCCGGTGTCCAGGAGCGGTGGGACCGCGCCGACGGTGCACGCGGAGGTGGCTCATGTGGCGTGACGCCCTGCTGGTGGCCGGCAAGGACCTCCGCATCGAGGGACGGTCACGTGTCGGGCTCTCCCAGGTCGCCCCGTTCGGCATCGTGGCCCTGGTCCTGTTCGCCTTCGCCCTCGGTCCCGACCGCCAGGTCATGGCCAAGGGTGCCCCGGGACTCTTCTGGGTGGCCGTGCTCTTCTGCACCGTGCTGGCCATCCAGCGCAGCGTCTCGGTGGAGTCCTCGGACGGCGCACGTGACGGCCTCCGCCTGTCGGGCATCGACCCGGCCGGCCTCTACCTCGGGAAGGCGACCGCCGTGGCCGCCCAGCTGGTCGTACTCGAGCTCCTGCTCGGGGTCGGGATCGTGGTCCTCTACGGGGCCCGCATCGCGGTCCCGTGGATGATCGTGGTCTCCTGCGTGCTCGCCACGATCGGTCTGGCGGCCACCGGCACCCTCTACGGTGCGCTCTCGTCCGGCCTGCGGGTGCGCGAGACGTTGCTGCCGTTCCTCCTCCTGCCGATCGCGGCCCCGGTGCTGCTGGCCGGCACCCGGGTGTTCCAGGCCGCCATGACCGGGGGGTCGCCGGCCACCGGCATGCAGTGGCTGCGGCTACTGGTCCTGTTCGACGCCGTCTATGTGGCCGTCGGTGTCCTGCTGTTCGGACCGATCCAGGAGACCGCGTGACGAGCGATCTGACCGCCGCCCCCGTGGCCGCGCCCTCCGACGTGACTGCGCCCACCCACGTGGCCCATCCGCCGGTGGCCCCGGCGCCGAACAACGGAGTGAACCTGTCCACGACAGCCTCGACCCCGCCGGCGGTGACGTCGCCCCCGGTGACGCCGCCCCCCGTCCAGTCCTCCCGCTCGAAGGCGGTCGAGCGGACCGTCGGCATCCTGGCCCTCGTCGGCACGGCCTTCACCGTGTGGCTCGGTCTCTGGGTGACCCCACCCGACAAGGTCCAGGGTGACCTGGTCCGGCTGGTCTACATCCACCCGGGGGTGGCCTGGGTTGCGCTCTACCTGGCCTTCGGCCTGGCCGCGGTCGCCAGCCTGCTCTACCTGTGGCCGCGGACCCGTTCACTGTTCTGGGACCGCCTGGCCGCCGCCGCCGTCGAGGTCGGCGTGGTCTTCAACGTGTGCACGCTGGTGTCGGGCTCGATCTGGGGCAAGCCCACGTGGGGTGTGTGGTGGGCCTGGGACGCCCGGCTCACCCTCACGGCCGTGCTGCTCGTGCTCTTCCTCGGCTACCTGGCCCTCCGCCGCATCCCCGCCGAACCCGAGGTCCGGGCCCGACGGAGCGCGTTCGTCGCCCTGTTCGCCGCCCTCGACGTCCCGATCGTCCACTTCTCGGTCAACTGGTGGAACACCCTCCACCAGGGTGCCACCGTGCTGAATCCCGGGCTCACGCTCAAGATCCACGGGTCGATGGCCTGGACGCTGCTGCTCGGCTTCGTCGCCCTGACCCTGGCCTTCGTCTGGATGCTCCTCGTCCGGTACCGGATCGGCGTGCTCGAGGACTGGCTGGCCGCCAACGAACTCGACCTGGCGCTCACCGAGCGGCAGTCCGAGGGCGGCGGACCGCTCGTCGATGCCACGGCCGATCGCGTGGGGGCCGCCTGATGCGGTACATCATCGCCGGCTACGTCTTCGTGCTGGCCGTCCTCGCCCTCTACGCCGTGCAGCTCCTGTGGCGCCGGCGTCGCCTGTCGCTGACGGTCGCCCGCGTCGCCGGCGTGACGGCCGTCCCCGGGACCGCCGACGGCACCGGTGCTCCCACCCTCGACGTTGCCGGCGCCACGATCGGCGCGTCCTCCGAGGTGCCGTCGTGACGACCGCTCCACCGACCAGCCCACCCGTGGCGGGAGCCCCGGCAGCTGCGGGTCCGCCGGCCGCGCCCCGCGCCCCGGTGCCGGTCGAGCGACATCTGGTCCGCTACGTGGTCGTAGGTCTCGTCCTGCTCGGTGCCCTGGTGTTCCTGCTCGTGAAGGGGCTGGGCTCGGCCCTCGACTTCTACCTGCCCGCCGATCAGGCCGTGGCGCAGAAGGCCTCGCTCGGGGACCGCACCTTCAACGTCGAGGGGGTGGTCGCGCCCGGGTCGATCCACTCGACCCCGTCCGGCGTGGACTTCGTCGTCACGGCCGGAGCGGTCCACCTGGCCGTGCACAACACGTCGAGCCCGCCCGACCTGTTCCAGGCGGACATCCCGGTCATCGCCGTGGGCCACTTCCAGGGCGACACGTTCGTGTCCGACCAGATCCTGGTGAAGCACACGTCGACCTACATCGCGCAGCACCCGGCCCGGGTCACCGCGCCGAACGGCTCGAAGCGGTAGTGGACGTGGCCCGCCCCCCCGCACGCGGCCGCAGCACGCGGTGAACGGCACCCTCGGGCACCTCGGTGTCCTGCTGGGCTTCGCCGGGGCCGTCGTCGGGATCCTCGTGCTCGGCGTCGGCCTGGCGCGGGGTCGCACGGGCACGCTGCGCAGCGGCCAGCTCTACGCCCCGCTGATCCTGCTCGGCGGGGTCCTGGCCCTCGTGGCCATGGAGCACGCCCTCCTCACCCACGACTTCTCCCTGAGCTACGTCGAGGCCAACAACAGCCGCTCGACTCCCTGGCTCTACTCCATCACCGGCCTGTGGTCGGCCCTGGCCGGGTCGATCCTCCTGTGGGGCGTGGTGCTCGGTGGCTACGCCACGGCGATGGTGTGGCGCTTCCGCCACCGGGCCGGCGACCAACTGGTGGGCTGGGCCACCCTCGTCGTCTACGTCGTGGCCGCCTTCTTCTTCGGCCTCATGCTCGGTCCGGCCGACCCGTTCACCCATGTCGTCGGCGCCGTCCAGGCCGACGGCTCGGGACCGAACTCGCTCCTGCAGGACAACCCGCTCGTCCTGATCCACCCGCCGATGCTCTACCTCGGGCTCGTCGGCTTCACGCTCCCGTTCGCCTTCGCCGTCGCCTCGCTCATCACCGGCCGGCTCGACGAGGACTGGCAGGGGGAGACCCGGCGATGGACCCTGTTCGCCTGGGCCTTCCTGTCCATGGGCATCCTGCTCGGTGCCTGGTGGTCCTACCAGGTGCTCGGCTGGGGCGGGTTCTGGGGCTGGGACCCGGTGGAGAACGCCGCCCTGCTGCCCTGGCTGGTGGGCACGGCCTACCTCCACTCGGTCATGGTCCAGCAACGTCGGGGGCTCCTGCGCATCTGGAACCTCTCGCTGGTGGTGGCGGCGTTCAGCCTGACCATCCTCGGGACGTTCCTGACCCGTTCCGGCGTGATCCAGTCGGTCCACTCGTTCTCCCAGTCGTCCATCGGGCCGTTGCTGCTCGGCTTCTTCGGTGTGGTGCTCTTCACCGGGGTGGGCCTGATCGCCTGGCGAGGCGACCGCCTGCGGTCGGCCGGCGGGATCGACTCGCCCATCAGCCGGGAGGGCGCGTTCCTGGTCAACAACCTGCTCTTCGTGGGCTTCGCGTTCGTCGTCCTGTTGGGCACCGTCTTCCCGCTCCTCTACGAGGCCCTCAACAACGGCACCCAGGTCGGCGTGGGTTCGCCCTACTTCAACCGCTTCTTCGTCCCCGTCGGTCTGGCGCTCCTCTTCCTCATGGCGGTGGCCCCGGCGCTCCCGTGGCGGAAGTCCAGCGTCGAGGTGATGCGGGGCCGGCTGGCCGTGCCCGCAGCGATCGGTGTCCTGGTCGTCGTGGTCTGCGTGCTCGCGGGCGTCGGCGGCGTCGAGCCACTGCTGGCCTTCGGACTCGGCGCCTTCGCCGCCGCGTCGGCCGGACGTTCCCTCATGCTCTCGGTGCGTGGCGCCGTCCGGGCCGCACGGGCCCGCGGGGCCTCGCCCGGACGGGCGGCGCTCTCCGGCTGGCGGGGCTTCGTGGGCCGGGCCAACGGGGGGATGGTGGTCCACATCGGGGTGGTGGTGGTGGCCGTCGGCCTCGCCGCCGCCACCTCATACCTCCATCGCGGCACCCTGCACCTGGCCAAGGGGCAGACCACCACCTTCGCCGGTCACACCGTCGAGTTCGTGGGCACCCGGGTGGTCACCACGCCGTCGCACCAGTCGTTCCAGGCCGTCCTGCGGGTCGACGGGCGGGGGCTGTTCTACCCGGCGGTCAGCCAGTTCGGCTCCGGCACGGCCACCGTCGGCACCCCGGCCATCGACTCGGGACTGCGTGACGACCTCTACCTCACCATCGCCAACATCCCCCAGAGCTCGGGTGCCGCCACCAGCACCACGGTGTGGACGTTCGGTGTGGTCCGCCAGCCCCTCGTCATGTGGCTGTGGGTCGGCGCCGGCCTGATCGGCTTCGGCTCGGTCCTCTCGGCCATACCGGGGCGGAGGCGTCGTCCCACCGACCCGGTGTCCGCTCCGGTCTCCGGTACCGCGCCCCCGCCCGATCCGGAGCTCGACGCGGACACCGACGACCTCGCCCTCGGGAACGCGTCCGACGACCGGCTGCACGTCGGTGCGGGGGACGCCCCGTGACCGATCTGGCCGCACCTCCGGTACCGCCCGACCCCCCGCTCGGCTCCGTACCGCCGACCCCGGCCCCGACCCGCCACACCGCCCGCTGGGTGGGCGTGTTCATCCTGGTGATCGCCGCCGGGCTGATCGCCGTGCTCGCCACGCGGCCCTCGGCCCAGGTGTCCGAGGTCCAGAGCCCCCTGGTGGGTCATCAGACGCCCCGGATCAGTGGCGTCACGGTCGACGGCGCCTCGTTCTCGGTGCCTCCGGTGCCGGGCAGGTTCGTGGTGGTCAACTTCTTCGCCAGCTGGTGCGTCCCCTGCCAGACCGAGGGGCCGAACCTGGTCCAGTTCGCCTTCGAGCATCAGCAGTCCGGTGACGCGCAGCTGGTGAGTGTGGTGTTCAACGACACCACGTCCGCCGCCCGTGCCTACCAGGAGAAGCTGGGTACGACCTGGCCGACGCTGGCCGACCCCGGTGGCGACCTGGCCCTCAGCTTCGGGGTGCGGGCCCCACCGTCGACGTTCCTGATCGCCCCGGACGGCCGGGTGGTGGCCTACATCGTCGCCCCGGTGACGGCCGCCGACCTCGACCAGCTCATCACCCGGGCCAAGGCGTCCGGCGCATGAGGTCCCGGCACTTCCCCCTCTGGACCCTGCTCGGAGTGGCGCTGGTCGCCGCGCTCGTGGTCGGCAGCGGGGTGCTCTCGTCGTCGCCGCCCACCGCCGCCCAACGGGCCGCCGCCATCGAGTCGGTGATCCGCTGTCCGAGCTGCGAGGACCTGTCCGTGGGCGCCTCGAGCGCCCCGACGGCCGTGACCGTGCGGGCCACGGTCCGCCAGCTCGTGGGCGAGGGCCGGAGCGACCAGCAGATCAAGGACTACCTGACCGGCCGCTACGGCTCGTCCATCGTCCTCGATCCTCCGGCCAGCGGCTGGTCGTTGCTGGTCTGGGTGCTGCCCCTCGCCGCCGGCGCCATCGCCGTGGCCCTGGTCGTCGCCGTCCTCGTCCGCCGGCGCGGGCGCGGCACGGACGAGCTCGACGCCGACGTGAGGGGTCCGTCGACCGACCCCGTGGCCCGGTCGGAGCGTCGCCGATTCCTCACCCAGTCGCTGGCCGACGCCGACGCCGAGTACCTGGCCGGCGACCTGTCCGACGCCGACTACCTGGCCCTGCGCCAACGTGACCTGGCCCGGCTGGCCGCGCTCGGTCCCGACGTCGCGGAGCTGGAGGTTCCGGGTGTCGCACCGGTGCCGATGCCCGCACCGGCACCCGCACCGGCACCCGCACCGGCACCCGCATCGACATCGACTGCCACCGCCACGCTCACCGCGGCGCCGGACCGGTCGCCCAGGGGCGCGGACGCCCGCCCCGGGCCCGCCGGCGACGGGCCGGCCGGCAACGGGCCGCCCCGGACCCGGAGTCGGGGCCGGAACAAGTGGTTCCTGGTGGCCGCCGTGGTGTGCTTCGCCACCGCGCTGGTCGTGGCCGTGCCGGCCTTCTCGTCCCAACGGCTCCCCGGCCAGACGGCGACCGGCGGCGTCAACCTGACCCCGAGCCAGCAGGTGGCCCGGGCGCTGGACCAGGCGGCCGCGACCGAGAACCAGGGGCAGCTCGGACTGGCCGCCCAGCAGTACACGAGCATCCTCCAGGCCAACCCGGCCAACGAAGTGGCGCTGGCCCAATTGGGCTGGCTGGAGTACCGGATCGGGCAGCAGGGGGCCAGCACCTCGCTCCTCGGTGACGCCCGCGCCAAGCTGAACCAGGCGGCGGCCCTCAACCCGGGCGACTACGCCGCGCACCTCTACCTCGGCACCCTCCTGTTGCAGTTGGACGGCAACGCCGCCGAGGCGGTGGCCCAGTTCACCCAGTTCCTGGCCGACCAGCCCCCGGCCACGGTGCTGGCCCAGGCCGCGCCGGTGCTCCGCCAGGCCTACACGTCGGCGGGACGGCCGATCCCCTCGCAGATCCCCACCGTCTGACCGGTCCGCCCGCCCGCCTCCCTCGGCTGACCGGTCGGCCCGTCCGCCTCCCTCGGACCGACCGCCGGGGCCCGCGGACCGGTCAGGGGACGAGCACGACCTTCCCGGTCACCGTGCGGTCGATGAGTGCTGCCATGACGTCGGCCGCGTCGTCGAGGGGACGGGTGGCGGGCTCGGTCGGATGGAGACGACCGTCGGCGACCATCGTCATCAGCTCGGCGGTGAGAGCGCGGTTGCCGATGGGGTCCTTGAACGTCCACCCGCCCCAGTCCACCCCCACCAGTGTCCGGTTGTTGAGCAACACCTGGTTGGCGGGGATCGACGGGATGGGCCCCGACGCGAAGCCGATGACGCAGAACCGCCCGAGATGCCGGGTGGCGCGCAGCGCCTGCTCGGCGTGCGGACCACCGACCGGGTCGACGACGAGGTCGACACCACCACCGGACAGCTCGCGGGTGCGGGTCTTGAGGTCCTCGGTCTCGTAGTCGATGACGGCCGCGGCGCCCATGGCCAGCGCGGCCGCCCGCTTCCCGGGGGTCGAGGCCGCGGCGATGACCCGTGCCCCCAGGGCCACGGCCACATCCACGGCGGCCAGCCCGATGCCACCCCCGGCGCCGAGCACCAGCACCCACTCGCCCGGGTCCACCGTGGTGCGGCGGGTGAGGGTGAAGAGCATCGTGCAGTAGCTCTGGATGAGGGCGGCCGCCTGGGCCAGGTCGATGGCGTCGGGCACGGCCACCAGCGACAGCGCCGGAGCCATCACCTGGGTGGCGAACCCGCCCAGCCCGCAGAACACCAGCACCCGGTCGCCCGGCGCCCATCCGGTCACGCCCGGTCCGACGGCGGCGATGGTGCCGGCCACCTCGCTGCCCGGCACGAACGGCGTGGGCGGCTTGAGCTGGTAGCGGCCCCGGCAGATAAGGCCGTCGACGAAGTTCACCCCGGCGGCGGCCACGTCGATGACCACCATGCCCTCCGCCGCCTGCGGCACGGGCTGCTCCTCGACGACCAGGGTGTCCAGGGGACCGAACTCGTGGCAGACGACGGCGCGCATGGCCGTCAACCTAGAACGATCCCGCGGCTCAGTCCCGGAGGGCCAGCGAGCGGAGGCGGGACACCACGCCGCCGAAGGCGTCGGCGAAGGCTTCGACGTCGCCGTCGGTCGTGGACCAGCCGACGGAGAGGCGCAGTGAGCGCTCGCTGTCCACGCCCATGGCCTCGAGGACGGGGGACGGTTCGAGCGACTCGGACGAGCACGACGAGCCGGAGTGGACCGCCACCCCGGCCTGGTCCAACCCGAGCAGGACCGGCTCGGCCTCCACGCCGTCGACGCCGAGGCAGATGATGTGGGGCACCCGACGCACCGTGTCGCCGAAGGGATGGACCCCGGCGACGGCGGTGGCGGCTGCGAGCAGTCGGTCGGTGTGGTGGCGGGCGGCCGTGGACTCGGCGGCCAGTCGACCGGGCTCGGTCAGGGCGGCGGCGACGGCACCGAAGCCGATGGCCCCGGCCACGTCCTCGAGGCCCGCCCGCCGCCCCCGCTCCTGCTCCCCGCCCACCAGCAGGGGCTCGATGCGCAGGCCGCGCCGGAGGATCAACGCGCCCACCCCCGGGGGGCCGCCGAGCTTGTGCGACGACACCGAGACCAGGTCGGCCCCGAGCTCCTCGACGTCCAGCGTGACGTGGCCGGCGGCGGCGACGGCATCCACGTGCACGGCGATGCCGTGCTCCGCACACCGTGCCACCACGTCGGCCGTGTCCTGGACGGTCCCGACCTCGTGGTTGGCCGCCTGGCAGTGCACGAGGGCCGGTAGACGCCCGTAGTCGGCGATGCTGCGCTCCATGGCCTCGTCCACGGCCGCCGCGGTGATGCGACCTGTGCGGTCGACCCCGATGTCGACCACCGGGGCCCGGCGGGCCGAGGCGTCGCGCACAGCGGAATGCTCGACGGCGCTGAAGGCCACGGGGGCACCGTCGGTGGCCGACAGGGCACCCCAGACGGCGGCGTTGATCGCCTCGGTGGCCCCCGAGGTCAGGACGACCTGGCGGGGGCGAACCCCGACGAACGCCGCCACCCGGTCACGGGCGTCCTCGAGGGCGGCCCGGACGATGCGTCCCTCGGTGTGCACCCGGCCGGGGTCGGCGGTGACCCCGAGAGCGGCCCATTCCTCCATGGCCGCACGGGCCTCGGGGCGCAGGGGGGTGGTGGAGGCGTGGTCGAGGTAGTGCCGGGCCACGGTCGGTGGTCAGACCACGGCGCTGCAGGCGTCGTCGCCCCGGGCCCGGGAGGACGACAGGACGACCGCCACGGCGCCGGCGTCGTCCCCGCACAGTCCGGCGAGCAGGCCCTTGACCATGCCCCGGTCGACGGCGCACAGCACCGGGTACTGCGAGGCGGCGTCGCCGAAGGGGCAGTTGTGCGCCACCACGGCCGTGGCCGAGCCCTGGTCCTCGGCATGGGCGGCGAACCCGTGCGCCGTGAGGGTGTCGGCGATGGCGTGCATGGCCGTGCGCAGGGACCGCTGGCCGTCGCCCGGGGACATCTGACCGGCGAGCTGGCGGCCGTAGTCCTCACCCACCCGTTCGGCCATGCCCTCGGCGGCCTGGGGACCGAGCATCTGCAGGGCCTCCTGGAGGAGGAGCACCAGCAGGTCGTCACGCCTGGTCAGAAGGTCCAGGGTCGGATCGGGACCGATGGCCCGGAACCTCTTGGACGGCCGTCCTGCGCCCCTGGTGTCCGCCCGTTCCATGGTGACCTCCACGTAGCCGCCGGCGGCCAGGCGCTCCAGGTGGTGGCGGGCCACGTTCGGGTGCAACGAGAACCGGGCGGCGACCTCGGTGGCCGTCGCCCCGGGGTTGGACCGGACGAAGAGGTAGATCTCCCGGCGGGTGGGGTCGCCGAACGCCGAGGTGACGGCGGTCACCGCCGCGGCGAACTGGGCGTCGGCGTCCGATGCCGCGAGGGTCACCTGGCTGTCCGGGGCGGTCTGCACGTCCCCTAGTGTACCGGGGAAGCCCATTTCGCCTCAGGAGAGCCCCCATGTCCATCGACGAGTCCCAGGTCGCCTCGGCGGTCGCCCACGTGGACGACCCCGAACTGCGGCGACCGCTCGGGGAGCTGGGCATGGTCGCTTCCGTCCACACCCGTCGCAGGAAGGCCACGGTCGAGCTCGCGCTCCCGGTGGCGACGTACCCCCAGGTCGACGAGTTGGTCGGCCGGGTCCGGGCGGCCGTGGCCCGTGTCGGCGGGGTCGACGAGGTCCTGGTGGAGACCACGGTCATGGACGAGGAGGCCCGGGCCTACCTGCGGATGCTCCTGCGCGGCGACGCTGTGCCCGGGGGCACCATGCACGCCGAGGACGACCAGGGGCACGACCACGGGCACGATCACGGGTCGGGGGGCGCCCTCGGCCACGAGGAGGGCCGCCCGAACAAGTTCATGGAGCCACGGTCGAAGACCCGGGTGCTCGGGATCTCGTCGGGCAAGGGCGGGGTCGGCAAGTCGTCGGTGACGGTCAACCTCGCCGTCGCCCTGGCCCGGGCGGGCTACGACGTGGGCATCCTCGACGCCGACGTCTACGGGTTCTCGGTGCCGAAGATGCTCGGGATCCGGTCCGACCCGATGATCATCGGCGACCTGGTCGTCCCGCCCACCGCCAACGGTGTCCGCTGCCTGTCCATGGGATTCTTCGTGGCCGACGACACACCGGTGATCTGGCGGGGCCCGATGCTCCACAAGGCACTCGAGCAGTTCCTGGTCGACGCCTACTGGGGGGAGCCCGACTTCCTGCTCATCGACATGCCACCCGGGACGGGCGACGTGACGCTCTCCCTCGGCCAGTACCTCACCAAGACCGAGGTGTTCGTGGTCACCACTCCGCAGCCGGCGGCCCAGCGGGTGGCCCAGCGTTCCGCCTACGCCGCCCGCAAGCTGAAGTTGGCCGTGCGCGGGGTGATCGAGAACATGAGCTGGTTCACCGGCGACGACGGCACCCGCTACGAGCTGTTCGGCGCGGGTGGAGGCGAGCAGTTGGCCCGCGATCTCGGTGTGCCGTTGCTCGGTACTGTCCCGCTGGTGCCGGCCCTGCGCGAAGGGGGCGACCAGGGCGTGCCCGTGGTGATCGCCGATCCCGAGGGTGAGGCGGCGCAGGTCTTCGCCCAGCTGGCCGCCACCATCGCCTCGCTCGGTCCGGCCCGCGTCTACCGGCGGGAACTGACGGTCAAGTAGCGGGCCGGGACCCGGCCGCCGTCGGGTGACGGGTCCCGGCCTCGTGGGGTGACGGGATCCGCCGGCCGGGTCAGTCCCAGTCGCCCCGGGTCCGGGGCATGCCGCTCGACCCGTCGGGCGACGGCACCACGCCCAGCACCTGGTGGATGGCGATGCCGCCGTCCTCGAAGCCCACGGCCGACGCGGCCATGTAGAGCCGCCAGATGTCGGCCCGGGCCCGGCCGACCAGGGCCACGGCATCGTCCCACCGGGCCTCGAGGTTCGCCACCCAGCACCGCAGAGTGCGGGCATAGTGCTCGCGCAGGCTCTCGACGTCCCGGACCTCGAACCCGGCCCGCTCCATGGCCAGGACGACCTCCCCCACGTCCACGAGCTCGCCGTCGGGGAAGACATAGCGACCGATGAAGGTCCGGGTGCCGAGGCGCGAGCCGCCGGCCGAGGAGATGGCGTGGTTGAGCAGCCGGCCCTCCGGGGCCAGGAGGCGGCGCAGGGTGGAGAAGTAGGTCGCCGTCCGGGCCGTGCCGACGTGCTCGAACATGCCGATCGAGGAGATGGCGTCGAACTCGTCACCTTCCAGCTCCCGGTAGTCCTGGAAGCGGATCTCCACCCGGTCCTCGAGACCGGCCCGCGCCACACGCTCGCGCGCCTTGTCCACCTGCTCGTGGCTCAGGGCCACGCCGACCACCCGGGCGTCGTGGTGACGCGCGGCGTGGATGGCCATCGACCCCCAGCCACAGCCGACGTCGAGCAGTCGTGCCCCGGGGTGCTGATCGAGACCGAGCTTGCGGGAGATGAGCTCGTACTTGGCCGCCTGGGCCTCCTCGAGGGTGGTCGCCGGCGTGACGAACCGGGCGCACGAGTAGGTCCAGCTCGGGCCCAGGACCAGCTCGTAGAAGTCGTTCCCCACGTCGTAGTGGTGGCTGATGGCCCGTGCATCGCGCGCCTTGGAGTGGATCCGGCCGGCCGGCCGGCTCTCCTCGGGGGGAGGGGGCGGCGGTGCCCCCAGGGCCCCGACGGCGCGGGCGGATCGGATCGTCGCCGCCATGGTCCGTAGGTCCAGGCGCCTCAGGTCCTGCGGCGAGGCGTCGCGCAGGGCGACCAGGACCTCGAAGATGTCCCCCTCGATGGAGAGCTCCCCGGCCACGAACGCCCGCGCCAGACCGAGTTCCCCCGGAGCCCAGACGATGCGACGCAGCGCGTCGGGTGTGTGCACGTCGATGGTCCCGACGCAGTCGTCACTGCCCAGCTGGCTCCCGTCCCAGAACCGCAAGCGGACCGGCAAGGGCGATCCGAGCAGTGCGTGGACCATCGGTGCGAAGGCGGCGGCGGCTCCGCCGGTGGGGTCGGTGCGACGCCGGGCCGGTGTCCCCCGGCCCTCCTTGCGCCGGGTCGTCGAATCCTCGTGGGTGACCATGGGACCTCCTCGATCGGCCGTGCTCCTCCGATGCCCTGATCCCCCGATGCTAGGGAGCGCGCCGACCGCTCCATGCGTTCCGCACCGGGCCACCCGGTCGCGCTCGGGAATGCCATGCTGGACCGGTGAAGACGATACTCAACATCCTGTGGCTGGTGTTGTGCGGCGTCTGGCTGGCCATCGGCTACCTGGTGGCCGCCCTGATCATGTTCGTGCTCATCGTCACCATCCCCTTCGGCATCGCCAGCTTCCGCCTCGCCAGCTACACCCTGTGGCCGTTCGGGCGCACGCTGGTGGCGCGACCGGACGCCGGAGCCGGCTCCTTCATCGGCAACGTCCTGTGGTTCTTCCTGGCCGGTCTCTGGATGGCCATCGCCCATGTGGTGACCGGCGTCCTGTTGTGCATCACGATCATCGGCATCCCCCTGGGTATCGCCGACTTCAAGCTGGCTGCCGCGGCCATCGCCCCGTTGGGTAAGGACATCGTGTCGACCGACGACCCTCGGGCCCTCGAGCGCTGAGCACCGTGCCACCGGGAGAGTCCCGGAGCCGTTGACCGACTCCGGAGCCGTCGGCTTCGTCGGTGCCACGCTGGGGTCGTGGCGATCGCCCCGTCGGGGCTCGCGTCCGACCGCATCGTCATGGGCGGGATCCCGAAGGGCGCGGTGCCCGAGGTGTGGGTCTCACTCCTCACCCCTCATCCCGCAACCCTCACCCCGCACCACGTCGAACGGCCGGATCGACGTGATGCGGCTGCAGACCTCGTGCGGGGCCTCACTCCACGGTCGTGGCCCCGTCTAGAACCGTCGGGTCACTCCGATACCGGCCGGCAGCTTGTCGGGGTCCCATCCGAGGAGGGCCACGGCCTGGCTGAAGGCGAAGCGGTCGGTCATGCCCGCCACGTAGGCCACCGCGGCGTGCACCGCGCCGACCTCGCCCCCGGTCAGCCGGTCGGCCTCGAGTCCCGCGGTGGGGAGCAGATGGGGCCGGTCACCGAAGTGCTCGACGAGTGCCTGCAGGACGTCGACCACCGCCGCCCCCTGGGCCACCGAGCTCGGACGGAGATAGATGTGCTCGTAGTTGCTGGCCCGGAAGGCGGCCAGCGCCTCAGCCTGGTCGTCGGCCATCCCCACCCGTCCGGTGCGGAGCGTGGTGGTGACGAGGGCGTCGATGAAGGTGCCGAGCTGGCGGCCACGGCGGTCGCCGCAGCGCTCGCGCACGATGGCGGGAAGGGCGGCCGGGGTCACGATGCCGCTGCGGACGGCGTCCTCGAAGTCGTGGCAGACGTAGGCGATCCGGTCGGCCCAACTGACCACCTCGCCCTCGGGGGTCGACGGGGCGGGACGTGACCAGGAGTGGTTCCGGATGCCGTCGAGCGTCTCGTCGCACAGGTTGAGTGAGGCGAGGGACACCTCGGCCCCCCAGGGGGCGTGGTCGAAGCCCCCGTCGACGTACGGGGAGAGCGCGTCCTCGCTGGCGTGGCCTCCTGGACCGTGCCCGCAGTCGTGCCCGAGGGCGATCGCCTCGGTGAGGGCGACGTTGAGGCGGCAGGCCCGGGCGATCCCGGTGGCCACCTGGGCCACCTCGAGCGCATGGGTGAGCCGGGTCCGCTGGTGGTCGTCCGGGAAGACGAACACCTGTGTCTTGCCGGCCAGTCGGCGGAAGGGGGGCGCGTGCAGGATGCGGTCGCGGTCTCGCTCGAAGCACGTCCGCCAGGGATCGGGCTCCTCGGCCCGGGCCCGGTCGCCGGCGCCCGAGGCGTGGGTGGCGCCCGGCGCCAACTGGCTGCGCTCGAGCTCCTCGCGGGCCACCCGGTCGAAACCGGACGAGGGGGCCACGGCTCCGGTGGCCGCACGGCTGTCGGCGTGGGCGAACGTGACCCCCTCGTCGCCGTGACCGGCCATGGTGGCCGCCCACCGGCGGGTGCGCTCGGTCTCACCGGGTCGGGCCGCGCCTCCCACCGGAGGTGTCCCGCCTCCCACCGGGTGTGTCCCGCTGTCCACCGGAGGTGTCCCGCCGTCCACCGGAGGTGTCCCGCCGTCCATACCGTCAGTGTGCCCCATCCGTGCGACGGAGCGGGACCCGCCCGCCGGCCTCGCCACCGCCTGCTCCCGCGGCGCCGGGCCCTACGCCGCCGGCTCCGGTAACCGGGCCCTCCGTCCGGGCCCGGGATCCCGTGGGGACGGCGGGGTCCGCGTGGGCGGTAACGTCAGGGTCACCAGGTGGTCCCACCGACCATCCTGCTGAGAGGAGCGTGCCAGGTGGACGTGCGTATCGGGATCGTGCAGTCGATGAAGGAGCTCGACATCGAGCTGTCGGACGATACCGACCGAGACAAGGTCCTGGCCGACATCGAGGAGGCCTTGGGTGAAGAGGGCAAGATCCTCTGGCTCACCGATCGCAAGGGCCGCCAGGTCGGGGTCCCTGCGGGCAAGGTCGCCTACATCGAGTTGGACCCCCCGGTCTCCGACCGTCGGGTCGGTTTCGGGATCTCCTGATCCGACGCCTGGGCCCCGCACCGTCGTGGTCGCCCCCGGCGTCATGTCCGCCGTGGTCGGGACCGTGCTCGTCGGTGCCCCGGCCCGCGGGGTCGCCCCCGGTGAGGGACCCGGTGAGGAGGCCCAGTGCCCACTGAGCCCATGACCCCGCTGCTCGATCGTAAGCTCGTCATCGTCACGGGCAAGGGCGGCACGGGGAAGACCACGGTCGCGTCGGCACTGGCCCTACTGGCTGCCGGCCAGGGCAAGAAGGTCCTCATCTGCGAGTTCGACGCCAAGGGCGAACTGGCCGGGTACTACGAGTCGCCGCCCACGTCGTTCAAGGAGAAGGAGGTCCAGCCCGGACTCTTCGCCATGACGATGGACACCGAGGCGTCGTTGCGGGAGTACCTCAAGCTCCAGCTGCACGTCCCCATCGTCGGACGGATCGGCCCGGTGGCCAAGGCCTTCGACTTCCTGGCGACCGCCGCTCCCGGGGTGCGCGAGATCCTCAGTCTGGGCAAGATCTGCTGGGAGGTGCGTGACGGGGACTGGGACATGGTGGTCGTGGACGCCCAGGCCTCCGGCCATATCGTCGGCCTCCTCGCCGCCCCGCAGGCGGTCAACGGACTGGTGAAGGTCGGCCTGATCCGAACCCAGACCGGCTGGATGCTCGACATGCTCTCCGACGCATCCGTCACCGGGCTGGTGGCGGTGTGCACCCCCGAGGAGATGCCGGTCTCCGAGACCATCGAACTGGCCGACCGGGTGCGCACCGAGACGACGGTGCAGTTGGCGGCGGTGGTGGTCAACCGGGTGCTGCCCGAGCTGTTCGGCCGCAACGAGGAGGACGTGTTCGAGGCGCTGGCGTCACCGGAACCGCTGTCCGAGCTCGACCGGCTGGTCGATGGCGACGCCGCACCGGTGCTCGAGGCCGCCCGCCTGGCCGTCACCATGCGTCGGACCCGGAGCACCCACCTGGAGCGGCTCCGCAAGGGGATCGACCCCGAGGTTCCACTGCTGTACCTGCCGTACCTGTTCGCCCGTTCCCACGGGTTGCGCACGACCAAGCAGGTGGCCGGTTCGCTCGGCGAGGAGCTCGGGTTCTGATGGCGGGCCGGACAGGGCGCGCCGTCGCGCCGGCCCAGGGGGACTCGCAGGCTCCGACCCTCAACAGCCTCCTGGCGACGAAGGAGATCGTGGTGGCGTGCGGTCCCGGTGGCGTCGGCAAGACCACCACGGCGGCGGCTTCGGCGCTGATGGCGGCGGTCAACCACGGCTCGAAGGTCCTGGTGCTCACCGTCGACCCGGCCAAGAGACTGGCCAACGCCCTCGGACTCGACGGCATCGGCAACACCGAGCACCGGGTGCCGGACTCGGCGTTCACGTCGGCCGGGGTCAAGCCCCGCGGCCAGCTGTGGGCGGCCATGCTCGACACCAAGGAGTCGTGGGACTCGCTGATCCGCCAGCACGCACCCGACGAGCAGACCCGCGAGGAGATCCTGGCCAACCCGCTCTACCAGAACATCGCCGGGCGCTTCGTGCAGAGCCACGACTACATCGCCATGGAGCGCCTCTACGAGATCCACTCGACCGGCGAGTACGACCTCATCGTGGTGGACACCCCGCCCACCCGGAACGCACTCGACTTCCTGGACGCCCCCGAGCGACTGGCCGACTTCTTCTCGTCGCGGTTGCTGCGGTGGCTGATCGTGCCCTACCGCTCGAAGCTCATCAACGTGGCGACGAAGCCCTTCTACCAGATCTCCGATCGCATCCTCGGGACGGAGTTCATGGGCGACATCTCCGAGTTCTTCATCCTCTTCCAGACCATGTACGACGGGTTCGTCGAGCGGTCCAAGGCCGTCGGCCGCCTCTTGTCGGACCGTCGCACCACCTTCATCGTGGTGTCCACCCTGGAGGCGACGCCGCTGCGCGAGGCCGAGTTCTTCGCCGAGCAGCTGACCGAGCGCAAGCTGCACCTCGGTGCGATCGTCCTCAACAAGGTCCTGCCCGATTATCTCCAGGGCCGTGCCGGTGCCAAGGTCGCCGAGACCCTGAAGGACCGGGCCGAGGATCTCGCCGCCGAACTGGCGCCCCGACTCGGCGCCACCGACGGGCAGTTGGGGGATCCGACCCAGATCGCCCGGGTGCTGACCGAGGTAGCGGACAGCTTCCTGAACTTCCAGATCGTCGCCCTGCGCGAGATGGAGGAGCGGGCGTCGCTGGCCGTGGCGCCCGACGTGCTCGCCACCGTGCCCTTTTTCGACACCGACATCCACGACCTGGCCGGGCTGCTCCGTCTCGGCGAGACCATCTGGGACTGACCCGGCACCTCGCCCTCAGCGGGTCGCGAACGGGTCGGGAGCGGGTCGCGAACGGGTCGGGGGCCGGTCGGGCAGGCGCACGGGGCACGGTGGTGCCGGGGCGACGGGGGCCGGACCGTCGGGCGCAGCCGACGCGTGCCGTCGGGAGTCGTACGATGCGGGGGTGACCGACATCGTCGACCCGATGCTCGAGGCCTATGCCGCGGAGCACACCACGGCGCCACCGGCCCATCTGGAGACCCTGGCCGAGGAACTGGTCCGGACCCTCGAGCACCCCCACATGATGGTGGGCCGCATCGAGGGCCGGTACCTCGAGATCCTGGCGTTCGCCCTCTCGGCCACCTCGGTCCTGGAGATCGGCACCTTCGGCGGCTACTCCGCCCTGGCCATGGCGGAGGGTCTCGCGCCCGGCGGCCGGATCGTCACCTGCGAGCTCTCCGCCGAGCACGCCGCCTTCGCCCGGCGCCACATCCGGCTCAGTCCCCACGCCGACCGGATCGAGGTCCTCGAGGGTCCGGCCATCGACACGATCGCCGGACTGCCCGGCCCGTTCGACCTCGTCTTCATCGACGCCGACAAGGCGAACTACCGCGCCTACTACGAGGCGGTGCTTCCCAAGCTGGCGCCCCGTGGGCTGATCGCCGCCGACAACACCCTCTGGTCGGGCCGGATCCTCGACCCGGACGACACCTCCGAGGACACCGAGGCGTTGCGGGCGTTCAACGAGTTCGTCGCCACCGACCCCCGTGTCGTCGCCGTGCAGACCACGGTCCGTGACGGGGTCACCCTGATCCGGCGGGCCGACTGAGCCTTTCCGTCCGTCCATATCCACCGGCCACCGCCGGTGGGCACCGAAAGGACCGAACACCCGCGTGCTCGACTACCACCTCCACCTGTGGCCCCACAGCCAGAGTGATGCCCAGACCACCGTCGAACAGGTGGCCGCCTACTGCGAGCGGGCCGTCGCCCAGGGCGTCACCGAGATCGCCGTCACCGAGCACCTGTTCCGGTTCACCCAGGCGAAGGACCGACTCGGTGGCTTCTGGGACGATCTGCCCGGCGACGAGCTCCGACCCGGCATGTCCGCCTACTGGGACCATCACGCCCGGGTCGATCTCGACGATTACGTGGAGGTCGTCGAGGCGGTCAAGGGCGCCGGCCTGCCGGTCGTGCTCGGCCTCGAGGTCGACTACTACCAGGACCGCATGGACGATGTGGCCGACCTGCTCGCCGGGTATCCCTTCGACGTCCTCCTCGGTTCCGTGCACTGGCTCGGCACCTGGCGGTTCGACGTGCTGAGCGACCCCCTGGTGCTGGCCGAATGGGACCACCGCGACATCGATGTCGTGTGGGAGGAGTACACCCGGGCCATGGAGGAACTCGGAGCCTCGGGGGTGTGCGACGTCTTCGCCCATCCGGACCTGATCAAGATCGCCGGGCACGTGCCGGCGGTTCCCGATGAGTTCTACGACCGCATCACCGAGGCGGCCGTGGCCTCGGGCATGTCCGCCGAGGTGTCCTCGGCCGGGTGGCGCAAGCCGATCGGTCAGGAGTATCCGGCGCCGCCGTTGCTCCGGCGATTCGTGGAGCAGGGTGTGCCCCTCACCACGGCATCCGATGCCCACACGCTCCCTGACGTCGCCGAGCGGGCCGACGACCTCCGGCTGCTGCTGGCCACCGCCGGTGTCGACACCCTGCGCGGGTTCCGCGAGCGCAGACCCCACGAGATCGCCGTATCGTCGCCGGGCGCGCCGGAGTCGGCGTCGGGTGCGCCCGAGTCGGCGTCGGGTGACGTTCCCCTTGGGACGGACGGCTGACCCGTGGCCACACCCGCCGAGCTCGCCTTCGAGCGAACCAACCTGGACGACGATCAGCTCGCGCATCTCCAACGCCTTCTCGGGACGTGGGGCATCCTGGCGGACCTGTCGTTCTCGGACCTCGTGCTCATGGCCCCGATGGCCCCGATGGCCCCGATGACCCCGGACCAGGGCACGCCCCGGACCGATGGCATCGAATTAGTGATCCTCGGACAGATGCGGCCGTCCAACAGCTCGACCGTCGTCGAGGACGACCTGGTGGGGCAGACGGTCGACGCCGCCATCTGGCCGCTGGTGGTTCTCGCCTACGAGTCCGGTGAGGCCTCCCGTGGCGAGATGGTCCTCGAGGCGGGAGCGGAACCGGTGCGGCTCCACTGCATCCCTGTGCGCTGCCAGGGGGAGACGGTGGCGGTCCTGGCCCGGATGTCCGCCGGCGCCGGTCGTCGACCCGGTCATCTGGAGCGGACCTACAGGGACGTGTTCAACCGCTTCGCCATCATGCTGTCCGAGGGCTCGTTCCCGTTCCCGAGCGAGGAGGTGGCGACCGAAGAGGCCCCGCGGGTCGGCGATGGTGTGGTCCTCGTCGACGAGGAGGGCCGGGTCCGCTACGCCTCACCCAACGCCACCAACGCGCTGCACCGCATGGGCATGTACTCCCAGATCGAGGGGCGGCGCCTCACCGACCTGGGTATCGAGGAGTCGGCCATCGAGTGGGCGCTGGCTTCCGCCCTGCCCGTGGTGGAGGAGGTGGAACGCCGTCCGGACGTGACCGTCCTGCTCCACTGCATCCCCCTCATCCAGGGTGAGGACGTGTCCGGCTGCATCGTCCTGCTGCGGGACGTGACCGACGTGCGTCGCCTCGACCGTCTGCTGCTCTCCAAGGATGCGGCCATCCGTGAGGTGCACCATCGGGTCAAGAACAACCTGCAGACCATCTCGGCCCTCCTACGCCTGCAGGCGCGTCGCCTGCCCCCCGGTGGCGGGCGGGTCGCGCTCTTCGAGGCCGAGCGTCGGGTGCGTTCGATCGCCATCGTCCACGAGATCCTCTCCCGTGAGCCCAGCGACCAGGTGCCCTTCGACGAGATCGTCACCTCCCTGATCCGCATGGCCAAGGACTCGGTGATCTCGCGGCATCTCTCCTTCGAGGTCAGCGGAGCCCTCGGTGAGGTGCCGGCCGATGTCGCCACCCCGCTGGCCGTGGTGCTGGCCGAGCTGGTGCAGAACGCCATCGAGCACGCCTTCCTCGATTTCGAGGCCGAGGAGGACGGTGAGACCACCGAGGAGTCGGAGCACCTGGCCGGCACCATCCGGGTGGACCTGTCCGTCGAGGACGGACTCCTACGGGTCCAGGTGTTGGACGACGGCTCCGGCCTACCCGACGGCTTCGACATCGACGAGACCCAGAGTCTCGGCCTGTCGATCGTACGGGACCTGGTGCGCAGTCAGCTCGACGGGACGATCGCCATGCGCAACCGGGCCACGACAGAGGACGGCGAGCACGGGACCCTCGTGGTCATCGAGCTACCCGCCCGGGATCCCTTGCCGATCGGCCAGTAGCCACCCCTCGACCCCGGGTGCCCGGCGCCCGGGGATCCCGATGCTTGAGGACGCCCGGCTGCTCAGGACGCCCGGCTGCTCAGGACGCCCGGCGCCGAGCGGCCAACCAGGCCTTGCGGAGCTTGCGGCGCTCCTCTTCGGAGGTGGCGCCCCACACTCCGGACTCCTGGTTGGTGGCGAGGGCGAAGTCGAGGCAAGTCTCCTGGACCTCACAACTGCGGCAGACCCGCTTGGCCGACTCGATCTGGTCGACAGCGGGACCGGTGGTGCCGATCGGGAAGAACAGGTCAGGCTCGGTGCTCCGACAAGCGGCGAATTGTCGCCAGTCGCCTTCGTCCCACTCGACCGTGCGATTCCACATGAGGGCCACGCTGATTCCTCCACATCATCAGTTCGAATGACCCTCTTGTGATTTGATTCACATAGCTCGGCGCGAAACGTGTCACCGGCCGTTCAGGGTGCGTTCACTAGAGTATCCAGCAGGCACCATGCTTGCAAGCAGTTTTGGGGCTTCTACGTGGGATTTCACGCAAGCATTCCGATGTCGCTTCATGTGTTGGGGAGAGTACGGAGCGTGGCTAGATCGACGGCAGTGCAGGCCCATCGGGGCAGCCCGGATCCGGCCAGTGGGGTACGTGAGAACACGCTCGACGCCTTCGCCCGCGCCCGTGCCCTCGGGGCCGATGGAGTCGAGCTCGACGTCCGGCTGACCTCCGACGGTGGACTGGCCGTCCATCACGATCCCGTCGTGGACGGTGTGGGACCCATCGGCGAACTGTCGGCCGCCCAGCTGCCCGCGCACATCCCCTTGCTGGCCGACGCCCTGGACGTGTGCACCGGCATGATCGTCAACATCGAGATCAAGAACCACCCCCACGAGCCGGGGTTCGACCCGGCCGACCGGGCTGCAGGAGATGTGATCTCCCTGGTCGAAGCCATGGGGCGCACCGGTTCGGTCATCGTCTCCTCGTTCTGGTCCGGGGCCCTGTCCGTGGTCCGATCTACCGGTTCGCACGTGTCCACGGGGCTGCTGGTCGTTCCGTCGTTCGACCCGCTGTCGAGCATCCAGGCCGCCGTCGACCTCGGTTGCGCCGCCGTGCACCTCCCGGTGGGCCTGGTGGACCCGGCGACCGTGGCCGCGGCCCACGATGCCGAACTGGCCGTCGCGGTGTGGACCGTGGCGAACGAGACCGTCCTGGCCCGGGCCCTGGCCGCCGATGTGGACACGGTCATCACCGACGACGTCGCCATGACCCGGAGGGTCGTGGACCAGGACTGAGTCCGAGGCGTCCGGGGGCTGCGACTTCGTCCCGGCGAGACCGTCCTGACCTGGGGCGGTGCCCCGATTGGGCGAAGGGGTCGGTTTTCGTCAACAATGCACGGTCATGAACGTCGTTGTCTGTGTGAAGCAGATCCCTGATCCCGCCGCTCCGCCGGCGCTCGATGCAGGGACGAAGAACCTTGTCCGTGACGGAAAGCTGATCCTGGACGATTCCGACGCCTACGGCGTCGAGATGGCCCTCCAGCTGGCCGATGCCGCCGGTGGAGGTGAGGTGACCCTGGTCTCGATGGCCCCCAACGGGGAGGTGTCGGGCCTGCGCACCGCGCTCGCCATGGGTGCCGCCAAGGCCATCCTGATCAGCGATCCGTCCCTCGCCGGTACCGATGCCCTGGGCACGGCCAAGGTACTGGCTGCGGCCATCAAGCGGGCCGAGCCCGACCTGATCCTGGCGGCCACCGAGTCGTCCGACGGCTACACCGGGACCACCCCCGTGCAGATCGCCGAGCTCCTCGGCCTGCCCTCGGTGACCTTCGCCAAGAAGGTCGAAGTGACTGGGAGCTCGGTCAAGGTCGAGCGTCAGACCGAAGCCGGTTTCGACGAGGTCGAGTCCCCGCTTCCCGCCGTGGTCACGGTGACCGCGGGTGTGGTGGAGCCCCGCTACCCGTCCTTCAAGGGGATCATGGCCGCGAAGTCCAAGCCGGTCGAGACCCTGACCGTCGCCGATCTCGGTATCGACGCCGGCCAGGTCGGGGCCCCCGGCGCCCGTCAGGAGATCACCGACGTGGTCCCGGCCGAGGCCCGGGCCGCCGGTGAAGTCGTCGTCGACGAGGGAGAGGGTTACCTGCGGGTCATCGACTTCCTCGAGCAGCTGAAGGTCCTCTAGGACCGGGTACAGGAGAACACCAACATGTCCATCGCAAAGATCTGGGTCGTCGCCGAAGTTGTCGACGGCGCCCCCACCACCACCTCGCTGGAGCTGGTGAGCCATGCCCGCACGCTCGCCGACACGGTCGAGGCCGTCGTCTGGGACGGTGGCGCAGCCGCCGCCGGCACCCTGGGCGAGTACGGCGCCACCACGGTCCATGACGTCGGTGACCTCGGGGGAGCGCTCCCCGGCTCCCCGGTCTCGGCGGCCATCGCCGGAGCCGTGTCCGCCGGAGCCGGACCGGACGCCATCCTCCTGCCCGCGACCTACGACGGCCGGGACGTGGCGGGTCGCCTGTCGGTCAAACTCGACCGGCCGGTGCTGACGAACGTCGTCGGTCTCACCGAGGTCGACGGCGGACTGGTGAGCCAGCATGCGATCTTCGGTGGTGCCGAGATCCTGACCGCCAAGTTCACCGGCGAGGGCCCCGGGATCTTCGTGATCCGGGCGAAGTCCTTCCCGGCCGAGGCTTCCGGTGGCGCTGCAGCCGCCGTGGTGGCTGCGACCGCCCCCGACACCGGGGCGGCCAATGCGGCACGCATCCTGGCCCGCCACGTCGAGGAGCGCACCGGCCCGAAGCTGGACGAGGCCGATGTGGTCGTATCCGGAGGCCGCGGGCTCGGCGAGAAGGAGGAGTACGTCCTGATCGAGGAGCTCGCCGGTCTCCTGCACGGTGCCGCCGGTGCGAGCCGGGCCATCGTCGACGCCGGTTGGGTGCCCTACTCCCACCAGGTCGGCCAGACCGGCAAGACCGTGAAGCCCACCGTCTACCTGGCCTGCGGGATCTCCGGCGCCACCCAGCACATGGTGGGTATGAAGAACTCGAAGAACATCGTGGCCATCAACAAGGACCAGGACGCCCCGATCTTCCAAGTGGCCGATCTCGGCATCGTCGGGGACGTCCACAAGGTCGTCCCCAAGCTCATCGAGGCCATCAAGGCGCGCGGCTGAGCCCGGCCAGACGCCCCGGAACTCCGGGGTCCTGGGACGCGGACGGGTGACGTAGGCGACCTGCGGCTCCGGCCGCAGGTCGTTGCACGCCCGCACGGTGCCGCCGCGACCGTGTGGGCCTCGACCGGTCATCGGTGCCCGATCGGTCCGCCGTTGAGCCACCATCGGTCCGCCGTCGAGCCACCGACTAGCCGTCGTCGGTCCGTCCCTCGTCTACCGCCATCGGTCCGCCCGACAAGGCTGTAGCCGCCATTCCCGGGGGCTCGTGGTCATCACCGGGATCGGGGGGACTGCCGGGTAGTGTCCGCAACAGGCCGCCGGCAGGCGGCTGTCGGCGTCCCATCCAGTCCGAACGACGGTCCCATGCTCTTTCCCACCATCGACTTCGCCATCTTCTTCGCCGTGGTCTACACGGTCCAGTGGCTGCTGGCCCCGAATGCCGGGGCCTGGAAGGCGTTCATGGTGGTGGCCAGCTACGTGTTCTACGCGTGGTGGGACTGGCGGTTCATCTTCCTCCTGGCCGCCTCGACCGCCATCGCCTACGCGGGCGGGAGACTTGTCCACCCGGCCACGGGGACGCGCCGCAAGGTGACCCTGTGGGTCTCCCTTGCGCTGCTGCTCGGCCTGCTCGGGTGGTTCAAGTACTACGGGTTCCTGGCGGTCAACGTCGACAACGTGACCCACGCCCTCGGACTCGGACGCCCACTGCCCCTGGTGGCGGTCACCCTGCCGGTGGGCATCTCGTTCTTCACGTTCATGGCCATCAGCTACGTGGTCGACATCTACCGGGGTGTCCTGCGACCGGCCCGGGGCATCGATGTGACCGTCTACCTCGCCTTCTTCCCCCACCTGATCGCCGGACCGATCGTGCGGGGCACCGAGCTGCTGCCGCAGATCCGCACCATGCGCGATCCCGGCGAGGTCCACTACGTCGAGGCCTTCTGGCTGATCTCGGCCGGGCTGGCCAAGAAGGTGGTCCTGTCCTCCTTCCTGTCGACCTACGTAGTGGACCCGGTATTCGCCAATCCCCACCAGCACTCGGCCCTGGAGGTCCTCTTCGCCATCTGGGGCTACGCGGTGCAGATCTACGCCGACTTCAGCGGTTACACCGACATCGCCATCGGGCTGGCGATGCTCATGGGGTTCCGCTTCCCGGTGAACTTCAAGCGTCCCTACACGGCGATCGACCTGCAGGACTTCTGGCGCCGTTGGCACATCACCCTGTCGTTCTGGCTGCGTGACTACCTCTACATCCCCCTGGGCGGCAACCGGGGGTCCGAGTCGCGGATCTCGGTCAACATCCTGATCACCATGCTGCTCGGCGGACTGTGGCACGGCGCCTCGTGGACGTTCGTCCTGTGGGGTGCCTACCACGGGGTCGGCCAGATCATCGGACGCCGTCGACGGGCCGCGCGGGTGGCCCAGGGGCTGCCGGCCGAGCCGGTGGGTCGTGGCCGGGTGGCCTGGGCGCGGTTCGTCACCTTCCAGGTGGTCTGCCTGGGCTGGCTCTTCTTCCGAGCCGACACCGTCGGCAACGCCTTCGCCATGCTGAGCCGACTGGTGGTCGGCTGGGGGTCGTCACCCCTGGTGACCCCGCTGGCCCTGGCCGCCATCGCGGCCGGCATCGCCAGCCAGTACCTACCCGACGACGCGCTCACCAAGGGGCTGCGTTTCTTCGCCGACCGCCGTCCGGTGGTCCAGGGAGGCATACTTGGCCTGGTGCTCTTGGCCATCACCACCCTCGGGCCCCAGGGTGTCGCTCCGTTCATCTACTACCGGTTCTGACCGTGCCCACCACGCCGCGCCCGACCGTGCCCACACCCGACGGGGGGGTCGTGCCCTACGACTGGTCCGAACCTGAGGCCGACGCCCGCCCGACGACAGCGTCCGGGCCGACGTCCCCGCCCCGGGGCGGTCACGGCGACTTCGGTGACCACGCGTTCTGGGAGCGCCTTCCCTTCCGTGGGACGTCCTGGACCCGGGTACTCGCCATCGGGCTCATCTGTTTCGGTGTGTGGTTCCTCCTGGACGCCCCGAGCCTCCAGCGGTCGGCGGAGGTGTCCCCGCTCGGCACCCGGCGGACGGTCTCGCTCGACCTGGTCGGTCCCGTGGCATCACTGAGCCGCACGCTGGGCCTGTCGTCGGTGGTGGGAGCGGCCGACCGCTCACTCGGCCGGACCCCGGGTGGCGGCCCGTCCCTGGCCGTGCCCATCCGCAGGAGTAAGCCGAAGCCGCTGCCGGTCATCGTCAACGGCACGACGACCACCACCACGCTGCCGGCGCTCAATGAGCACCCGACCCCGGCCATGCCACTCAAGGTGTTGATCGTCGGGGATTCGGTCGGTCTCGATCTGGGCCAGCCGCTGGTCAACGCCCTCGCCGCCTACGGCGACGTCACCACCTACCTCGACGGTCGTATCGACACCGGACTCAGCCGGCCCGACTACTTCAATTGGCCGGCCGAGCTGCAGATCGACCTCACGAACCAGCAGCCAAATCTGGTGGTGGTGATGATCGGAGCGAACGACCCCCAGGGTCTGGTCACGCCGAATGGCAGCCTCACCTTCGGTCAGCCCGGGTGGGATGCCGAGTACTCGGGCCGTGTGGCCGCCTTCATCGGCGAGGCCAATGCGGCCGGGGCCCATGTGCTGTGGGTGGGGATGCCCCCGATGCAGAACCCCGGCCTGGACGCCGCGCTCACGCACCTCAACAGCCTGGTCCAGATCCAGGTGGCGGCGGCCAAGGACGGAGGCGCCAGCTACCTGTCCTCGACCCCGTCGCTCGGTGACGCGAAGGGTGCCTACGCGGCGTTCCTTCCGGACGCGTCGGGAGCCGAGATCAACGTGCGTACCCCGGACGGGATCCATCTGACCCCGGGTGGCGGGGCGCGTCTGGCCGCAGCGGTGACCAGCGCGCTCCAGTCCCAGCTGCACATCCAGCTGGTACCCGGCGTGACGCCCGCCGCTCCGGTCCCGTCGAGCGTGCCGGCCGGGAACCGCAGGCCCCTCGGCGCCAAGGCTCAGACCAGCGGCCAGGGGTAGGGCGGACGGTCACCGGTCGGCTCGGGGAAGACCCCCTCCGCCGCCAGACGGGCGGCCCGGTACAGGAGCGCCTCGGACTCCGACCCCGACAGCAGCTCACCGAGCGCATCGGGCAGCCCGGAGGACACCAGCCGCTCGAGGTCGGCCACGAGGTGGGCCGGCACCTCCTCGCCGGCGAAGTCCCAGATGACGGTGCGCAGCTTGGTCTGCGCATGGAAGCACAGGCCGTGGTCGATGCCCCACAACCGCTCGTCCGCCGCCACCAGGATGTGACCGCTCTTGCGGTCGGCGTTGTTGGCCACCACGTCGAAGGCGCAGAACGCCTGGAGGACGTCCCCCCGGCCCTCGTCGCCGAGGGCGCCCTCCTCGAGCAACGTGAAGTAGTGGCGCCCGTAGTCGGCGTCGATGAACAGCTGGACCGAACCCGACCCGAACGGGCCGTCGTGGCGTAGCACCGTGGGCGGGACGAGGCCCCAGCCCAGGGCCTCGGAGAGGCGGTAGGCGGCGACCTCGCGTCGGTAGAGCCCGTCCGGGAAGTCCCAGAGGGACTGTTCCCCTCGATGGGGCTTGTATACCGCCTGGACCGGCACCCGGCCACCGCTCCACTCGTCCCCGGCCCCGGCCCCGGCCCCGGCCCCGTCGTCCCCGGCCCCGGCCCCGGCCCCGGGACTGTTCCCCTCGATGGGGCTTGTATACCGCCTGGACCGGCACCCGGCCACCGCTCCACTCGTCCCCGGCCCCGGCCCCGGCCCCGGCCCCGTCGTCCCCGGCCCCGGCCCCGGCCCCGTCGTCCCCGGCCCCGGCCCCGTCGTCCCCGGCCCCGGCCCCGGCCCCGGCCCCGTCGTCCCCGGCCGACCGCTCACCCGTGCCCTGGAGCGTGACGAGGAACGTCAGGTTGGAACTCCACGGGAGCCGTCCCTCGATGTCCAGCTCACGGCTGGTCAGGAGGTCCAGTGCCTCCTCCAGTGACGGACCGGTCCCCGGCCGCCACCCGCTCACACGGCCGGTGGACGGTGGCCGTTGGTCCGCGGGCATTCGTGTCCGGACGGATCGAGCGGGGAGCCGCACAGGGGACAGGGAGGCCGTCCGGCTTCGACCAGTCGGGTGGCCTGGATGGCGAAGGCGGCGGCCTGCTCGCGGGAGACCGACACCCTCGCGATGGCGCCCACCTCCCCTTCGGCGACGAGCTCCTCGATGACCAGGACTACCCGGTCGTCGGCCTCGTCGAACGACACCCCGATGGTCCCGACGGCCCACGCCGGATCCGTCGGCTCCTCGAGCTGCTGGTCATCTGGCAGATGTCCGGGGCGTTGCTGGTCCCGGACGATCTGGGCCACGGTCTCGGCCAGGGCCGCCACCTGGAGCTTCTCCATCTTGAGGGTCAGCAGCGTCTCGGCCTGGCGGACCTGCAGCAGGAACAGGCGGCTGCCGACGGGGCCGACGGTTCCGACGCACAACCGGTCGGCGGACAGATCGTAGGCTTCGGTCACGGGAAGGAGCTCCTTGCGGTCGATCCGCCCGACGCGACCAGCACGCCCGACGCGGCCAGCCCCCCCGAGATGGCCAGTCCCTTACTGTCGGCGCCGTGCCTCATGCGATGGCCAGCGCCTGCAGGGAGGCGGTGGAGTTCACCGTCAGCACGAACGGGCCGCCGCCGGTGTAGGCGATGGCCGACACCGAGCACGGGGCCACGGTCAGACGCTGGAACAGGTCGAGAGGCGTGCCGGCGGCCTGGGCGACCACCGCCTTGATCGGGTCGGCGTGGGACACCGCGACGACGGTCTCCCCCGGATGGAGCGCGACGAGGCGGGACAGGGCCGAGGCCATCCGGGTCTGCATCTCGAGGAAGGATTCGCCTCCCGGGAAGCGGAAGCCGCTCGGATTGCGCTGGACGGTGGTCCACTCGGGCTTCTTGGCGAGGTCGGCGAGCTTGCCGCCGGTCCATTGGCCGAAGTCGCATTCGAGGAGACCTCGGTCGGACCGCACCCGCAGGCCGAGTGCCTTGGCGATGGGCCGGGCCGTCTCGGAGGTGCGCTCGAGCGGCGAGGCGTAGACGGCCACGGGTCCCTTGCGCTTCCCCTCGGCGAGGGCCGCGATCCGCCCCGCCACCTCGTCGGCCTGGGCCAACCCCTCGTCGGACAGGTGCAGGCCCTTCGCCCTTCCGGGCAGTACCTGTCCGGTCGTCGGCGTCTTCCCGTGGCGCACGAGGAGGACGACCGTGGGTCGATCAGAGTGTTTGGGTCGGCTGGCCACGCCCGCTCACCGTACTCGGTCCGTCGGCGCCAGCGACCGCCCGAACCGTCGGTTCGGCCCGCGTCGGGCCGCCGGTGGACCACTCGGGACCGGGCACCACACTGCCGTGGTCGCGGTCCTCGCGGGAGAGTCGGGACGGCCACCAGTTCCACCGGCCCAGCAGCACCGCCACGGAGGGGACGAGCAGGGTGCGGACGAAGAAGGTGTCGAGCAGGATCCCGGCCGCCAGGCCCACGCCGATCTCCACGATCTGGATGTCGCCGGTGGCGGTCAGCACACCGAAGGTGCCGGCCAGGATCAGGCCGGCCGAGGTCACGGTGGTCCCCGTGGCCGCCACGGCGTCCCGGACGGCGATGCGGATCGGCGCGAAGTGGGCCTCCTCGCGGATCCGGGTCATGACCAGGATGTTGTAGTCCTGTCCCAGGGCCATGATGAAGATGAACATGAAGAACGGGAGGACGAAGTTGATCCCGTCCTGGCCACCGATGATCACGAACACCAGCACGGCCGAGCCGAGCGAGGCCAGGTAGGAGAGGGCGACGCTGGCCACCAGGTACAGCGGGGCGATCAGGCTGCGCAGGACGACGGCCAGCAGGAGGGCCAGCACGAGCATCACGATCGGGATGATGCGCAGCAGGTCGTGCATCGAGATGCTGCCCACGTCGGAGGCCAGGGCGGCATACCCGTCGACCCCGGACGCGTTCGCCCCGATGGTGCGGGCCACCGTGGCCACAGCGCCCCGCACCACGGGCATGGCCGCCGCCGCCGCCGTACTGGTCGACGGACCGGCCTCCAGGGACGTCGGGAACGACAAGGTGCGCCCGTCGGAGCTGATGTAGGGGGACGAGTCCCGGTAGGCGGCGTAGGTGGTGAGCGAGCCCGTGTACCCGGATGGGGGGATCCCGGGGAGTTCGGACCGCGACCCGTCGGCCGCAAGTTGCCGGTGGGCGTCCGCCAGCTCGGCCGCCGTCACCGCCGTCACCGCCGTTCCGTCGGCGTCGAGTACCGAGCCCACGGAGGAGAACTGCCCGGAGTCCCGCAGTCCCTGGGCTGCAGTGGCCAGGGCCTCCGGCTGGTCCCACACGGGTGCCGGTAGGGCGAACACGACGTCGGTCGGGTCCGACACCGCCGCCGGGTAGTGGGCAGTCAGCAGGGCCTGGCCCCTCGACGAGTCCGCCGACGCCGGGGCGGACGTGCTGCCGAAACCGGTGGGGGAGTAGGCGAGCATGCCCGTGGCCAGTCCGCCGAGGACGACCAGCCCGACCACCAGGGTCTTGACGGGATGCCCCACAACCCGGGAGGCGATGCGTCCCCACATCCCCAGGGTCGCCTGCCCGGCTTCCGGGATCCGGGGCCAGAAGATGCTCCGCCCACAGATGGCCAGCAGCGCCGGGAGCAGCGTGAGGTTGGCCAGGAGGGCCATGGCGATGCCGATGGCCAGGGCGGGACCGAACCCCTTGTACAGACCGAAGGTGGCGATGACCACGGTGGCCAGGGCGGCTATCACGGTGAGACCCGAGAAGGCGATGGATTCGCCGACCTTCGACAGCGAGAAGGCGACGGCGTCATGGGGGGCCAGGCCCCGTCGGATCTCCTCCCGGACGCGGAAGATGAGGAAGAGGCCGTAGTCGGTGCCGGCGCCGAGCATCACGACCACCAACAGGACCGGAGTGAGATCCGACACCTGGACGCCGATGTGCGTCGACGCGGCGATGAGCGGTTCGGAGGCGATGAGGGCCACACCCGAGGGGAGAAGGGCGATGAAGGGTGCCAGCAGCGCACGGAAGGTGAACAGCAGCAGGAGCAGGATGAACACCACGGAGAGGACCTCGGTGATCTTCTGGGTCGATCCCTGCTGGTTCTGCTGGTCGACGGTCTGGGCGGCCGCACCGGTCAGGTGGATGCTCAGTCCCGGCGGTGGGTCGGCGGCGGCGAACGTCCGGCGGATGTCGGCCACGGCGCGGTTGGCCGCCGGGCCGGTCGAGTCCGGGGGAACGTCGAGTGTGAGTACGGCCCGGCGGGCCCGTCCGTCGATCGAGGTGCCCTGGTCCCGGACGGCGGTGACCAGTGAGATCGCCGCCGCCGCCACCTCCACCCGGTCGATGGCCGCGATGTCGGTGGCGGACAGGCGGCCCCGGTCGGTGGCGGCGACCAGCATCGCCTCCGACGTGGTCGTCGACCGGAAGGGCGCCGCGAGCCGGGCCGCCTGCTCGCTCGGCATCGAGGCCGGGAGGAATTGGGAGTTGCTGCTCTTCTCCACACTCGAGATGCCGGGGAGACCGAGGGTGAGCGCGACGGCGGCCACGATCCAGGCGGCGACGATCAGCCAGCGGAGGCGTACGGTCCAGCATCCGAGAGAGGTGAAGAAGGCGGAGTGGTGATCCGACGGCAAGTAGACACCCTACGTCCGTAGTCCGTGTCGGTCACGGTCGCCCGGCGGGTAGTTGGTCCCAATTCCTCGACGTCACCGCCGGGGGAGTCGGCCCGGACCGATTGGTTGTCCCGGCAGCCGGCAGCCGGCGGCCGGCAGCTGGCAGCCGGCAGCCGGCGGCCGCAGGTGGCGGTGATTTCGGCTCCGGGTGGCCCCGTTGGCGGTGGCCGGAGGACTCAGGTGGTGGAGGGGAGGCGACGGGGCATGGGTACCGCCGTCTCCGGCCAGCGCTTGCGGCTGACCCGGGCGAGCCGGTGCAGGAGGGCGATGGCGCCGGGGTCGTCGTCCCCCGGCCGGGTCTCCACCGCTTCGGCGTCGATCATGCCCTGGAGCAGCTCGCGGCCCTTCTCGGTGCGCACGATGGTGAGGGTCCAGTCGCTGAACGCCCCGATGCCACCGGTGGAGATGTCGGCGTGTTCGGCGGCGAAGTCCGGGCACGAGGTGCAGCCCTCGCGGGTCCAGGCATGGGCCTCCTTGAGCGGGATCTCGTGGAACTCCCCGTCCTTCGTCCAGACCTGGAAGACGCCCTTGATGTTCATCTTGGCGATGTCGGCGCGCGCGATGCCGTACTTGGCCTCGAACAGCTCCGGGAAGATGGCGTCGTCGAACGTCTTCGAACACAGGAGCCCGATGGTCAGCGACAGCCGTCTGGCGATCTTGCCGGCCTTGCGCGCCTGCATGACCGGAGGTGCGGACGCCTGGCAGCCCATGCCCACGAGGGCGATGCGCTCGGCGCCGGCCTCGATGGCCTGGGGGTAGGCGAGGGTGTTGGCCGAGTACGTGTAGCGGGAGCCGGCGGCGGCCAGCACCTCCTCACGGTTGGTGGCCACGGTGGGTCGGGCCTTCCACGTCGAGCCGTCGCCCTCGAGGTCGGACACGAGGGCTGCGTCGATGACGTCGTGCTCGAGCGCCCAGATCAGCAGGGCCGAGACCAGGCCGCCGTCCTGGCCGGCACCGAGGACGTCGGGATCGGTGGCCCGGACCAGTAGGACGTCCGACGCGATGCCGGCCACCTCGTCGTCGGTGCGCTCGCGACCGTGGAGGTGGGTGTCGATCTCCGGCTCCCACAGGCGGAAGCGGGGGCAGGCCCGGGTGCACATGGTGCATCCCTTGACCCCGTGGGTGCAGCTGTCGGGTCCCCCCTCGGCGTCGATGTGGAACGGCTTGTAGCGACCGCCGGTGTCGTCGTAGGAGAGGACGTCGTAGGGGCAGGCCACGACACACGCCGCGCATCCCGTGCACAGCCCGGAGGTCACGACCTCGGTGAGCAGTTCGGACCAGTGCGGCTTTTCGGGCGGCATGGGCGACACCCTACCGTCCACCCCCCGGTGCGGATCAGGACCTCGGCCCGTTCCCGACCGGGATCGGCGCCGTGGTCCCCTGGGTACGCTCGGCCCGTGCCCGAGATGATCGAGGTCGAGCGGTACCGGGTGGCGGCCGGAGGGGCGGTCGGACGCACGGTGGCCTCGGTGGATGCCCCCGACGCATGGTTCCTCAAGGGTGGGACCACCGCGGCCGCGCTCGACGCGGTACTGGTCGGGAACAGGATCACCGGCGCGCGGCGGATCGGCAAGGTCCTGTTGCTCGACGTCGACGGGGGACCGGTGGTGGGTGTCCGCTTCGGGATGACCGGGACACTGCTGGTCGACGGGGCGGATGCCGTCGGGCCGCTCCTCTACACCTCCTCTCGCCGGGAGCCGGCCTGGGAGCGGTGGTCGCTCCGTTTCACCGACGGCGGTCGGCTCGTCGTCCACGACCCGCGTCGCCTGGGGGGCGTGACCCTCGACCCGGACGTGTCGGGGATCGGTCCCGACGCCACCGCGATCACCGTGGCCGAGCTGGCTGCGGCCCTCGACGGGTCGACGGCACCGCTCAAGGCCCGTCTGCTCGACCAGTCCCGTGTGGCCGGGATCGGCAACCTCATCGGCGACGAACTGCTGTGGCGGGCGGCGCTGTCCCCGCTGCGCCCGGCCGGGTCGCTGTCGAAGGTCGAGGTGACACGGCTGCACCGGAACCTGGTGCGGACGCTCACGGTGCTGACCGAGCGAGGGGGGTGCCACCTCGGGGACCTGATCGCCGAACGCCACATCGGGGGGCACTGCCCACGGGACGGCAGCCCGTTGGCCTGCGCCACCGTCGGGGGACGGACCTCCTGGTGGTGCCCGGTCCATCAGCTCTGACCGCGCCCCGGCTCCCATGGTCCCGACCGCCCAGGGTCCCGGCTCCCCGACCTTGCGGGCTCCGAGTGGGCACCTCCAACGACCCGTTGACAGCAAGATAGTAAGTGCACATACTAAATACATGACCGTGCTCTGCACCGCCTCCGCCGTCTCCAGTGCACTCCCGGCCGCGTTCTTCGCCCGCTGGGAGGACATGGACACCTGGCCCGAATGGGACGAGGCCGTCGCCTGGACCCGGCTCGACGGCCCCTTCGCCGTAGGGACCACGGGCGTGCTCAAGCCCCGGGGCGGACCCAAGGTCACGTTCGTGATCGAGACGCTGGAGCCCGGGAGCGAGTTCACCGACGTGTCGTCGATGCCGGGGGCCAAGCTGCGGATCCGCCATCTGGTGTCGGCCAGGGACGACGGTCGGACCCGTGTCGACATCGAGGTCTCGATCGACGGACCCCTCGCCTGGCTGTGGGGGAAGGTCCTCGGCCGGGGGATCGCCACCTCCACCCCCGACGCACTGGTGAAGCTGGTGGCGATGGCCGAGGCCGACGCAGGGGCGGTCCGGTGACCGCCTGGCTGGGTGTCGTGTCCGCCGACCACGTGGCCCGTGGGGTGGGGCTCGGCATCGCCCAGATCGGCCACGGCTCCCGAGCGGGGCTGACCCGGATGCAGCCCGGGGACGTGCTCGTCTACTACTCCCCCCGGGAGACGATGGGTGGGGCGCCGCTCCAGTCCTTCGTGGCCATGGGCCGGGTGGTCGACGACGAGATCTGGCAGGCCGACGAGGGCGGCTTCCGTCCGTGGCGCCCGCGCGTCGCCTATGACACCGCGGCCACGACGGTGCCGCTGGCCGATGTGCGGTCCGCACTCGACCTGACCGCCGGGGCCGACTGGGGCTACCAGCTCAGGCGGGGCCTCGTGCCGTTGAGCGACCACAACGTGGACGTGCTCGCCACCGCCATGGCCGTGTCGCTGCCGTTCATCGCGGACGCCGGGTGTTGACCGACGACGTCGGACTGGCGACCGCGTTCGCCAGCACAGAGGAGAGCACCGGGCTCCTGCTCTGGCAGGTCACCAACCGCTGGCAGGCCGCCCAGCGGGCCGCCCTGCAACCCTTCGGCCTGACCCACGTCCAGTTCGTCCTCGCCGCGGCACTCACGTGGCTCGGACCTGGAGGCCCGGTCACCCAGCGACAGCTGGCCGACTACGCCGGCAGCGACCCGATGATGACCTCGCAGGTGGTGCGCACCCTGGTCTCCCGGGGACTGGTGGACCGCTCGCCCCATCCCGACGACGGCCGGGCCTGGGCGCTGTCGGTGACCCTCGCCGGCCGCGAACTGGTCAACCGGGCCGTCGTGGCCGTCGAGGCCTGCGACGAGGCCTTCTTCGGGCCGCTCGGTCGGAATCAGCCGGCATTCACCCGGGCCCTGGGTGCCCTGTAAGCAGCTCACCACGGATGAGCCTCAGGTCCGGGGCACCGCTGCGGGAGGCCCCGCCCGGACGTGCGCGTCGGGTCGGTCGAGACCAAGCTCGGGCTCCTGGCCGAACGGGGGAAGCGGGAGGAACCTCCACCCGGGGTCCTCATCGGTCGGCCCGGTCCGCTCCAGGGTCCAGCCCTCGTAGGTCTTGAGTCGGTGATGGTGCCGGCAGAGGAGGGCGAGATTGTCCAGCCGGGTGTCGCCGCCGGACTCAAGTGGCCGCACGTGATCGATCTCCAGCGAGTAGGCCGTGCCGCAGCCGGGAACCACGCAGTGCCGGTCCCGGAGCGCCAGCGCGGTCCGCAGGTGCTGGTTGATGGTGCGCCCCAGGTGGGCGACGGCCCGGATGTCGCCGGCCTCGGTGAACACACAGGCCAGGAAGGCGTCGTCGATCAGACTGCGCACCACCGGAACGGGGACCGGTCCGTGCCCTTCCACCTCGGACAGCTCGCCCGGAAGCGCCCGGCCGCGGCGCAGGGCATCGAGGTCGACCCGGACGATGATCGTCGCCGGAGGTGCGGCGCCCACCAGCTCGTCGGCGCTGCCGAGATCGTCGGGGTCGGCCATGGCGTCAGGATCCGGAGCGTTGTCGGGATCGGTCGAACCGTCCGGACGGACCCGGTGGTCCGGGTCGGGCGATGCGTCGGAAGGGGTGGTGCGGTCGGGATGCGGAGGGCTGACCCTCGATTCGACCGGGAAGAGTTCCAGCGTGTCCGGCGGATCGGGTGGACCCGTACCGGCTACTCCGCCGGTTTCGCCAGCGCCGACCGAACCGCCGGCCACGTCCGTGCCTGCGGCGCCGACCGGACCGCCGGCCGCACCCGTGGCCACCGTCCGCCGGGGGCGTGTCCCGGCGAGCAGCAGGAAGAGGGCGTCGGCCCGTAACGCCTCCTCCGAGTCCGTCGGTGTCGGGGGTGGACCGGCGGTGCGGCTCCGGTCCGAGCCGGTGGCCGGGCGCCGATCGTGCCGTAGGCGGTTGACCACCGGGGTCAACCGGGCCAGGAGCTTGATCCCCCGCTCGGCACTGTCCCGGCCCTGGAAGCAGAATGCCCCCTCGTCATCGGTCCAGGTGAGGAACCGCCGCCCGGAATGGATCCGGGCCAGGGTGGCCGACGGATCGTCTGTGGTCGAGGCGGCCCGGACCCGCTGGCAGCGCTCCTTGACCACGTGGAGCGGCTCGTCGTCCGAACCGGCGAGCAGGAGGCCCTCGGCCGAGGGGTCCAGCGAGGCGGCCTGGGTGATCTCCGTGAGTTTCGGGCCCGACAGCGCGCCGTTGCGCAGCGCGGCCTCGGTGCCGGGCAGGTCGACGAGGCTGCGGCCGGCTTCGAGGGTGCGGCGGGCCTGGCCGGCCGAGCCACCCTCCAGGTCGGCCAGGAGGACGGCCGGCGAGCGGTGCCCTGAGTCGCGCCAGTGCCCCGACTCGGCGATGCGCGGGGCGAGCAGGGTCTTGCCGGCGGTCACCAGGCGCTCGAGGCCGGCGAAGTCGCGGTAGAGATCGGCGGCGTCGCGGCCCACCAGGAGCCCGGGGTCGAGGTCGGCCAGCACCTCCGCCAGTTCGGCGCGTAGCGAGGCCATCCGGGCCGACAGGCCGGGCCGGACGACAGGGATCCCGGCGACAGGGATCCCGGCGACGGGGATCCCGGCGACGGGGGAGTCGGAGAGGGTGGCGAGCGCCATGCACCCACTCTTGCCGGTGGGTGTGACAGGGCCTGAGGAGAGCTCAGCCCCGCAGCTCCTCCAGCACCTTGGCGGCGTGTCCGTCGGCCTTCACGTGGTACCAGGGCCGGGCGATCGTCCCGTCGGCGTCGATGAGGAACGTGGACCGGATGACCCCGATCGTCTTCTTCCCGTAGAGGGTCTTCTCACCCCAGGCCCCGAAGGCTTCGCCCACGGCGTGGTCGGCGTCGGTGAGGAGCGGGAATCCGAGCCCGTACTTCTCCCGGAACTTCTGGTGCTTGGCGGCGGTGTCCGCCGAGATCCCGAGGACGGGGACCTCCGCCTTCTTGAAGGCCGAGAGATTGTCGTTGAACTGGCAGGCCTCCTTCGTGCAGCCCGGTGTGTCGTCCCTCGGGTAGAAGTAGACGACGACCTGGCTCCCGGCGAAGTCCTGGAGTGAGACGGGCTTCCCGTCCTGGTCGGGAAGGGTGAAATCGGGGGCCTTGTCCCCTGCGGCGAGCTTTCCCATGGCTGTTCCCTTTCTGGCGTACGGACCCGGCCGGCGGTGACGGCACCGCCGGATCCCGGCGTACGGACCCGGTCCCCGGGACGCTTGACTGTGCGTGGGCCTCCACGATGGCACAGTCCGGATGAACCCGGACGGGTGCCGTGGGAGACTCGGGCAGCGATCCGTGCGAAGGGACAACGATGACCGACGAGACGACACCCCCCGACCCGGCAGGAGCCGCCGCGCCGCCCACTCACAACCGGTCGAAGGTCTACGTGGACGGACCGGGCGGGCTGCGGGTGCCGTTCACCGAGGTGGCGCTCTCGGACTCCCCGACCCGTGACGGCGCCGCCCCCAACGAACCGGTGCGCCTGTACGACACGTCGGGACCGGGTTCGGTGCCGACGGTGGGGCTGCCCGGCCTCCGCCACCGGTGGATCACCGGTCGCGGGGATGTGGCCGAGTACGAGGGACGCCCGGTCAACCGCCGGGACGACGGCCGGGCCGCCGTGCGTCGGGACGGCCCCGCCCCGGACGCCTTCCCCGTCGACGGCCGGCGACCGCTGCGCTCGACCGGTACGCCGGTGACCCAGCTCCACTACGCCCGTGCGGGGGAGATCACCCCCGAGATGCAGTTCGTGGCCACCCGTGAAGGGGTCCCGGCCGAGCTTGTGCGGGACGAGATCGCCGCCGGGCGGGCCATCCTTCCGGCGAACATCAACCACCCCGAGTCCGAGCCGATGATCATCGGTTCGAAGTTCCTCGTGAAGGTCAACGCCAACATCGGCAACTCGGCCGTCTCGTCGTCCATCGAGGAGGAGGTCCAGAAGCTGACCTGGGCGACGCGTTGGGGTGCCGACACGGTGATGGACCTGTCCACCGGTCCGGACATCCACACCACCCGGGAGTGGATCATCCGCAACTCGCCCGTTCCCATCGGCACCGTGCCGATCTACCAGGCCCTGGAGAAGGTCGACGGTGCCCCGGAGGAGCTCACGTGGGACCTCTACCGCGACACGCTCATCGAGCAGGCAGAGCAGGGGGTGGACTACTTCACCATCCACGCCGGCGTGCTGCTCCGCTACGTCCCCATGACGGCGAAGCGCATGACGGGCATCGTCAGTCGGGGCGGTTCGATCATGGCGGCGTGGTGTCTCGCGCACCACGAGGAGAACTTCCTCCATACCCGCTTCGAGGAGATCTGCGAGATCATGGCCGCCTACGACGTGGCGTTCTCCCTCGGTGACGGGCTGCGTCCGGGGTCCATCGCCGACGCCAACGACGAGGCCCAGTTCGCCGAATTGTCGACGCTGGGCGAGCTGACCGAGGTGGCCTGGCGCCACGACGTCCAGGTGATGATCGAGGGCCCGGGCCACGTCCCGCTCCACAAGATCGTGGAGAACGTGACCCTCCAGAAGGAGGTGTGCCACGAGGCGCCCTTCTACACGCTCGGTCCGCTGACCGTCGACGTGGCCCCGGGCTACGACCACATCACCTCGGCCATCGGCGCGGCCGTCATCGGCATGGCCGGCACCGCCATGCTCTGCTACGTGACCCCGAAGGAGCACCTCGGCCTGCCGAACCTGGAGGACGTGAAGCAGGGGATGATCGCCTACAAGATCGCCGCCCACGCCGCCGACCTGGCCAAGGGCCACCCCGGCGCCCAGGAGTGGGACGACGCGCTGTCCAAGGCCCGGTTCGAGTTCCGGTGGGAGGACCAGTTCAACCTGGCCATGGACCCCGACACGGCACGGTCCTACCACGACGAGACCCTGCCGGCCGCCCCGGCCAAGACGGCGCACTTCTGCTCGATGTGCGGTCCGAAGTTCTGCTCCATGCGGATCAGCCAGGACGTCCGGGACTACGCCGAGGGCAGGGGCATGGACCTGGCCACCGCCGTGGAGATCGGGCTGAAGGAGAAGTCGGCCGAGTTCCGCGACGCGGGCGCCGAGGTCTACCGGGAGCCGTCGGCCACCTGAGGCGTGGCTCGCGCGCCGGACCGGCGGGAATCCGATTACGGGTCCTTCGGGTACGCGGTCGACCTGGTCGACCGCGCTCGGCGGCGCCCGGCCGGGCCCGATGAGCACGTCACCGGTGGGTACTTCGGTACACTGAAGGTCGTGGTCGGGTGAGTGCCCACCACCGGGGTCTTCCTCATCCTGTTCTCCTGGCCTTCCGCACCGGCTCGGACAATGACCCGAGGCGGGCCCGCACGCAGCCGTGACTCGCACGGTGCTGACGGTCGGCCTCGGCCGTCGATGAACGATGAGAGAGAGCTTCTGAACCCCATGACCACCGTTACCGATCCCTCGGATCGCGCCGTCGAGGGAGGCCTCGGCACAGATCCCGACGCACTCGCCCCCGAGCAGCAGAAGTCCTTCGCCGAGCTCGGCGTGGACCCGGCCATCGTGGCCGCACTGGCCGAGCAGGGCATCCACGCCCCCTTCGCCATCCAGGCCATGACCGTGGAGGACGCCCTGGCCGGCCGGGACGTCTGCGGCAAGGCCAAGACGGGCTCGGGCAAGACCCTGGCCTTCGGGGTGCCGCTGCTGCAGCGCACCAAGGCGTCGCCCTCCACCGAGCCCGGCCGGCCCAAGGCCCTCGTGCTCGTCCCCACCCGTGAGCTCGCTGTCCAGGTGAGCGAGGTGTTCGAGCCCCTGGCCGAGGCGGCCGGACTCCGCACGGTTGCCGTCTACGGCGGCGCCGACATCGAGCGCCAGATCAAGAAGTTGCGCCGCGGCGTCGACGTGATCATCGCCACGCCGGGCCGCCTCATCGACCTGGGCGACCGGGGCGAGCTGTCCGTCGCCGACCTCGAGACACTCGTCCTCGACGAGGCCGACCGCATGGCCGACATGGGGTTCATGCCCCAGGTCGAGTGGGTGCTGCGCCGCCTCGAGCGCGACCACCAGACGTTGCTCTTCTCGGCGACGCTCGACGGCGCCGTCGACCGACTGGTCAGCCGCTACATGACCGACCCGGTCCTCCACGAGGTGGCCTCGGCCACCAACACCGTCGAGGCCATGGAGCACCGCTTCCTCGAGGTCCATCAGATGGACCGGGTCAAGGTGTGCGCCGCCGTGTGCCGAAGCGTCGAGAAGGCGCTCGTGTTCGTGCGGACCAAGCACGGCTGCGACCGCCTGGTCGAGCAGCTGGGCAAGGAAGGGGTCCGGGCCGGCGCCATCCACGGCGACCTCCGCCAGGCCCAGCGTGAGCGCACGCTCAAGGACTTCACCGAGGGCAAGCTGCACGTGCTGGTGGCGACCGACGTGGCCGCCCGCGGGCTGCACATCGACGCCGTCGACCTGGTGGTCCACTTCGACCCGCCCGAGGACCACAAGGCCTACCTGCACCGCTCCGGTCGCACCGCCCGGGCCGGCTCGGCGGGCCTGGTCGTGTCGCTCGTCCAGTGGAACCAGGTCCTCGAGATCGAGCGCATCCAGACCCGGATCGGGCTGCGCATGCCGATCGTCGAGATGTTCTCCAACGACCCGCGGCTGAACGACCTGGTCGCCTGGGTCCCGGAGAAGTCCTGACCCCCGTCCGGGTGCGGTCTGTCCGGGAGCGGGTGCCGGTGACGGTCCGCGACTCCCGCTCCACCCTTCACGTCCGACCCGGTCATCGTCCCCGCGAGGAGTAGCCCGTGCCCGAGCAGTCTGAACCCCTGACGGTCGACGACGGGTCAGACCCGGTCGAGCGGATCCTGGTCGTCACGGCCCACCCCGACGACGTCGACTTCGGCGCGGCCGGATCGGTGGCGAACTGGACAGACCGGGGCATCGAGGTCTCCTACTGCATCGCCACCGACGGCGAGGCCGGGGGTTCGGACCTGTCCGTCCCGCGGACCGAGATGGCCGCCATCCGTCGCGAGGAGCAGCTGGAGGCGGCCAGGATCGTCGGGGTAACCGACGTGACGTTCCTCGGATTCGCCGACGGGCGGGTCGCCGCCGACCTCGAGCTGCGCGCCGCCGTCACCCGGGTGATCCGCATGGTCCGCCCGGACCGTGTCGTCTGCCAGTCGCCGGACCGCAATTGGGAGCGCATCTACGGAAGCCACCCCGACCACCTGGCCACCGGCGAGGCGACCACCTGTGCCGTCTACCCCGACGCACGCAATCCCTTCGCGTTCCCCGAGCTGCTCGCCGAGGGCCTGGAGCCCCACACCGTGCCCGAGCTGTGGGTCATGGCCACCGCCCGGGCCAACCGTGTCGTCGATGCCACCGACACCTACGGGAGGAAGCTGGCCGCGCTCCGGTCCCATCGCAGCCAGGTCGGCGACGGCGAACACCTGGACGAGCTGCTACGCGGGTGGATGACGGGCACGGCACTCGCCGCCGGCCTGCCCGAGGGACGGTTGGCCGAGGCCTTCCACGTGGTGAACACGGCGTAGTGGCCTCCCCCGAGCCCCCGGTGCCGGGTCGCCCGTGGGTGATCCTGCAGCACGTGGCCCACGAGGGTCCGGGATCGATCGATCGGGTGCTGACGGAGTCCGGCGCCGACACGGTCATCGTCCGCCTCGACCTCGACGAGGCGCTGCCTGTCGCGGACGGCCTCGGTGGCCTGGTCGTCATGGGCGGGCCCATGGGGGTGCACGACGACGACGGGTACCCGTGGCTCCGACAGGAACGCGAACTGATCCGCGCCGTCATCGCGCTGGACCGACCGGTGCTCGGTGTCTGCCTCGGGGCCCAACAACTGGCGGCCGCCCTCGGAGCCGAGGTCACGACCGGACCGGTCGAGGAGGTCGGCCCCGGGCAGGTGGAGCTCACCGCCGCCGGCCGGACCGATCCCGTGTTCGGTCCGGAGTACCGCGGCCTGTCGGGTACCTCGGTCCCCTGTGTCCACTGGCACCGGGACACGTTCGCCCTGCCGGCGGGCGGCACCCATCTGGCGGCCACCCGCGCCTATCCGCACCAGGCCTTCCGCGTGGGACCCCGCGTCTACGGGCTGCAGTTCCACGTGGAGGTCGACGCGGCGCTCGCCGAGGCGTGGCGCCCCCTGCTGCCCGAAGGCGTCACCCTGTCGGCGGCCGAGGTCGCCCGGGTGGAGGACACCGGCCGTCGCCTGCTGCAGCGGTTCGTCCACGGAGCCACCGTCCGCGGAGCCACCGTCGACGGAACGACCGTCGACGGGGACCCGGCGTGAGCGCGGGTGCCGCCACCGGTCCGGGCCCGGCCATCGACGACGACGGCGACGGCGACGGACCGGTCAAGCCGAGACTCCGTGGGGTCCTCCACGAGATCGCCTTCTTCGTGTCCCTGGCGTCCGGCGCCTGGTTGGTGCGGGACGCGCCGACCACCTCGTCGAAGCTCATCTGCCTGGTCTACGCCTGCTCGATCTCCCTCTTGTTCGGGGTGAGTGCGCTGTTCCACCGCCACACCTGGGGCCCGGTCGGGCGTCGGCGCATGCGAAGGGCCGACCACTCGACGATCTTCATCGCCATCGCCGGCTCGTACACCGCGGTGGCCGGGATCGCCCTGACCGGGTGGGCCCGGACGACCGTGCTGCTGATCGTCTGGATCGGGGCCGCCATCGGGATCACCCTCCGCCAGGTCTGGCTCGACGCCCCGAAGTGGGTCATCGCCCTGCCCTACGTGGTCGTGGGCTGGGCCGCCGTGGCCGTCCTGCCCCAGCTCTACCGGGCCCTCGGTCCGGGCGGATTCGTCCTGCTACTGGCCGGTGGTCTCGCCTACTCGGCGGGTGCCGTGGTCTACGCCCTCAAGAAGCCGAACCCGGTGCCCGGCGTGTTCGGGTACCACGAGGTGTTCCACGCCTGCACGATCGTCGGGGCCGTCCTGCACTTCATCGTGATCGCCGTGTTCGTCCTCCCACCGGCCCGCTGACCGGCGACCGACTCCCCTGACCGACACTCCCGACCGGTGTACCTGACGCCGGTCGACTGGCCGCCGCCGGGTATCCGTGGGACTGTGGGAGTGATGGCTGAACACACCCGGTTAGTGGTCTGCGAAGGTGACGAGACCGGTCAGGAGCTGCTCGACGAGGCGCTCCGGGTGCTCGATCCCTCGGTCATCGGGATCCCGCTGGAGCTGATCCGCTTCGACCTGTCGCTCGCCAACCGGCGTCGGACGGCCAACGCGGTGGTGTCGGAGGCTGCCGAGGCCATGGTCGAGGTGGGCCTCGGGCTCAAGGCCGCGACCATCACGCCGCCCGAGACCGGGGACGTGGGCTCACCCAACAGGATCCTGCGCGAGGGCGTCGGGGGGTCGGTGATCGTGCGCACCGGTCGACGCATCCCGGGGGTCGTGCCGCTGGCCCCGGTGGTCCACCCCATCGTGGTGGTGCGCATGGCCGTGGGGGACGCGTACGGCGCCGACGAGGGCCGGACCGGCACGGTGGGAGGAGTCGATGAGCAGGCGTGGCGGACCGAGCGCATCGACCGTTCGGTGTGCCGCTCGGTCGCCGAATACTCGTTCCGGGCGGCCGAGGGCCTCGACGCCTGTGTCTACGGCGGGCCGAAGTGGACCGTCTCCACGGTCTACGAGGGCATGCTGAAAGAGGAGATGGACGCGGCCGCCGCCCGCCATCCGGACGTCTCCTACCGGCCCACGCTGATCGATGCCGCCTACGCCGGCCTCCTGACCGAGGCCGACGACCAGTCGCTGGTCATCCCGGCGCTCAACCGCGACGGCGACTGCCTTTCCGACCTCGTCCTCGCCCTGTTCGGCTCGATCGCCGGGGCCGAGTCGGTGCTCCTGGCGTTGGACGACGACCTTCGGCCGACCGTCGCCATGGCCGAGGCGCCCCACGGCACGGCACCGTCGCTGCAGGGCAAGAACGTCGCCAACCCGATGGCCATGCTGCTGGCCTGTGCCGCCGCCCTCGACCACGCCTCCATGGTCCAGGGCCGTGCCGTGTCGGGTGCCGCCACCGCCATCCGCGAGGCCACGCTCGGCGCGGCGGCCGACGGTGTCCGCACCTTCGACCTCGGGGGCGAGGCCACCACCAGCGGCGTGGTCGACGACGTGATCCGGCGGGTCCGGGAGCACGCCGGCGCCTGAGCCCGCCGGCGGGTCCGGGTGACCCGTAGACCGGGTGACCCGGCACCCTGTCGGAGGCGACGGGGTCGATTGCTACCATCGCCGCCGTGACCTCCCGAGCCATCGTCTTCGACCTCGACGACACCCTCATCGTCGAGGAGTCCTACGCCATGGCCTCGCTGCGGGAGGCGCTGGCCGTGCTGCCGGGGGTGGATCCCGTGGCCGCCGAACGGCCCGCCCTCGAGGCGGCGCGCTCGGTGTGGACGGCGGGCGCGGACTACCCGGTGGCCGTCGGGCTCGGCTTCGCCTCGTGGGAGGGACTGTGGTCGGACTTCGGCGGCAACCATCCCTCGGTGGCCGGTCTGGCGTCCTGGGCACCCACGTACCGTGTCGAGGCCTGGCGGGCCGTGGGCCGGCGCCTCGGTGTCGACGACGAGGCCGCACTGTCGGCTGCGGCGCTGCGCTTCGAGGAGGCCCAGCGTCGGGGCCATCCGGTGATCGAGGGGATGCACGACACCCTGGCCGAGGTCGGCACCCGGTACCGGCTCGGCCTGATCACCAACGGGCCCTCGGACATCCAACGGCTGAAGCTCGAGCAGGCCGGTCTCACCGGTGCGTTCGCCGCCGAGGTGGTCTCGGGCGAGCTCGGCGTCGGCAAGCCGAATCCCGAGGTCTTTCTCGGGTTGCTCGAGCACCTGGACGTCGAGCCCGCGGCGTCGGTCATGGTCGGGGACAGCTGGGAGCGGGACGTGGAGGGTGCCCTCGCCGCCGGCTTGTCGGCCGTCTGGATCGCCGACGGGCGGACGCCGCCGGCCGAACACCCACGCCTGACCGTCATCGACTCGGTCGTGGAACTCGTCGCCGTGCTGGGCTGAGCCCGAGGGCCCACTTGGCCAGGGCCCACTGAGTCCGGGCCAGGCGCACTACCTCCGGTCAGCCGGCCATCTGGCGCAGCATGTAGGGCAGGATGCCGCCGTGGCGGTAGTACTGGGCCTCCATGGGCGTGTCGATGCGGAGTCGGGCCTCGAACTCGACGGCGCGGTCCCCGTCCGTCGCCGTGACGGGCACGGTCTTCGGGCTGATCCCCTCGTTGAGCGACCCCAGCCCGGTGATCGAGAAGACCTCGTGGCCGGTCAGCCCCAGCGACTCGGCGTTCTCGCCCTCCGCGTACTGGAGCGGCAGCACGCCCATGCCGATGAGGTTCGAGCGGTGGATGCGCTCGTAGGACTCGGCGATGACCGCGCGCACGCCGAGCAGCCGGGTGCCCTTGGCCGCCCAGTCGCGCGACGAGCCCGAGCCGTACTCCTTGCCGCTCAGGACGACGAGCGGGACTCCGTCGGCCTGGTACCGCTCGGAGGCCTCGAAGATGCTCGTCTCCCCGCCGTCGGGAAGGTGCAGGGTGACGCCGCCCTCGGTCCCGGGCGCGAGCTGGTTGCGGAGCCGGATGTTGGCGAACGTGCCCCGGACCATGATCTCGTGGTTGCCGCGACGGGTGCCGTAGGAGTTGAAGTCGACCTGCTCGACCCCGTGGTCGAGCAGGTACCGACCGGCGGGGGTGGTCGCCCGGATGTTGCCGGCGGGCGAGATGTGGTCGGTGGTCACGCTGTCGCCCAACTTGGCGAGTACCCGGGCACCGACCACGTCGACCACCGGAGCCGGCGTCATCGACAGGTCCTGGAGGAAGGTCGGACGCAGCACATAGGTGGACGACGGGTCCCACGAGAAGGTGTCGCCCGTCGCCGTCTCGATGGCCCGCCAGCGCTCGTCACCCTCGAAGACCGAGCGGTACCGGTCGCGGAACATGTCCGACGTGAGCGAGGTGCGGATCGCCCCGGTCACCTCCTCGGGGGTCGGCCAGAGCTCGGACAGGTAGACGGGCCGCCCGTCGCGGTCGGTGCCGAGGGGCTCCGAGGTGAGGTCGAGGTCCATCGTTCCGGCCAGTGCGTAGGCCACCACCAGCGGAGGGGAGGCCAGGTAGTTCATGCGCACGTCGGGATGGATCCGACCCTCGAAGTTGCGGTTGCCCGACAGCACCGAGGTGACCGAGAGGTCACCGGCCTGGACGGCCTCGGACACCCCGGGGAGGAGCGGACCCGAGTTGCCGATGCACGTGGTGCAGCCGTAGCCGACGAGGTCGAAGCCGATGGCGGCCAGGGGCTCGGTCAGGCCGGCCCGGTCGAGGTAGTCCATGACCACCCGGGACCCCGGCGCCAGGGTCGTCTTGACCCAGGGCTTGGAGTCGAGCCCACGGGCGACGGCGTTGCGGGCGACGAGCCCGGCAGCCACCATGACCTGGGGGTTGGAGGTGTTGGTGCACGAGGTGATGGCGGCCACCACCACGTGGCCGTCGCGGATCTCGGTGTCGGCACCGCCCGGCGCGCCGGCGTACGTCCGGGGCTCCCGGTCGAGTGCGGTGCGGAACGAGGCGGCGGCCGTGTCCAGCGTGACGAGGTCCTGGGGCCGCGAGGGTCCGGCGATGCTGGGCACCACGGTGGCGAGGTCGAGCTCGATGACCTGGGAATAGACCGGCTCGGGACTGTCGGCGGTGAGGAACATCCCCTGGGCCTTGGCGTAGGCCTCCACGAGGTCGACGTGGTGGTCGTCGCGACCGGAGAAGCGCAGGTAGTCCAGTGTCACCTCGTCGATCGGGAACATGGCGCACGTCGCCCCGTACTCGGGGGACATGTTGCCGATGGTGGCCCGGTTGGCCAGCGGCACCGAGGCGACGCCCGGGCCGAAGAACTCGACGAACTTGCCGACCACGCCTACCTTGCGCAGGACGTTGGTGATGGTGAGGACCAGGTCGGTGGCGGTGGTGCCGGCCGGCTGCTCGCCGGTGAGGCGGAAGCCCACCACCGGTGGGAGGAGGAGCGACAGGGGCTGGCCGAGCATGGCCGCCTCGGCCTCGATGCCGCCGACGCCCCAGCCGAGCACCCCGAGGCCGTTGACCATGGTGGTGTGGGAGTCGGTGCCGACCAAGGTGTCGCAGTAGGCGCGCCCGTCCTCGGTGGCGAAGACCACCCGCGACAGGTACTCGAGGTTGACCTGGTGGCAGATGCCCATGCCCGGGGGGACGACCCGGAACCCGTCGAAGGCCTGCTGGGCCCACCGCAGGAGCTGGTACCGCTCGATGTTGCGGTGGTACTCGATGTCGACGTTCTCGTCGTAGGAGGTGGCCGTGCCCGAGGCCTCGGCGATCACCGAGTGGTCGACCACCATCTCGACCGGCACCAGGGGATTGACCTTGGAGGGGTCCCCGCCGAGCTCGCGCAAGGCGTCGCGCATGGCGGCGAGGTCCACCACCCCGGGCACGCCCGTGAGGTCCTGCATGAGCACCCGCTCGGGGGTGAGGGCGATCTCGGCGGAGTCCGAGCCACCAACTCCGTGACGTTCGGGACTGACGCCCCAGCCGGCCACGGCCTCGATGTCGGAGGCGGTGACCGCCAGTCCGTCCTCGTGCCGGAGCAGGTTCTCCAGGATGACCTTGATGGAGTACGGCAGACGGGCGACGTCGAACCGGTCGGCGAGGGCCCCGATGAGGAAGATCTCGTAGGTGGCGTCACCGACGGGCAGGTCGCTGCGGGCACCGAAGGAGTCGGGGGAGGAGGATGGGTTGGCCATTCCCCCATTCTGTCGCATGGGGAGCCGGGCGGGTTCTGGAGGTGGTTCAGGTGCGGGTGCGGTACCGACGGATGGCCAGCGGGATGAAGAGGATCAGCAGTCCGATGGTCCACGCCAGCGACTGCACCACCCAGAACGTCGTGCTCCGCCCCGTGTTGGTCGCCGCCGCCCCGACCATGAGGGAGCGGCAGGCGCTGACGGTGACGCTGAACGGCTGGTAGGTGGCGAACCCCTGGAGCCAGCTCGGCATGGTGTGCACGGGGACGAACGCCGCCGAGATGAAGGTCAGGGGGAAGATCAGCGGGAACGACATGACCTGGGCCGTCTCGGCGTTCGGGGCGGACAGCCCGACGATGGCGAAGAACCAGGACAGGGCGTAGGCGAAGAGCAGGATGAGTCCGATGCCGGCCAGGAACGAGAGGAGACCCTGGTTCGGGCGGAAGCCGACCAGCAGGCCCACCACCGTCATGATGATGATCACGAAGACGTTGCGGATGAGGTCGGCGGTCGTGCGCCCGAGCAGGACGGCCCCACGGGACATGGGGAGGGCCCGGAACCGCTCGATGATGCCCTTCTGCAGGTCCTCGGCGAGGCCGATGCTGGTGCTCACCGAGCCGAAGGCCACGGTCTGGACGAAGATGCCCGGTAGCAGGTAATCGACGTAGGGGACCGGGCCGGTGTTGATGGCGCCGCCGAATACGTACCGGAAGAGCAGTACGAACATGATCGGCTGCACGGTCGAGAAGAACAGCGCCTCGGGGATGCGCGTGACGGCGAGCAGGTTGCGCTTGGTCAGGGTCAGGGTGTCCGACAGCAGCCAACGGAGGTTGGACAGGCCACCCGACGGGCGGGCCGCCGCCGGAACGGGTGGGTTGAGCGTGGCGGTGGTCATCGGACCTCCCCTGTGGCGATCGGAAGCGCTTGTTCCACCTGCTTGGTCCGCTGCTTCTTGCGTCGCCGGCGGGGCGCGAGGTCCTCCTCGGCCTCCTCCTCGGCGATCTCCTCCTCGGACCGGTGCCCGGTCAGGGAGAGGAACACGTCGTCGAGGCTGGGCTGACGGAGGTTGAAGGTCTGGGGCGCGATCCCCTCGGCGTCGAGGGCCCGCAGGGCCACCATGGCGGCCTGGGGTCCGTCGTCGACGGTCACCTCCACCATCGTGCCGATGACCTGAGCGGTGTGGGGCCCGAGCGTGTCGAGGATCGTCCCGGTCCGGGCGGCGTCGTCGATGGACGGCAGGGCCACCTCGAGCACGGTGGCGCCGAGCTCGCCCTTCAGCGACTCCGGCGTCCCCGCGGCGATGACCTTGCCGTGGTCGATCACCGCGAGTTGGCTGGCCAGGCGGTCGGCCTCCTCCAGGTACTGGGTGGTGAGGAGCACGGTGGTGCCCACGCCGACCAGGCGCTCGATGACCTCCCACAGGTCGTTGCGGCTCTGGGGGTCGAGGCCGGTGGTCGGCTCGTCGAGGAAGAGCACGGTCGGATGGGCCACCAGCGAGGCGGCCAGGTCGAGACGCCGGCGCATTCCACCCGAGTACGTCTTGAGCGGCCGGTCGGCGGCGTCGGTGAGGTTGAACTGGGTGAGCAGTTCGACGGCCCGCCGGGCCACGACGTCCCGGGCGAGGTGGTTGAGGTTGCCGACCATCTGGAGGTTCTCGCGGCCGGTCAGGTTCTCGTCGACGGCGGCGTACTGTCCGGCGAGGCCGATCAACGTGCGCACCAGCGCCGCCTTCTTCACGACGTCGTGGCCGAGCACCCGTGCGGACCCGGAGTCGGGCCGAAGGATGGTGGTGAGCACGCGGACGGCCGTGGTCTTCCCGGAGCCGTTGGGTCCGAGGAGGCCGAAGACGGTGCCTTCCTCGACGCCGAAGCTGACGCCGTCGAGGGCGCGCACCTCCCGCTTCCCCTTGAAGGTCTTGCGTACGTCGTCCACTTCGATGGCGATGGTCATGCTGCTGTCCCGTCCGATGTCGAGGGCCCCTGGTCGTGCCGCGCGTGCCGAGGGACCGCGAAGGGACCGGTCGGCCGATACGCGTGCGCTCACGATGTATCGCAGGCGAACCCCGGTGGACGGGGCTCCCGGCGGTCCCTGTGTGGACCGAAGCATACGGGTCTCGCTCCCGGGTCCCGCGCCAACAGGCGATCGGTGGCCACCGCCGCTACGCTCGTCCCATGCAGACAGGCGACCTCGCACCGGATTTCGAGCTCAAGGACGAGGACGGGACGCCGCGCAAGCTGAGCGACCTGGCGGCATCAGGCCCGGTGGTCCTGTTCTTCTACCCGGCGGCCATGACCTACGGCTGCACCAAGGAGAGCTGCCACTTCCGTGACCTGAAGGCCGAATTCGAGGCCGTGGGCGCCCAGCGCGTGGGCATCAGCGCCGACCAGGTCGAGAAGCAGAAGCAGTTCTCGGACAAGCACCAGTTCGACTACCCGCTCCTCTCCGATCCGGACGGGGCCGTGGCCACCCAGTTCGGTGTCCGCCGGGGCTTCGCCAAACTGTCGCCGGTCAAGCGGGCGACCTTCGTGATCGGGTCGGACCGGCGGGTCATCGAGGTGATCCAGAGCGAGGTCCGGATGAACGTCCACGCCGACAGAGCGCTCGAGGCCCTGAAGGCGCACGCCGGCTGAGCCACGGGCCCGACGGGCCCACATGGTGGAGTCCCCGCCTCGGGGGTCGACCGATGAGAAGCTGAAGGGATGGATCCGACTCCCTCGGGCGGCGCGCCGTGAGTCCGCTCCCCGGGGCCAACCGCATGGAGCAGCTGGTGGAGTCGATCGCGGAGCGGGTCGTGAACCTCGTGCTCGACGCCATCGACATCAACGCCATCGTCGGCCAGGTCGACGTGGACGGTCTGATCGACCGGGTGGACGTGCAGAAGATCATCGACCGGGTCGACGTCGACGAGATCGTGTCCCGGGTGGACGTCGAGAAGATCATCGAGCGCGTGGATGTCGACGAGATCGTCAGTCGGGTCGACGTGGAGAAGCTCATCCAGCGGGTCGACATCGACTCGCTGGTCCAGCAGACCGAGCTCGGGACCATCATCGCCCACTCGACGAGCGGTATCGCCTCCGAGGCGCTCGACGTGGTGCGGGCCCAGGGTGTGGGGCTGGACGACTTCACCGCCCGGTGGGTCAACCGCATCCTGCGGCGGTCGTCCGCCGAATGGCCGAAGGGTCCCGAGAAGCTGTTGATGGCGCCGCCGGCACCGGTTCCACCGTTGGCGGCGGAGGCGTCACCGTGAGTCGGCCGCCCACCCCGGCTGACATGGGGCGGCAGGGGAACTACGCGGGTGCGGTGACGCGCCTCGTGGCGTTCGCGGCGGACATCGGGGCCTCGTGGGGGATCTTCACCCTGGCCCTCGCCGGACTCGGGTTCGCCATCAACCTGGTCACCGGCAAGCAGGTCAACCTGACCAGCCGCCAGATCCTGGCGCTCATCGCCATCGTCATCTGGGAGTTCGTGTACTTCGCCTACCAGTGGGCGCTCGGGGGGAAGACGATGGGCATGGCCCTGCTGGGCATCCGGGTGGTGGCCACCGACGGTGACCCCATCACCCCGAAGCAGGCCGTGATCCGCACCCTGACGCTGCCGCTCAGCTTCCTGCTCATGGGTCTGGGATTCATTGGGATCCTGCTGAACAAGGACCGCCACGCGCTGCACGACCGCCTGGCCAAGACCGTCGTCGTCTACTCCTGGGACGCCCGGGCCGCGCGCCTGCGGTGGCTGGCCAAACAGGAGCCCGTGCCCCCGGTCTGACCCGTTGGACGACCGACTCGTGCCCCGCGCCGCCGAGGCGCCGCTGCCCGGCGTGGTACTCCTACCCCGGTGGATGGACCCCGACCTCCGGGTCGCCCTGGTCGACCGTTGCCGCGCCTGGGGGGAGGCCTCCGGTGGACCCCGGTCGCCGCGGATGCGCAACGGGACCCCGATGTCGGTGGCCATGGTCGGCCTGGGCTGGCACTGGTATCCCTACCGCTATTCGAGGACACGGGACGACGGGGACGGTGGCCGGGTGCTGCCGTTCCCTTCGTGGCTGGGTGATCTGGCCCGGCGGGCCGTCGTCGACGCCGTCGCCGTCGACCCGTCCGTCGCCATTCCCGTCGGCACCCCGGCCGACGAGGGAGGGGCAGGATCCGGTCGACCCGACGGATTCGCCCCCGACGTGGCCCTCGTCAACTGGTACGGACCCGACGCCAAGATGGGCATGCACGTCGACTCCGACGAGGTGGTGCCGGCCCCGGTGGTGTCGTTCAGTGTCGGGGCCACCGGGCTGTTCCGGTTCGGCAACTCCGAAGGCCGGGGCCGGCCCTGGGTGGACCTGACCCTCGAGTCGGGGGACGTGGTGGTGTTTGGGGGCCCGGCCCGGTTCGCCTACCACGGGATTCCCCGACTGGTGCGTGGCTCCGGGGACCCCGTGGTCGGTGACCTGCCGGGGCGGCTCAACGTGACCGTGCGCCAGACCGGGCTCCCCGGCTGATCCACCGGGACTCGGCCACCGGACGTGACCGGTGCATCGGACGTGTCCGGCGAATGGTGGCGGGTGGTGCCGCCGCCGCCCACTCTCCGTAGTCATCGCTCGCCGGGGCACCGCGGGAAACAGGGTGTCCGATAGGTTCGGCCGGTATGGAACGGGGCCCCCTGCCGACGAGGTGCGCGGCCTGGGGTGGCATCTCGCTCGGGATCGGCACCCTCGCCTACGCCCTGTTCAGCCCGTCCAACGCCGGGTGCTCGACCAACCTGGTCGTCCTGACCCACGCCACCGTCACGGCTCGGGGCTGTGCCGCCTCCTCCCTGGTGGCCCACATCGGTGTCGGGATGATGGTGCTCGGGGCCGTGCTGCTCCTCGGCTCGTTCATCCTGCTCGTGCGGAACCGTCGCCAGGTACCCGGTGAGGTGCCCGGAACCGGGACCGCGGGGGCCGATCCGTCGCCGACCACGGTGTCGGACGGTCCGTCGGTCACCGCCACGGACCGACCGCGCTCCGTACCCGTCTCCCCGGCGCAGGTCGCGCCGTCACCCGACGTGCCGACACCGGTCGCCCCGTCTCGCGTTCCGGCGGTTCCTGGTGCGCCGGCGCCGACGGTCGGCGTGACCGGGCGCAGTCGTTCCACGGGACGGTCATATGGCGACGAGGCCGGGCGGGAGGGGCCGATTCCGCCGGGGCCACTACCGCCGGGGCCGATCCCGCCGGGGCCCGTTCGGCCGGGGCCGGACGGGGACCGGGTGCCGAACGGGCACCCGGAGTGGACCGAGACGGTCACGGACGTGCCGGTGGCACTGCCGCCCGGCTGGTACGGGAACCCGGACACGCCGGGCAGACCCGTGAAGTGGTGGGACGGCACCCGTCTCACCGATCCACCGCCACGTTCCGGGCGCTGACAGCGCCCGGGGGTCCATCGACCGAGACCGGCCCCGACAACGTGCCCCTGGCAGTGCCCCTGGCAGGAATCGAACCTGCGCTTTCGCCTCCGGAGGGCGACGCTCTATCCGCTGAGCTACAGGGGCAACGGGGGAGCGGACCCGACCGGTGCAGCCGGTCGTCCGTTCCACCGAGGAGGCAACTCTACTGCCATCACCGGGCGCAGGAGTCCGCCGCCTCACGGGCGGCGGGCCGTGACCACCTATCCTCAATCCACGATGTCCGTTCCCGACCAGTCTCCCGCCGTCCCGACCGCCATGCCGTCGCCCGACCCGACCGCCACCCCGATCTCCGGGGACTACCGACCCATCCGCGACCGCCTGGCCGAGGCGGTCGCCGGGGCCGCGGACACGGTCGCCGTCGAGCAGGGTCTCGACCTGGCCGTGGAGGCGTCCTCCGTGCACCTGGAGCGGCCCGGTCGGCGCGAGCACGGTGACTGGTCGACCAACATCGCCATGGTCACGGCCAAGAGGGCGGGCACCAACCCACGGGCCCTGGCCACGTCATTGGTCGAGGTCCTCGAGCGCTCGCTACCCACCCACGTGGTCTCGGTGGAGATCGCCGGACCGGGCTTCGTCAACTTCCGGCTGGACGACGGATGGCTGCACGACGCGCTCGCGGCCGTCCTGGCCGAGGGCGAGGACGGCTACGCCCGACCGGACATCGGCCACGGTGAGCGGGTCCAGGTCGAGTTCATCTCGGCCAACCCGACCGGCCCGATCCACGTGGGCAACGGGTGGTGGGGCAGCTACGGCGACGCGCTGGCCCGAGTGCTGGCCCGGAGCGGGCACGTCGTCTCCCGTGAGTACTACGTCAACGACACCGGGGGGCAGATCCGCACCCTGGGCGGGAGCCTGCTCGCCCGGGCCAGGGGTGACGAGGTGCCCGAGGGCGGCTACCGGGGCCAGTACGTCACCGACCTCGCCTCGCAGTACGACGGCCCCGACGACGTCGTGGCCGCCGGTCGTTGGGCGGCGGAGCGGATCCTCGACCGGATCAAGGTGACACTCGAGTCGGTGGGGATCGTCTTCGACGAGTGGTACTCCCAGGCCTCCATCGAGGAGAGCGGGGCGGTCGACGAGACGATCGAACTGCTGGCGGCCAAGGGGCTCGTCTACGAGCAGGACGGGGCCACCTGGTTCCGCTCCGAGCAGCTCGGCGACGTCCGCGACCGGGTCCTCCGCAAGGCCAACGGGGACGCCACCTATCTGGCGGGCGACCTGGCGTACCACCGGGACAAGTTCCTGGTCCGCGGCTTCGACAGGGTCATCGACGTGTTCGGCGCCGACCACCACGGCCAGGTGGCCAGCCTCCTGGCCGGCGTCGAGGCCCTGGGGGTCGACCCGGGCCGTCTCGAGGTCAAGCTCGGTCAGATGGTCTCGCTTGTCGACGGGGACGAAGCGGTCAAGATGGGCAAGCGGGCGGGCACTGCCATCGACCTCGATACCGTGATCAGCGACATCGGCCCCGACGCCACCCGGATCCTGAGCCTCATGAGCTCACTCGACCAGGCCGCCACGTTCGACCTGGCCACCGTGCGCGAGCAGTCGGCCGACAACCCGGTGTTCTACGTCCAGATGGCGAGCGCCCGGATCGGCGGGGTCGGCCGCAAGGCCGCCGAGCGCGGGATCCAGCGCTCCTCACTGGACCAGGTCGACCTCGGACTGCTCAACGATCCTCGGGAGCTCGAGGTGCTCCGGTGCCTGGAGGAGCTGCCCGAGGTGGTGGCCGACGCGGCGGTCGACCGGGCGCCCACCAAGGTGACGACGTGGGTGCGCAAGCTCGCCGCCGCCTTCCACGGCTTCTACCACGACTGCCCGATCCTGGCCGGGGACGTCGATCCGTCCGTGGTCCAGGCCCGACTCTGGCTCGTCGAGGCGTCGCGAATCGGACTGGCCATCGGGCTCGGACTGCTCGGGGTGTCCGCGCCGGAGGCCATGTGACCCCGGCCCCGACGGGGCCCGTCGACCGCGCCCTGCTGCCCCGGACCGCCCGCATCGCCGGTGACGGTCACCTCACGATCGGGGGCTGTGATGCCCTCGGCCTGGTGGAGACGTACGGGACCCCGCTCTTCGTCTACGACGAGGCCCACCTGCGCGAAGCCTGCCGGGAGGCCGTCGAGGCCTGGGGTGACGGGGTGGCCTACGCCACCAAGGCCTTCCTCTGTGTGGCCATGGCCCGCCTCGCCCACGAGGAGGGGATGTGCCTCGACGTGTCGACCGGCGGCGAGCTGCACGTGGCCCTCACCGCCGGGGTCCCGGCCGAGCGCCTGGTCCTCCACGGCAACAACAAGTCGACCGAGGAGCTGGCCGCCGCCCTGTCGGTCGGAGTCGGCCGGATCGTGATCGACTCGTTCGACGAGATCGACCGGATCGAGGGCCTGGTGGCCGACCCGCCGGTCCTCGACGGGGGCCCCGAGGACGGCGGGGACCCGGTGCGGTGGCGTCCGAAGGTCCTGGCCCGGATCACTCCCGGGGTCGAGGTCCACACCCATGAGTTCGTGCGCACCGGCCAGGAGGACTCGAAGTTCGGCTTCGGCCTGGCGTCAGGGGCCGCTGCGCAGGCCGTCGATCGTCTGGCCGCTCTGGATGCCGCCGGGGTCGTCGAGTTCGTGGGGATCCACGCCCACCTCGGCAGCCAGGTCTTCGCCCTCGAGCCCTTCGCCCAGGCCATCGACGTGCTGGCCGAGTTCTTCGCCCCGCTCGGGCTGCCGGAGCTGGTCGTGGGTGGCGGGCTGGGTGTCGCCTACGTGAACGGCGAGGAGGCCCCGCCGATGGCCCAGTGGGCCGGTTCGGTCCGGCGGGCCTGTCGCAAGGCCGGCATCCCCGAGACCGTCCGGGTCACGGCTGAGCCCGGCCGCTCCATCGTCGCCGCCGCAGGGGTCACGTTCTATCGGGTCGGCACGGTCAAGGACGTGCCGGGCCACCGCACCTACGTCTCGGTCGACGGCGGGATGAGCGACAACCCGCGTCCGGTGCTCTACGGGAGCGGCTACGAGGCGTTCCTGCCCCGCGAGGCCGCAGCCGGGCGTCCGGTGCCCATCCGACTGGTGGGCAAGCACTGCGAGACGGGGGACGTCGTGGTGGCCGAGGGGTTCGTGCCTGCGGACCTCGTCGTGGGTGACGTGCTCTGCACACCGGTCACGGGCGCCTACGGCCACTCGATGGCGTCCAACTACAACAAGGTCCCGCGACCCGCCGTGGTGTTCGTGGCGGACGGCGAGGCGCACGTCGTCGTCCGGCGCGAGACGCTCGACGACCTCGTCCGCCTCGACGTCTGACGCAACCCGGGTCCTGGGCGGCACCCCGGAAGGGGGTGTGGGGGTGCGACCGAGCGCACCGGTGGCCCCGTCGGGAGGCGGTAGCGTGACCGGGTGACCTCGGCCCCGTCCCCAGAGCGCACGCTGCGCGTGGCGGTCCTCGGCTGCGGCAATGTCGGTGCGGCACTCGTGGGGATCCTCCAGAGTCGGGCCGACGCCCTGGCCGTCCAGTCGGGCGCCCGCCTCGAGATCGCCGGCATCGCCGTCCACGACCTCGATGCACCCCGGCCCGATCACGTGCCACGTGAGCTCCTCACCGCGGACGCCGCCGCGCTCGTGGCCGACCCCGGGGTGGACATCGTCGTGGAGCTGATCGGCGGACTCGACCCGGCCGGCGCGCTGGTGCGGACGGCGCTGGACGCCGGACGCCCGGTCGTGACGGCCAACAAGGCGCTGCTTGCCTCCGCCGACGGGGTGGCCCTGCGCACCCTCGCCCGCGAGCGGGGTGTCGACCTGCTCTACGAAGCGGCGGTCGCCGGGGCCATCCCGCTGGTCCGTGCGCTACGAGAGTCACTCACCGGCGAGCGGATCCACCGGGTCATGGGGATCGTCAACGGGACGACCAACTTCATCCTCACCAAGATGGGGGAGGACGGGGCCGACTACCCCTCGGTGCTGGCCGAAGCACAGGCCCTCGGACTGGCCGAACGCGACCCGACTGCCGATGTCGAAGGGTACGACGCCGCGGCCAAGGCGGCCATCCTCGCCGGGGTGGCCTTCGGGTACGACGTGTCCGACGACGCCGTGCTGCGCGAGGGCATCACCGACATCAGCGCCGGGGACGTGGACTTCGCCACCCGGAACGGGTACGTCATCAAGCTGCTGGCCATCGTGGAGCGCTCCGGTGACGACGGACTGTCGGTCCGGGTCCATCCGGCCCTCGTGCCGACCTCACATCCGCTGGCCGGGGTGCGCGACGCGTTCAACGCCGTCTTCATCGAGGGCGAAGCGGCCGGTGAACTCATGCTCTACGGCCAGGGCGCGGGCGGACTGCCGACGGCCAGCGCCGTGGTGGGGGACCTCATCGACGCCTCACGCAACCTGCTCGCCCACACGACGGCCCCGGCCCCCGACCGCCAGCCCGCCCATCTGGTACCCGAGGACGACCTGCTGGCCGGGTTCACCATCAGCCTCGACGTGGCCGACCGCCCGGGTGTGCTCGGCGCCGTCACCACCGCCTTCGGCGACCACGGGGTGTCCATCCGCTCGGTCGAGCAGGAGGGTGGGGGAGGCAGCGGGGCCCGCCTGGTATTCGTGACCCATGTGGTCCGCGAAGGTGACGTACGCGCCACGCTGGCCGATCTCGGGGCCCTGGACGTGGTGGAACGGATCGGAGGAGTCATGCGTATCGTGGGTGCGGCGTGACCGCCGGCAACCGGTCACTGTCGTGGCGGGGGGTGATCGAGGAGTACCGCGCGTTCCTGCCGGTCAGCGCCGATACCCCGGTGGTATCGCTGCTCGAGGGGGGCACCCCCCTGCTCGAGGCACCCCGGCTGTCGGCGCGTGTCGGTGCCCGGGTGCTGCTCAAGATCGAGGGCGCCAATCCCACGGGATCGTTCAAGGACCGGGGCATGACCATGGCCATCTCGAAGGCGGTCGAGGACGGAGCGAAGGCCGTCGTGTGCGCCTCGACCGGCAACACCTCCGCCTCGGCCGCCGCCTTCAGCGCCCGGGCCGGACTGACGTGTGCCGTACTCATCCCCGAGGGTCACATCGCCCTCGGCAAGCTGGCCCAGGCCCTGATCCACGGGGCCAAGGTGCTCCAGCTGCGGGGCAATTTCGACCAGGCCCTCGACATCGTGCGCGACCTCGGCGACCAGGCCCCGGTCACGGTGGTGAACTCGGTCAACCCCTACCGGATCGAAGGGCAGAAGTCCGGGGCGTTCGAGATCGTCGACCAGCTCGGCGACGCCCCCGAGGTCCACTGCATCCCGGTGGGCAACGCCGGCAACATCACGGCGTACTGGAAGGGCTACCTCGAGTTCAAGGAGGCCGGCCGTTCGACCCGGCTCCCACGGATGCTGGGCTTCCAGGCCGCCGGCGCCGCACCCATCGTGGCCGGCCACCCGATCGAGCACCCCGACACGGTGGCCACCGCCATCCGGATCGGCAATCCGGCCAGCTGGTACGGGGCGACCTCGGCGGCCACGGAGTCCGGGGGCGGCATCGCCGCCGTGACCGACGACGAGATCCTCGAGGCCTACCGCTTCCTGGCCACCGAGGAGTCGGTCTTCTGCGAGCCGGCCTCGGCGGCGTCGGTGGCCGGACTGCTGACCCACGGGCTACCCGACGATCTCGGTCCCGGGGCAACGGTGGTCTGCGTGCTCACCGGCCACGGCCTGAAGGACCCGGACATCGCCATCAGCCAGATCAGCGTCCCCACGGTGGTCGACGCCGATCTGGGCGCGGTGCTCGCCGAACTGGCGCTCTAGGTTCGCCGCAAGGCGTCACCGGCTCCCATCGGGTCCCACCCGGGGCCAGAGGCGGCGCCAGAGCCGGCGGGTGGAGCCGGCGAGGAGAGCGGTAGGGGGGCGACGGAGGAGCTGCCCGGCCATGCAGACCGGCGTTCCCCGGTGAGCGGTGGGGCCTCGGCCGGCCCAGGTTGGGTAGCGCCACGATCTCGGGGCCCGACGACCCACCGACGGACGGATGCGGTGGCCGGGTCGGCAGGGTGCTTGCCGCTCGCGCCGGAGAACCTGTATGGTGGACACACCTTCGCTTCCGCAATACGCCCGTTCGGGCTTGCGGGCGGGACCTCCTGGTTCGACACCCTCGACCAGCCCGTGCCCAGCGTCGGGGGGAGATGCGTCCAGGACCCGTCCTGGAAATCCCACCTCCCCACCCCCTTATTTCCCTGGCTGGGGGATCCCTCCCACCCGCCAACGAGGACATGCTGAAACGAGGAAGCCGATGACTGCCGAACAGCAGCTCGAGCGCTCGGTGTTGGAGAGCAAGGAGCGCGATGAGCTCCATGCGATCGCGCAGGCCCTGTCTGTGAAGACCACCACCCGGACCAAGAAGGCCGACATCATCGACGGCATCCTGAAGGCGACCGGCGTCGACACCGACGATGCCCCGGCCGCCCGAGTCCCCCGGGCTCCGCGCGGACGGACCGGTGCCAACGGCGACGACACCCCGGCGCCGTCGAACGGCGACCATGCCGACCCCGGCGGCGACGACCCGGCCGAGGGGCCGCGCCGTGTCCCAGCGGTGCTGTCGTTCGCACCGGACGACGATGCGTCCTCGACCGATGTGGCGACCGAGCTCGACTACGACTTCGACGACCTCCCCTCCAACGGGCCGGCCGAGTCGGGCGGCCCGAACGGCAGCGGTTCGTCCGAGGACGCCGGTCGCAGCCAGCAGGGCGGTGGCCAGGGTCGCCAGAACAACCAGGGCAACCAGGGCGGTCAGGGCAACAACCGCAACAACCAGAACAACCAGGGCAACCAGGGCAACCGTAACCAGGGTCGCCAGAACAACCAGAACAACCAGAACAACCAGGGCAACCAGAACAACAACCAGGGCAACCGCAACAACCAGGGCAACCAGGGCAACCGCAACAACCAGGGTGGCAACGACGACATCGGCAACCGCCGATCCAACCGGCGCCGACGCGGCCGCGACCGTCAGGGTGGTCAAGAGGGCGATCTGCAGGGTGGCGGGAACCAGGACCAGCAGTACCAGGGGGAGCTGCTCCCCGTCCGGGGTCTGCTCGACCTGCGTGACGAGGGCTACGGCTTCCTGCGCTGCGAGGGCTACCTGGCCTCGTCGAAGGACGTCTACGTGTCGATCAGCCAGGCCCGCCGCTTCGCCCTCCGCAAGGGCGACAGCATCGAGGGCTTCTGCCGGCCGGCCGGATCGACCGAGAAGTTCCCGGCTCTGCTCCAGATCGACAAGGTGTCGGGCCTGGATCCCGAGGCGGCCAGGCTCCGGCCCCGGTTCGAGGACCTGACCCCGCTGTTTCCGGACGAGCGGCTGCACCTCGAGATGCCGGGTGAGAAGGAGGACATGACGGCACGGATCGTCGATCTCCTCTCGCCCATCGGCAAGGGCCAGCGCGGCCTCATCGTGTCGCCGCCGAAGGCCGGCAAGACCACGGTGATGAAGCACATCGCCCACTCCATCGAGGCCAACAACCCCGACGTCCACCTGATGGTCCTCCTCGTCGACGAACGACCCGAAGAGGTCACCGACATGCGGCGGTCGGTCAAGGGCGAGGTCGTCGCGTCGACCTTCGACCGTCCGGCCGACGAGCACACCGCGGTCGCGGAGCTCACCATCGAGCGGGCCAAGCGCCTGGTCGAGGCCGGTCGTGACGTGGTGATCATCCTGGACGGCATCACCCGACTGGCCCGTGCCTACAACCTGGCGGCCCCGGCCACCGGCCGCATCATGTCCGGCGGCGTCGATTCCGGCGCCCTCTACCCGCCGAAGAAGTTCTTCGGCGCGGCCCGGAACATCGAGGAGGGCGGCTCGTTGACCATCCTCGCCACGGCGCTGGTGGAGACCGGTTCCAAGATGGATGAGGTCATCTTCGAGGAGTTCAAGGGCACCGGCAACATGGAACTCCGCCTCGACCGCCGCCTGGCCGAACGCAGGCTCTACCCGTCCATCGACGTCAACGCCAGCTCGACCCGGCACGAGGAGCTCCTCTTTGACCGGTCCCAGCTCCAGCAGGTCTGGAAGCTCCGTCGGGTGCTCAACGCCCTGGCCAACGAGGGCAGTGCGGCCGCCGGTCTCGAACTCCTGATGGATAAGATCCGGACCACCAGGAGCAACGACGAGTTCCTGGCCGAGATCGCCAAGGGCCCCGCCACCTGATCCCCTCCCGCCACCGACGCCGATCCGCCACCGACGCCGATCCGCGGGACGACGCCAGGGCCGGCTCCGCTAGACTGTACCTCTGCAATCGGGCGTGTCCTCCTTCTCCGGATCCGCCACTACAGGAGATCCCCATGAAGACCGACATCCACCCCAACTACGTTGAGTCCTCGGTGCGCTGCTCGTGCGGCAACACCTTCACCACCCGCTCGACGAAGCCCGAGATCACCCTCGAGCTCTGCAACGAGTGCCACCCATTCTTCACCGGCAAGCAGAAGCTCGTCGACTCGGGTGGTCGCGTGGAGCGCTTCCAGCGTCGCTACGCCACGACCGGCCGCAAGAAGAAGGCCGCGCCGCCCGCCGACGCCTGAACCGCACCCCTCGGGGTGGGCCACCGACGCACCGGTGGCACCCGGATCCACCGGATCGGCCACCCACGGCACCGCCCGGTTGTCGAACCTCCCCGGTCCGCCCACCGGTCGGGGTGACGTACCGGCGGAGGTACCCTTCTCCCCGTGCTCAACGACCGCCTGAGGGAACGTCTGGTCGACCTCGAGCGGGAGTACGGGTCGATCCTGGCCGAGCTCAACGACCCGGACCTCTCGTCGGACCCGAGGCGCCTGCGCGACGTGTCACGCCGCCATCGCGAGCTCGAGGACGTCGTCGGCTGCTTCCGTCGCCTGGAAGCCGCCTCCGACGACCTCGAAGCGGCCCGGGAGATGGTGGCGGACTCGAGCGGTGCCGAACGTGATCTCGCCCAGGGCGAGGTGGGCCGGGCCGAGGACGACATCGACCGGCTCGAGGAGGAGTTGCGTGTCCTGCTCGTCCCACGGGACCCCAACGCCGGTCGCAACGTGATCCTGGAGATCCGTGGGGCCGAGGGTGGCGAGGAGGCCAACCTCTTCGCCAAGGATCTCTACGACATGTACGCCCGCTACGCCACGGCCAAGGGATGGAAGGTCGACGTCCTGTCCTCCAGCCCGTCCGAGCGGGACGGGTTCAACGAGATCACCTTCGTGGTCAAGGGTGAGGACGCCTGGCAGCGCCTGGAGCACGAGGGCGGACCCCACCGGGTCCAGCGGGTGCCGGTGACCGAGTCCCAGGGCCGGATCCACACCTCGGCGGCGGCCGTGGCCGTACTGCCCGAGGCCGAGGAGGTCGATGTCGACATCGACCCCGGCGACCTCAAGATCGACGTCTACCGGTCGACGGGTCCGGGCGGCCAGTCGGTCAACACCACCGACTCCGCCGTCCGGATCACCCATCTCCCGACGGGCATCGTCGTCGCCATGCAGGATGAGAAGAGCCAGATCCAGAACCGGGCCAAGGCCATGATCGTGCTCCGATCTCGGCTGCTGAAGGCCGAGCAGGACCGCCAGGCCGCAGCCCTGTCCGAGCAGCGCCGCAGTCAGGTGGGCGGTGGCGGCCGGTCCGAGAAGATCCGGACCTACAACTACAAGGAGAATCGGGTCACCGACCACCGCATCAAGCTGACCCTCCACAAGCTCGACCGGATCCTGATGGGCGACCTCGACGAGCTGACCGACGCACTGATGGCGGACAAGCGCTACCACCAGCTGGACGAGGGCTGAGCCGTCCGTGGCGGTGAATTCGGGAGCACGCCGCGCACCGGTCGCTCCGCCGGGAGCCCACGCCGGGCTGGTGGCCGAGGTGTCCGAACGGGTCGGGTCGGTACGTGAGGCCACCTGGATCGTCGAACGGGCCAGGAGCACGGCCAGCGGTGCGGCGGCCGTCCGTGCGGCTGCGCTCGCCATGGCCGATCGCCGGGCCACGGGTGAGCCGCTGCAGTACGTCGTGGGAAGCTGGGCCTTCCGGACCCTGGAACTGCACGTGGACCGCCGGGTCCTCATCCCCCGACCGGAGACGGAACAGGTGGTGGAGGTGGCCCTGCACCAGCTGGAGCGCATCGCCACCGACCGCCGGTCCGGTCCGGGGGCACCGTCGGACGATCCCCTCGTCTGCGTCGACCTCGGCACGGGCTCCGGGGCGATCGCTCTCGCCCTGGCCGCCGAGTGGACGACCTCCGCTCCCGACCTCGGGGTGTGGGCCGTCGACGCCTCGCCCGATGCCCTCGACGTGGCCCGGGTCAACCGTGACGCCCTGGCGCTCACCGATCCCGACGCGGCCCGACGGGTGACGTTCGCCGCCGGGTCCTGGTTCGACCCGCTGCCGAGCGCCCTGGGCCGTCGTGTCGACCTGGTCGTGTCCAACCCGCCCTACGTGGCCGAGGAGGAGTTCGGCGGACTGGACCCGACCGTCCGGGACTGGGAGCCGCGCGCCGCCCTCGTGTCGACCCGGGGTCGCAGTGGGGTCGCCGGGATGGCCGACATCGAGGCGGTGGTGAGCGGTGCCGGCGCCTGGCTGACCCGGTCGGGGGGATTGGTCGTCGAGCTCGACCCGTCCCAGGCCTACGGGGCGATCGACGCCGCCCGGCGGGCCGGGTTCACGACGGTGGGGACGGCGCGCGATCTGGCGGGACGTCTGCGCATGCTGGTGGCCGAGCGATGACCCGGGTCGTGGCGGCGTCCTCGCCGGGCGCCCTGCAGGAGGCTGCGGTGGCCCTGGCCGACGGGGCCGTGGTGGCCGTACCCACCGACACCGTCTACGGCCTGGCCGTCGACCCGACCCAGCCCGCGGCGGTCGAGCGCCTCTTCGCCTGCAAGGGCCGCCCGGCCGACGTCCCCCTGCCCATCCTGGTGGCCGGGGACGAGCAGGTGGCCCTGGTCGCCGACGAGCTGGAGCTGGCCGCCCGGAACCTGGCCCAGCGCTACTGGCCGGGACCGTTGACCCTGGTCGTCCCCCGGCGCCCCGGATTCCACGTCGACCTGGGCGGACCGCCTGCGGCCCGCCAGACCGTAGGGGTCCGTCGGCCCGATCATCCGGTGGTCGTCGCGCTGTGCGAGCTGCTCGGCCCACTGGCCGTCACCAGCGCCAACCTTCACGGGGCACCCCCCGCCACCACGGCGGCCGAGGTGGTGCGGGTCTTCACCGGATCCGGGCAACCCGAACTGGTCCTCGACGCCGGACGGTGTGACGGCGTGCCCTCGACGGTGGTCGAGTGCCGGGGGCCGGCCTCGCGCTGCCTGCGGGAAGGGGCACTGCCCTGGGCCGGACTCCATGGCCCCCACCGGATCGGCGCGGCGGGGACGGGTGTCGACGGGGTTGACGGTGCCGTCCCCGGCGGGGGAGACTTCTGGGATGCACCGTCGTGAGTCCGACCAGCGCGTCACCGTAACGATTATCGACTAGGCACATACCGCTCCCGGTGTGTGCCTGCTGACCGTCCACCTGGTGGGCGGTTTTTCAATTTCCGCCGGGTGCGCCCCGGGGCACCGTGCACCGCCGCCCCACCGGGCAGACCCCTCGACCGAGAAGAGAAGGACAGCAGACAAGTGAGCAGCTACAAGGTTGGCGTGATCGGCGGCGACGGGATCGGTCCCGAGGTGACGGCCGAGGCCCTGAAGGTGGCCCGTGCCGCAGGTGTGCAGCTGGACACCACCGACTACGAACTCGGTGCCGACCACTACATCCGCACCGGCGAGGTGCTGCCGGACAGCGTCCTCGACGAACTGGGAGGCTTCGACGCGATCCTGCTGGGGGCCATCGGTGCCCCGGTCGGATCCACCGAGGTGCCCCCGGGCACCCTGGAGCGGGGCATGCTGCTGCGCCTGCGCTTCGCCCTGGACCTCTACATCAACCTGCGGCCGTTCACCGGCGTCCCGGGTGCTCCCCAGCCCGACTGCGACTTCGTCGTGATCCGGGAGAACACCGAGGGCACCTACGCCGGCGAGGGCGGGTTCCTGCGCAAGGGCACCCCGTTCGAGGTGGCGACCCAGGGATCCGTCAACACCCGTCACGGAGTCGAGCGCTGCGCCCGGTTCGCCTTCTCGCTGGCGGCCACGCGTGACCGGCAGCACCTGACGCTGGTACACAAGACGAACGTGCTGACGTTCGCCGGTGACCTCTGGCAGCGGACGGTCGACGAGGTGACACCGGACTACCCGGACGTCACGCGGGACTACAACCACGTCGACGCCACCTGCATCTATCTGGTGGAGGACCCGTCCCGCTACGACGTGATCGTCACCGACAACCTGTTCGGCGACATCATCACCGATCTGGCCGGTGCCGTGGCCGGTGGTATCGGCTACGCCGCGTCGGCCAATCTCAACCCCGACCGCACCGGGCCGTCGATGTTCGAGCCGGTACACGGAGCTGCCAACGACATCGCCGGCACCGGCAAGGCCAATCCGGCCGCCGCCATCCGGTCGGCCGCCCTCATGCTCGACTTCCTGGGCGAGACCGCTGCGGCCTCGGCCGTCACCAAGGCGGTCACCGAATTCATCCACTCCACCCCGCACCCGGCGCTCTCGACCACCGAGATCGGCGACGCAATCGCAGAAAGGCTCTGAGACATGCCCATCACCCCGACGGAAAAGATCTGGATGGACGGCGAGCTCGTGGACTGGGCTGACGCCACGGTGCACGTGCTCACTCACACCATGCACTACGGGTCCGGCGTGTTCGAGGGCATCCGCGCCTACCCGACCGACCGTGGCATCGCCATCTTCCGCCTGCGCGAGCACATCGAGCGGCTCTTCGTGTCGGCCTCGGTGTTCCTCATCGACATCCCCTTCAGCGTCGACGACATCATCGAGGCCACCCGCGAGGTCGTCCGGGTCAACGGGCTGGCCGAGGGGTGCTACATCCGACCCCTCGTCTACCTCGGCTACGGCGAGATGGGTCTCAATCCCATCCCGTCCCCGGTCAACGTGTCCATCGCCTGCTGGCCGTGGGGCACCTACCTCGGTGACGACGGCGTGGCCAACGGCGTCTCGATGAAGATCTCCTCGTGGCGGCGCCACGATCCCAACGCCGTCCCGACGGCGGCCAAGGGGACCGGCATGTACGTGAACTCGTCGCTGGCCAAGGTCGAGGCCATCAAGGCCGGGTACGACGAGGCCATCCTGCTGGCTCCGGACGGGAACATCAGCGAGTGCACCGGCGAGAACATCTTCGTCGTCCGCGACGGCAAACTGCTCACACCGCCGAGCTCGGACTCCGGTGCCCTCGAGGGCATCACCCAGAAGTCGGTGGAGAAGATCGCCCGGGATCTCGGTCACGAGGTCCACTACCAGCAGCTCATCCGCACCGACCTCTACACGGCGGACGAGGCCTTCCTCACCGGCACGGCTGCCGAGGTGGTCCCGATCCGGGCCGTCGACGACCGCACCGTGGGTGCCGGTAAGCCCGGTCCCATCACCCAGCAGATCCAGCAGACGTACTTCGGGGCCGTCCGGGGCGAGATCGAGCAGTACCGGGACTGGTTGGACTATGTCGAGTGACGGTCCCACCCTCAACGATCCCTCCTACGCGTCGACCGGTGGGCCCGGTGCCCACAGCCACTCCCACGCCCACGGCCACTCCCACAGCCACGGCGGGGGAACGGAGCACTCCCACCCGCTGACGCCGGGCCAGGAGGCCCACGCCCGCGGTCGGCGCTCGGCGGACGACGAGCACGAGCACCCCGAGACCCGGGGCGGGCACGACTTCGACCTGCCCGCCCTGCCGGATGCGGTCGACGTCTTCGACACCACCCTGCGGGACGGCTCGCAGCAGGAGGGCCTGTCGCTGACCGTGGACGACAAACTCCGGGTGGCGGAGCAGCTCGACCACCTCGGCGTCACGTTCATCGAGGGCGGTTGGCCGGGGGCGAATCCCAAGGACGCCGAGTTCTTCGCCCGGGCGCCGAGGGAACTGCACCTGGCCCACTCGACCCTGGTGGCATTCGGGTCGACCCGGCGGGCCGGGGTGCGGGCCGAGGACGACGAGACCCTGCGTCACCTGATCGAGGCCCAGACCGAGGCGGTCTGCATCGTGGCCAAATCCTCCGAGATGCATGTGGTGGACGCCCTGCGGACCACCCTCGACGAGGCGGTGGCCATGGTCACCGATTCGGTGGAGTTCCTACGGGCCAACGACCTCCGGGTGTTCCTCGACGCCGAGCACTTCTTCGACGGCTACAAGGCCAATCCGGAGTTCACGCTCCGGATCCTGCAGGCGGCCGAGGAGGCGGGAGCCGAGACGCTCGTCCTGTGTGACACCAACGGCGGCACCCTGCCCTACGAGGTGGAGCGGATCGTGACCACGGTGCTCGGACGCTTCGAGAGCCAGGTCGGGGTGCACTTCCACAACGACAGCGGCTGCGCGGTGGCCAACTCGTTGGCCGGTGTGTCCGTGGGAGCGACCCACGTCCAGGGGTGTGTGAACGGCTACGGCGAGCGGTCCGGCAACGCGGACCTGGCCGCCGTGGTGCCCGATCTGTCGTTGAAGCTCCGGGTGTCGACCATCCCGGCCGATCGACTGCCGCTGCTCACGCCGGTGGCCCACCACATCTCCGAGCTCGTGAACATCGCCCCCGATCCGCAGCAGCCCTTCGTGGGTGCGTCGGTCTTCGCCCACAAGGCGGGGCTGCACACCTCGGCCATCGCCCGGCGGTCCGACGCCTACGAGCACATCTCGCCCGACCTGGTCGGCAACGGGACCCGATTCGTGGTCTCGGAGATGGCCGGGCGCTCGACGCTGGCCATGAAGGCCGAGGAGCTGGGCCTCGAACTCGACTCCGATGCCATGACCTCGGTACTCGACTCGCTGAAGCGGCTCGAGTACGAGGGCTACCACTTCGAGGTGGCCGACGGCTCCCTCGAACTTCTGCTGCGCAACTCGACGGGGTGGCGACAGCCCTTCTTCGAGCTGGAGTCCTACCGGGTGATCGCCGACCAGGGGAAGGACCTGACGACCGAGGCCACGGTCAAGCTCCGCGTCGATGGTGAACGGGTGGTGGCGACGGCCGAGGGCAACGGACCGGTCAACGCCCTCGACGGTGCCCTCCGTGCGGCCATCGGTAGCAGTTTCCCGACGCTCGACGGTGTCCACCTGGTGGACTACCGGGTACGGGTACTCGACTCGGCCAAGGGCACCGGCTCGGTGACCCGGGTCCTCATCGACTCCACCGACGGGGACCGTACCTGGACGACGATCGGGGTATCGGAGAACATCATCGCCGCCTCGTGGCAGGCCCTGTCGGACTCCGTCGTCTACGGTCTGGTCCACGCGGTCGGCACGGACATCTGAACTGGACACCCGTTCAGGTCCCATGTCACGTTGCAGTCCGGTGCCGTCGCCGGCCCGGACCGAGCCGACGGGCGAGCACCGACGGAAGGACCCGAACATCCGCATGACCACGCCATCCAGGAGCACCCGGTGACCCAGCCCAATTTCGTACCCGTCGTCGAGGCCGATCAGGTCCGTCGCGCCTACCAGTTGCAGGTTCCGTCGATCTGGACGACGTCGCGTCCGTCCGAGCTGCGGGGCACCCGTGCACCGTCCGGTTCCTCGCTCGGCACCCCCGGGCCCGACCAGGGCTACGCCCTCAAGCTGGCCCGGCGCTTCGAGGACCGGCTGGTCCTCGGGGAGGGGGACACCGGTGAGGACGCCATCTGGGGATGCACCGCGGTCGCCATGCGCCGTTCGGCCCTCTTCGGTCGGGCACCGGTCATCCACGACCTGACGCTGGCCTTCACCCTGTGGGGCTTCCTGGAAGGGGCGCCGGCCGACCTGGTCGCCGCCCGGCGGCCCCTCTTCCGATCCGCCTCGCACCACTACCGGGTGCAGCGCGTGATCGCCGAGTCGGTGGTGGAGTCCACGCTGCGGTTGACGCCGGATCAGGTGGGCGAGCGGCTCGGCGGGTGGCGGGACCTGCTCGAGCTGCCGACCCACGACTGACCGTCGCACGGGAGGGACGGTCCACCTCGGGGGCTCCGACCGATCGGACCTGCACTCGTCGAGCGTTCGGTCCTCGTTCCCGGGGGGCGTCGGTCGGAGGCCCCCCGGCGGTGGTGGACGTGGGCGATCAGGTCGTGCGGTTCAGCGCAGGATCCGCCAGCGCTTACGGGCCGAGGCACCGGTGAAGGCGCCGATCTCGGCGGGCACCCGGGCGGAGGCCGACACGAGGACCTGCTCGTCCAGGGGCTGCTCGTCGGCGAACCCCATCGACACCGGGACGTCGAGGCCCGGTCGCGGCTCGCCGTCGGCGTAGTTCACCGTGACGACGTTGGCCAGGCTCGAGCCGGCCATGGCCTGGCTGAACAGATCGGGGTACATCGGACCGACCTCGGGACGGTGGTCGCTCGCCGCGGCGATCGCCGTGGCCACGGGGAGCTCAGGCACGGGGACGGGCGCCAGTTTCGGCGCCGGTGCGCCCATCAGGGGGGCTGCTCCGACGGCCGAACCGCCCGCGATCGGCGAAGCCGCCCCGGTCGGGGCGACATCGAACCCGGGCGGGGCTTCCCACGGGGGCCGGGCTCCGCCACCGGACTGACCCCATCCAGGTACTTCTGATGTGTCGTTCATGGCTCGTATCTCCACTGGATCGCGCAACTAGATATCCGGGTCATGTGCCCGGTCAGTGGCGTCATCGGCCAATTCGGGCCCCGTCTTGAGCGATCGGGGGGGTCCAGGCGGGCCTCCCTGGTATCCGATGCGGCTACCGGTCGGTAACTTGGGGGGATGGAGACCGCCTTCGCCCTGACCGAGACACACCGCCAGTTCCGCGACTCGCTGCGGAAATTCGCTGACGACCAGGTGGCACCCCATGCTGCCGTCGCTGACCGCGACTCGGCGTATCCCCAGGCGTCCTTCGACGCCTGCCGCGCCATGGAGCTGCCGGCACTGGGCATCCCCGTGGAGTACGGGGGTGCCGGGGCGGACATGATCACCCAGGCCATCATGGCCGAGGAGATCGCCCGGGCGTGTGCCTCGACCGCGGTCACCCTCCTCATCTCCAAGTTGGGGATGCTGCCGGTCATGAACTGGGGCAGCGAGGACCTGAAGAACGAGTACCTGCCCAAGGTCGCCTCCGGCGAACACCAGGCCAGCTACTGCCTGTCCGAGGCCGATGCCGGCTCCGACGTCGCCTCGATGCGCACCCGGGCGGTACGTGACGGAGACCACTACGTGCTGACCGGGGCGAAACACTGGATCACCAACGCCGGGGTGTCGGACACGTACACGGTGTTCGCCGTGACCGACCCCGCCGCCGGTCGGCGCGGGATCAGCTGCTTCCTGGTGGAGGCCGGGTGGGGCGTCGAGGTGGCCGCCCACGAGGACAAGATGGGCCTTCGGGGCAGCCCGACCGCCGGGGTCTCGTTCGACGAGATCCGGGTTCCGGCGACCCATCTGATCGGCGAGGAGGGCAACGGGTTCACCATCGCCATGCACACGCTCGACCGGAGCCGCCCGACCATCGGGTCCCAGGCCGTGGGCATCGCCCAGGGCGCCATCGACGCCGCCGCCGGCTACATGCGGGACCGGAAGGCGTTCGGAACGCCGATCGCCGACCTCCAGGGCCTGCGTTTCATGCTGGCCGACATGGCCATCAAGACCGAGGCGGCCCGCACCCTCATCTACCGGGCCTGCTCACTGATCGACAACGGCGACCCTGAGGGCGAATTGACCTCGATCGGGGCCATGGCCAAGTGCTTCGCCTCGGACACGGCCATGGCGGTCACCACGGACGCCGTACAACTTCTCGGCGGGTACGGCTACACCAAGGACTTCCCGGTCGAGCGGTTCATGCGTGACGCCAAGATCACCCAGATCTACGAGGGCACCAACCAGATCCAGCGGGTGGTCATCGCAAAGAAGCTGCTCGGATAGGGTTTCTGGCTCCGGCGGTCGGGGCCTCGAAGGGCACTTGTGGCCCGATATCCCTACTTTATCCCTACTGGGCTACGCTTGGGTCCGTGGCCACCATCCGAGAGAGGTCCCCGGGGGTCTGGGAAGTACGGGCCTTCACCGGTCGAGACGCACAGGGCCGTCCCACCCAGGTGAGCCGGACCGTCCGCGGCGGGAAGCGCGAGGCGGAACGGGTCGCCGCCGAACTGACCCTTCGCCGGGGGAGCGAGGCCGGCAGGGTCACCGTGTCGGAACTGCTCGACCTCTGGATGGAGCAGCACACGCCCTCCT